>Ga0307377_10000902_pt1 | contig 39476 bp, 38 predicted proteins | sample TR3MG_FD_202535 | JGI IMG/M metagenome (GOLD analysis project Ga0307377, IMG submission 202535) | Soil microbial communities from Risofladan, Vaasa, Finland - TR-3 | ecosystem: Environmental > Terrestrial > Soil > Coastal area > Acid sulfate soil | place: Finland: Risofladan, Vaasa | collected... | reverse complement strand
AGGACGTGCAGTTGCTGTCGGGCGACGTGATCTACTTCCCGCCCGTCGGGCCACTGGTGGCGATAAACGGCAGCGTAAACATCCCCGCCATCTTCGAACTCAAACCAACGAACAACGAACCACGAACCACGACCAACGATCTCTCCGCCTTGATAGCCTGGGCCGGCGGCCTTTCGAGCACCGCCTCTGGGCAGAAGGTGACGATCGAGCGCATCGACGACCACAAGTCGCGCAAGGTTGTCGAAGTCAAGCTGGATGCGGCCGGAAGGCAGACCCCGCTGCATAACGGCGACCTCGTGACGATCTACGCGATCACGCCGCGCTTCGAGAACGCGGTCACGCTGCGCGGCGACGTGGCGCAGCCGGGGCGCTTCCCCTGGCAGCCGGGCATGCGCGTCAAGGACCTCATCCCCAACAGCGACGCGCTGATCTCGCGTCACTACTGGCTGCGCAAGAACCAGACGGTCGGGATGGACAACACCATAGCCCAGCTGTTGCAGCGCAATCAGGCCGCCGGCGTCGATATCCCGGTCACCGACCTGCTGAAAAAGGATCAGCAGAGCCAGCAGCAGGCAGCAGACGCGACCCTGGCCGAATCGATGCGCAGAACCCAGATTGCCGCCGATGTCGCGACCGTTAATTCCGACGCGATTCAGAAGATCACATCCGCGCAGCCGGGCTCGACAGGGCAGGTGGGGTCGACAGGGCAGCTGGGCTCAACAGGGCAGCTGGGTTCGACGGGACAAAGTCTAGGCCAGGCGCCGCAGGCGATCGGACTAGGCATCGGCCAGGGCGCGCAGGCGGGAGGTCAGGAACCCGCGTTCCGCGTGAAGCGCTCGGACGAAATCAAGCGCAACCTCGACGAAGTCAACTGGGACTACGCGGTGATCGAGCGGACGAACCCGAGGGACCTCTCCACTACGCTCGTGCCGTTCAACCTCGGCAAGGCGATTTTGGAGAACGATCCCAGCCAGAACCTGCTGCTGCAGCCGGGCGACGTGGTGACGATATTCTCGGTCGACGACATCCAACCGCCCATCGCCAAACAGACCAAATATGTGCATCTGGAAGGCGAATTCGCCAATCCGGGCATTTATAGCGTCGAGTCGGGCGAGACTTTGCGGCAACTGGTCGCGCGGGTCGGCGGCCTGAGCCCGAACGCCTACCTCTATGGCTCCGAATTCACACGCGAATCGGTCCAGGTCTACCAGCAGAAGAAACTGGACGAGGCGACCAACCGCCTGGCGCGTGCAATCCAGGCGAGTTCGATCAGCAGCGCCAATAACGCCATCAGCGCCGAAGACGTGGCCAGCCTGGCGCAAGGCCGGCAGGCGCAGCAGAGCCTGGTGGCCAGCCTGCGCCAGATCAAGGCCACAGGACGCATCGTGCTCGAGATACCGCCGGAGGTAAGGGCGGGGCTCAAGGACATACCGAATATTGCCCTGCAAGACGGCGATCGCTTCATCGTGCCTTCCGTTCCGTCCACCGTCAACGTGATCGGTGCGGTCTATAACGAGAACGCGTTCGTGTTCAACCCGGAAAAGAGCCTGAGCGATTATCTGCGCCAGGCAGGCGGCGTGGCCAAGACCGGCGACAAGGCTGATGTTTATCTGCTTCGCGTCGACGGCTCCGTCGTCAGCAAGCGCCAGTCCGGCTGGCTCATGAGCAGCTTCAACAGCGCACGCGTAATGCCCGGCGACACCATCGTCGTGCCCGAAGACTTCGAGCGCACCAGCTGGACCAAAGTCCTGAAAGACTACGGCACGATCCTGTACCAGTTCGGCCTCGGCGCCGCCGCGATCAAAATACTGAAGTAAAGATCGTGGTTCGTGGTTTGTGGGAGGGGCGCCCTCGCCCCGATTGGTACCAGCTCGTGGCACATGGCTCGTTCTTTAGTGTCATTCCGAACGCAGTGAGGAATCTGCTTTCCCAGCAATGCAGTTCGCAATCAAGAGTAACCCCGCCGAGGGCGCGGCGAGACAAGGCACCAAGGAGTTCGTACAATTCCTTTGTATTGCGGTAGGCTCCGCAAATGAACTGGAAACGCAACTCGAAATATCAAGGGCGACAAACATGGCAAAAGCCGAGCCCCTCAACGCAGTCCAGGAACAGGTAACAAGAGTAATCATGCCTCTCCACGGCCTGATCCGCGCCCTCAAGGCTAAGAACGGGTAGCGCCCCACGAACCACGGCCCACAAATCACGAACCACCATGACCGAACCACAAACCACGTACCACGATCCTGACGACGATGAAATCAGCCTGGTCGACCTGCTGATCGTGCTCGCCAAACACAAAAAGCTGATCCTCGGTTTCCCGTTCATAGTCGCCGTGCTAACCGCCGGCATCACCCTCTTGATACCCAATATCTACACCGGCACTACTAGAATCATGCCGCCGCAGCAAGGTCAGTCAGCCGCTGCCGGTCTACTAGGGCAACTCGGTGGCGCTTTAGGCGGGCTGGCCGGCGCCGCGGCCGGGATCAAGAACCCCAACGACCTATACGTCGGCATGCTCCAGAGCCGCACGGTGGCGGACGATATTATCCAACGTTTCGATCTAAACAAGCTGTACAAGCAACGATATCAATCCGGGACCCGTAAACGACTCGGTGAGCTAACGACGATTACTTCGGGCAAGGACGGCATCATTACCATCGAGGTCGATGACAAGGACCCCAAGCGCGCAGCCGATCTTGCCAACGCGTACGTCGATGAACTGTCGAAACTCACCCAAGTACTTGCGGTGACTGAAGCCTCCCGTCGGCGTCTCTTCTACGAGCGAGAGCTTGCGCGGGCCAAACATAATCTCGACAAGGTTCAAGTCGCGGCCAGGGACGCCTTGCAGCAGGGCGGATTGGTGAATGTGGAGGCACAGGGTCTGTCCATGGCCCAAACGACTGCACGTCTGAGCGCCGAAATTGCGGTGAAGGAGGTGCAGATCGGCGCCATGCGTACCTTTGCGGCCGATCGTAATCCTGATCTGCTCCTCGCGCAGCAAGAACTCGAATCGATGAAACACCAACTCGCCAGGATCGAAGGTGCCGGCGGCAATAAGTCTGCGATACTCGACGCAGGCGGGAAAGGCATTGAAAGCATGCGTCTATTGGGCGACGTCAAGTACAACCAAGTTATGGTCGAACTGCTCTCCCAGCAGTACGGCCTCGCCAAGATCGACGAAGCCAAGGATCCCGCTATTGTTCAGGTGCTGGACAAGGCCATCGAGCCCGATCGCAAGTCCAAGCCCAAGCGCACGCTGATCGTGCTGCTGTCCGCATTGGTGGCGGGCTTTGTCGCTGCTCTTTTGGCTTTCGCGCGTGAAGGGATGGAGAGAGCCAAACGCGATCCTCAGCAGGCCGAGCGGCTGGCTCGCCTGATAGCGTATCTGCAATTGCGACGACAAAATTGACGGCGCAAAGCGAGTTCTAACAGCTGACCCCCCTTAATTCCAGCCCCGTCTCTAGCGAAACCAGCTGCCCCGCACTCTTGTACGGCGGTTCCGTCGATTGTTTATGGCCGCTTTTCTGCGCCCACTATCTTAATTATGTCGCCGCAGCGGCTCGATGCATCTGCAAGTACATGAGTGAATACAAAACTGTCATGGATTGGTTGTGCTCATTGCGTAGAAAGGCTCAAGAGCTCAGGTCCCTCTTACGGCTAACACCATTTGAGATATCGAGTCCCGAAGGACGCTCCAAGGAACGCTACCGTCGGATTGCCTTGACTGTGTTGAGCTCTCTCGCGATGAGAGGTGTCAGCATGGCCACTGCGATAATCACGACACCTCTCACATTGCGATATCTTGGCGCCGATCGATTTGGTTTGTGGATGACTATCAGTTCGATAACCGCGCTGATGAGTTTCGCCGACTTTGGAATTGGGAGTGGTCTGTTGAACGCGGTTTCACGTGCGGACGGGCAAAACAATCGGGAGGCCGCCCAGAAAGCGGTTTCCAGCGCGTTCTTCTTGTTGGCACTGATCGCCGCATTGCTGGTCGTCAGCTTCGCCATTGTATATAGTTGGATCCCATGGCGCCATGTCTTCAATTTAAGCCGCGCTGCCGATGCACGAGAAGCGAGTCACGGAGTCGCAGTGCTCTTGGCCTGCATTGCTGCTAGCTTGCCTCTTGGTACCGTGCGCCGGGTACAATTGGGATTCCAAGAAGGCTTCGAAAGTAATTTGTGGCAGGCGTCGGCGAATGTCGCGACAGTCGTTGGAGTGGTGTGGGCTGCGCTAGCCGAGGTTAGCTTGCCTTGGCTCATACTTGCTTCTAGCGGCATCCCGGTTATCGTGACTCTGCTTAACTGGCTTGTCCAATTCGGTGCTCGTCGGCGCTGGTTGATTCCGCGCGCTGCGCATTTTGACTTCGTGATCGGGCGCAGCATCCTACGAGCGGGTGGAATATTTGCAGTCCTTCAGCTGGTAGCGTTTGTCGGATTCTTCTCTGACAACTTCGTCATTGCGCAGATCCTGGGGCCCGGTGCGGTCGCGCCCTACGCGATCATGTACAAATTATTTAGCGCCATCTTCGTCGTTCAGTTCATCATAACGCCGCTTTGGCCGGCATTGAACGAAGCGATTGCGCGCGGGGACCACGCGCAGGCGCGCCACATGTTCGTGCGCGCGACCTTCATTTGCCTGGGGGCGGGGGCGGTAATTGCCAGCCTTCTGGTTGGGCTTGGGCGCCCTGTTGTAGCGCTCTGGGTTGGGCGCCATTTTGTGCCCCAATGGAGCCTATTACTAGGATTCGGTGGATGGACTCTGATCGCGAGCTACTATGCGGCAATCGCGGCCCTTTTGAGCGGTACAGCGTTTCTTCTCCAGCAGTTGAAGATTTTCAGTTTGGCAGCAGTAGTTTCGTTCGGTCTGAAGATCGTCCTTGTTTCGCTAATCGGTATTTCTGGCGCTATCTGGGCGTCTGTGATCGGTTATGGCGGACTTGTTTTTTGGGCGAGGGCATCGGCACGTCGAGCCTTGGGACAGCCATGAAACGGATGTGTTCCGGGGCGCTTACCGGCTAGTTTTCGTGAACCCCCGAATCAATAATCACGAGCTTATTGTCTCGTAGTAAGCCGGGCGCGTTGGAAGCTGCATCACGTATTGATCTAAGAGAGTAGAAACTCAATGCTACATACTATTGCTAAAAGATTGCTTGCGAAGCGGCGTAGGTTTCTTGCGAAGCGTCAATTACGTCGGTTCTCTCGGTACCAGAAGTGCTACGACGTCCCCTTGACGTTTTCGCAGGCCGCAATAAAGTTTGCACACCGTGACGAACTTCACGCCTATATGCATCATCATTTTCACCACCTGTGCCCTCAGGCCGTTCGGGAACATCGTCATTATTTTTCGCAGCTTGGCCGCGGATTCGGCGAGGACGCGTTTCACGCGATGTGGTGGCTGCTATTGCAGGAGTTCCGCCCGAAAGACTGCCTGGAAATTGGCGTCTTCCGGGGGCAAGTCATCTCGCTATGGGGATTGATCGCCAAGGTGTTGGACATGCCATGTGACGTCCACGGCATTTCACCGTTTGCACCGGTTGGTGACGCCGTTAGCTCTTATCCGGCAGACCTGGACTACTTCGCCGACACCAACGAGGCATTTGCTGCCTTCGATCTGGTCCCTGCGACGCTCGTCCGCGCGCTTTCGACGGATCCTTCTGCGATCAAGCATATCCGCGACCGGTACTGGGATCTGATTTATATCGATGGCAGCCATGACTATGAAGTAGCCGCTGCCGATTATCGCCACTGTGTCGGGCAGCTTAAACCTGGCGGGCTTCTAGTGATGGACGATGCAAGTGTGGGAACAGGGTTTCAGCCACCGCTATTTTCCTTTGCCGGTCATCCGGGGCCGTCGAGGGTTGCAGCAGAATTCGCGATGAAGGAGCTGAATTTTCTCGGCGCGGTGGGGCATAACAATGTTTTTGTGAAACCCGGGGATGGCGATCGTAAAGGTGCAGACTGACTATGCTAAGTGGGCTACGACAAAAGTTACATCAGTATCCGAGAATACGAATGTTGCTACTTCCGTGGTGGGTTCGTTTTATTGATCTGCAGTGGCGCACACTTAAGTTCTTGCGGCGACCAATCACCTATCCAGCTGGAAGCACGACCGTGATGTTGTACCCGGAGGGGCAGATTCCACAAGTGCTTTGGAAGGGAAATTTCGAATCGGTCGAGCGAGATTTCGTGGCTGAATACCTCAAACCAGGTATGCGGGTAATGAATATTGGGGCAAATGTCGGCCTTTACGCGGTAATGGCCTCGGCGCTAGTGCGACCGGGCGGGGAAGTGCATGCTTTCGAACCATCTGCGCTCAGTTATTCTCGCCTCTTGAGAAATCTGGAACTGAACGGTTGCGGCAATGTGACTACTAGGCGAGCGGCACTTTCCAATGCGAGGGGACAGCTTTTGCTGCGCGCAGACCCACAACACCCTTCCTACGACGGTCATCGGTTTGTCGAGGAGGTGAGCGTTGCAGGAAAGTTGCTTCCATCCGATGAGATGGTAGAAGCGACAACACTTGACGACTACATGACTGAGCAAGCAGGGCGAAATATCGATTTAATAATTATGGATGTCGAGGGGGCGGAATTCGCAGTGCTTCAAGGAAGTATCGAAACGCTCACCAAGACTAACCCGACAATGCTATTGGAGTGCTCAAAACATCAGGAGGACACCGAAATCCTGTTAAAGAAACTTGGGTACAAGTTCTGGGTTTGGAATGTGATCGAGCAAGCATTGGTGCCCGCCGATTTCCGGGAAGCGGCTCGCGTGGGTGATATTGTGGTCCGCCGAGAAGGATGGGCCGCGCATCCATGCCCATGAAGGTTCGCGCGCTCCCGTACCAGCCCCACTGCTTCGCTTTCGGTGGTTTCGAGTTGCAGATGCTGGAGGCGATGCGGGCGGTCCAGCAGGCCGGCGTCGACGCCCGGCCCTTGGATGTGTGGAGCCGCGACGCCGAGTTCGACATCTTGCATGTCTGGGGACTGGCGGAGTCGCAGTCGCCCGCCGTGTATTGGGCGCGCAGGTCCGGCAAGCGGGTAGTGATGACGGCGCTGCTGCCTAGTCTGACACCTGCTATGCGAGTACGTAATCTCGGCTCGCGGCTGTGGGGCCGAGCCCGTGCCTTGCGCGAGCTCGTGTCTTTGCTGGACCTGCTGGTGGTCGTGAACGAGGCCCAAGCCGAAACTGCCGAGACGATGCTGGGAGCGCCACCCGATAAGATCGCAGTTATTCCAAATATCGTCGCTGATCAATATTTCGTTTCTGTCGAATCCGGTGGTGCGTCCGGTTTAGGAATCCGTGACTATCTGATCTGCACGGGCAATGTCTGCCAGCGCAAGAACCAGTTGAAACTGGCCCAAGCAGCGCTGGCCGCCGGGGTGCCGTTGCTTCTGGTGGGCCCGGTCTTGGTTGGCGAGGAGGCTTACGCCGAAGCACTGGGCAGGCTGATCGCCGGGCGCGAGTCAATCCGCTGGATTGCAGGCCTGCCCGCCGGGTCGCCGGAGTTGTTGGCGGCGTATCGGGGCAGCATTGGCTTCGCCTTGGCGAGCTACAATGAGACCCAGCCAATTAGCGCCTTGGAGGCTGCCGCCGCTGGTAAGCCGCTGTTGTTGGCGGATCGGCCCTGGGCTCGCCAAAGCTTTTACCGGGGCGCCCACTTGGTAGATCCGGACTCACCGTCGACTATCCAGGCGGGGATAGAGCGGTTGCGCCTAGATGCGGCTCGCTATATCCCGGCAGCGGAAATTCTTGAGCAATGTCGCAGTGACCGAGTCGGACAGGCTTACGCCCTGGCTTTCCAGCAGGTGATGCGAGGTTAGCCTCGCTCGTCTTGCTCCGATGCCTACCGGGTTTCTCCTCGGTGGCGAGTCCAGGTCTTGAATATCGGAACTGGTTTATTTGGATGGACATTGCCGTTTTGCTGAAGACCTGTCCGATGGTGATGAGGCAAATGGGGAGTTTCTGATGCATGCTCTGGTGGTCGGGGGGGGAATCGGCCCCCAAATGAGCAAAATGCTGGTCCGCGCTAGGCTAAAGCTCGCCGACTCAGTTCCTGCAGAAGTGGATCAAAAGTTAGCATGAGCAGAAAATGGCAGCTTCACACCGCATCCTTGGACGAGGAACAAAAGAGGGAGCGTCAGATGCGGTCGTCGCTCCAGAATACCGCCGGTGCGCAATCAAATAGCGTACCGTTCTTGCTTCCACAGCCTGGGCGTAGAGGTGAGGGCGGCCGGCGAATGCAAGGGCATTTCCAGCAGGGAGACCATCGCGACAATGAGGCCGCAGACGCCGATGGCCGTAAAGTCAAACACAATCCTCTGGTTACGGTCATTACTGTGGTGTTTAACGGCGTCAACAGCCTTGAAAAAACCATTCAAAGCGTGATCGGCCAGTCATATCCAAATATCGAATACATTGTCATCGATGGTGGTTCTACTGACGGGACGATTGATGCCCTTAGGATATATGAGGACAAACTAGACTATTGGATCAGCGAACCAGATTCCGGAATCTACGACGCGATGAATAAGGGGATTAGGGCGTCCAGAGGAGACTTTATCGGGATAATCGGCGCAGGGGACTGGTACGAACAAGACGCTGTAGCAAGAGTGGTAGCGACGTTTTCAAATAGAAACGCGGACGTAGTTTATGGGGATGTCGAAATGGTAGATGCAGAGACTGCGTTGTCCTATAGAAGGCGATCGAGAAGCGAGTTGATGCCAAAAACGATGAGTTCGATCAGTCATCCGACAACATTTGCAAAGCGATCCATCTATCTTTCGCGCCTATTCGACACCAAGGTGCGCATCGCGGCGGACTACGATCTCTTTTTAGGTCTTTACGTTGAGGGTTATCGGTTCGAGCACAGCGGCAGCGTGATCGCGCATATTCTCACAGGTGGAGTCAGCAGCTCATTTCCTACGCAGATTGAAGTATTCAAGGTCCATCAGAAGTATTACGGGTCGTTTTATGCGGCAAGGCAGTTTTTGCCTTCAGCCCTGCGGCGCATGTTTTATACAGGTAGGCGTGCGGTGCTAAAGCGGCTGCTGCCACCCGCAGGATTTGCGTTGGCTCGTACCCGGTGGTTACGGCACAAGCACCGAAAAAATACCAAGCGTGAGGAACCTCAGGCATGACCGTGCTGAATGCTGGAAAGCTCAAACTGCTAGCGGCGATTCGAAGACTGGACCTGTTATTGTTTCCTTTTACCATCGCGGCAGCCATTCTGCTGTTCCTTATCCGCCGGGCTGGAATCGAACGTATGCCAATCAGTAAGGCTATATTTAATCGTGTCGGGGTTTTCCCTATTACGGATCACTACTACGAGCCTTCGTTTAACACTCACAAACTGAAGCTGCCTCTATCTCGAGATAGACATCTGCCAGGAATCGATATGAACGCTCTGGGGCAGTTGAAGCTGATTAACCGCTTTAATTTCGGCGATGAGCTACGTCAATTTCCTAGAGTCAAACAACAAAACGATAGCCTCCAGTATTCTTACGACAACGGCAGCTTCGGGTCGGGCGACGCGGAATTCTTGTACTCCATGATTAGGGTTTTCAAACCCAAGCGGTTTCTGGAAGTGGGCAGTGGCAACTCGACGCTGCTGGCGCGACGCGCTATCAATATGAACAAGGCAGAGGACCCGGCCTATACCTGCGCGCACGCGTGTATCGAGCCTTACGAGGCGCCATGGTTGGAGCGGTTAGGTGTCGAGGTAATAAGGCGACCTGTTGAGCAGATCGACAAACTGGTCTTTGCACAGCTAGAGAAAAATGACATCTTATTTATAGATTCGTCGCACATTATTCGACCACAGGGAGATGTGCTCTTTTTATATCTGGAAGTGATACCGTCTCTGCGTCCCGGGGTTCTGATTCATGTGCATGACGTTTTTACGCCTAGAGACTATCTGGAAGAATGGATATTGGATCAGGTCAAGTTTTGGAATGAGCAATACCTGCTGGAAGCTTTGCTCTCGGATAACTCTAGAATTGAAATTATTGGGGCGCTTAACTTCCTTAAACACCACTATCCCGCTGAAATATCACGAGTGTGTCCGGTCCTGAAGGAGGAAATCCAGACTAGGGAGCCGGGATCCGTTTGGTTGTTGAGGAAATAGCGATAGATAGAATGCATGCTGCCGCGCATTCGCCGAGAAATGTAGAACCGGCGCCTAGCCGTCCTTCAAGAGCAGAAAACCTCGGCGATGGTGCTTTTAAGGTGCTGTGGATTTTCATTATCGGCGCGATTGCTTGCAACGGCTTGGGTGACATTATATTTGGCTTGAAGTTGTCCAACAATGTATCGGTGTACTTTGTCTACGGGGCCTTTTTCTTACAAATCGCATTTCTGACGCTTCGGGTGCCAGGGGTACTGATGTGGTTATTCGGTCTTATATTGTTTCAGACTTTCGTTCTGAATTTTTCCCAGCAGACTTTTGCGGCGTCGATCATTAAGTTGGTCGGTATCACAATTATTTCGGTCACGGTATTCAGTTTCGTATCGTCCTTCAGGAACCGGATTCTCGATGTGGTGAGGATGTACTACGGCTTCAGTGTTCTTGCTGCCTGCTTTGCAATCCTGCAAACGACTGTTTTCCTGGTTTTCGGGAAGGCTCTTTATGTTCAGGGTTGGCTTGGCGGACCGGAGGTCACTACGGGACGGCTGGCCCCCGACGTTTTCGGACTGCTGCCGAGGGCGGCAAGCATCGCGTCCGAGCCGTCACATTATGCATTACTGCTTCTGCCTGCGGTGTATCTCGCAGTTTTGGTTCTGGTTGGGCGGGCGACAGCCTTGCGACTCCGGAGCAGATGGATCGCCGCGATCGTGATTCTGGGACTTCTCCTATCTTTTTCGCTTCTTGGTTATATTGGCCTGACTTTAGTCGTGTTATTTGTACTGTTCGCCGGTACGGGTAAGCGGAAGCTGGGCGCCTTCGCCTTGGGGCTTGCGCTTATATTAGGACTCGCTTCTCTAATATTGACGCAGATTCCAATGTTCCAAGCCAAGCTAGCCACCTTCGCGATAGTGCCAGAAGCGAATAGCGACTACAAATTTACGGGAAATGACTTGTCGGGATTCGCGCTTATTTCAAACGCATTTGTGGCTGAATCGGCCCTCTCCCATAGTTATCTGTTAGGAACTGGACTGAACACCCATGAAAAGAATTATGAGCGGTATTTGCCCTCGTATTTTTCATCATCACAAGTGCTGATGAATCTGAATGCGACCGACGCCGGGTCCTTGTTCATTAGGGTTGCGTCGGAATTCGGCCTGCCTGGCCTCCTCCTAATAGCTTGGTTCCTTTTCAGGTACAAGCTTAAGACAGGTGCGCAAATATCCGCGCACCGTGCCATCAACGATATGTGTTTAATTTACCTTGTAATGTATGGGGCTAGAACTGGCAGTTATCTTGAGACATCCCTTTGGCTGTTTGCCGCCTTGTACTACTACAGTTTTATAGTCGAACATCGTTCGAGTATGCATGGCGTCGCTAAAAGTGCTGCGCGTGCGACAGAACAGGAAAGCGAACGCGAACAGGAAAGACAAAATGGAGTCTAGGCGGGGATTGTTGGACAATAAACGGAGAAAACAATCTGCATTAGAGAGGGAAGGATGGCCTGCGAAAGAGACGGATTGAAACCACATGTTTTATTTTTGCCATCCTTTTATATAGATCCTGAAAAGCCGGTTCTAGGAATATTTTTTAGGGAACAGGCGCAGGCAGTACGGAAGGCGGGGCTGACGGTTGGAGTGGCGTATGTCGAGCCACGCAGACTTAGGGCGTTTCGGTTTGGCGCTCTCAAGGAAAATCACGGTCAGATTACAAGCGGCGAGGAAGACGGTCTGCCAACCGTGCGGCTACGCGGTTGGAATCCACTTCTTCAAACTGTGCTGGGCGGACTTATCTGGACCCTAGCCACGCGTGTTCTAGTCGGGCGATATATCAAGCGCTTCGGGCGGCCAGACATCATTCACGCTCACAATGCGCGTTGGGCGGGTTTTGCCGCGTACAAAATATGGCGTCGCTCAGGGATTCCCTATGTGGTTACCGAGCACAATGGTGGATATCTAACAGGGGGGATCACCGGCTTGTCGAAACGCTTTGGGCGTAGGGCATATCGACACGCATCAAGCGTACTTGTTGTCAGCAACGCATTGGGTCATGCCATTGATCCCTTGCTTGAGGGAAAACCATTCTGTGTTGTTCCAAACTGCGTGGACACAGAGTGCTTTTCTCCACCCTTTACTTTACCGTCGAAAGGGAAAAAGGTTTTCTTGGCAGTCGCTCAGCTTACGCCTAATAAGGGGATTGACATTTTGTTGCGCGCTTTTGCAGCGCGTTTCCGCGAAGATCTTGACGCGTCGCTGACAATCGGAGGGGAAGGGCCAATAAGAAACAAGCTTATGTCGCTTTGCGAACAGTTGGGCATTAGCGATAAAGTTCGATTTCTCGGTTTGCTTTCGAAAGAACAGGTGAGGGCGGCGATGTGGGAGGCAAACGCTTTTATTCTTTCCAGTTTCCACGAGACGTTCGGTGTTGTATTGATTGAGGCGATGTCTACAGGAATTCCAGTAATCGCTACTCGGTCCGGAGGGCCGGAGGATATTGTGACTCCAGAAATGGGGATACTTGTCGAACCCGGTAACGTCGAGGAATTGTCCGACGCGATGCAAAGCATTCTAGATGAGGGGCGGTTTGTCAGAAGCTTCATTCGAGCGCAAATTATTGGTAGGTACTCTCAGAATATGCTCGCCAGCAAATTGGAAAAGATCTATGAGGATGTGCTGCGCCGAATTTCCCCGGGCGCCGAACCCGATACCGGGAGAGCCGAATGGAGGTGTATTAGCGGCCATGAGAACGTAAGGAGCAAATAAGGCTCATGCACCAGCGAAGTGAGCGCGTATTGTAATCCGACGTAAAGCTGTCATTTGCGAAAATTATTTGCGATGTTGTCGATGGTGATTGGGGAGTAGAGGGACCTTGAAAAGAGTTTGTATTGTAGAGCCTGTGCTCACACAGTATTTCTTTCCTGTCGCTCTGGAGTTGGCAGAGCGCGTCCGGGTGGATCTGATCTATTCACCAAGACAGAAGGAATACTGGTCTGCGTTCGATGATGTTGCGGGGCAGTCATCTTTGCAGTCATCGATGCTTCGACTGATGTGTGTTCCGACCTTCAGGCCTTTCGGGCGCCGCATCGGCATGTATCAGAGCGGCGTCCTTCGATATCTCTGGACAACGCGGCCGAATTCGGTATTCATTTCTGCAAACGCTAGGTGCCTAAGCTTTTGGCTGGTCATTATAGTGTGCCGGATCCTTGGATTGCCAGTCCATGCATGGGGGCACGGATTGTACAGGAGAGGTCGCGCGTCTAGACCGTTAAGGTTGGTGTACGCGGTCATGCTTCGACTCCTCACGTCTTATATCTGTTATACGGATAAGGTACTCGACAGTCTGGTGGAGAATGGACTAGATGGCGGGAAGCTTTCTGTGGGTTGGAACACGCTCAAAAACGAACACCCCGTGCTGCCGGCAGAAAAGAACGGAATGGAGCGCGGTATCCTCTTTATAGGACGCCTTCGCGAGAACAGTGGAATAGCGTTGTTGTGCCGAGTTGTAAAAAGGTTGCGAACAGAGGCGGGCTACGATATCAAGTTGCACATTGTCGGGGATGGGCCAGAACGGCATCTAATCGAGCGTGAGAGGGCGCTTGCCGATGTCATATTCCATGGCGCGACGTATGATTACCACAAGATCGCACAGATCTCTCGTTTGTGTGCCGTTGGATGCTACGCAGGTAATGCTGGCTTGAGTGTCGTTCATTATATGTCTTTGAGCTTGGTGCCCGTCGTGCATAATCGATTGGCGTCGCATCAGGGTCCGGAACCCGGATATATCACTAACGGGACGAACGGGATCCTTTTCGAACAATCACCTTCGCTGCGCGAAGCAAGCTTATATGAAGCGTTGAAGTCGCTATTCGACCATCCGGGACACATCAGGAAGATGCAAGAAATGGCATTCCATACGTACCAGCGGCTGGCCAATCCGAGTTTGGCCACGCGATTTCTCCGAATTCTGCTGCCAGGTTGCTAACATTATTGGCTGCGATGAAGGGCACAGATTCTACATTGTAGAATACTAATCAATTGACTGGTATTCACGGAAGGGTTTGGACAACAATGATATTTGGGGCAAACAATTAAAGTACTGAATTGTCTACATCGTAGCGACTTCGGCGGCGCCCAATGGCGTGTGGTATGGATAGGCAAGGCTCTCCAAGAACGTGGAGTCGAGACCTGTGTGTTGTTCCCCGCGGACGGAGAAAGACGATATGAGGAGTTTCTAATCCAATGCGGTTTCCCCTACATACGGACGCGACTGCCGCCGCTCCGTGCCGCATCTCGCGTTCGTGCCAATTTGGAATTTGCGCTTGATTTGCCGATGCAGATCCGGAGGATTGTGCGAATATTGCATACCGGTGCGTTTGATTTAGTCCATGCAAACGGGCTGACAAATATTGCACCTGTCGTGGCGGGAATCCTTGCAGGCAAGGCTGTAGTTTGGCACTGGAATGACACCCTGACGCCAGCCTGGTTTGCAAGCTTGGTCAAACCGCTTCTACGCGCACGCCAGTGCCGTCTCGTTGTGGCAAGTCAATCAGTGTGGGACGCATATCGACTCGCCAAGTATCGGGATCGCTATCTCGGTGTTTTACCAGCGCCAGTACCTCCTGCTGAGAAAGAAGGGGTGTCAGAGGGGGTGGGCGAGATCGGAGTTCGTCCAATCATTGGCTTCGTGGGGCATCTAGTGGCGAAAAAAGGAGCTCTTGAGTTTGTCCAAACAATTGCGCGCCTCAACGCTCTGGGGACGGTTGTAACCGGTGTTATGGCCGGTGGCATTCTTCCAGGACACGAGGCCTTCGCTGAAGACTTGCGGAAATTAATTGACGAACTTGGCATTAGCGACAAAGTATTTTTGCTCGGCTACCGCCAAGATGTCGGTGCGTTGATGCGTCGATTTGACGTCTTGCTATTTCCTTCACACTCAGAAGCAGCGCCGATCGCGGTTTTGCAAGCGATGTCTCTAGGAGTGCCTATCGTAGCAACGCCGGTCGGTAATGTGCCGGAATTGTTTGCTACCTTGCGAATGCCTCTTGTGGCGGTCGGGGATGTCGAGGCAATGTCGGCGGCGGTGTGCCAATTGCTGTTGATGGACGATCCAATGCGCCGATCCTATGCCGCGGCAGCCAGGAATCTTATTGCAGATCGGTTCTCCACCACATCAGTCGCGACCAGGCACTTGGATGTGTATCAAAAAGCACTAACAATGAGTAGACAATAATATGCTATCGAGAAAGCGTGTTCTTATCACCGGTGCATGCGGCACGGTGGGCGCTGAACTGATACGTCAGCTTCTTACTGATTCGGGCCAATCTCCGGCAGAAGTTATCGGTGTAGATAACAACGAGAGTCAGCTTTTTTATATGGAGCATACCTATTTGTCGGATCCGCGGGCGCGATTCTTCATTGCAGACATTCGCGACCGAGATGAGCTAATGCGCCGCATGAGGGGGATTGACATTGTCTTTCATGCCGCCGCACTTAAGCATGTCATCCTTTGTGAGCGCTCGCCCGAGCAAGCAGTTCAAACCAATATCCTTGGCGTGCAGAATGTGATCGCCGCGGCTTTTGAGAGTGGCGTCGACAAGGTAATTTTCACCAGTTCCGACAAGGCGGTGAACCCAACCAATGTCATGGGGACATCAAAGTTGATGGGAGAGCGCCTTATGACGGCTGCCAATAGCCACAAGGTTGGGGATGGCCCCATTTTGGCCTCCACCCGCTTCGGAAACGTGTTGGGGTCGAACGGCTCCGTCGTGCCGATTTTTCACAACCAGATTGCCCAAGGGGGCGCGATTACTCTGACTCATCCTGATATGACCCGTTTTGTAATGAGCATTAAGGAAGCGGCCAAGCTGGTTATCGATTCCGCCATGATGGCAAGGGGCGGCGAGGTATTCATCACCAAAATGCCGGTTGTGCGTATCAGCGATCTTGCGAAGGCGATGACTGAGGAACTCGCGCCGCTTTATGGGCACGACCCCGAGAAGGTCAATATAAAAATCATTGGTACCAAGCCAGGTGAGAAGCTCTATGAAGAGTTGATGAGCTCGGAAGAAACCCGTCGCGCTCTGGAATTGACACATTACTTCTCCGTGCTTCCCGCATTCAGGGGTATATACCATAACATTGAGTACAATTACGTAGACACTGTCTCCGACAAGGTGACCAACCCTTACGTCTCCGCGCAAGAGGTGCCAATGACCGTCGCTGATATCCGCAGGTTTCTCAGAGAGAATGGCCTCCTGGGCATGCCTTCCGAAAAATCCCAGCACCGCTATTGGCCAGGTGACAAGGAGCAAAAATAAGTGCGAATCCTAATTTTGGGTGGCGACGGCTACCTTGGCTGGCCGACTGCAATGCACATCTCGGCCCAAGGTCACGAGGTGGGCGTGGTGGATAACTATCTTCGCCGACAGTTGATGCAACAAGAGGATGTCGAACCTCTCTACCCGGTCCCCAATTTGCACGAGCGCGTGCGCCACTGGAAGGAGCATTCCGGCAAAGAGATGGCCCTCTTTGTCGGAGACCTTAATCAGTGGGATTTCATCGCTACAGTCTTCCGCGAATTCCAGCCAGAAGCTATTGTTCACTATGCTGAGCAGCCTTCTGCCCCATATTCCATGCTGCGCCGTGAAGCGGCAACACTCACTATTAACAACAATCTGGGTGCGACCGCAAACGTCATCTTTGCTGTGCGCGAGTACTGTCCGAATGCACATATCATCAAGCTGGGCACTATGGGTGAATACGGCACACCCAATATTGATATAGAGGAAGGCTGGATCGAAATCGAACACAACGGCCGCAAGGAGAAATTCCTTTATCCCCGCCAAGCCGGCAGTCTGTACCACACCACAAAGATCATGGACACGGATCTGCTGTGGTATTACGTCCGCATGTGGGGCTTGCGGGTGACTGACCTCATGCAGGGTCCTGTCTACGGTATCTTCACAGATGAAGCCGAGAATGACAACGACCTGCTTACCTTCTTCAGTTACGACGAGCTGTTCGGCACTGTCCTTAACCGCTTCGTCGTGCAAGCAGTCGCGGGCTATCCGTTAACCGTGTACGGAAAGGGCGGGCAGACGCGCGGCTACTTGAATATTAAAGACACTATCAACTGCGTCCGCCTGTCACTTGAGAATCCTGTCAACAAGGGCGAGCTGCGGATCTTCAACCAGTTCACCGAAACCTTCAGTGTCAACGATTTAGCCGGCAAGGTTCAAAGCGTGGGACGGCAACTCGGGATCAATGTTCAAGTGAAAAATATAGAAAACCCGCGCAAGGAAAAGGAAGAACACTACTACAACCCTAAGCATACGGGCTTACTTGAGCTTGGACATACACCGAGTTTTCTGACGGATGAGGGTTTGGCCCGGATGATTCTACATGTCTCCAGTCACAAATTAAACATCTCACACCACAAGATCTTCCGGGGAACCAAATGGGCATGAACTGGCTCATTACCGGCGGGTGTGGTTTTCTTGGCACAAGTCTAATCCGCCGATTGGTGTCCGATGGTGGTCACCAGATTCGGATTATTGACAATCTATCGGTCGGCACACGAGAAGACTTAGCCGGCATTGGCGATTTCGTGGAAATCCGGGCGGCCGACTTGCATTGCCAGCCACCGCTCCGTATGGATGATGGTTGGAGTGAGGGAATCGAACTCGTGGTTGGCGACATTCTGGACGACAAACTGGCACTTCTTGTCGCACACGGGGCTGAGGTTATCGTTCATTTTGCTGCTAACACCGGTGTCTCACCATCGGTCCATGATCCCCGCATGGATTGCATGACCAATGTTATCGGTACGTTCAACTACCTGGAGGCGGCTCGTAAAAATGGGGTGAAGCGCTTCGTCTTCGCATCCAGCGGCGCGCCGGTGGGTGAGGTAGATCCCCCCATCCACGAGGAATTGGCGCCGCATCCTGTGTCACCCTACGGCGCCAGCAAACTCGCTGGCGAGGGATATTGCTCAGCCTATTTTGGCGCCTTCGGTGTGGAAACCGTGGCGCTTCGCTTTGGCAACGTTTATGGTCCCGGGTCGGGGCATAAATCCAGCGTTATTGCCAAGTTCATTAAGCGAGCCTTAAAGGGGTTGCCTCTCGTAGTCTATGGCGATGGCTTCCAGACACGTGATTTCATCTACATAGACGACCTCATCAATGCCGTATGTTGCGCGGCCACGATACCGGGTGTGACTGGGGTATTTCAGATAGCCACACAACAGGAAACCACTGTCATGGATCTGTTGGAGGCCTTGGTGGCGGCACTGAAAAGCCGCGGGTTAAGTGAGATTGCGGTTAAGCATGAGGGCCGACGCACCGGCGACGTCCGACGTAATTATTCAGATACGTCTAAAGCGACCCGAGGACTTGGCTGGAAATCTAAGGTCGGTCTGAAGGAGGGATTAACGCGCACTGTGGACTGGTTCTTGAACCAACCGCAATGAATTGGAAGCCAACTATCAAAAAACTGCTTGCGGGCAGCGGGTGGAAACTGCTCCGCATGGGTGGGCGTCGACCTGAGGAGCCGCGTATAGCGGTAATCATGTATCACTCTGTTGGCAACGGCGCGATCATGTCAATCGACAAACATGTATTCGAAGAACAGTTATCCCGCGTGCGAGAAATGTTCGCTGATATTCTTACTGTTAGGGAACTAGCCGGCCACTCTGCGCCAGTACAGTCGTGGTCGGCGTGCATCACCTTCGACGACGGCTTTTCCGATAACCATGAAATTGTTTTGCCGCTTCTGAAGAAGTATGACCTAGTAGCAACTTTTTTCATCTGCAGCGGCTTTGTTGAGGGCGAGCACGATATATCTAGACGTTTCCGCAATTACCATAATATGCGGCCGATGAATTGGGGGCAGGTTCGTGAGCTCGTAAGCGAGGGCATGGAGATTGGCGCGCATACACATTCGCACCCTGTGCTTTCTCGCTTATCGCCGATGGGGCAAGAAGAGGAAATGCTGCGCTCGCGTCGTTTAATCGAGGAAAGGGTTGGGGTGTCAGTGGACTCGTTTGCTATTCCTTTCGGGAATAGGGGGACCTATACGCGGGAGACCCTGGAACTTGCGTCTCGCCATTTTCATGCCTGCTGCACAACGCGGTTCGCGACCAATCCAGCATTGCCTGCCAGGCACAATGGAATGTTGGTCTTAGATCGAGTCGAACCCAAACCGACAGACGAGTTAAAAACATTCGAAGCGAAGATATTGGGTCGGTGGGACGCAATGCGTTGGCTACAAAGGATTTACCATGGACTATGACATCATGGTGCCAAGGGTGCTCGCCCTAAGACAAATTGCGTTGGGGGAAAAATGAATTGTTATACGAGCTTGCTTGAGGCCGTCAATCATGGGGAGCTTGCCTGGTGTTTCGTGGAAATGCTCAAGAAGGGGGCGTGGCCAAAGAGCGTCCTAATTCTTAGCCCTAGTAGGAGCGACTATTTGTTTATCAAGAAAGTGTTTCCTACGCAACGCCTGTTCATATCCACCATTAATGATTGGAATCTAAATGAGACGCCACCAAGGGGGATGGGGAATTTTGACTTGGTCGTTGCATCTAATGTATTTATGTATTCGCAAGACCCATCGGGTTGGTTTGAAAATGTGTTGAAAACTTGTGACTATCTTGTAATTCAGGATCTAAAATATAGAAAGCGATCCGCTACGCGGCCTTTTTTTGGCCAGGATGGTGACGCGATGCGTTATACCGTCGACGGAACTAATAAGGTTCAACTACCGCAATTTGATTTGGAGCAGTTGCGCCACCAGATAATTTACTCTCACGAGTTTCATGGTGTTCGGAATCTTTTTCATGATCCAGATGATCTGCCAATTCACATTTGTGCTTTGATACGGTCTGCAGGACAGGAGAGGCGCGATGTTGCCTCGTCAGATGGGTGGCGTCGCATTTTGCTGATTGTTCAAGGTTGGTTTTATCGGCGCGCTTTTACGCTGCTAATGTGCAAATTATTTTGGACCATTGTCAACTGGTCCATTCGTCGCACTCATCCAGCGGTCATCCACTAAACGACTGGGGTAGACTTTAAGAAGTGGCCCCCTGTCAATTTGACCGGCACGGTAAGACGAAACTCCGGGCATGGTGCCGGGCTGAAAGCCTGGCGAAAGGGAGTTTCTGATGGTCAAGAAGAAAGCATCGGGTCCGGCACCACGCCGTAGCAACAACTCGACGTGTTCATTCTTAGAGCTCTATTCTGGGCAGGCATTCGCCGATGAGGTGGTAGCCTACTTCGGGCAGCAGGGCTTTCGGCTGCGAGGGGTATACAGCGTGGCTTATAGCAGCACCGTGACTTCGGTGTAAGGCGGCTTTCTTTTCGCAAAGTGGACGAGGGAAGTTTCTGCGCATTCTAATTCATGGTATTAATTTTTCCCCGGAGTTGATCGGGATAGGCAGGTATTCAGGGGGGATGGCGGCGTGGTTGGCTGCGCGTGGTCATCAGGTGCGAGTGGTAACAGCACCGCCCTTCTATCCTGAATGGCGGATTGCGAGCGGATTCTCAGGATCTAGGTTCGTGAAAACAAAGGCTTATTTCCCACCATCCGAATTGTCTCTTGCGCTAGCAGGCGGAGATATTACGGTTTGCCGTTGTCCATTGTGGGTGCCAGCAAAGCCTTCCGGCCTGAGGCGGATTTTTCATTTCATGAGTTTTGCCCTATGCAGTTTGCCGGTGATGTTATTGCAGATTCTTTGGCGACCAGAGATGGTGCTAGTGGTAGAGCCGACCATGTTCTGCGCACCCCAGGCTTGGCTCGTCGCTCGGTTGTCGGGCGCGCCAGCTTGGCTGCATGTACAGGACTTAGAGGTGGATGCGGCGTTCGAGATGGGTTTGCTGCCATCCGGCCTGTTGAGCCGGTTTGCTTACGCGATGGAGCGCGTTATATTGGGGCGATTCGACCGAGTCTCCACAATATCGGCGAATATGCTGACGCGCTTAAAGAAGAAGGGTGTAATGGACGGCCTGCTATTTCCTAACTGGGTGGACACTGACGCAATATTTCCTATTTCTGGAGCGAGCCCAATGCGGCAGGAACTGTGCCTTGCGGAAAGCGCAGTGGTGGCGCTGTACTCCGGCAACATGGCGATCAAGCAAGGGCTGGAGATCTTGATCGACGCCGCCCGTTCGCTGGGTTCGAACGCGGCAGTCCGGTTTGTGCTTTGCGGTGAGGGCCCGGCGAAAACTCGATTGGAGGAGATGGCGCTCGGGTTGGACAACGTCATGTTCTTGCCACTTCAACCTGTCGAAAAGCTCAACCAATTATTGAATTTGGCGGATATCCATCTCTTGCCGCAGTTGGCGGATGCCGCCGACTTGGTCATGCCTTCAAAATTGACTGGGATGTTCGCGAGCGGCCGACCGGTGGTGGCAACCGCCAAACCAGGTACTCAAGTCGCGGAGGTGGTCGAGGGGCGCGGCATTGTCGTACCCCCCGGAAATGCTTCGGCATTGGCTGCCGCAGTCAGCGAACTAGCTGGCAATGCCGAACTGCGGGTACGTCTTGGACAAGCGGCGCGTGAGCACGCATTGGCGCATATGAGTCTGGACGCGGTGCTGGGACGATTCGAGTCCGACTTGCTCGGGGCTCTGCGCAGCTAACCCCTCTGTCCCAGATTCTGGTACTTCTTGCGCCACACGTAACACGTCGCATCTCTGACTCACATGTTCCTGAAAACCTCTTAGACCGACGTACCAAGCTCGGCTCGATTCAGATTCAATAAGCGCCTCGCCTGTTGAACACCACATCCACCGTCTTGAACATAATGGCGATATCGTACCAGAGCGACCAGTTCTGAACGTACCAAGCGTCCAAATTGGCTCGGTCAGAAAACCTGGTTGAGCTACGGCCGCTGATTTGCCACAGCCCAGTCAGTCCAGGGCGAGATTGCCGGTATAGGTTGATTGTTTGACCATATTCGTCTATTTCTCTGGCCAACAGCGGGCGCGGGCCAACCAGGCTCATTTCTCCGCGAATTACGTTGATTAGTTGTGGCAGTTCGTCGATGCTTAATGAGCGGATCCATGCGCCGACGCGTAGCACCCGTGGATCATTTTGCAACTTGAAGTTGTTGGCGTAGTACTCCTTCCATTCGGGGGAGTTGTTTTCACGCCATCGCGCGAGAATCTCGTCTGCGTTCTTCACCATGCTTCGAAATTTAAGAAACCTAAACTCGCCGTCACCCTTGGCTAACCTCGGTTGATGGAAGATCACCGGATGGCCGTCTTCACGCCAGATACGCCAGGCGACATAGGCCATCAGCGGGGAAAAGATCACTAGCAGCGCGCCGGCTCCGGCGATATCGAACGCCCGCTTGAGGAATTGATACCCTTTGCGGGAAAGGTTGTTTCGCAGCGTGAGAAACAGTACCTGGTGGCTGAAGAAGTGTGAAAGCTGGGTACCGAACAGCGGCAGGCCGCGAATGGCAGGGATGACGTGAATATTGCGTTGGCTGACGGCGAGCCGTTGTACGAGTTCTTGATTTTCCGGAGTGTTGAGGTTGTCTAGGGCAATAATGAGTTGCGGATTGCCGTGTTCGACCAGCAGGGCCTCTAGTGTTGTGCCGGGCGTGAGGATTGGGAAGGTTTCTGTGCCGATTGTGATTTTTCCCGCGCCGTTGCTGTCTCCCGGCCGGGGAGGGAGGGAAGGCGCCGTTTCTCCAGGGCCGGTTTTCACGAAACCGAGCACGCGGTAGCCCATGCCGCGCTCGCTCTTGATCGCGAGATAGCCTGCGCGGGCGTTTTCACCGGTGCCGATGATGACTGCAGGGCGCTGCCACAGTCCGAAGTCGTCGAGCAGTTGCTTGGCGCCGGCGCGGCCGAGCGGGATCAGAAGGAAGATCAGCGCCCAGACGATCAGGTGGCTGCTGCGGCCGGTTTCGAGCCCGGCGACGAAGGCGAGGGCGCTGGAGACCATGAACATGGCGGTCAGCACACGGAAGATTTCCCGCAGTTCGTCCCAGTAGGGTCGGCGACGGGCATAGTGCTCCAGGATCAACCAGAACCAACCGATGGTAAGCACGATGACCACGCCGTGGCCGATGACGGTGGCGCGGTCGAGGCGGCTCCAGCGGTTGATGTCGTGGTTGTCTGGCCAGGAGAGAGCAAGGAAGGTGCCGAGCAGGATGAGGGTGTCGACGCTGGCGAGGGTGTATTTTTCTAGCCGGGGGCGAGTGCGTAGGATGGGTATGCCTGCCGGGCTGATGGCCGGGTGTGCGAGATATGGCCGGCTGCGGGTGTAGGTAATGACAATGGCAGCGATCAGGCTGGCGATGATGCCGCCGACAATGGCGAGCAGCAGGGTGAACGTGGTCTCGGCAGTCTCGTCCTGATGCCTCTCGAAGGCGGTGTGCGGGCGCAGGACGCCGGCTGGGTAACATCTCACCTTGGCCTGGTCGCCGTGCAGCGCGGCCTGGCGCTCGCTCTCTTCGCATGCCATGAGAGCCACCTTGGCCTTAGGGGCGCTGTAGGTCACGATGCCGTCGGCCATGCGAGCGGAGGGTTGCAGGAGCGGTGTTACGTCAAAGCGCTGGCGCAGTTCGGACGGCGGATTCTTGATGCAGGTTTGGCTGCGTGTGCTGCACACGCTGCAACTGGCGTCGACGGCATTGACGACCGAGATGGTTGCTGCTTGGCAAGCGGCCTTGTCTTGCCGGCCGTTGAGCAGGAAGTCGAGCTGGATGCCGTCTGTCGCATCGATCACGACATGCGGATAGTAGAGCGCGGGTCGGGGCAGGAACACCAGACCAAGCGCAACGATTGCGAGGGTGATGAGGATGACAAGCGAACGGCGGGGCGGGGTGCTCTTCGGGTTAACGCCTCGCATCGCTTGTGAAGCGGTGCCGCCGACTGCGTCGTTGGCATGGAATTCCGCGTTCATCTGCTCAACGTTCGCTGAATTACCACGCCGATCAGGGCGCCGATGGCGTTGACGATGACGTCTTTAGTCTCGAAGGCGTGGCTGTGCGTAAATATTTCGGTGGTTTCGTGGATAGCGCCGATGATGGCGACGAGGCCCGCTATCTGTGCTGCCGGCCGCTGTGGCCAGCCTAGGCCGTAGGCGAAGGCGATCAGGGCATAGGCGGCAAGATGAGCGACCCAATGCAGGGGCCCCGGGAATGCATGGCCGGCCGCGGGAAAGCTGCCGATGGTGAACAGCCCGAGCGTGAAAAGCACGGCTGCGGCACGGGCGAGTGTGGTGATGCGGGGATGGGCTATGGCGTTCAACGGAAGGATTCAGAGAGTCGGAGATTGCCTGCAATTATGCATGATTGTGCGTGACTCGTGACTCGTGACTCGTGGCTCGTGACTCGTGACTCGTGGCTCGTGACTCGTGACTCGTGGGTCGTGGGTCGTGGGAGGCCCGCCCCCGGGCCGATCAGCGGTTAATCATCGCACCTATCGGGGCGAGGGCGCCCCCCCCACAAGGCGCCCACAGCCGATCGGCGGTTGATGGTCGTGGCAGGAAGCACCAACCACGAACCACGAACCACGAACCACGAACCACGAACCACATGTGTTTGGCTCGGGGGCGGACCTTCGATTATCGATTCGCGGCCGAGCTTGTTACTACGCGACGGGCGTGAATTAATACCGGAATATCGCCGCTTGCCGAAATGTCGCAGGCTAAAGGGTTGCAACTTTCGAAGTTTCTCTGGATAATCCATGCCTAAGGCCTTTGCAGGAGGGGGGCTTCGAGGCTTGCAACTTTCCGGCATTTGTGGATAATGGGTTTCCCGCCCTTGGGATTTCCCTTCGAATTTGGATTTTTGTCTGGTTTGAACAGGAGAGAAAAAATGAAGAAATTGCTCGCAGTACTGGTTGCATCCATGTTTGTCGCTGGTGGTGCTTTCGCCCAATCGTCGGGGGCCGGCGCCTCTGGAGCCGCAGGCGCGGCGGCCGGTGGGATCACGGCCGGTATGGTTGCCGCTGCCGTTGCGGTAGTCGGAGTTGCCGCGGCTGCGTCCAGCAGCAACAACAATACCACCGCCACCGCCACCAACACCACACCGTAGATCGACTACTCCTCAAAAAATCCTTGGCACGCCGCCAAGGATTTTTTGTTTGTGGGGTCCAAAAATAGCGCCCTTGCCGTCTGCGCGCTGAGCGCGTAGCGAAATCCCCTCATGTTCTCCCTTTATTCGAAGAGGGAGACCCATAGCGACGAGCGCATGGCTTAAGATAGCGCCGTCGAGTTCTGTCCCCGGAAACGTGAAGATTCGAGCACTGGCTGCGGTACTTTTACTGGTCGCTGCGTTGTCGGGCTGCTCCACTGCCGGCAATGCGATCCTGCAGACCCTGCCCTATGCATACGGGCGCAATCCAGCCGTCGACAACGCCAGGCTGAATCCGAATTTCCGTTATCTCCGGCTCACTATCGGTGGCCACGTGGCCCTGCTTGTGCTGGGCTACGTGGATCACGATGCTCACGGTCCGATCGATGTCTGGTACAGCGCCGAGCGCGAGGTGCTGCGGCTGCAGAACGGGCGCCTCGTCGGGGCGGTCGGGGTCACCACGGAATGGCGCCATGTCGTGTTGCCCGATTTGCCGTCCTGGTCCGCGGTCGCACATGCAGGTCACGCTATTCGATGGACACGCATCCGCGACGTCATGCCAGGGTATCGCTATGGCGTCAGGGACCAACTCTCGCTGCGCGTCATCGCGGCGCCGCAGCACAGCGCATTGCAGGGGCTGGATCCGCGGCGGCTGACCTGGTTCGAGGAGCGTGATGAAGCTGCTCCCGTTGCCTGGTACTCTGGATTCGCCGGCAACGACGCCAAACTGGATTCCGCGTTGCCGCCGGCGCGGTATGCGGTGGATTTTCACGATGGCCACGCTTCCGTGGTCTATGGCGAGCAGTGTCTTGCGGCGAATCTGTGCTTTAGCTGGCAGCGCTGGCCGGTGAAGGCGCGGAAATGAGGACGTGGTTCGTGGGTCGTGGTTCGTGGCTCGCGGGTCGTGGGTCGTGGTTCGTGGGAGGCCCGCCCTCGGGCCGATCGCAAAATGGAGTGTCATTCCGAGGCCAAGGGCCGAGGAATCTGCTTGATTCGGATTGCGGCTGGGGCGGTATTCCAACGGAAAAGCAGATTCCTCACTTCGTTCGGAATGACATGGTGGGGACTATCGCCCAATGTCATTCCGAGGGCCTTGGCCCGAGGAATCTGCTTGATTCTACGTTCGCAATGCAACAGCAGATTCCTCGCGGAGTTTATCCCGAGCGAAGTCGAGGGGCTCGGAATGACAAGGAGGGGGCTGTTGTTGGAAAACTCCAAAGGCTTGTCGTAGTGCTGCTTGGGGCGCTGGTCGTTAGTCCCTCAATGTCCTTCGGCCAAACCGCAGCTGAGGCGGGTTTACGGCCTTCTGCTGCGCATACCGTGTCGGATACGGTTACCGCCCGAAAGCGGCTGAGCGATTGGTTGCTGGAACATGCAGCTGTTCCGGATGCCTATCCGCTGGGTCTGAGCTGGCGGGTGCCGGGGGAGGTGGTGGCGCAGAGCGAGCTGAAGCTCGGTCTTCTCAAGAGCCTTTCCGGCCGTGATCGCGCGGTGAAGGCTGCCCCCGAGGTGTTGTCGCGGCTGAGCGAATGGGTGCGCACGCTGCCGGTTACGGGGCGCGTTCCGGTGGCGCTGCCTGATGCGCGCTGGCTGCAGGCGAATCAGGCGCGCGACCCGGTGCTTCAGCCCGGGGAGAGCGTGGTCTTGCCCAAGCGTCCGCGCACGGTTACGGTCGTTACGGCGCGCGGTACACGCTGTGTGGTGACGCATAGGGCGGGCGCCGAGGCGATGGCTTATGTCGAGGCTTGCGAGCCCAAATCGAAGGGGGTGGACTGGTTCTGGGCGGGGCAACCCGACTGGGTGTGGATCGCGCAACCGGATGGCCGGGTACAGCGCTTCGGCGTCGCCGCCTGGAACCGCGAGGCGCAGGACGAGCCCGCGCCCGGCGCCTGGATCTGGGCGCCGCCCTGGAATGCGGGCTTCCCGCAGCGCTTGTCGCGGCAGCTTATTGAATTCTTGGCTACGCAAGGACCTGCAGAAGCCGTTGTTCGTGGTTCGTTGCTCGTGGCTCGTAACACCTCAAAGTCCGTGGTTCGTGGTTCGTTGCTCGTGGCTCGTAACACCTCAAAGTCCGTGGTTCGTGGTTCGTTGCTCGTGGCTCGTAACAGCCCAACGAACCACGAATCACGAACCACGACCCACGACCCACGAACCACGACCCACGAACCACGACCCACGAACCACGAACCACGACCCACGAACCACGAACCACGACCCACGAACCACGAACCACGACCCACGAACCACGGCGCGGGCGGGGTATCCGCGCCCTGGACGCCTGCCGGCCTGCCTGAGCTTGGTGGGGCCTTGCGCGAACCAAAGGGTCAGGCCGAGCTTGACGGCGGGATGGCTGTCCTGCCGCCACCAGCGCCTTCCTCGCGCTCACGCGGTCCGGTCGTCACGGCGAGCGACTGGGGCGGCGTCGGGCTGTTGCAGACCCCAAGCGCGCGCATGGAGAAGGCCGGCAATCTCACGGTCAACTTCACCCGCGTGTACCCTTATTTCAACGGCAACGTCATGGTGCAGCCGCTGGACTGGCTGGAGGCGGGATTTCGCTATACCAAAGTGAGCAACCGACTCTATAGCTCGGACCCGAACTTCAGCGGCAATCAGGCTTATCTCGACAAGAGCTTCGACGCCAAATTCCGGCTTTGGACCGAATCGGCCTATGTGCCGCAGGTCGCGCTCGGATTTCACGACATTGCCGGTACCGGGCTTTTCTCTGGCGAATACCTGGTCGGGAGCAAGCGCACTGGACCGCTCGACTGGAGCCTCGGCCTGGGCTGGGGCTATGTGGGCGGTCGGGGAGATCTGGCCAATCCGCTCGGACACCTGTTTTCATCGTTCAATAGACGCAAAGGTGCCACCTCCACCGGCAACTTCGCTTTCGGAAGCTACTTCCATGGCCCCACCGCCCTGTTCGGCGGCGTGCAGTACCAGACGCCCTGGGAGCCGCTGATCCTGAAGCTGGAGTACGACGGCAACGACTATCAGCATCAGCCGCAGGGCAATAATCAACGGCAAAGCTCGCCCTGGAACTTCGGCGCGGTGTACCGCGTCGGGCGCGCGATGGATGTCAGCCTGGGCGTGGAGCGCGGCAACACGGCCATGCTCGGCGTCACTTTCCATACCCCGCTCGAGGGGTTGTCCATGCCCAAGCTGAACGATCCGCCGCGGATTCCGGTGACGGCGAGCCGCCCGCAACGGGCGCCCGACTGGTCCAGGACCAGCCGCGACATTACGGCGCAGACCGATTGGCATGTGCGCAGCATCGAGCAGCACGATCGCGAGCTCAGGGTGACGCTGGACGATGCCGATGCAAGCTATTGGCGCGAGCGCGACGACCGGGCGGCTTCGGTGCTCAACCGCGACGCGCCGGCCGACGTGGACCGCTTCGCGCTCACCTACCGCGAGCACGGGGTGGACGTGGCCGAACACGTGATCGACCGCAACGCCTGGGTGGCGCAGCAGACCCAGCCTTTGCCGCCTGACGCGCAGCGCGCGGCGGTGATCGCGCGCGCGCCAGAGACGCTGCCGCCCGAGCGCCCGTTCTATCAGCACCGGCTGCCGCGGTTCGAGTCCGGCCTCGGGCCGAGCTACCAGCAGACCCTGGGCGGGCCCGATGGCTTCCTGCTGTATCAGATCGGCGCGGTGGAGAATGCGAAGCTGCGGCTGAGCGACGATACCTGGCTGCAGGGCAGTCTGCAGCTCGGGCTGATCGACAACTACAACAAGTTCACGAACACCGGCTCCAGCAAGATGCCGCGCGTGCGCACCTACCTGCGCGAATACGTGACCACCTCCAGGCTCACCCTGCCGAATCTGCAGCTGACGCACGTCGGCCAGTTGGGCGATAACCAGTACTACAGCCTGTACGGCGGCTATCTCGAGTCGGAGTTCGCCGGCGTCGGCGGCGAGTGGCTGTACCGGCCGTTCGCGAGCCGCGTCGCGTACGGCGTGGATGCGAACTACGTGCAGCAGCGCAACTTTGCGCAGAACTTCGGCTTCGGCGACGCCGGCACCCAGACCGGCTATCGCGTGGCCACCGGCCATGGGACCCTGTACTGGGATACCGGCTGGAACAACGTGCTGGCGAAGGTGAGCGTCGGGCGTTACCTGGCGAAGGACATCGGCGCGACCTTCGATGTTTCGCGCGTGTTCGACAACGGCGTCAGGTTCGGCGCGTTTTTCACCAAGACCAATGTGTCGTCGGCGACCTTCGGCGAGGGCAGTTTCGACAAAGGGGTCTACCTGAGCGTGCCCTTCGACGCTTTCCTTACGCGCTCGAGCAGCAGCACCGCCACCGCCGTATGGAAGCCGCTCACGCGCGACGGCGGCGCCATGCTCAACCGCAGCGTCGAGCTGTACGACCTCACGCGCGCGCGCGACGATCGCACCTTGCGCTACCATGCGGCGCCGCCGCCGAACGACGAGTCGAGCCCGGAGAACCGGCGCGAGACCTGGACCCCGCCGCCCAAAGGGCCGGCGCCCTATACGCAGGTGGCGCCGCGACCGGTGGCCGGGCAATGGGCGGCCGATGCGCAGGGCTACGCGCAGCGCCTGACCGAGGCCCTGTACCGGCAGCAGTTCCGCAACATCCGCGTTTCCTATGACGCATCGCGCCGTTTGACGATCGCGCTATCCAGCGACACGCTGCATCCGGCCAGCCGCGCCGTCGGGCGCGCCGCGCGCACCGCGCTGCATCTGGGGCCGCTGGACATGCGCGAAATCCGCATCGAACTCGCGCGTGACGCCGATCCGGTGGCGACTTATGATTTTGCCGATCTCATCAAGCTGCAGCGCTATTTCGACGGCGAGATCAACGCGGACCAGCTCGCCGATACGGTCGCCGTCGACTACCGCGATCCGGCGGCGCGCGAGGCGGACCCGCTCGCGCGACTGGACGATCTGGACACGCGGGCGGAAAAAAGGCACGTCAGCGATCTGCTGCTGCCCGAGCCGGGCACCGTCGCGCGCGTGAAGCGCGATTTCGCCGGCGCGGGGCACATCGCGGCGAATGCCGACTGGCTGCGCATGGGTGCATTCGGCGCCAGCGCGGTGCTGGCAAGCACGCTGCTCGACAATCGCGCCGATAAGTTCGCCAAGGACCACGCCTCGAACCGCTTGCTGAAGGGCGTGAACAAGATCGGCAACGCCCTGCCCTGGCTCGCGATCGCCGGGGCCGGAATGGCAGCCCTGGACGGCAGCGATCCGCGGCGTTCGCGCACCGGCTACGCGGCGACGGAGGCGGGCGGTACCGCGTTTTTGGTGGTCGAGGGGCTGAAACGCGCGGTCGGCCGCGGGCGTCCGTATGTCGGTGCCGGAAGCCACGCATTCAAACCCTTCTCGATCACCGGCGGCTACGATTCGTTTCCGTCCGGGCATACGATCATCACCTGGGCGGTGGTGACGCCGTTCGCCGAGGAATACGACGCGCCCTGGCTCTATGGCGTCGCGGCGATCACCAACCTCGCGCGCGTCGGCAGCCGCAACCACTGGGTGTCCGACACCGTCGCCGGCAGCCTGCTCGGCTACACCATCGGCAAGGTGTTCTGGGAATCCTCCCGCACCCCGCAGCCAGGCGACGCGCGCGTCCTGATCCATCCCGGCGGGGTGGATGTCTCCTGGCAGTTCAAGTGACGTGGTTCGTGGCTCGTGGCTCGTGGTTGGTAGCCGACCAACGACCAACGACCAACGAACCACGAACCACGAACCACGAACCACGAACCACGAGCCACGAACCACGAACCACGAACCACGAACCACGAGCCACGAACCACGAACCACGAACCACGAACCACGAACCACGAACCACGAACCACGAACCACGAACCACGAACCACGAACCACGAACCACGAACCACGAACCACGAACCACGAACCACGAACCACGATTGTCAGAGGCCCGCCCCCGGGCCGACTGCAAAATAGGGCGTCATTCCGAGGCCAATGGCCGAGGAATCTGCTTTTGCTGTGTGAATAAATGGTTCGCGGATGGACTCCCTGGGGGGCGGTTGAAATGCGATACAGAAATCTGTATGCTCATCCTATGAAGACCACTCTCGACATCGACGATTCCCTGCTTGCCAATGCCAAAGCGCTGGCGGCACGACAGCGGACCAGCCTGACGCGCCTGATCGAGGAAGGATTGCAGCTCCGCCTTCGATCCGCAACTGCCCTGCCCCGAGTGCGCAAACGAAAGATCCCCGTGTTCAAGGGTCGCGGCGGGTTGGTTGCCGGTCTAATTCCTAGCAGCAACAAAGCGTTGCTGGACGCTGCTGACGATGACGCCTGATGTCAATGTGCTGATTGCCGCGTCGCGTAGCGACCATCCGCACCACAAGACAGCCTACGCGTGCGTGGATGAAGCCGTGGCGGCCTGTGCGGATGGCGCGAGCCTGAAGCTGATGCCCATGGTTGTTGCCAGCTTCTTGCGCTTGGTCACAAATCGAAAGATATTCGTGCAGCCCACGCCGATGGAAGAGGCCATGCGGTTCGTTGACGCGCTCGTTGCCGTGCCGGGCGTTGAGATGCCTGCTCTCGGTGCTGAGTGGCCGATGCTGCGCCAACTCTGCATCGAGAAGAATTTGACTGGCAACGATGTTCCGGACGCGTGGCTCGCGGCTGCGGTGATTCAACTCGGCGAGCACCTGATCACATTTGACGTCGATTTCAGGAAACTGCTAAACCGGACGCAAGTGACTGTGCTGGGGTAAGGGGACGTCGTTCGTTTCTCTCGGTCGGTTGCGTACTTCGAACCATAAACACCCAGAACAACGTACAACGATCCACGATCAACTATTGTGGGAGGATCGTCCTCCGGCCTATCGCAAAATAGGGCGTCATTCCGAGGCCATCAAGGCCGAGGAATCTGCTTTTGCGGTACGAATAAACAGCAGATTCCTCGCTTCGCTCGGAATGACGGTGTACCGGCTCGGAACAGGGCGGAGGCGAATTTCAAGGTGAGGGCGCCAGCACTTGTCATTCCGAGGCCAATGGCCGAGGAATCTGCTTTTGCCGATCGACGCAACAGCGGATTCCTCGCGAAATTTATCCCCGTAGGGGGACTCGGACAGGCGCCAATCGCGGCGAGGGCGCTTCTCCTACAACAATATGGTTCCCAAGCGCCCAACGACCAACGACCAACGACCAACGAACAACGAACAACGAACAACGAACAACGAACAACGACCAACGACCAACGACCGACGACCAACGAATTCCGGCCCCCTTTCCTTGCCTGTTTCGAACAATCCGACTAGACTAAGCTTAGTCTGAAAATTAATGAGGGACGCGCATGGATACATTCAACATACACGAGGCAAAAACGCATTTTTCCAAGCTGGTGGACAGCGTGATGCAAGGCAATGAAATCGTAATCGCGAAAGCCGGCAAGGCAGCCGTCAAGCTGGTGCCTATATCGTCGCCTAAGCCACGCCTGCGGCTTGGCGTGCTGAAAGGCAAGATCAGGATCGCGGACGATTTTGATGCGCCGCTGGCGGACGATGTGCTTGCCGGCTTCGAGGGGCGCTGATGCGATTGCTGCTCGACACCCACGTTTTCTTATGGTGCGTCAAGGACGACCGGCGGCTGACGAAAGCCGCGCGAGCATTGCTCTCTGGCGCTACGGAAATTTATGTCAGCAGCGCCTCGATCTGGGAGGCGGCCATCAAGACGAACCTCGGCAAACTCGACGTAGACGTCGATGCGCTGGTTACTTCGATAGCCGACAGCGGCTTTCTGGAATTGCCCATCACCGCGAAGCACGCCGCGGCGGTAGGCAAGTTGCCGGACGTGCATAACGATCCTTTCGACCGGCTGCTGATTGCTCAAGCCATTAGCGAGCCGCTGCGGTTTTTGACGGCCGACGACGCGCTCGGACAGTATTCGGATCTCGTGGAACTCGTTTAGCATCTGTCGGGGCGAGGGCGCCGCTCCTACGACGTGGCTCGTGGTTCGTGGGTCGTTGTTCGTGGGAGGCCCGCCCCCGGGCCGACCGCAAAATAGGTCGTCATTCCGAGGCCAATGGCCGAGGAATCTGCTTTTTGCCGTGTGGATAAACAGCAGATTCCTCGCGTTGCTCGGAATGACAGTGTACCGGCTCGGAATGACAGGAGCCGGTTGCGGCGAGGGCGCCGCTCCAATAGGAGGAGCACATCGTTTCCGTGTACAATTTTGGCATGAAGGCATGTAGGTTGAAATGGCACGTCAGTTTGATGTGATTGTTGAAAAGGATTCTGCAGGGTATTTTGTGGCCTCGGTTCCTGCATTACCAGGCTGTCACACGCAGGCAAAATCACTCGATGATTTGATGACGCGCATTCGGGAGGCCATCGAGCTTTGTCTTGAAGTTGGGGGCGACGAACTGGAACCACTCGATTTTGTTGGGGTGCAACGCATTTCAATTGCGGCATGACGGCTGTTCCCAGTCTGACCGGCAAGAAACTTTTGGCGGTCTTAAATAAAGCTGGCTTTGAAATGATCGCAATTCCGTCATTCCGAGCGACGCGACGCCCCGAAGGAAGTCCCCTTGGGGGAGCAATCTGCTTTTCATAGTACACAAGAAGCCGATTCTTCGGCCGGAGTCTGCGCCGGGCGTAGTCCAGGGGGCCTCAGAATGACCATTTTTAGAGGTCCCTAATTCCGGGGCGTTCAATCATGCGGAGTGTGATTTGATTTTTTCCAAGGGCAGCGGCGGTTCGGCGCGGTTACTCGCGCTGTTGCTTGGCTGCGCCGCCGCAGCGTATTCCTTGTGCGGCGTCGGCGCACAGGCGACGTGCCGCGTGCTCGATCCCGAACTCGCCGGCTACTACCGGGGCGGATGCAAGGACGGGCTGGCAGAGGGCTACGGCGTGGCGAAAGGCAGGGCCGAATACCAGGGCTATTTTCACGCCGGCCGCAAGCAGGGCAAAGGCGTCAAGACCTGGCCTTCGGGGGACCGCTACGAGGGCGATTTCGTCGACGACCGCAAGCAGGGCACAGGCACGTACACCTGGAGTCCGAACGGCCCATTTGCGGGCCAGAGCTACACGGGCGCCTGGCGCGACGACCGGCGCAACGGCTACGGCGTATACCGGTGGCCCTCCGGCGACCATTACGCAGGGCAGTGGGTGGACGATAAGATCGCCGGCATGCCGACGCCGGCGATGATCGCGCGGGCGCGGGCGAAGACCGAGACGCTCGTGGCGGTCACGAAGCCCGGCGTCAAAGTCTGCCGCGCGCTGCAGGTCGGCATCGCCGTGCGCGACTGGATCCGCGGCGTGGTGACCGCGGTGGACGCGGATAGAATCGAAGTTCGCATCGACGACCCGGGGAAGCAGCCGCACGTGATCGACGCCCGCCCGCTGGTCAAAGGCATGTCCTTCTGGTCCGACGCAGCCAAGTGGACGCCGTGCGTGTATTGATTCGTGGTTCGTGGTACGTGGGTCGTGGTTCGTTTATTGTGTCATTCCGAGGCCCAGGGCCGAGGAATCTGCTTTTCTTGTTTAATCAAACAGCAGATTCCTCGCTTCGCTCGGAATGACACTGGATGACGAAGCACGCATTACGAGCCACCTACCACGACCCACGATCCACGAACCACGATCCACGACCCACGACCCACGATCCACGACCCACGATCCACGACCCACGAACCACGAACCACGAACCACGACCCACGATCCACGAACCACGAACCACGAACCACGACCCACAAACTCCATGCCACGAATCACGACGCACGAACCACGATCCACGCTCTACGACGCGATGATGCGCCTGCCGATCGTGGCGTATCAGGTGATCCTGATTTGGCGCGAGCTCGCCGCGATCCGGGGGCTGATTGCGTTTCATCCGTACTTCGGCGGCGACTGGCCGTTCCTGATAATGGTCGTCGCTCGCGTTTCCGGGGTGATATTCATCTCGGCGATCCTGCTGCTTTCCATCGCCCGCTTTCGCCCGGTCGGCAAGTATGCGAACTGGAATCCAAAGATCACCGCCTTGCTGGGCACCCTGTTCACGTATTTGATCCTGCTGACGCCGCGTTCTGCGTCCGTCGCGTTTTGGGACAGCCTCTCGTCCCTGCTGATCCTGCTCGGGACCACGACGGCCATTTTGGCCGTGCTCGATCTGGGGCGTTCGATGAGCATCATGCCGGAAGCGCGGCGGCTGGTGACCGGCGGTCTGTACGCGCGCATCAGGCATCCGCTTTATCTGGCTGAGGAAATCGCGGTCCTGGGCTTCGCTCTGCAGTTCCGCAACTGGATGGCGGTGCCGATACTCCTGGTGCATTTGTATTTTCAGATCCGCCGCATGGACTGGGAGGAAGGCATACTTGCGAATGCCTTTCCCGGTTATGTCGATTATAAGCAGCGCACGTTCCGGCTGGTGCCCGGTGTGTACTGAATGGGAAGCGCGCGGGTGGTAAAGGCTCTGCCGGTGTTGGTTCTGGCCCTCGCCTTGCTGCTTACGGCAGCCGCGATACGCTTCCTGCCTGCAAGCCTGTATTTCCCCGTCGTCGAATACTCGGCGTCCGCCAACGACCGAATCACGCTGCTCCGGAATGGCGAACTCGACGATTCCAGTTGCCGTCAGGCGGCGCGCCAGCTTGCGCAGGCGGTTCGCGCCAATTGCCCGGCGTGCAAAGTCGCCGAGCACTGTTTTCGCGGGCTCGATGCCGAGCGCAGGAAGCTCATGTCCAACGAGCCGCTCTCCACGCCGTCCGCGCGGGTACCGGGCGGCAAGCTGACCATGGTTTTCTCGATGAAGGATCCGCGACAGGCCCTGGCCGTCTGCCGCCAGGTCGAGCGGCAATCGGCTTCACAGCCGGGCAATCGCTTGCGCTGCTTTCCGGCCTTGGCACCGCGCTGAGGCGGGGGGGCGTAAGCGCCCCAGCCCGCGAATGGATTTATTGCGCCGTGGAGGTAGTCGTGGTCGATGCGTTGCCCGAACCGTTCGAGGACGAGGCGGCGGCAGCAACACCGACCACCGCGACGCCGGCTGCGACCATGCCCGCCGTTATTCCGCCGCTCGCTGCGCCGGCCGCCGCCCCGGCTCCGGCGCCGATCGCGACCGAGCTCAGGTTGCTGAAGGTAGAGGCGACGGACGGAGGCAGCGCCGATGCGGGGATTGCGACCGCGAGTGAGGTGGGCGAAGCCACCATCGCGGTTGCGCCGGCCGAAAAGCTGGCCGACCCTGCGGGGTTGCTTGCGCTTATCGTGCCTTGCAGCACCGACAGATACGCCGGGTTGACCAGTGCGACCATGAAGTCCGTGCCGCGTATGCCTATGGTCGCCTGCGGTGCGACCAGCGAAAACGCGCCGTGATTTCTCGATGCAATCAAGCCGCTCACCGAGCGCATCGCGCCTTTGAGAATCTGCAGCGCAATGTTGTCGCTTTGCGGCTTGTCCTTGTCGAAGTTGTACTGCGTGACGCGGAATTCCGTGTTTTCGCTCAGGACCACGGTGTGGCCGTCGTCGAAGCGGATAACGGTCTGGCCGCCGGGCCCGGTGGTGACGGTCGTTCCGGGGACGACTTGCTGGTTCACTGCCACGCTTACCGGCGCGGCTGTGCCGACGGCGGCGGTTACTTCTCCCCGTACACTCTGGTAAACGCCGGTGGCAAAAGCCAAAGGCGCAGCAAGCATAGTCCACACACTGAAACACAATGCAAGCAGCAGTGATCGACGCATGACAATCTCCCTTAGAAATGCAATCCCAAGTTCTGCGATCGGGGAATCGCGTTGCCACACCGACCGCGAGCCTGTATCGTCAGCGATGTGATTCATCGCCACGTTGAGCAAGATCATAATCTGGTAAAAACGGTCTGGCCTTATGAGAACCGAGTATCGGAATGAGCCGTCATTCCGAGGCCTTTGGCCGAGGAATCTGCTTCGTCCTCGATTTGACAGCAGATTCCTCGCTGCGCTCGGAATGACCCCAATTGGGACCCTCATTTTGAGATGGGCTCCAAGGAAGCGTAGAACAAATTCCAAAAGGGCTCAATAACTTGTCGACCGCATCCGGATATGGCCGTACGTGGCGCTGTCTGCTGCCGCTCATGCTGGCGCTGCTGTGCGTTTTCGCGACATATGCAAAGGCGGACGCGGGCCCGGCGATCGGCGTCGACGTTCGCATGCAGGGCCGAGAAGTGTTCGTCGACGTGGATTTTCACGTGCGCGCCACGCCGCAGCAGGTGTGGGCGGTGATCACGGACTACGATCACGCCACCAGATTCATTTCGAAGCTGGAAAAGAGCGCGATCCTGTCGCGCACGCAGGATACGCTGCTGGTGGCGCAGAAGGGATATATGGGCTGGGGCCCGTTTTCGGTGCCGATCGAGACGGTGACGCAAATCCGTCTGACGCCGTACGAGAAAATACAGTCGCACCTCGTCAGCGGCAATATGCGCAAGAGCGAGGCGACGACCCGCTTGATCGCGGACGCGAGCGGCACCCGCGTCGTGTTTCACCTCGATGCGATTCCGGACGTGTGGATGCCGCCGCTCATCGGCCGCGCCTTGGTCGAGTACGAAACGCGCGCGCGCTTCCGCCAGCTCATCGAGGAAATTCTCAGGCGCAAGGCTTTGGCGGATGCAAGGCAGTGAGGGGCTTTTAGTCCCCGCCCCGGGGGCCGACGGCGAGCTCGCTCGCATATATATGGTGCCTAGAACGGCGGTAGCCGCCCTGCCGCTATTAGTGCTTGATGTCCCGTTGCCCTTACGGTAAAGTAAGAATCGCATTGATATAGGGGATTCTCGCCATGACAACCGCCACAATGACCAGCAAAGGGCAGGTAACCATACCTGCCGAGGTAAGGCAACGGATGGGCTTGGGCACTGGGGATCGCATCGAGTTTGTCGAGCTCGAAACTGGTGGCTTTGCCATCAAGCCGGCGATCGATGATGTGCGCTCGCTCAAGGGCGCACTGCGCAAGCCTGCGAAGCCGGTCAGCGTGGATGATATGAACGCCGCGATCCGCAAACGTGTTGCGGCGCTGGGTGGCCAGTGATCGGCGTCGACACCAACGTACTGGTGCGATACATTGCGCAGGATGATGCGACCCAATCGCCACGGGCAACCCGATTTCTCGAACACGAATGCAGTCCCGCGAACCCCGGCTTCATCAGTCTCGTGGTCCTGTTGGAACTAGTCTGGGTCAGCGAGAGTTGTTACGCAGCCAGCCGGGCCGAGATCACCGAGATGGTGCGGCGGATTCTCAGTATCCGGCAGTTGGTGGTTCAGGACGCCGAGACCGCCTGGAAGGCGCTGCGCCGGTTCGAATCGAGCAAGGCTGATTTCGCCGATTGTCTGGTCGAGCGCATGGCTGCCGCAGCTGGGTGCACAGCCGTGATGACCTTCGACAATGCCGCAGCGAAGGCGGGCATGACATTGCTGGCATAGGCAGGTGCCAGTCAGGGTAAGAGCGCCCCACTTCGTGGTTCGTGGTTCGTGGTACGTGGTTCGTGGTTCGTGGTTCGTGGTACGTGGTACGTGGTTCGTGGTTCGTGGTTCGTGGTACGTGGTACGTGGTTCGTGGTACGTGGTTCGTGGTTCGTGGTACGTGGTTCGACAAACGAGCAACGAGCAACGAGCAACGAGCAACGAGCAACGAGCAACGAGCAACGAGCAACGAACAACGAACAACGAACAACGAACAACGAGCAACGAGCAACGAACCACGAACCACGAACCACGAATATAATCCCACCGATGCCTGATTCCTATCTCAACGGCCGCCTGCGCAGTTTCGGCCATGCGTTTCGCGGCTTGAAGATTCTGCTGCAGACCCAACACAACGCCAGGATCCATGCCGTGGCCACGCTGCTGGTCGTCGCCGCGGGCGCGCTGTTCGGGATTTCGCTGGCGGAGTGGGCGCTGGTCGCGCTGGCGGTGGCGGCCGTGTGGACGGCCGAAGCGCTGAACAGCGCGATCGAGTTTCTGGTCGACCTGGCTTCGCCCGACTTCCATCCCCTGGCCGCCAAGGCCAAGGACCTTGCCGCCGGCGCCGTCCTCGCCGCGGCGATCGGCGCGCTGGTCGTGGGCGTCCTGGTATTCGGCCCGCATGTCCTGAAGTTGCTGCAGCCATAAGAACCGGTTCCGAAATGAACATTTTTGTCATTGTCATTCCGAGTCCCTCGACTTCGCTCGGGATAAACTCCGCGAGGCATCTGCTGTTGAATGAAACCGCAAGCAGATTCCTCGGCCTGCGGCCTCGGAATGACATGTCATTTTGAAACCGGTTGTAAGACATTTGACAGCCTTATTGGTGCAGCGCAAAATG
>Ga0307377_10000897_pt1 | contig 39634 bp, 38 predicted proteins | sample TR3MG_FD_202535 | JGI IMG/M metagenome (GOLD analysis project Ga0307377, IMG submission 202535) | Soil microbial communities from Risofladan, Vaasa, Finland - TR-3 | ecosystem: Environmental > Terrestrial > Soil > Coastal area > Acid sulfate soil | place: Finland: Risofladan, Vaasa | collected... | reverse complement strand
GAAGGAACGGTATACTGGATTTGACCGTTACTAAGTGAGCAATAAAGCCCATGTCCAAAGCCTCTTGTACGTTATGTGAAGAAAGCTGGGCAAAACCCGTTGCCCGCACGGACATAACGTCCTGATGGTCACCGAAAATTGAAAGTGCATGGGTTGCCAAGGCACGGGCGCTAACATGGAATACGCACGGCAGAAGCTCACCGGCAATTTTATACATGTTGGGAATCATTAGAAGTAACCCTTGCGAAGCAGTATAAGTCGAAGTTAGAGCCCCAGCCTGAAGGGAACCGTGTAATGCTCCGGCAGCGCCTGCCTCAGATTGCATCTCCACTACCTTAACAGTTTGTCCAAAAATGTTTTTCCTTCCATGAGCAGCCCATTCATCAACAAATTCAGCCATAGTTGAAGAAGGGGTGATAGGGAAAATTGCGGCAACTTCTGAAAACGCGTACGATGCGTGAGCGGCGGCCTCGTTGCCATCCATGGTTTTCATTTTAGCCATTAATGCTACCTCCTAATTTTTGTGATTATTTTAATTATAGGGCTCTATGTAATACCTTCCTCTATCCTGCAAACCCTAAATTAAGATCAAAAAGTTGTTATTTGGTTATGAAAAGATAGAATTTTCATAAAACAACCATAAAAACAGACTGAGGGAACCAATTCAGGTCAGACCCGAAAAGTTCCCCATGTACATCCTCAGTATACCCCTTAATTGTTTCATCCGTCAAGAATTAAAGGTGAAGTCAGAGCCCATACCAAATTTCCCGCACTATAATGGACTATACTTACGCCTATCAGATCCCTAAAAACTGCAGAACGGCGAGAGCCATAACACCGGGAAAGCCTAAAAGACCAACCAATGTTATCGTAAAAAAATTTATTGGAATAGCGTATCCCAGAATACTAAGCAAAAAGTCGAACAACCAGAGTCCGACAATTCCACCTAACATATGAATAATTAACTTTAAAAATAAGTTTGGCTTACCGAGAGCAGAACGAATAACTAATCCTATAAGCAAAATGAACAGCCCAAGAAAAATCAAGGTCATGAATTCTCCTCCTCGTCCAGTGCTAGTCCCTAAATAAGTATGCACTCGTAGGTCAAAGAAGAACTTCAAGTTAGACTAAGAAGTATTATTAAGCATAGACAAGGGGACGGTTCTCCTGTCTATTTAAAGTTGGCGTCGTCCTTCTAAAGCCCGGGCGATAGTTACTTCATCGGCATATTCTAGATCTCCGCCTACGGGTAAACCATGGGCTATCCGGGTTACCCTAATTCCTAACGGTTTTAGCAAACGAGCTAAGTATAAGGAAGTTGCCTCTCCTTCTACTGTAGGGTTCAGCGCCATAACCACTTCTTTTATTCCATCTAATCGTTTTAAGAGCATATCGACGGTCAACTGCTCCGGACCAATTCCGTCCATTGGTGAAAGGACACCGTGGAGAACATGATAAACCCCTTTAAATTCCCTAGTTTTCTCTAGGGACACGACATCTCTGGGATGCTCAACTACGCAAAGCGCAGTGAGATCTCTTTGAGTATTTTGACAGAGCGCACATGGGTCTCTATCTGTAAAGTTCGAACAAATCGAACACTTTCTAATATCTCGGTTAGCCACAACAATAGCCTTCGCTAAATCTTCCGAAATCCGGGGTTGTTGAAGGAGGTAAAAGGCCAATCTTCCTGCTGTTTTGGGGCCGATCCCCGGAAGACGGGCCAAACTACTGATAAGATCCGCCAAAGGCTGTGGGTATTGTAAAAAATCCATACGTCACCTAGAACAATCCGGGGATCTTTAACCCACCGGTCAGTTTACCCATTTCATTACTGGCCATTTCTTGAGCTTTCCTAAACCCCTCGTTTAGTGCCGCTTTAATGAGATCCTCTAGCATTTCCACGTCCTCTGGGTCGACAGCTTCAGGTTTAATTTTCAATTCAACTAATTCCATTTTTCCACTTACGATAACTTGGACCATTCCTCCGCCGGATGAAGCATCCACCGTTTTAGTCAAAAGTTCTTCCTGTATTTTTGCCATATCTTCTTGCATTTTTTGAGCCTGCTTCAACATTTGGCTCATATTTCCACCCATACCGCCGCCCATTCCCTTTAACCCTGCCATATTAACACACTTCCTATCTATTATTTTTCATTAGCTATTATAAATAAGCTCATTACCTTCGTTTCCTGATACATAAAGTCAACAAACTATTTTGGCTTATCCCTCTTTTACAACCACCCGATCCGCTCCGAACATGTCCTTGGCTTTGTTAATAAATGCCTGCTCTTGCGTTTGCAAGTCTTGATTCTCTGACGTTTCCTTGATTTGAAATTCATTTTCCATAAAATTTTGTAATGTTAGGGAAATACCGAATAGTTGCTTTATAACATCTTCGATCGTCTGCCGATTTTCAGTCTGGCTAACTTTGTCCTTATGAAAGGAACATCCCTCGCGGAAAAGTATCGTCAAGGCATTTCCCTCGAGTTGAACTGGTTTTCCTTCCAACAAAAAGGCCTGGGTTGATTTTTTGCGTTTTTTTACCTGTTCCAAAACTTCATTCCAACGCTCTTGGATCCCCTCTATTCTTAGGTTAAGTTTGGACTCTTCCGTAGTATTTCCTGAATCAACTATTTTAGGTTCTACTTTTGGAGTTTTCTGGGATGGAGATAGATCTTTCGGGACCACCCGACCCATTCTTGGGCTAACTGGAGGCTTCACTTCAGTATTACCCTCATGGACTATACGCGGGCCTTGAATTTGTTGTTCCATTACAGCTAACCGCTTTAAAATCTCTTCCTGCCCACTAATCACGCTTGGTTGACTTTCATGAATCGTCTGAACTAATAAAAGTTCTGCTGCTAACCGGGCGTTAGACGCATATTTGAGCTGACCTTCTCCAAGTAACAGTATAGAAATCCATCGTAACATTCGAGAAATTCCGACCTGTTCACTCTGTTTAACCAAACGATCTTGAATATGAGGTGCTACTAACGGCTTATCTCCCGTAGCCGAGGTCAAAAGCATTTGGCGAAGATAATCCAAGAGTTCTCTAATGATCTGCCGTGGGTCACGGCCTTGCTGAATACCCTCTGATAAAAAGGTTAAGCTCTTGCCATAATCGGAGGAGACTAGCGCTTCGACTAACTGGGCGCTAAAGGTCTCGCCGACCATCCCCAGTACCAAATACACTTCTTCCACCCCGATCGGGTCATCCTGAAGAAGACATTGATCCATAATGCTTAGGGCGTCCCGAAGGCTTCCTTCGGATTTTTGGGCAATCACCACCAAGGCGCTCTGATTAACCTGTCGGCTTAACGATAAGCTTACTTCAACCAATCTTTTTTGGATATCTTGTACTGAGATTCGATGGAATTCAAAACGTTGTACGCGTGAGAGAATCGTCAAAGGTATTTTCTGAACCTCGGTCGTTGCCAAAATGAAAACGACCTGTGGCGGAGGCTCCTCCAATGTCTTAAGCAGGGCATTGAAAGCCTCTGTAGTTAACATATGTACTTCATCGATAATATAAACTTTATGTTTCCCTTGTATCGCACTTAACTTGACATTTTCACGGAGGTCGCGAATCTCATCAATCCCACGGTTTGATGCAGCATCAATCTCGAATACTTCCATGGCCGAACCTTGGTCAATACTGATGCAGGAAGCACAATGATTACAGGGTTCCACGCCCTCCCGCTGATCACAGTTCAAGGCCTTAGCTAGAATTTTAGCGGCAGTTGTTTTACCCGTACCTCTTGGACCACTGAATAAATACGCATGGGCGATCTTCTCTTGTTTTAGGGCATTGACTAATGTTTTCGCAATATGCTCTTGCCCTACTATGTCTTTAAACATTTTTGGACGCCATTCACGATAAAGTGCCAAATAAGCCATACTAATCACCCTCGATAAACAGAGTATGCTATATACCAAAAAAGATGGTACATTGACCACCTTAAACAAAAAATATCATAGCCGTACACCCTTGATCGAACCATCCCCTCCGAACGTTACCTTGATCGACAGACTCGATTCAGGCAACCTTACGGCACACAAAACGTTCTCCTTAGTGCTGCTTCCGTCAAGATCTGACACGGTTCGGAGTGTTCTGTTGCGTAAGACCAAAATCTCATCGCCGTCCACCAAAGACGGCTTCACAGGCGAGGACCTTTCGCGGGAATTCCACCTTGCTATAGCGGACTGCAAGTTACAGGGAACCGCTACCTCCCCATCTAGTACGGCTAAATCAATTATAACAAAATAAAAAGCCTAAGTCGAATACTCTGGCTTGAATCCTCTAAAAATGGCGGAGAGAGAGGGATTTGAACCCTCGACACCGGTTGCCCAATGTACCCGCTTTCCAGGCGGGCGCCTTCGACCACTCAGCCACCTCTCCATGCTCAGTAAACGTCAAAAAACATGATATTTTCTATGAATTTAGTGAACAAGAGAGATTATATCGCAAAGAGGTAAGCGAGTCAATGGTTATATTTATGTAAATATATGTTAAGTCCTCTAGGGATCGCTGTTTTGATGTATGTTATTCTAGAATTCAGCTTTATTGGAGATTTATTGAAGTCATATTTAATTTCTTACTTAAAATATCGTGCTGGATTTTCTATATTTTAAAAAATCTATTTATCATTTCCCAGAAGTAAAAACGCACCTTCGGAGAATTCGTCGTAGATCCTTCAGTCTGTTTGATAGCATTCTTAATTGGGATCCCCTGTTTTCCATCTACTTGAACAGCTGTGGACTGGTTAATATCAATGAAACAGAGCGGAGGGAATAGCACACACCACCAGTTCGACCCTTGTCCTTCTCCTATTACAACGCGCAGCGCTTCATAGTCACCAGCTGGGAGCACCAGTGACCCATAGGATTTGGTGGGAAAGCTAAAATGCCCATACTCTGTATGTACCGTATAATCCTTACCCCAAGCCTTTACCACCGCACGTCCAATATCCTCCATCTCTGGACGGACCTGCTTAAGAATTTGCCGTGATTCATCTAATGACTGAGAAACTGCCAAGCGAGGAGAAACTTCTTTTAAGATAGCATCTCTAACGGCCCTCTTCAGCGCTTGGTCCTGTTCGCTGTCTGAATTCGCAAGGACGTGAAAACGGATTAGCCGATCCGGTGTTGGAGCGAGTGCCACTTCATTTATAGATTTATTAATATTATAGTTTTCCATCGCACTTCCTTCACGGATTGTCCCCCAAAAAGCCCAACTTAGGAAAACCCCAATAATGCCCACGACTACTATAATCCTTACTATTTTCATAAAGTCTAAACTCCTCTCTCCTGAACATCTCGTATTAGTGTCAAAGCACTCTCAAGACCTCTTTTACTCTAATATAAGTCTGTCCAAGAATGTGAAGATTTAAGCAAAGTAGAAGAATAATAAAAAAACAAAAAATCCAGCACTCTTAGTAGAGAAACGCCGGATTTAGGGCCCGCGACAATGATAGCAATTTGCGAGGCCTTTATTTTATTCTATTCTATGTAATATTTCTCGTGAAACTCTTCATGCGCTATTTCCATATGAATTCGATAATATTAATAGGGCCTTCGCGTTCAAACGTGAGGGCCCTTCATCTATCTAAGTAATGGCGGAGGAGGTGGGATTCGAACCCACGGACGGCTTACACCGTCAAACGATTTCGAGTCGTTCTCGTTATAACCACTTCGATACTCCTCCATATATAACATGATCAAAATTAAGCTCTCTGACTGAGTATAAAATAACGCCGAAAATCAGCGCAATCTCCTGAAAAATAATTTTAAGATGTCCGAGCATTCTTCTTCCAGAACCCCTGCAATGAAGTCCACCCTATGGTTCCACAGCGTATAGTCTAAGACATTCATCACCGAACCGACTGCTCCGCCTTTTAAATCTGCTGCCCCATAAACGAGTTGCTTTATACGGGACTGGAAAATTGCTCCAGCACACATCGGACAAGGCTCTAATGTAACATACAAGATAGCATCCGTTAACCGCCAACTTCCGAGTACTTTAGCTGCTCGTTGAATTGCTAAGACCTCGGCATGGGCTGTAGGGTCGTTTCTCTGTTCTTTTTCATTATGCGCTGCAGCAATCACTTGGCCATTATGAACAACGACTGCTCCAATAGGAACTTCCCCTTGTTCAGAAGCCGTTTGAGCTTGTATGAGCGCAACGCGCATCCAATCTTGATGAAGCATATTTACCTCGATTTTGGTGACCCCGGGAGGAGTCGAACCTCCGCAAGACAGGGTTTAGGAAACCCCCGCTCTATCCACCTGAGCTACGAGGCCTTAGAATAGCATTCACGAAGGAAGTATATCATATAGCCAGCTAAAGTAAGTCGAACTTATCCAGTGGCTATAGGTACGATATTCAAACCTCGAACATCGTACCTCGAACATCGATTTTGGTGCGCTCGGAGGGATTCGAACCCCCGACATCCTGATTCGAAGTCAGACGCTCTATCCAGCTGAACTACGAGCGCATAAAGAAACTAATGAAAACCCATACGAAGACATCCTCTCGAACTTCGAGCTTCGAACATCGAACTTCGATATATGGCGGAGGGGGTGGGATTCGAACCCACGGACCCCTTGCGAAGTCACCGGTTTTCAAGACCGGGTCCTTAAACCGCTCGAACACCCCTCCAAGAATGACGACCGAAAAATAGCATATCATAAATATTAAAAAAAAACAACTTAACTTTTCGTTTTATAAAGAAACATGCTTCATAATCCCTACAGAAGTGAGCCGATATATTCAACTCCCATATAGGGCTGCAATGCTTTAGGAACTCGTATTCTTCCATCATTTTCCTGATAATTTTCCATAATAGCTGCAACTGTACGTCCAATCGCCAATCCGCTGCCATTTAGAGTATGGATATACTCTGGCTTTTCCTTAGAACCTCTCCGAAAACGGATGTTTGCCCGACGAGCTTGGAAATCTTCAAAATTGCTACAAGACGAAATTTCCCTATAGGTATTAAAGCTGGGTAGCCATACTTCCAAATCATAGGTCTTGGCGGAAATAAACCCGAGATCGCCTGTCGATAAGGCCATTACCCGGTAAGGAAGTTCTAGTTCTTGAAGGATGCTCTCAGCATCCCTAGTCAACAGTTCAAGTTCTTCATAGGAATTCTCAGGGAGTGAGAACTTGACAAGCTCCACCTTGTTAAATTGATGTTGGCGAATCAGACCCCGCGTATCCCTTCCTGCAGAACCCGCTTCAGAACGAAAACATGCACTGTAGGCGCAGTGGCGAATCGGCAATTGACTGCCCTCTAAGATTTCGTCACGATAAAGATTGGTTACTGGCACTTCTGCAGTTGGAATCAAGAAATATTCCGTTCCAACAACCTTAAAGGCATCTTCCTCGAATTTAGGAAGTTGACCTGTCCCTATCATCGAAGTGCGATTAACCATGTACGGTGGTAGAATCTCTGTATAGCCCTTAGCAGTATGTCGATCAAGCATGAATGATATAATGGAACGTTCCAGCTTAGCCCCTAACCCTTTGTAAAAAGTAAAACGGGCACCTGTAACTTTTGCCGCTCGGACAAAATCCAATACATCCAGCTTTTCACCAAGCTCATAATGCGCCTTGGGTTCAAAATCAAATACGCGAGGGGTTCCCCACGTACGAACTTGAACGTTGGCACTTTCGTCCTCTCCAATTGGCACGGAGTTATGAGGTATGTTAGGTATCTCATAGAGTACTTTTTCCATCCCCTGAACAACATCCGTCAATTTTTCTTCTAAATCCTTAATGGTTTGGCCGACTTCACGCATTTCTAAAACGAGGCTTTCCGCATCTTCCCCGTTTTTCTTAAGTCTTCCGACCTCTTCAGAAACAGAATTGCGACGAGCCTTTAAATTTTCAATTTCGAAAAGTAGTCTGCGTCTTTCTTCTTCTTGTTCCAAAAAATGGTCTAAACTAATTGACACATGACGTTTTTGCAATGCTTCCTTAACCACTTCAGGGTTATTACGAACAAACTTTAGATCCAACATAATAAAGCCCTCCCATGCTATAAAGAAAACCTAATTAATGTTCATCGATCATGCCCAAAAAGTATTGATGAACCCTTAGGTCCGGAGTTAGTTCCGGATGAAATGCACTGGCCAATAAATTTCCTTGTCGTGCAAAAACAATCTTGCCGTCATGCTCTGCTAGAATACCTACATTCGGAGCAACTTTTCGAATGTAAGGGGCTCGTATAAATACCGCGCGTATTGGATTTGGACCCATTGCAGGTACAAGAAGATCCGTTTCAAAACTTGCCACCTGCCTTCCAAAGGCATTACGTTCTACGACAGTATCCATCAGGTTTAATCGATACTGATCACTATCAATAATAGTTTTACTAAGCAGGATCATACCAGCGCATGTTCCGAAAATAGGCAAATCTTGAGTGCCAAGCTCCTTGAGCTTCTCACCCATCTCATCGATTTGCAAGAGTTTTCCAATAGTCGTGCTTTCCCCACCCGGAAGAATCAAACCTTGGATTTCTTCTAGGTCGCTTGTTCTACGCACTTCTATAACATCGCACCCTAAATGTTCTAAAACCTGCCGGTGCTCGCGAAAAGCACCTTGCAGTGCCAAAACGCCAACACGCTTTTTCATGATTACCAGCCCCGTTCTTGCATGCGCTGAGCGTCTGTCAATGTTGAAATTTCAATACCTGACATGGGTTGTCCTAGATCTTTGGAAATTTCAGCAAGTATCTTTGCATCCTTAAAGTGGGTTGTAGCCAGAACTATGGCCTTAGCACGCGCCTTAGGATCACCTGATTTGAAGATTCCTGACCCTACGAAAATACCATCCACGCCAAGATGCATCATTAATGCTGCATCAGCCGGTGTAGCTATACCCCCTGCAGCGAAGTTAACAACTGGAAGTTTTCCATTTTCCGCAATATACAGCACTAAATCATAAGGTGCTCCCATATTTTTGGCGGCTGACATCAGCTCTTCTTTAGGCATTAATGTTAAAGCACGAATTTCGCTCATAACAGTACGCATATGTCGAACAGCCTCAACAACATTACCCGTTCCTGGCTCCCCTTTTGTACGAATCATTGCAGCCCCTTCCCCGATTCGGCGCAATGCTTCCCCAAGATTACGGCAACCACAGACGAAGGGTACCTTAAAGTCATGCTTATTAATGTGATAAGCATCGTCTGCAGGGGTTAATACCTCAGACTCATCAATATAATCAGCACCTAAAGCTTCTAAGATTCGGGCTTCAACAAAATGTCCGATACGTGCTTTTGCCATGACAGGAATAGATACCACAGCCATAATACTTTGAATAATTGTAGGGTCCGCCATCCGTGCGACCCCACCTTCAGCCCGGATATCTGAAGGAACACGCTCTAAAGCCATTACAGCACATGCTCCAGCCTCTTCTGCTATTATAGCCTGTTCAGGAGTCGTCACATCCATAATGACGCCACCTTTAAGCATTTCTGCGAGTCCAGTTTTAACTTTTATCGATCCAATATCAGTCATGAAAAATTCCTCCTCAAAATTTAAGCAGTTAAGATCAGGGTTCATTAAGCTCCATCTGAAGTTAAGTTTAGCTAACCAAGGAAGTATGGAAAGTTACCTTTTTGGTGACGTAACCCGTTATCTGACCTCTGGTTTCCGACATCTGACATCTGATTCAAGCCATGGTAACACTTAGCGCGAATTTTGTCAATTAATCGTCTTCTTCGGTATCCTCTGATTCTTCAGTTTCCTCTTCATCTTTCATCAAGACTTTAGCAAACGCCACAACACTACTTGCACCGGTACGCATAGCCAATACTCCTTGTGCGGAACGGCCTTGATTAGAAATACTGGATACTTGAATCCGAAGCATTATTCCATTATTCGTGATGACCATAAGTTGATCTTCCACTTGAACAACCTTTATCCCAACCAAGGTACCTGTTTTGTCATTTAATTTCATGGCAATAATTCCTTTGCCACCACGTCCTTGCACACGGAATTCCTTGAGATTAGTGCGTTTGGCAAAACCATTGACACTCATGGTCAAAAGCTCGCCCTCATCACCGATCACATCCATGCCGACAACCTCGTCGTTCGCTTCAAGTCTTATGCCTTTTACCCCGCGTGCCGTGCGACCCATATACCTTACATCTGATTCCGCGAAACGGATTGCTAGTCCATTTTTTGTGGCCAGAAAAATGTCATCTAACCCTTGAGTTAGCTTGACACCAATCAACTCATCTCCCTGATCTAAAGTTAAAGCAATTAACCCATCACGTCGTGATGAATCATATTCTTGCAGCGCAGTCTTCTTCATGATTCCTTTTTTTGTAGCTGTGATCAAGAAGAAATCCGAACTGTAGTCTTTGATTGCCATAACTGCGGTAATCATTTCATGCTGGCTTAAATTCAAAAGATTAATCACAGCAGTTCCCTTGCCTACTCTGCTGGCTTCTGGAATCTCGTGAGCTTTTAAACGATACACTTTACCTTGTGACGTAAAAAAAAGAATATAGTGATGTGTCGTAGTGGTAAAGAGATGTTCTACAAAATCCCGTTCCTTGGTAGCCATACCATGAACGCCTTTACCCCCTCGATTCTGACTTTTATAAGTACTTAGCGGTAAGCGTTTAATATACCCATAATGGGTTACCGTGATAACCACATCTTCAACTGCAATTAGATCTTCAACATCCATCTTACTAACATCGATCGTAATCTGTGTCCGACGAGCATCTCCAAACTTGCGATTGATTTCTTCCAGTTCAGCCCTGATGATTCCGATGACCATACTTTCGGAAGCAAGAACCGCCTTCAGATGGGCTATGGTAGTCATCAAGTCTTGATATTGGTTTTCTAGTTTCTCACGTTCTAATCCAGTCAAACGCTTTAAGCGCATATCGACAATGGCCTGAGCTTGTATTTCGCTCAAACCAAAACGGATCGAGAGATTTTCTCTAGCATTTGCTTCATTCGTGGAGGAACGAATGGTTTCTATAACCTCATCAATATGGTCAAGGGCAATACGCAGACCCTCAATAATATGTGCTTCTGCTTCTGCTTTATTAAGCTCGAATTTAGTTCTTCTAACGATAACATCCTTTTGATGTTCGATAAAATAATGCAGCATATCCTTAAGCGTCAGTGTTTTAGGTTGACCATTTACTAGTGCTAGCATATTGACGCCAAACGTATCTTCCATCTGAGTATGTTTATAGAGTTTGTTCAAGATGATTTTAGGATTGACATCACGCCTTAGCTCAATCACAATCCGCATCCCTGAACGGTCCGATTCATCCCTCAAATCGGTAATTCCATCGAGTTTTTTATCCCGCACAAGGTCAGCAATTTTCTCAATCATCCTAGCTTTATTGACCATAAAAGGAATTTCCGTAACAAGTATTCGAGTCTTGCCGGACTTTTCCATGCGTTCAATTTTTGCCTTGGCCCTTGTTTTAATTGATCCTCTTCCAGTCATATAGGCAGACCGGATTCCTTCGTAGCCCATGATTGTTCCACCCGTTGGGAAGTCAGGTCCTTGGATATAGTTTATCAACTCATCTATGGATAACTCTGGGTTATCCATCAAATCAATCGTCGCTTCAATAACTTCCGATAAATTATGAGGAGGAATATTAGTTGCCATACCTACAGCAATACCTGATGAACCATTTACGAGCAAATTTGGAAATTTGGCAGGTAATACCGTAGGCTCATCTTGTTTTTCATCATAGTTTGGCGTAAAATCCACGGTTTCTTTATCAATATCTGCCAACATGTAGGTAGCTAATTTAGCCATTCGAAGCTCAGTATAACGCATAGCAGCAGCAGAGTCCCCATCAATAGAACCGAAGTTTCCATGTCCGTCTATTAGAGGATAACGACTAGCAAAATCCTGATCCATACGTACAACCGCGTCATAAATTGAACTGTCCCCATGAGGATGAAATTTACCCATACAATCCCCAACAAGACGCGCTGACTTACTATACGGTTTATTAGGTGTTAGACCCAACTCATGAAGAGTATATAAGATTCGACGATGTACTGGTTTAAGACCGTCTCGAACATCAGGCAAAGCACGGCTTACAATAACACTCATGGCATAATCAATAAAGGATTTTCGCATTTCTTCCGCAATTTCAACGGGAAGAACTTTCCCTCCCAGCATTTCGTCCGACATGAATGAGCACTCCTTTAAGTATCTAGATTACGTACATCTTTAGCATGGCGATTAATAAAGTCACGGCGTGGCTCTACTTTGTCACCCATCAATACCGTAAACATTTCTTCAGATCGTATAGCATCTTCCATTGTCACTTGCAAGATTGTGCGATGTGCTGGATCCATCGTGGTTTCCCACAACTGATCCGGATTCATTTCTCCCAAGCCTTTATAGCGTTGAAGTTCAACCTTTTCTCGACCAATCTTATCTAGGATTTTGTTGAGTTCTTTATCAGAATAAACATATTGAATATCTCTCCCTTTCTTAATCTTAAAGAGAGGTGGTTGTGCGATATATATATAATGATTTTCGATTAAAGGTCTCATGTAACGATAGAAAAAAGTCAAAAGAAGTGTCCTAATATGAGCACCGTCCACATCGGCGTCCGTCATAATAATCAATTTATGGTAACGAGCCTTACTAATATCAAATTCATCGGAAATGCCGGTTCCCATTGCTGTAATCATGGCCCTAATTTCTACATTTGCCAGTATTTTATCAAGTCTGGCCTTCTCCACATTGATAATTTTCCCCCGTAAGGGTAGAATTGCTTGGAAACGGCGATCCCTTCCCTGTTTAGCAGAACCACCAGCACTATCTCCCTCAACCAGGTACATTTCACATAGATCTGGTTCTTTCCAAGAACAATCCGCTAGTTTTCCCGGAAGGGATGTTCCCTCTAACGCACTCTTACGGCGGGTCAACTCTCGAGCTTTACGAGCAGCATCTCTAGCTCGTGCTGCTTGAACAGACTTATCAATAAACTTTCTAGCAATTGCTGGATTCTCTTCAAGAAAAGTACTTAATCCTTCCCCTGTTGCAGAGTCCACAATGCCCCTGATCTCACTGTTTCCAAGTTTAGTCTTCGTCTGCCCTTCAAATTGTGGGTCAGGCACTTTTACTGATATTACGGCAGTCAATCCTTCTCGGATATCATCACCGGAAAGATTGGAATCAGCAGCTTTCAGCATATTACTTTTACGGGCATAATCATTCACCACTCGTGTTAAAGCTGACTTAAAACCTGCCTCATGAGTTCCTCCTTCTTGGGTATTAATATTATTAGCATAGGAAAACAGATTTTCTGCATAACTGTCATTGTACTGGATACAAACTTCAACTTGTACATGATCTTTGGTCGTTTCAATAAATATTGGCTGGGGATGCAAACAATCTTTGTTTTTATTAAGATAAATCACAAAATCTTGAATACCGCCTGTATGTAAAAATGTTTCTTTAACGTTTGTTCTCTCATCCGTGAAGTTAATTTTTACACTTTTATTTAAAAAAGATAGCTCTCTGAGACGATGTGCCAGAATGTCAAAGTCATAAACCGTCTCTTCAAAAATTTCCGGATCAGGGATAAATGTTATTTTTGTTCCAGTCTTCTCAGTTGTCCCGATATTTACTAGCTCTGAAGTAGGTTTTCCTTGAGCATATTCCTGATGGTAAATAAAGCCCCCTTTTGAGACCTCGACAATTAACCATTTCGACAATGCATTCACGACACTTAAGCCTACACCATGAAGGCCACCCGACACTTTGTATGCGCTCTCACTCCCGCCAAATTTACCACCAGCGTGTAATACCGTTAGGGCCACTTCGACAGCTGGCTTACCAGTTTTAGGATGTATATCTACTGGAATTCCCCGCCCATTATCTATTACAGTAATGCTATTGTCTACATGAATAAATACATCAATTAAATCGCAAACACCTGCTAACGCTTCGTCAATACTGTTATCAACAATTTCGTAGACAAGATGATGGAGGCCGCGGCTACTCGTAGTACCAATATACATACCTGGACGTTTACGAACAGCTTCCAGTCCTTCAAGTACTTCGATTTGCCCTGCATTATAACTGTCACTAGGGTCTTGATAAGGTATATCTGTATTTTCTAGCAAAGCTGTTTCCTCCCAAAAAAATGCCTTCAACCCTATTATTATACACTAATTAGCTATCTGATTCAATTAGGGAGGGTGGCGAGACACGTCCTTGTCCATACGGTCGTCTTGCAAACTAGGACTTTAATCCTTGATGAAAGAGGGCAGGGATGCGACATCCTTGTCGCAAGGCCGGCGGGAAGCGTCCTGTTTCCCGCCCTGCTGAAGAAAGCGGATTAAAGCCGAGTTTAGCTACGACGACCGCAAAGGCGTCGGAGCGTATGATCGCGGACCCTCTGGGCTGGGCCCCTAGTACGTCGTTCTCCGTTCCCAGTTCTCCGTTCTCCGTTCCCAGCCAGGGACGCAGTGTGACACGAGCGCGACGTCTTTACGTAAGCAGACTAGCAAACTTCCGTGTAAGCGACCCCAGACACGGGGCAGCGCACAGGGACGTGCGCTGCCGCCACTGCGCCATGGACGGCGCATTTGGCGGGCACCACGTTCCCCCTTTAGGAGCTTACACGGTTAGTTTGCTCTGCGTCGTATGATCGAGCGCTGTGTCACACAAGTCCCCCTCTGCGTCGTAAGCACCGAGCGCTGTGTCACACAAATCCCTAAGACCTTTTGAATAAAGTTGTTGATGAAATCGGTGATAAATAATATTCTTTCACAGTAATAATTAATGTTTTTTCTTTGCCATTTTTTGAAATATAGTTAATTCTTTTATTATTTTTTATGTTGTTTAAAAAATTATTATTAATTTTACCCTCTGTTACATTTTCTAAATCGATAATTGCAACTATGTTATTTTTTTTAATAAGAACATCACCACCAAGATGTATATACAATTACTGCTCCCTCCTTATATGTCCTTTTTCTACGAAGTAAAGTGCCCCTGACTCAAGATGAGCCTCTGCACTTGTCATAGTTATTAAAGTTTGAATACTCGATGACTCAATAAAATCTATTAAGTAGTCTCTCCTAAAATGATCTAATTCAGACAACACGTCGTCAAGTAAGAGGAGGGGATATTCTCCTTTTTCCTGACGAATAAGTTCTAATTCAGCAAGTTTTAAACTTAATACTATCGAGCGTTGTTGCCCTTGCGAAGCATAGAGACGTGCGGGTTTATCGTTTAAAAGAATTTGTACATCATCACGATGGGGACCAATGAGCACCATCTGGCGCTCTATTTCTTGTTCCAATTTATCATTAAGTAATTGTGGAAATTCTGAGATAGCTTCATTAAAATTTTTATTACCCAACGCAATGTAAGTTACTTTGAGTGTTTCTTTTTGAGAAGTGAGATTTCCATAGATATGATCTGCTACAACCTGTAAACGTTTCGTCAGATCCACTCGATTGCTAATAATTTTCTCACCAAATTTAATGATTTGGTCATTCCAAAGTTGTAATTGTGAATATTTGAGAGATTTATCGACAAAGGATTTTAAAAGTGCATTTTTTTGCTGGACAACTTTATTATACGCATTGAGTAAATTTACATGTCCAGGCCGCATTTGAGCAATATGTAAATCTAAAAATTTCCTTCTTTCCGAAGGACCTCCTTTAATCATTACAAGGTCATCAGGGGAAAAGAAAATTACGTTAATTGTGCCTACAAAATCAGACAAACGTTGACAGGGTACTTGATTTATCTTTACCATTTTCTTTTTATCCCGGTAATGACTCTCCAGAGAAACTTTATGGTCAGTAATTAAAAAATCTCCATGCAGATGAAACTCACTTTGTTCCCAACGCAAAAGTTCTTGTTCTCGTTGTACTCTATAGGACTTTCCTGTCAAGAGGTAATAAATTCCTTCTACAACATTAGTCTTTCCCTGTCCATTATCTCCCATCAAAATATTAGTGCCAGGCAAAAACTCTATTGTCTCATCTTGATAATTACGAAAATTTTGTAGTCTAAATTTATTAATCATCATAATTATAAATTACGACGTTCTAACCGGCAATACAAGGTAAAGATAATTTGGATCGTCTATTGGCCTCATCACTCCTGGACTAAATGGGCCTGAGAGTTCAAATATAATTTGCTCACTGTTGATTACTTTCAAAGCATCTATAAGAAATTTTGCATTAAAAGCAATCATGACATTATTACCTTCCAGTTCAATATCTATTTGCTCCGATATCTTACCAAATTCGGATGTCTGATCAATTCTTAGTTCATTTTTTTCAACATTAATTCTTATGATATTAGCACCGCTTTTATCACGAGAAAGTAATGAAGCACGCTCGACAGCTTCTAGGAAACCTCTAACGGAAAGATTAACTTTCGTTTCACATGTTTGGGGAATAACTTGTTTGAAATTTGGAAACTGCCCTTCAATAAGACGGGAAATTAAATAAATCGACCCGAACTGAAATACTACTTGATTATTACTAAAATTAATAGTTAAAACTTCATCCTCATCTCGAAGTAAGCGATATATTTCGGATAACGTCTTAGCAGGAATAATTCCACTAAAATGTGATTCTTCAGGGTTTGGTATTTCAGCAATGCTATAAGCTAAACGATGTGTATCGGTTGCTACTAAACGCATACTTGAGCCTTCAATCTGCAATAGAGTCCCATTAAATACTGGTCGGTTTTCTTCACTAGCACAAGAAAATACGGTCTGTCTAATCATATTTTTAAATATAGTAGTAGTTATTATATATGATATAGGATCCAATAGATCTGGAAGCAAAGGAAACTCTTCTGGATCGTATCCATTTAATATAATTTCAGACTGATGATAACAAATAGTGATTGTTTTATCTCGTTCTTCCAATGTAATGGTTGTATCCGGTAATTTACGAACAACTTCCGTGAAAATTTTTGAAGGTACAACCATTATACCTTCTTCGATAATCTGGGCTGGTACTTCACAACGAATCCCCATTTCAAGATCAGTCGCCGTAAATTGTAAAGACTGAAGTTCAGCTTTGATTAATATTCCTTGTAGAATTGGCAAAGTGTTTTTACTAGATACAGCCCTTTGAACAGCATTTACACCAGAAAGCAAAGCATCTTTTGAGCAGAAGATTTTCATATATGTAATCCTCCTATAAAATTTATCCTCAAAGTTCTAATTTTGGCTCAATAATAATAAGATAATAAAATAGTAGTTATAGTAGTATCACCTGTCAACATGTGGATAAGTAAATAAATAGTGCTAAGATACTCAATAAATCAATGTTGAAAAAGGTGTGGACAAATGGATAAATGTTATCCACATGTCCACATATATTAATTATCGTTTACTTTATCCAAAACCTATAAACAAGTTATACACAAACTATTATTCATTAATTCTTATTCGGATTGGATACGGTGAATCATTTCATTAACCTTTTTTTCTAATAAAGGATCATTCAGTATAGCTTGAGTAATTTTATCGTGAGCGTGCATGACAGTGGTATGATCTCTCCCTCCAAACTCGTCACCAATCTTTGGCAGGGAGGAGTCTGTGAGTTGGCGCGAAAGGTACATGGCAATTTGCCTTGGAAAAGCTACTGCACGAGTTCTTTTTTTAGCTTTAAATTCGCTAGGAGATAAGTGAAAATATCCCGCGACAGACTGTTGGATTATCTCAATAGTTATTTGTTTGGAGCTATTAGCGGGTAAAATATCCTTCAATGCTTCTACTGCGACCTCAGCGGTAATGGGGATCAAACTAAGAGATGCAAAAGCCATGACTCGAATGAGAGCTCCTTCAAGTTCGCGTATATTGGAATGAATTTTATCAGCTATATAAAACATCACTTCATTAGGAACTTGAAGGTTTTCTAATATAGCTTTTTTTCTTAGAATCGCTATGCGGGTTTCTAAATCCGGGGCCTGAATATCTGTGATAAGTCCCCATTCAAAACGTGAACGCAATCGGTCTTCTAAGGTTGGAATTTCTTTTGGAGGGCGGTCGGAAGAGATAATAATTTGCTTATTTGCTTCATGAAGCGCATTAAATGTATGAAAAAACTCTTCTTGAGTTCTCTCTTTGCCCGCTAAAAATTGAATATCATCAATCAAAAGAATATCCACGCTTCTGTAATGATTGCGAAATTCAATGGAATTTTCGTCCTTGATTGAATCAATTAGTTGATTTGTGAATTTTTCACTGGAAACATAAAGGACCTTAGTATCTGGAGATCGTTGAAGGATATGATTGCCTATAGCATGCATTAGGTGAGTTTTCCCTAAGCCAACTCCTCCATAAATGAATAGTGGATTATAAGATTTTGCCGGCGATTCTGCAACAGCTAAGGAGGCTGCATGAGCAAATCGATTACTGTTTCCGATGACAAACGTGTCAAAGGTATATTTATTATTGAGAAAATTAGACAAAGTTTCAGGTTGTTTGGGAGTTATTGTGGAAACTGGCTTGGAAAGAACATGATCTTCAGCATAGGATCTTTCTGGAGAGGGAATTATGAAACGGAGACTGACAGAATGTCCTATAATGGATTGAATAGAAGATCTGATCAAGGGTGCATATCGACTTTCTAACCAATCTTTTGCAAATTCATTAGGAACACTAATGACAATTGTATCTCCATCGATAAGAGAAAGCCTCGTGGAACTAAACCATGTTTCAAAGCTCGGCTTGGATAGTTCAGTTTTAAGCTTTTCTAGAGTTTCCTGCCACAATGACTCGGGTGAGATTGATTGTGGTGGCATGGACGGACCTCCCTTGTCTTAAAAAATGTGAGAATAATAACAATAAAAAAGTTATTCACAAACTTATGCACATTTGTGGATAACTTAGTCAAATTAAGGAGTGTGAATAAAAAATAACTCTAAATGTAGTTTTCGTAGAGGGTATAAAAATATAATATCAAGTTTTCGTAATGTTATCAACAGGGATATTGTGAATTTGTCTAAATTATTAACAGTGGATAACTTTTTAATTAATTGTGTTATCCACATCTTATTCAAGTCCTTAGCTTGACAGAGTAAAAATTATTAGAGTATAATCTTTAAGTAAGTTTGATTACTTAGAATGTTTTTCGGTTATGAAATTAAGGAGGTGTCGTTAGTTTGAAAAGAACATATCAACCGAAGAATCGCCGTCATAAGCGTGTTCACGGTTTTTTAAGTCGTATGAGTACACCAACGGGGCAAAATGTTATTAAACGCCGTCGATTAAAGGGTCGGAAAAAATTATCAGTCTAAGGCCGCATTATGTGGCCTTTTTTTACTAGTCAGAAAGAGCCATGGCCAGCGCATAAGTGCAACTATGGCTACCGTTGAGCGCCTGAAGGGTCCCTTTTCGCCAGCCATGAGCTACAGGGACACTCGTCCATCACGGCATCTAGCCATCCTTGGCGATGCTCTAATCTCGAACGTCCTGTTCGAGTCATGGACAGCGCTTAGTGTTAGCCAAGTTTTTATATATTTTGGTGAGCAAATTTCCTAAAACGTTTAAACTTAAGCATTGTTAGTTAGAATATCATTGAGCCTAAGATATGTAATCTTGGAGGAGTTATGCTAAAAAGAAAATTTCGCTTGCGCAAAAAATCAATCATGAAAGAGGTCTTTGCGGAAGGAAAAAACTATTCTGTAAAACATGTTGCTATATATGCACTAAAAGGCCCCAAACGTTTTGGTTTTATTGCTTCAAAAAAAATTGGTAATTCAGTTCAGAGAAATCGTGCTAAGAGACTCATGAGGGAAGTCATTCGTCTTCATTTATTGGAAATTAGAAATGATATACAAATAATTCTCATTGCTAGGGCAAGTATAAAAGGAGTTTCCTATTTCGAGGTCGAAAAGACTATGATGAATATGTTAAAAAAGGCAAATGCCCTAATCAAAAGTGAGTAAATATTATGAAACGTTTTCTAGTTATTTTGATTCGTCTATACCAGAAATTTCTTTCTCCTTTGAAAGGACAAACATGTCGCTTTTACCCAACTTGTTCGGAGTATTCTGCCCAAGCTATACTGAAATACGGCTTAATCAAAGGAAGTTGGAAAGCAATTAGACGAATTTTAAAATGCCATCCGTTTCATCCGGGAGGGCATGACCCAGTTTAAGGAGGATTTTTGTGAATATTATTGTTGAAGGAATGACCAGCTTATTAAATATACTCTATAATTTTTCTTCTGCAGTCGGTCTCCCTAATTATGGTGTTGCGATTATAGTTTTGACTATTTTGATTAAAACCATCATTTACCCATTAACTTATAAACAAATGGCCTCAATGCGAAAGACCGTCTATTTGCAACCTAAGATCAAAGACATTCAAGCAAAGCATAAGAATGATAAGGAAAAAGCAAATGCTGCTGTCATGGAGTTATATAAAGAACATAAAGTTAATCCCATGGGCGGTTGCCTTCCGATTGTCGTTCAATTACCGATTTTTTGGGCATTATATAGTACGCTTCGCAAATTCCCTTATGGAGGTACAGCTGCTGCCGCCCATTGGTTTTTAGGTTTTGATTTAACTGTAATATATGGTTTTACCCCCTCATATCATTTGATATTGCCGATTTTTGCTGCAGCTACAACGTATTTGCAAACGAAAGTCACAAATCCTAACGCTTCAACAGATCCAACACAAAAGACGATGTTATATATTATGCCAGTATTTTTTGCTTATATTAGTGCCACAGTGCCATCTGGCTTGGCTTTATATTGGGTAACGATGAACTGTGTTTCAATTCTTCAACAACTTTATATTAACCGAAGATTAGAGAGCCAAAGTAAAAGTGCTGTATAGGTAACGTGGAAGACGTGAGGAGGATCGGTCATGAGGATTGCAGAGAAAACCGGAAAAACGGTTGAAGAAGCGATCGCTGCAGGAGTTCTAGAGCTAGGCGTTGATCGTAATCGTATAAAAATTGAGGTGTTAGAGGAACCTGTCAAGAAAGGTTTATTCGGACTCTTTGGAACACGTCTTGCGAGAGTTCGAATTTCTTATGAAGATGACCCTGGCAAATTGGCGGAAGATTTTATTCAGCAGATTTGTAAAACTATGGGCGTCAATGCGAATACTCAGTCGAGTAAGGATGGAGAACACTGGCATATTGATATAACAGGACCAGAGCTTGGAATTCTTATCGGACGACGTGGAGATACATTAGATGCACTTCAATATTTAACTAATTTAGCTGTAGCTAGAAAATTATCTGAACGTGTTAGGGTTATAGTTGATGTGGAAGGATATAGGTTACGTCGTGAAGAGACTTTGGTGCGTCTTGCAAAAAGATTATCTGAAAAGGTTAAGAAAACTGGAATAAGGGTTGTTTTAGAGCCGATGAATCCCCATGAACGGCGGATTATTCATACTTCGTTACAAGACGAAGCTAGGATTTCAACTTTTAGTGAGGGTGATGACCCTAATAGGCGTGTAGTCATTTCATTAAAAAGAGCATAATAAAGCGATAAACTTTAATTTATGTTTGGTATTAAGAACTTGGCTAGCGCCGGCGTCTGTAGGTCTGGAGCTAGCCAAGTTCTTTATATACCAGTGGAGGCCTCTACCCTCCCTCACTGAATTGAAGGTATAGAATGAATCGTGCCGAATTCAACTTCCACTTATTTAAGTGGGAGACTACTTCTGGCACTTGTTAAAATGGAGATGATCTGATTTGGACGATACTATTGTTGCAATGGCTACGGCAATGGGTGAAACAAGTATTCATATTTTAAGGATGAGCGGTTCTAAAGCGGGAACTATTATTGAAGAATGCTTTGAACCACAGAATATGGAAAGATGGTCACGAAGGGAAAATTTTACTCTTAACCTAGGTGTTTTTAGGGATGAATTGATAGTTCTCGATGAAGTTCTCGTCGGCAGAATGTTGGCTCCCTCCTCATATACGGGAGAGGATGTTTATGAAATTAATTGCCACGGTGGAACTTTTGTAGCCCAGAGAATTTTGCAAACATGTATCCGTCATGGTGCACAATTAGCTGAGCCTGGCGAATTCTCTAAACGAGCCTTTTTAAATGGGAAGATGGACTTAATACAAGCTGAAGCAGTTATTGACTTAATTTGTTCACGTACTGAGACATCTGCAAATTTAGCTTTAACACAACTTAGGGGAGGACTTTCAGAGACAATTGTAAGTTTGAGAGAAAAAATATTAGAAACACTTGCATTCATCGAGGCGGGTATTGATTTTCCTGAAGACGATGTTGAAACTTTAGATCGGGAAACTCTCGAAATTAGAGTAAATATGGCTCTTTCTGACACTAGGCACCTTTTAGCTGGAAGTAATACGGGCAAAATTCTAAGGGATGGTTTACTCACTGTTATTGTTGGGCGACCTAATGTTGGTAAATCGAGTTTACTCAACGCACTATTGCAGGAAGAAAGAGCCATAGTTACAGATATTCCGGGAACAACGCGTGACGAAATAAGAGAATCTGTCAGTGTAGGAGGTATACTTCTGAAACTGGTCGATACTGCAGGGATCTGTGAAAGCCAAGATCTTGTGGAACGTCTTGGAATCGAAAGAACGTGGAAAGCGTTACAAGAGGCAGAACTAATTTTGTTAGTGGTTCAGGCTAACGTACCTTTAACAAAAGATGAATATCATATTTTGAATATTTATTCTGAAAAAGTCATCATTATCATTAACAAAATTGATTTGTTGGGAAAAGAAGAAATTATTTCTGAGTATAAAGATGGGCATTGGATTCCTTTTTCTGTTCTTCAACACAGTGGCTTTGAAGAACTTGAAGCTGAAGTCCGAAGAAGGGTCTATCAGGGAGAGGCAGTTCTTGCATCAGACCCACTTCTTTCAAATGTACGCCAGATTTCCGCTTTAGAGCGTTGTGATGCTTCTTTGAAACAAGCTTCGGAGAGTATTAAGATGGGAATGCCGTGGGATATACTTTCTATTGATCTTCATGAAGCACTACATTACATATCAGAAATAACTGGACACGATGTTCAAGAATCTCTTTTAGAAGATATTTTTTCTCGATTTTGTATTGGAAAGTAGGATTAATTTTGGAATACTTTGCTGGAAAATACGATGTTATTGTAGTTGGAGCTGGGCATGCAGGCTGTGAAGCGGCACTTGCCGCGGCACGACTGGGGTGCAAGACTTTATTGCTCACCTTAAACCTTGATACGATAGCACATATGCCGTGTAATCCATCTCTTGGGGGGCCGGCCAAGGGACATTTAGTTCGGGAAATTGATGCCTTGGGCGGTCAAATGGGAATTGTTGCGGATGAGACATCTTTGCAAGTTAAAATGCTAAATACTGGAAAAGGACCTGCTGTCCATGCTCTGAGGGTTCAATCCGATAAACAGGCTTATCAGAATAGGTTGAGGGATATCCTATTTTCCCAACCAAGGCTGACAGTAACCCAAGGGTTGGCAGAACAACTTGTAGTTGATAACCATACAATGTCGGGCGTTGTTACTCGGTCCGGTGCACGTTTTGAATCAGAGAATGTGGTTTTGACAAGTGGCACTTATTTGCGGGGGAGAATTATCATTGGGGATGCTATGTACCAAGGTGGGCCGAATGGGCAAATGCCTGCCATGTCTCTATCAGATTCGCTTAAAGAATTAGGGATTGGTCTGGGAAGATTTAAAACTGGGACACCGCCCCGAATCCATCGCCAGTCTGTAGAGTATTCCAAATTTCGCATTCAGCCCGGTGATGATAACCTATGGAGATTTTCCTTTTTACCTACTGAGAGTCAGTTTTGGCACAGAGATTTTACCAAGCAAGTTCCTTGTTGGTTAGGATACACTGCTAATCAAACACATGATATTATTCGGGAGAACCTTTATCGCGCACCTCTGTATTCTGGAAAAATTGAAGGAATAGGCCCTCGTTATTGCCCTTCGATAGAGGATAAAGTGGTTAGATTTGCGCAGAGAGAAGCTCATCAGATCTTTTTAGAACCTGAAGGGTGGCAAAGTGACGAGCTTTATGTTGCAGGTCTTTCGACTAGTATGCCAGAGGACATACAGGTGAAAATATTACAGAGTATTCCAGGACTCGAAAACGTTCGCATGCTTCGTCCGGGATATGCTATTGAGTATGACTATGTTATGCCTCATCAACTTTCGCTTGGTTTAGAGGTAAGGCAACTTCCAGGGTTGTTCACTGCAGGTCAATTAAATGGAACGTCAGGATATGAAGAAGCAGCTGCGCAAGGCTTACTGGCAGGAATAAATGCTGCTCATCGGGCGACTGGAAAAGACCCGTTTATTCTTCTTCGTTCGGACGGTTATCTAGGGGTCTTAGTAGATGACTTGGTTACGAAAGGGGTTAAGGAACCATATCGACTCTTGACGTCCCGAGCAGAGTATCGTCTTGTTTTACGTCAGGATAATGCAGATTTAAGGTTGACTGACAAAGGACGAGCGATAGGCTTAGTTAATGAGGAGCGTTGGCAACGTTTTCAGAATAAAAAGATGAATTATTATAATATTATGGAGCTATGGAAGTCTACTGTTTTTTCCCCGTTAAGAGAAGACTTACACATGGTCATGTCAGAGGCTAAATCAACTCCGGTACGGGGAGGCATCAGTGCTCAAGACCTAATTCGCAGACCTGAAATTACTCTCAACCATTTAGTTAAACTTCTCCCAGAGTTAAAAATATTTGATCTGGAAGTACTAGAAGAGGCGGAGATTGAAACAAAGTATGCAGGTTACATTGAAAAACAATGGGCCGATATAGAGAGATTTTCAAAATTAGAAGAACGTTGTCTGTCAGAGACACTTGATTATCAAGAAGTACGAGGGCTATCCACAGAAGGTAGACAACGTCTTATGGAAGTACGCCCCTTAAATTTAGGGCAAGCTTCCCGAATCACGGGGGTCAGCCCCGCCGATATTTCTGTCTTGCTCGTTTCTTTAGAACAACGGCGACGTGGAGGAAATATATGATGTTTAATGAGTATGCATCTTTAATTCATCGGTTAACATACCAGTACATCGGAATTGAATTATCAGATACGCAGGTAACTCAGCTTTGTAATTACGGAGATCTTTTACTGGATTGGAATCAACGTTTAAACTTAACTAGAATCACTGATCCGCATGAAGTCATCTTAAAGCATTTTATTGATTCAATGGTTCTAGCAAAATTTATATCTGGTGTAACATTTGCAGATTTAGGGACAGGGGCTGGATTTCCGGGCATTCCTCTTAAGATCCTGCGCTCAGACCTAGATATTGTATTAATGGATTCATTGAAGAAGCGGTTGGATTTTTTAGGAGTTGTTATCAAAATATTAGATTTAAAGAAAATCACGACTGTCCATGCTAGAATGGAAGATTTTGGCAGAGATGTACACTATCGAGGTCACTTTGATACTGTTAGTTCGCGCGCAGTTGCTCGTCTTCCTGTCTTGTTGGAATACGCGTTGCCTGTTCTTAAGGTTAACGGGCTTTTTTTAGCCCCTAAAGGATCTCAGTTTGAGGCTGAATTGATAGAATCTAAAAAGGCTTTAGTACTGCTTGGCGGAAGAGTGGAAGGTATTGAACATTTTAGTCTCGGTGAAGGGGCAGAACATCGTGCTGTTATTAGGATAAGAAAGATTAATGAAACACCTTCGCAATACCCGCGTCAAGCCGGAACACCAACCAAGTTTCCGATAGGGTAGACTTTCCTTATAACACGCCTATTGCTTTGGTCTGTTCCAGGACATTTTTGCAACGGTAGATTAGTTTGATGGTCCAATGTTCTTCCTTACCTTAGAGAAGTAAGCTCTTTTTACTTACAGTGAAGGAAATATGAGTAGAACGTCGAATTATAATCCATGTACTCGTATTAGCCTGTTTTTTTGATTGTATGGGGGGATCATTTTGGAAGATACAAATGATAAAAAAGTAAGTCAGAGTCTTGAACGTGCTACCGTGACTGAACTAGAGGGAGAGGAATTTAATTCAATCAAGAGGAACAGGACGAGTTTAAATTATCTAAGGTTGAGAAAACATGTTTTGATTGCTATTGGAATACTTTTAATAATCTTCTTTTTAGTTGGCACACTAGCACTGATCTATACGCGGGATCAAAAAAAGATTCTAAATGGGGTAAGTATATCAGGAATTAGTGTTGGTAATTTAACCCAAGATGATGCTAAAAAAGTAATTGACGAAGAAGTTAGTAGTTTACTGAGCAAAACTTTAAAGCTAAATGTAGGTCAGCAATCACCTGAAGTTAAGCTAGAAGACTTAGGTCTTATGATAGATGAAGACTTGGCATTAAAAGAGGCCTATGAAATTGGTAGACAGGGTTCAATTTATGATAAAGTTTTGGCAAAAATGTCCGCGGCAAAAGGTATAGACATTAAATTTCTCAAAAAATGGGATGAATCAAAGATGCGCGATACCCTCAAGGAAGCCTTAGAAAGGTTTAGTACGCCACCAAATGACGCCACTTTTCAAATTACAAAAGATAATACTATGACTATTAAAAGTGAACATGTTGGCCTAGTCGTCGATTCTGAACCACTTATTAAGAAGATTAAAGAGATCAAAATATATCAACTGGTACCTGAGGTCAAGGTCGAATTTAAGGAACAACTACCACTTATTACTGCTGTTCAACTTGAAGATCAAAAAATTACAGGGTTATTAGCAAGTTATACAACTCGATTCGATCCGACACAATCAGCAAGAACTGAAAATCTTAGAATTGCTGCAAAAGCTTTGGATATGGCGATAATTAAACCGGATGACACTTTATCTTTTAATCAAATTGTCGGTGAAAGAACTGTAGAAGGCGGATATAAAGATGCTTATATTATTGTAAATGGCCAGTTCGTTCCGGGACTGGCTGGCGGAATATGTCAAGTCTCTAGTACTCTGTATAATACCGGACTGTTAGCTAATCTAGCTGTCACTCAGCGCAGTAACCATGACTTGGCAATTTCATATGTTCCTCTTGGGCAAGATGCAACGGTTGCGTACCCGGATCTCGATCTTAAGTTCAAAAATAATTCAGGTGGATACCTCCTTATTCGGACCAGAACGACTTATAACACAGTCACGATTGAGCTGTATGGTAAGGTTAGACCTGGACAGGTAGTATTTATCGAAAACACTATAGAGTCTATTATACCTGCCGTTGTACAACGCTTGGTTGATGAAACAATGGGGCATGGAGAGTCAGTACTAAAGCAACAGGGGCAACCTGGATATGTTGTCAATTCTGTCCGAACTGTTAAAGTGAATGGATTAACCGTAAGCAGTGAGCCGCTTGAACAAAGTCGATATTTACCACTACCTAGAATATTTGCAGTTGGACCGTGATATTATAGTAATAATTTTTGTATTTGTTTGAAAAAGCGTTAGCAACGCTTTTTTTATTGGATTGGGTTTGATACTATCTAGAGTAAGGGTAGTAGTCATAAATATTAAAGTAGTAATAAAGGAAGTGTGTGCTAATTGATGACTAAAGTAATTGCTGTTGCCAATCAAAAAGGTGGAGTTGCGAAGACAACAACGGCAATAAATTTGAGCGCATGTCTGGCAGAATTGGAGAAACGAGTTCTTCTCATCGATTTAGATCCTCAAGGAAACGCGACAAGTGGGCTGGGGATTGCAAAACACAAATTAACACGATGTATTTATGACGTTTTAATAAACGATACCTCTTTTGAACAGGTAATTCATAAAACTGAGCAGAAAAATCTTTACGTTGTTCCTGCTAGAATCGAGTTAGCAGGCGCGGAAATCGAATTAGTATCCCAACTTTCACGTGAAAATAAATTAAAAATTGCTCTAGAAAGTATAAAAGATGATTATGACTTCATATTTATTGACTGTCCGCCTTCACTAGGTGTGTTAACTGTTAATGCCTTAACAGCTGGAACGGATGTATTAATTCCTATTCAATGTGAGTACTATGCCTTAGAAGGCTTAACACTGTTGATGAATACCTTAGAAAGAGTTCGTAAATACCTCAATCCAAATCTAAATATTATTGGAGCTCTTATGACTATGTTTGATGCACGTACTAACCTTGCTATACAGGTTGTTGACGAGGTTAAAAATTATTTCCCCCAAAAAGTATTTAAATCAATTATTTCCCGGAATGTCCGCCTTAGTGAAGCTCCAAGTCATGGGAAAGCTATTAATGCCTATGATTCACGTTCTAGAGGAGCCGAAGTATACAGGGAACTGGCAAGGGAGGTTTTGGAACGTGTCTAAGAAAGCGTTAGGCAGAGGATTGCAAGCCTTGCTGTCGGATGAGTTGGGGGAGAATCCCAGTATCAGGGAAATTTCCATTTCAGATATTATTCCCAATCCAGATCAACCCAGAAAAGATTTTGACCCCCAAGCTCTTAATGAATTGGCTGATTCCTTACTTGCTCACGGATTACTACAACCAGTTTTGGTCAAACCTGTTGGAGAATATTATTGTATTATTGCTGGAGAACGACGTTTGCGCGCTGCCAAAATTGCTGGGTTTACAAAAATTTCTGTCATCGTTCAAGTTTGCAGTGATCAAGAAATGGCTGAGCGTGCTCTTATTGAAAATATTCAACGAGCTGATTTGTCTCCTGTGGAAGAAGGATTTGCTTATGCTAGGCTTATTGAAGAGTATGGTATGACCCAGGAACTAGTTGCACAACGTGTCGGTAAAGCCCGGACAACTGTAGCAAACCTCTTACGTGTGATTATGTTACCTAAAGTTGTTCTAGATTTATTGAGGGATGATAAAATCTCTCTGGGTCATGCTAAAATCTTGCTTGGGCTAAAAGATTCTACTATTCAAGTATTAACAGCACAAAAGGCGGCTAAAGAACATTTAACTGTCCGGGAAACTGAAGACATTGTAAACAGACTTACTGAAAATGTACAAAAAGCTAAGAACCCACGTGAGCACTCTACATTGTTTCACAACATAGAAGACCGCCTGAGAACGAGCTTTCAAACTAAAGTCCACCTTAAAGGAGATCTGATACGTGGAAAAATTGAAATCCAATACTTCTCAGAAGAGGAATTGAATCGACTTTTGGAACTTTGGAACATACGAATTGATTAAATAATTGTCCCACATGGATCAATTAAGTCACTGTTAATGACTTAAAGTCCACTGCTAGTTTCAAATGTTCCACGTGGAACATTTGACCACGGAGAACAAGAAAGTATACTGATCGGATTAGCCAAGAGTTTCCCGAAGAGTAACCAAATTTGAACACTTGCTTCCACTCTAGACCCAATAAAGTGTGAAAGGTAGGTCATAGAAGAGTAACAGGAAGTAATAAGCAAAGGATCATAATTCAGGATTTATAATATGTTCCACGTGGAACATATAGGATTCTGTTCTAGGGAATTATATTGAAAGAAGAAATGACAACCAAAAAGGCAGGTGATTCAATGTTAGGAACCATTGTTAATACGATTGCAATTGTGATTGGAGGATTAGTTGGGCTTCTGTTCGGACAAGCCTTCCCCGAAAAGATTAAGAAAACTGTTATCCAGGGTATCGGTCTAGCAATCTTACTAATTGGAGGAAGTATGGCATTACAGACGAAGAACCCACTAATCCTAATTTCAAGTCTGGTGTTCGGCGGTATAATCGGAGAAGGGATAGATATTGAGCTTCGTTTACAGCATCTTGGTCAGTGGCTCGAACGAAAGTTTTCAAAAAAGGGCAATGGGGCTGGATTCACTCAAGCGTTCGTTACGACAAGTTTAATCTATTGCGTTGGAGCTATGTCCATAATGGGTTCCCTAGAGAGTGGGCTAAATGGAAATCATAATATACTTTTTGCAAAATCGATGCTGGATGGTATAACCGCACTGATCTTTGCATCTTCGATGGGGGCTGGAGTTCTAGTATCTGCACTACCAGTGTTTATATATCAAGGCTCGATAACCATGGCAGCTGGGCTACTCCATGGGGTTCTTTCTACTCAAGTCATAGCTGAAATGAGCGCCACGGGAGGTTTGCTTATCTTAGGAATTGGTTTTAATATACTGGAATTAAAAGAAATTAAAGTGGGTAATCTATTACCAGCAATCTTTATAGCTGTACCGATAACCCTTTTAATCACTAGGCTTCACTTGGGTATGTAAGTTGAGACTTAAATGATATCCATTAGAAAAATCAATAGATAGATGTATATGGATATGAAAATATTGAGGGGGAAAACCATTGAAAATATCGTTGGCACTGCTAAAGGGCATTATGCCGTTATTTTGGTGGGGTGTTAGTGCATTGATCATACTTTTAGTAATCGCATTTCTTATAATCATATTGTTGTATCGCCGACTCAATCGTAGAATGAAGCAATTTGAATCATCCTCTTTAACTTTACAAACATTTATGTCTGGACATCAACTGGATACACTTCTTCAAGAATATATTCAAAAAGTGGCTATCCAAAAGCAGGAACTTAATAAAGTTGAGACAAGACTCTCTCAAGTTGAAATAAAAATACGTGCAGGCGTAGATCGAGCGGAGTTACTCCGTTTTAGGGCATTCGAAAACGTGGGAGGTGATTTGAGCTTTGCATTTGCGCTATTAAATCAAGAAGGCAGCGGAGTTGTACTAAGTTCAATACATAATCGCGATGAATCAAGAGTATATGCCAAACCTATTAAGGGTGGGCTGTCCACGTATTCATTGACAAGTGAAGAAAAAGAAGTTATAGACCGAGCAATGCTTGGACAAAAAATACAATGAATATTAACAACGCACTTTTAAGTAAGAATGCGTTATGAGAGTACTTACGTTCTCAGACATCCGCCATACAAGGTTAAGCCGGGTATTTTGTAACACCATATATTCCATAAATCCTCCTACATTAACAATCCCAGTGATATGAGCCTCTCCAACTTCAGGAAGTTGCTTATGAACGCCGGCACCAGGCTTTAATGGTCCATCAGCTAGTGTAATACACCCGATTGAATCCATTCTCCCAAGGCAGGCATCAATGGCAATAATAAAGGGATTAACGAATGATTGCTGGATAATTTGAATATTTTCCTGTAAGTTCGTTGCATGAACAGGCTCATCAAGGGTTCCGTAAACGTTAAGCTGAGGCAAATTTAGGCGTGAAAGGTGAGTTCCAATTAAAGGTCCCAAAGCGTCCCCTGTCGACCGATCGGTTCCAATGCACAGAATTACAGCAGGGCGTTTCCGTGTAGATGCGAATAGATCGGAAAGCCGCGTTTCCAATTTTGCTTTGGCTGAATAGTCGTCGACATGAGCTTTCATTTTTTGAGGTTCGGTTAATAACGAAAATAAACTCACAAACTGCCCCCTAACATCAAATCACTAGGACAAAGATATATAATTAAATTTTTCCCAAAAACTAACCCTTTTATGCATGATATTCCTATTCAAGCCATAAGCATGATGGCGAGGAGGGAAGCATAATGCATTGGAAAACAACCTTTCAAGTTGCCGCAACATACGTGGGTGCTGTCATGGGGGCAGGATTTGCCTCAGGTCAAGAAATTCAGCAATTTTTCGCACGATTTGGTCGGTGGGGATTAGCTGGAATAGTTGTAAGCGCGCTTCTATTTTCTCTCTTTGGGTGGAGCATGCTGGATTTACAGGAACGATGGAAAATCACATCGTACCCAGAGTTTCTCGATCACCTACTCGGACGTAAATGGGGGCGATGGGCAGATGGTCTTGTGAGTATCCTATTGCTTGTGGGAATGCTGGCAATGATTTCCGGTAGTGGAGCGCTCTTTTACGAATATTTTGGCTTCTCAAGGTGGCTAGGTATCTTCTTGACAGGTACAGTGATTGCATTAGCTTTATGGTTTCGAGGAGAAGGAGTTCTATGGATTAATTCCGCCCTAATACCATTAAAATTCATTATTTGCTTGGGAATTGCTACTGCGGCAATTTTTCTAGCAACTTCCCAAGACGTAATGGACATAGTAGTGATACAAAACCCAATTGTAAAACATTGGGCCTTTTCAGCCGTCTTATATGTCTCCTTCAATTTCACATTGGCAATGGTAGTATTTGCGTCACTAGGGCGGGATGTTCAACGGCCAGGTGCGCGCTTGGGGGCAGTTTTAGGGGGGGTAGCGCTTGGAGTATTTGCCTTCGTTATTGGGGCAGCATTACTTCAGTTTCCTGACAGTTTTGGGTTAGAAATCCCCATGGTCGCAGTTGCAGGAAAACTAGGAGATTGGCCCGCTTTTCTCTACGTAGTTGTCTTATGGTTAGCAATGATCACTGCAGCAGTCGGAAATGGCTTTAGTCTTATAAGTCGAGTTGTTAATACAGGTAAGTTGAGTTATCGTAATGCAACACTCCTTTTGCTGCTCTTGCTTTTGCCGGTAGCTGGCGTGCAATTTTCCAAGATTGTTCAGGTTGTTTATCCTTTATTTGGATATTTAGGACTTGTGTTTTTGCCAACCATAATTTATTTTTGGCGTAGACCTAGACATAAAATTTTTTAGACTGGGGATAGTTAAGTAACAGAATTTTTCAAAACAAAGGGTGACTAATTTTGGAAAATTTAATATCAAGGATTTATTAATCAGGTTATGGTCTAAATTACGTAAATAAGGGGCACAGAAATGGATGAACGACACTATTTAGTAGGAACCGCTGGACATGTGGATCACGGCAAAACCGAGTTGATCAGGGCTCTTTCCGGTATGGAGACGGATCGCTTAAAAGAAGAGAAACAACGTGGTATCTCCATTGAACTTGGATTCGCTCATATGACGCTGCCTAGTGGCCGTCAGATTGGTATTGTAGATGTTCCGGGACATGAACGGTTTGTACGCCAAATGATGGCTGGCGCCAGTGGTATGGATGTAGTGTTACTTGTTATCGCAGCGGATGAAGGGATCATGCCACAGACTCAAGAGCATATAGACGTCCTAACCTTGCTTGGTATACCTAGAGGGATTGTTGTTATAAATAAGTCGGACCTTGTGGATGAAGAGTGGCTTGACCTTATGGAAGAAGAGATACGTGAGAAATTGAAAGAAACGGCTTTTCATGAAGCACCAATTTGCCGGGTTTCGGCTCTTGCCGGTGTAGGAATACCCAATTTGCGGCAAACCATAGATGGGTTGCTTTCCGAGGTAGAATGTAAAAAGTCGACCGGCCCGGTTCGTATGCCGATTGACCGGGTCTTTAGCATCCAGGGCTTTGGTACGGTAGTGACTGGAACACTTCACAGTGGGACAGTGAAACTGAGGCAGGAGTTGGCGATAGAACCGGGGCATATTCTTGCGAAAGTCCGCTCCCTTCAAGTATATAAAAACAAAGTAAGTGCTGCTGGGGCCGGGCAGCGGGTAGCAGCTAATCTCGCAGGGGTAGATGTTGTAGAAGTAGAACGGGGTTCAGTACTTGTAACGCCAAACGTTTTCAAAGTGGGTAAGATCTTGGACGTATTGGTATTGAACCTCTCGTCGGCAGATAAACCTATAACACAAAGGCAACGGGTCCGGTTCCACCACGGAACTACGGAGATCCTCGGACGAGTACATCTGTTGGAACAGAATGAACTAACACCGGGACAAGAGGGATTTGCGCAAATTCTTCTGGAAGAACCGATTGTTGCAGCACCAGGGGATCGTTATGTGCTCCGCTTTTATTCCCCCACCCATACCATTGCAGGTGGAAAAGTACTCGGGGTAGCGTCGTTCAAGCAGAAGCGCTTTAAAGAAAGCGTAATAGCACAGATGAGGATGAAAGACCAAGGCGATCCGCTAGACCTCTTAGAAGGAGAAATGGACGAACCACGAACAGGCTCGGATTTAGCGGCACGCTTGCATATCACTCTCAGCGAATTGGAGGTGAATTTAAAAGCTCTAGAGGTAGCGGAACGACTGGAAACTTGGATGGAAGATGAAACACCGCTCTATTGGGGACAAGCAACAGCAGAGATCTGGCGGTCAAAACTGATAGACATTATAAGAACGTATGAAAGCTCAAACCCTCTGCGTGGTGGAATTAGTAGGGAGGAATTAAAAATTCGTCTAGGAATATCCTGGACACATCGTCATTGGCAAACGATTCTTGAACAAGGTTCTGTTCGTGGGTTTTATCGCATTTCAGGAAGCAAAGTTCAAACAAACGAAGGCGTGGAAATTCCAGCAGGTATTTTGAAACGATTGGATGCCTTGCGTGAAAAATGGCAAATTGTTGGACTAACCCCCCCTGACTTCACTACAACCGCTGAAACTTGTGGTATTTCAAAGTCTGAAGCTCAGGAGTATGCTCAGTACATGTGTGAAATTGGAGAATGGGTACACATTGATCAGTTTTACTTTAGACAAAAGGATCTAGAACCAGCCAAAGAAAGTTTGATCGAGTTCCTTAAAGAACATAGTGAAATAGGGGTTTCTGAGGTGCGTGAAATGTGGAGAACTTCAAGGAAGTATACAGTTCCACTGCTTGAGTTCTTTGATAATAATAAGATAACCAAGCGAAATGGAGACAAAAGAATATTGTATTATTGTATTGAAACAGGATTTGGCAATTGACACAATGGTTCAACAGTTATACAATAAATCAACGTTAGACATATTTACATTATTAACTGTAACATTATTAACTGTAATATAACTGTTGAACTGGGTTTGCTCTGGCATCAGCGCTAGTATTTTTTTATCTTCTTCCCAGGGTGAATCATAAATTTGTTAGACGGAGGTGTAGTTAAGTATTAAATTGTTTAAATGCGAACACAAAAAGTAAAGTAAACTAAAAGAAAGAGGTAGGAAAATGCGGAAAAGTAAAGTTTTGATAGGCATAGCAGTAATAATGTTAGGTCTGGTCTCGGGTTGTGGTAGCACAGCAGCACCCAATGCCGCTAAGGAGATTAAAATTGGCGGTGTCCTGGAGTTATCAGGGGGTGTAGCAACCTTTGGGCAGTCCGTTCTAAACGCCGTTAACCTTGCTTTCGAGGACCAAAACAAAAAGGGTGGAGTCCTTGGAAAACAACTCACATTCGTTACGGCTGACAATAAATCCGAAGCTGGAGAGTCAACTTCAGCAATTACAAAGCTCATTACTCAAGATAAAGTTATAGCTGTGATCGGGGCTGTTACGAGTTCAAATACGAAGGCAGCAGTGCCAGTTTCTGCGGACAATAAAATCCCGTTGATTACGCCGACGGCAACAAATGCGGAAGTAACCGTTAATAAAGATGGGTCATTGAATAAATGGGTATTCAGAGCTTGCTTTTTGGATCCTTTCCAAGGGAAAGTTGCTGCAAATTTCGTAACAAACACTCTCAAATTGAAAAAAGCTGCCATATTTATCGATCAGAAAGATGATTATTCTAAAGGTTTAGCGGCGGAATTTAAGAAGGTAATGGAAAGTTCCGGCGGGACCATTACCGACATAGAAAATTATGTAGGCGGGGACAAGGATTTTAAATCCACGTTGACTAGGATCAAAGCAAGTAATGCGGAAGTCGTATTTGTCCCTGGGTATTACAGCGAAGTGGGCTTAATTGTCAAACAAGCGCGTGAACTGGGAATCACCGTACCGATTGTTGGTGGAGATGGCTGGGATTCAGCTAAATTGCCAGAATTAGCTGGAGCGGCAAATCTTAACGATACGTACTTTGTGAATCACATGTGGGCTGATGATCCAGCCACAAAACCTTTTGTTGATGAATATAAAGCAAAATATAATGTCGAGCCAGACGCTTTAGCAGCCTTAGGGTACGATGCGGCTGGAATGCTTATTGCTGCAATCGAAAAAGCAGGGAGTGTTGACTCTTCAAAAATCAGAGACGCCTTGGAAAATACTACGGGTTTCAAAGGGGTTACTGGTGTCATCACTGTTGATCCTAAAACCCACAATCCAGTGAAGAGTGCGGTTATAATTAGAATGGTTGATGGTAAGAAGACATTGCTCACGCATGTTAATCCATAATTCGTATTATTCAAAAAACGAAGTATTGCGTAAGGTATTGACTAAATCGTAGACAAGAGCTAAAATATGTTTACTGAAGTTAACTTAACCTTTAGAAGTTTCTGAATTTAATAAGGTGGAGAAGCCCCAGTCATTAAACGTTAGCGTTGACTGGGGTTTTATATAGAAGATTGGAGGACAAACCAATGGGATAAAAAACAAACAATATCAATTTACTTACATTAAAGGAGGAGAAAAAGTGAGAAAATTACACAACGTATTTTCACTGGGTCTAATGGCATTATTAAGCGTTTCATTGGTTGCGGGGTGTGGAACAACGACTCAAAAAAGTGGATCGAGTGATGCAAAGGCTCCTATTAAGGTAGGCGCTAATCTAGAGTTAAGCGGTGGAACAGCTATGTTTGGTCAAGCGGCTCAGAATGCCATTAATTTAGCGTTTGAGCAGCAAAATGCCAAAGGTGGAGTCTTGGGCAGACAATTAACTTTAGTGGCAGCAGATAATAAGTCAGATGCTGGGGAATCAACCTCTGCTGTAACTAAGCTTGTTACTCAGGATAAAGTTGTTGCAGTGATCGGATCAATGACAAGTTCGGTTACACTGGCTGCAGTGCCCGTTGTAACAGATAATAAAATACCCATGATTTCACCGAGTGGTACTAACTCAAAGCTAACAGTGGATCCTGCTACAGGACAAGTACGACCTTGGATTTTCCGGGCGTGCTTTATTGACCCGTTCCAAGGACAAGTGGCAGCGAATTTCTCTTTAAATAACTTGAAAGCAAAAACTGCTGCCGTAATCATTGACCAGAAAAGTGATTATTCAAAGGGATTAGCAGATTCTTTCGAAACAAACTTCAAAAAAGGAAATGGGCAAATTGTCGAAACCGAGCAATATGTCGCCGGAAGTGATAAAGATTTTCGCCCGATCTTAACCCGAATAAAAGCACAAAATCCGGATATGGTATGGCTACCTGGATATTATCAAGAAGTGGGTCTAATTGTGAAGCAAGCTCGTGAATTAGGTATGACGATGCCATTTATGGGCGGAGATGGCTGGGACGACCCACAACTTTTCAATATCGGTGGAAGTGCTGCGCTGAACAATACCTACTATGTCGATCATGTAGCAACCGATGATCCTGCATTGGCTACGTTTGTTAGCGACTACAAGGCAAAATTCAATGCAGTTCCGAATGCCATGGGCGCTTTGGGCTATGATGCGGCAAACATGATTATACAAGCCATTACAACTGCAAAAAGCACTGACCCAGAAAAAATTCGCACTGCCTTAGAGAATATGAAAGGGTTTAAAGGCGTAAGCGGAGATATCTCCATTGATCCTAAAACGCATAACCCACAGAAGAGTGCCGTTATCATATCAAATAAAGACGGTAAACCAGTGTTCGTGACTCGCGTTGCTCCCGAGTAATAATAATGAGTAGCTATGCGGCCGAATAGTTGACGGCCATCCCGTATAAAGAGAGAGGGTGGGGACAGATTCACCCTCTCTCTTCTAATTGGAAAGGTTATGCAGAAAAGGGAGTGAGTTTATGGGAAGTAGTATCACACAACAAATATTCCAACAACTAGTAAATGGGTTGTCCTTAGGTAGTATCTACGCGCTCATTGCTTTGGGTTATACGATGGTCTATGGTATCGTCAAACTGATCAATTTTGCACATGGAGACGTTATGATGGTGGGAGCTTATTCCGGCTGGTTTGCCATAACAGTCTTTCACATGTCTTTTCTGCCTGCTCTTCTTTTTGCCATGGTCGCTTGTGCCATATTGGGGGTTCTCATTGAACGAATCGCCTACAAACCTATTCGAAACGCCTCGCGTATTGCAGCCTTGATTACAGCAATCGGAATTTCACTGTTTTTAGAATATGGAGGCATGCTGGTTTTAACTGCACAAGTGCGAACCTACCCCGATGTCTTTCCAGAGACTATCTATTCGGTATACGGAGTAATCTTTAAATATGGAGATATTGTAATGCTTCTTACCTCAGTTGTACTCATGGGTCTCTTGCATTTTACAATTCAATACACCAAAATGGGGAAAGCCATGCGTGCAGTATCTTTTGACAAAGATGCAGCCTTATTAATGGGAATTGACATTAATAATATCATTTCTCTTACATTCGCAATCGGATCCGCTTTAGCTGCCGCGGCGGGTGTATTGATGGGCGTCTACTTCAATACTATCGATCCGTTGATGGGTCTTATACCCGGATTGAAGGCATTCGTGGCGGCCGTATTAGGGGGAATTGGGATCATACCAGGTGCCATGGTCGGAGGTTTGATGCTTGGTCTGGTCGAATCAATTGTGAGTGGTTTAGGAGCTTCAACTTGGCGCGATGCCGTTGCCTTTCTTATCTTGATTCTTGTCCTTATAATTAAACCAAGCGGACTCTTTGGTAAAAACGTCCGTGAGAAAGTGTAGGTGAGGAATATGCGCAACTGGTTTAACCGCCAAAATTTAGTGGCACTCTTGGGTATTGGTCTTTTATATGCGATTGTTCAAGGAATGATCGTCCTTGATATTATGCCTCCTTACTATAAGTTGACGTTAATCCTCATTTGTATTTATATTATCCTTTCAACTAGCCTAAATTTGATCAATGGGGTGACGGGTCAATTTTCTGTAGGACATGCTGGTTTTATGGCTATAGGTGCGTATATTTCAGCGATTGTTACGGCTATTAACCACGGACCATTGTTATTAGGAATTCTGGCAGGAGCGATTGTGTCGGCGTTGGCGGGAATATTGGTCGGATTACCTACGCTGCGCCTTAAGGGAGATTACCTTGCTATTGCAACACTTGGCTTCGGAGAAATTGTGCGTATTATTTTCTTGAACACGGAATATGTCGGCGGAGCAGCAGGATTTACCCTACCCAGTAAAATAACATGGACATGGGCTTTTGGATTAATGGTTATAAGTGTGGTTCTGATGAAGAACTTTGTTGCTTCAACGCATGGCAGGGCGTGTATCTCTATTCGTGAAAATGAGATCGCTGCAGAATCTATGGGCGTGAACACGACAAAATACAAAGTAATGGCTTTCACAATGGGTGCTTTTTTTGCCGGAGTTGCAGGCGCAATTTACGCGAATTACATGTATATCATTCAACCCATGACCTTTAGCTTTTTAAAATCTTTTGATATTTTAGTTATGGTTGTGCTTGGTGGCTTAGGAAGCATGACCGGAGGTATTCTGGGCGCAATTGCCATGACTGTGGTTTATGCAGTATTAGCAAGTTTTCCAGAATGGCGTTTGGTTATTACGGCAGTGATGTTAATCGTGATGATGATCTATAGACCGACCGGAATAATGGGAACGAAAGAATTTAGCTTAAGTTTCTTGGGAAAGAAGGGTGATAAAAATGCCGCTTCTAAAAATTGATAACCTCTCCAAGTCTTTTGGAGGTTTGAAAGCAGTTTCTGATTTGAATATTGAAATTAACGAAGGGGAACTGATTGGTTTGATTGGCCCCAACGGAGCAGGCAAAACCACGGTCTTCAATTTACTCACAGGTGTTTATGAAAAGACTGAAGGAAATATGACCTTTCAGGGTAAAGATGTGAGTGGGCTTAAACCATATCAAGTTACTCAACGGGGGGTGGCGCGAACATTTCAAAATATCCGTCTGTTTAGCGATTTGAGTGTTATCGATAATGTCAAGATCGCTTATCATCAACGGACCA
>Ga0307377_10000896_pt1 | contig 39651 bp, 43 predicted proteins | sample TR3MG_FD_202535 | JGI IMG/M metagenome (GOLD analysis project Ga0307377, IMG submission 202535) | Soil microbial communities from Risofladan, Vaasa, Finland - TR-3 | ecosystem: Environmental > Terrestrial > Soil > Coastal area > Acid sulfate soil | place: Finland: Risofladan, Vaasa | collected... | reverse complement strand
ACCTGAAGCATGGAGGGCGGGATTTGAGGTGGTTGTATCTGCTCAACATCGGTCATCAGAGCGTCTTCCTTTAACGCAAGACCTCTTCCCTGACCAGACATAAAAATATCCTTGGGATTAACTAAGGCGTTCTCTTTATATTTAAATCCAGAATTTATTTGTGACTCAAAAATATCCAACTCAATTGCCTTGCGCCTGTTGTATAAGTACTGTGCATCACGTAATCCGCGAACTACGCCCTGTATTCGCATCGGAAAATAAGGCATTTGCGGAGTATAATAACCTAAAACAGGAACAAAAGGATACTGATCTATGCCCATAGGATTCGGACCGTCATACATCACCTTGCCCTGAACAACTATTGCAACGTTAACCGTTGGTACCTGCTGCTCAATAAGTGTAATTTGTGGATACATGCTTAAAAATCGTTTCAAGGCGTCGTTCTGATCAGTAGTCCATTCAAAAGACTCACCAGTTTCTGTATCAACAAGCATTTTTTGTTGGCGATAATCTTTGTAATAATATTCGTCATACGTCATGAGATTCTGAACATTGGCACCGTTGGTATAATTCTCAGGCATAAACTGAAACTTATCGTCATTAGCTACATTGGGCTGCAATAGATCTATCTCTTCTTTTCTATCTGGCAGCAAAGAAAGACATTCCATTCTAGAAAGAAAAGATCTCTTCCAAATTGCGTTACAATCTGAAAGATCGGCCTTCTTGAAAAAGGGATCTATCAAAAAGGAGTTATACGAACAGTTATCTACCTTGATATTACCCGATATTGGATCCGATCTATAATCAACCCACACCTGGAGAAGATTCATACCTGTTACAAGGGCACCATGGAAAGACTCAGAGATCGTCTCCAAAACCCCTTCCTGTTGATTGCACCACACTATGATCTTTGAAAACTGATCAGCTGTTACTTGGTCACCGTTTTCAACTGGTGAGACAATGGTAGATTTTCTGTTGCGCCTCTGATACCCAGAGATCATGTTTATAACTCTTCTTATGCGGTTGAAGTTAAACTGCTTCCTAAAAGAAGATGGCATGTTGTTGTATAATTCTTGATATACAGACTGATCACCCGCTTCAAACCGAGTATCTAGATCTGCTTCTGCCCAAAAAGCTTGATTAACCGATATCGCATTGCGGTAAAAAGAAGACATGCGATTAAGAATTTCCTTATCTTTCTCTTCGTATAACTCTGGTCCAACATCTGGAAATAGACTCATCCTAAACTCCTTTTTAGAAGTGTCTTATGGGCTAAAATACGTATTAGCGGCGTCCAGAACCAACTGGAAATTCGCCTCACTTAAATACGTTTTATATAATACCTTAGAGTCAGGAGTAAATAAATCTCTTAATCCGACATCTGTATCGCCACTCATGAAGCCAGCCGTGCTATTTATGTATTCATAAAAATCAGTATAGGTATCCCACCTGGTATATGTTGGTTCTTCGGCGCTTTGAGTAAACGCTACCTCAACCAAATTAGGATCAACAGGTCGATACTTTGGAGTAAAAGAATAAATATATACAGTGGTTGTTATAGCCATTACTTTCTCCCTTTATTAACTTAGACACTAGCATCTTAACCCCAGTCTAAACCCTACTCACACAAACGGTCAATATTTAGGAAAATCATCACTAAAGAAACCAGGCAACTGCTGCTTGCCATACATGGCCTCTCGATAGTTCTTATCTATTTCTTCTGAGGACAAACCATCTCTCACCCTAGGCAACGATAAACTCATATACCTAAAAGCATCAGCAAAGTTGCTGGACTCATCGTGAAGAGGCTTACCTTTGTAAATACGGCGCTTAGAATCATACTCCTGCCTGTAACTCTCTAGCGCTTTGAGAAGTGGCTGACACTTGGTTTCATCAAGCCAAACTTTAGCAAATGTTGACCGACAGGCCTCTATGCCATCCTCTAGTGACAACTTAGGTGCTACCTTAAATCTTATTCCAAGTTGTCTGGCTTTCTCAAGTCGAGACACTCCAGTACCCAGTTCACGAACGGCAATATCATGTGGAGCAAAATGCTTATCATAGTCATAAGGAAGAGTGCTGAGATACTTAGAGTAAAACTCAAGACCTTGAGAAGTATTTTCGTAACAATCAATAATCCTGACAGTAGTACCGATTGTTTGAAAAAATATAATAGATGTCGCATCACGCATTCCAAGGTCCCATGCTGTATGAACTTTAAAGGCAGGCTCCCAAGGCACTGTAGCTATCTGTCCATTCAACCTCATCTTATCAAGATAGCGAGAATAATACGCTCCTTCTATTCCCAGGTCAAACGATGTGAAATATTCTTGCATTATAAGATCTTCAGACATGAGTCCTTCAGCTTTTTCTTTCTCTATTCGATGTCTAGGTATGTGGCATGTATCATCTAACGTTAACTTGTAACAGAACCAGTCAGGAGAATGCTGAGCAATTTGATAAAGCTCATAAAGATGGTTCTGGCGACCACGTGGAGTGGATTCAAATATCGCCCAACCATCATTAGCCACCAAAATAGGCCTCAAAAACTGGTAAGCTTTGGGATCTTGAATGGCGTATTCTGAAAACACACAACCTATTGGGTTGGTACCAACAACACTGTCTATGTTGTCAGAACCTATAAGCTGAATCAGTGATCCATTAGTAAGAAAAACCTTCATCTCTTGTGAGTTTATTGATCTCACTAGGTTGGGTGGGATATAGTCTCTGAAACGTATTCCATCGTTTGTTATCGAATCCCAGATTACTTTTTTTGCCTGTGAGTATGTGGGAAAGATGTAGTAATAGACACCGACTCTACGTATAGCTTGTCGTATTATAATATTCCAGCTGACGATATCCTTGCCTGCGCGTCGTGGCCAAATAGCGAGTACGCGCTTATATCCCTTATTCTCGATAGCGTCAAAGATGGGTTCTTGATATGGTCGTGGCTTAAATTTACTTAAAATGATCTTTGATCCGACATCGACACGCGTGTCATCTATGCTCATTTTTTATTCAGTCCATTTATTTTTGCTACAACTTTATTTATGGATAAAATACTTTTATTTATTTCTTCGCGCATGCCAAGTACCGTTGCCTCAGTTTGTGCTAATTTACTATTAAAATCAGAACGAACTTCAGCACTTAGGTTATTATTTTTATTTAAGCTTTCATAAAAAGACCACAGGGCTTCCAGCCTTCTCTCTTGCAATTCCAGCCGATTTTTTAATAAGGTGTGTCTTTTTGAATTCAATTTTTCTTTATCCTCTAGGTGGTCAATTCTTTTATTGTTGTGTTTAATGATTGTAAGATGATCATTAAGCACAGAAAAGATCTTGTTAAATACATAACGACCAACAATTGCATATAACAAAAACATTAAACTAAAAATAATAATTAAAACATACATGTTATTGCATCCACATTCTATTAAAGTTTCTATTCTTCCTTCTTACTCCAATTGAGCAGTAAGAACACATTAGGTGCTTATTATATCTAAGTGAAGCCTCTGCCACTGTGTTTACAGCTCCGCATGAACACTCGGCTTTAAATTTTCTATGTCCTATTCTTCCCTTACCGATCTCGTTAATTATTTTCCATTCTCCTAAAACGTCTCCGGCTTTGATGTCTGGATGCACGGTTTTCTTTTTTTTATGTTTTGTTCTTGCTTCTGAAAATAGTTGAGCATTAGATAGATTACTCATCTTCATCCTTGACACTTGTGTCCTTCTTTAAAGTTGGGACAATATCTGAAGAGTGTACTTGGTTGATAACGATATATTTCTCTCCGGTAGTATCTGGCTTTTTTTGTTGTAGTGAAGCCTGCCATTCGTAGAGTTTTTTCCATCGCTTTGAATACATTGGCATTGATTTAGAAACCATAGTGGCATTCATTTCGTTATACAATGCCTTTCGTTCCCTAAAGTTACCTATGGCCATTTTGGAGAACTGGTACACTTCTTCTAATTTGGGGCATCTTTTTCTAAGTTGTCTAAAATTACCGTCGCTATAGCCTTCTTGATAGAGGAAATCGTCTATTATTATTTCTTTCGCTTTTTCTTTTGAGGTTACCCACCTCATCATTCTGAAAGCTATTTGTTCTATTTTTTCTATTGGCATTGGTTGTTCGCGCAGTGTAAAGATATCCATTGTAAGTGTTGGGTCTGGGTCATTAAGTTTTGCCTGGGTATTATCTTCAGTGCTATGTTTGATAGGTTTGGGTTTATTTTTGTTTTCACGATGGTCCATACGTTGTGCGGCGGCTACTTCCTCTGGGGTAGGCATTACAGTACTCCTTAGTTTATGTTATTAATGATATTATCTATCAATTTCTTATGTAGTTTGGCGGCTATTTCCTCACCCATTATTTTTTTAGAATGCTCAAAATTGTCCAGTACTTTTTGAATTTCTTTTTCTGCGTCGACCTGGTTATATTTACGAGGAGGTTCTGGGATGTATGTTCCTTTAGGTATCATTCCATTTGTGCGAGTACTGTCGGTACTCCTGCGGGCGGAGTGTGTATATTCATGTTTCTTAAGCAGGTTAGTTATCGGGAGGTTTTTCATCTTACACCTTGATATGCATTGTTCATAAATCCAATCGAAATCTTCTTTCTTGTCAGGTAGTAATTGTAGCTCTTTTTTAATTTCCTGTATAACGACGTCTGGGAAAGATTTGATTGTTTTTATTTGTTCGGGTGTAAGTTTCATAGTAGAGCACGCCGGCCGCCACATATTCTTCATAATATTTTCTCTTCGTAAATACGCTTCATATTTCTCTACTGATCCATATTTCTTTCTTCCTTCGTAATATCTACTGGCTATATCTTTATATTCATCGGGTATCCTTTCGAATTCGGTTTCATTTGGACAATTTCTGATATCAATACCAGCATACTGCAATCTGCGTTTTTTCGAATGTTCGGCGGCAAACAGCTGGTTTATATTATGTTTTTCATATAATTCCATATAATCATCGGCATAATTACTGTTACCTCCAACTTCTTCCCAGTTTTGTGGGTTACGGACGAAGTCCAGGTAGGTCTTGTTATATAAAAGCCAATGCTTACTTCCCTTTTTAGGATGAAAATGAAAGTTTATTGGGGTTGCGTTAGTCGTGTCTTTTTTTACCCCCTTGTTATGCCCCATTTTTCTAAATATAGACGAACGTAGTGAGTCTATATTTATCTTAGAATTAAAAGCTAAAGAAGTAAGTACGACAAAAAAGGAAAAAGCTTTTAGCAGAGCTGGTATTGACTCTAGTAATTTTGTTATATGTTCTCCAGAGCGTGGTAAATAAGTGTGGATAAACTCCATGTCTTTGGACAGTGATTTTCCTATGGAATATTCGCAGGTCATAGATTTAAAGTTATCTTTTTTACAGACTCTCCAGCCTCTACCTTTCTTGGAAATTATTCCAAACTTATTAAGTATGGCGAAGGCTCTGTTTACGGTTCTCAAGTCACAGCCTATTTGTTTAGCTATCCATCCTTGAGAGGGAACAATGTCTTGGGGTTGGTACCTACTGATCATAGATATAATTAGATTAATAACTTTAGCTTGGTTCTTTGTGAATTTTGTATAGAAAGTAGCTACAGATGAAGCTAATTGCCTATATAGAGAACGTTTTTGCTTAAAAAGAGAGTTTGCAGTTGGAAAATTTTTACTAGAAAAGTCTTGAGTGGAAAAGACTTCTTTTCTTTTCTTTTCTTTTCTCTTGACATATATGAGTTTTGGTTTATGATCGAAGCATGTTTTTAATTTAAGCATTAAAACATACTACAGAAATGTAGGAAAAATGATAGTCCCTGGAAAGAAATTTCCGGGGCTGTTGTTTTTTATATAGACTTTTATTGGGTTCTAAAGGTTTTTCTTGAGATTTTCTCTTGACAGATATGAGTTTTGGTTTATGATCGAAGCATATTCTATGGTGAGTCATAAGAATATCTTACTGAAATGTAGGAAAAATAACTGTCCCTGGAAAGAAATTTCCGGGGCTGTTATTTTCCAAGAACTTATAAGTGCCATAGGAATAATCCTTAATTTATTTTTACCAAGAATTTAATTAGATCAAAGGTGACTTCCTATGGCTTTCGTTTTTTTGCACATTTTTATACACAAAAAAACAACGACACCCGCAATAGATGTCGCTGTTCAACGTGCGTATGATCTAAGCGTTAACTCAATAATAAAAATCATATCATAGGCACCCCATGAAAATGGACACAAGTGTCATGGCACCCCAGGGCGGATTTGAACCGCCGATCTCCAGAATGAAAATCTGGTGTCCTAACCAAACTAGACGACTGGGGCTATTTTTTCTTTACAAAGTAACCAATAATAACTGTAATAATTAATGCGACTGCACCAATAAGATTTCTTTTCTTATTTCCAAATACTTTTCTACCACCGTTATAAAATTTACTTTTATAAGAGACAGGAACCCTCTTTTCAGGTGCTGTTGGATTTTCTAGAATTAAAGCGGGACGTTCTTTAGGTTTCTTTGTAAGTTCGGTGAGCTCCAAACCATTACATTCTCTAACCGTAAAAAACAGTCCCGCAACTATGAATACAAATAACCCTTTTTTCATGCTTCCTCCTTTTAATTTCCTACTTCCTAGAAATGTATTTATATGACTGCAATATTATAACAATTATAACAGCCACAAGAACAGCTTCAATTGTTTTTTTACTGGCCTTCTCTAATAACGTCTTTTTCTTCTTGGTAGTGTTAACAGTTCCACTATCTGTGACACGAGTGTCGTCGACACCAGTGTTGTTGACACTCATGTCGTCGATGCGAGTTAATATCAATGTTAGTTTCTTGGACAATTCCTTAAGCTCTTCAGTGTTGTCAGGAGATTGCTTTAAATTTCTAATCGCGGTGCTAAGCTGTGCAAGCTCTCCAGAGTGTTGTAACACCATAGAGAGAACCTTTTCTATGACACTTGTGTCAACGACACGGGTGTCAACGACACGAGTGTCAACGACACGAGTGTCTATCTGGGGCACGTCATTAACAGGTGCACAGACTGGTTTTTGCTTAACAGGAATGAATCTAGGTTCAGTCTTCGCTAAAGCTACGCCGGACATATCGACAGGCAACACGGGAGTTGTTAACACTGGTGTTGACATAACTTGTGCCGTTGGTACAGGTGCCGTTGGTACGACAACCGGCTCTTGCTCGCTCCGCCGTAGGCTTTGCGAAGGCGAGAAGTCGGGATGCAGTGGTGAATCCTTAGGTAACGTATTAGCGTTCTTAACATAGTCAGGAAGAACTACCGCAACACAAGTGTTGTTGGCTGATGCCATAAATAAATGTAAAAAAAATAGAAGCTTTTTCATAAAACCCTTTCATGGTTTAATAATATATGATATACTTGACGGATATTATATAGGTTTGTAAAGGAAAATCAATGAAAAAAAAGATGCTAAATTTAAATGAATATATGAAAATAAAAGAAGCAGCTGAGTTTTTAGGAGTATGTGTTCATACTTTAAGAAACTGGGATAGAAAAAACATTTTTAAACCACGTCGAAACCCAGTAAATAAATATCGTTATTACAAGAAAGAGGATTTAATTAGGTTTTTAAAACAATTAGAAAACACAAGTGTTGAAGGGAACAAATGAAGAAAGATACAAATACTAAGGTAGCCGACGCACTTAAACTGTTGGACGATGCCATATCCTACGAAATACAAGAAATTATGAACCTCAACCATAAAGCTCAAAACTATCAGAAGCTTGCAGATGAGAAGTTTGAAGAGATGGCGTCTCTATTCGAAAAGCTAGTGCCTTGTAAAGACAGGGTAGGTAAATTATACAACTCCTTAGATAATACAAACCTATTTAATAAATTGGAAAACATACTTAACCTGCGAGAAATACTGAAAGACAAGGAAAACGATGGTAAATAACGTAGAAATAGAGGGTATACTTCACGCAGCCCCTCAAACATTAACAACATCCAATAACGCCACCCTATGTAAATTGTTCTTAAGACACGTAAAAACATACACGAATAAGTTTAAAACAGGTGAAAAAATATCATTCGTTCCCGTAACAACCTGGGGACCAATCGCTATTCAATGTAAGGATTTTAAAAAAGGTGATACAATAAAAGTAACTGGAACCATCGAATTCCAAATGTGGGAGGTTAATGGTGAAAAGAAAGGACAGTTAGTTGTAACCGCTAAATCTGTAGCATTACAAAGTACTATATAATAATAACTAAGGAGGAAGGAATGGATAGAAATGAACAGGCAAGCCTGGAAGCCAAAACTCTACTTGCGGCCATAGAAAGACTGGATGCAAAAATTAGCACCCTGGCATCAAGAAACCTAGAAGATCCATATGAGTCAAAAGAAACTAAAGACCTAAATGCAGCCATGGCTAAAGCATGCGCTGAATACCCACCAATCATACCTAATAGGAAAAACTCATACTTCCAAGACGACTACGCAGACTTAGACGTAATCATGGATAAGATAAGGCCAGTGCTCTCTAAATATGGCCTGACCTTGGCACAAAGAACATTTGTAAACAATGACGGCATTACCATGCTACACAGCAGAGTGTTTCACTCAACCGGCCAATGGATGGAAACACGAGCTCGTGTAATACCATCAAAAAACGACCCCAGAACAGGCTCCTCTTTGCTGGGATTCATAAAACGAGATCAAGCTAAATCAATCCTCAACATAACAGTGTCTGCCGACGTCAATGATGATGACGCAGAACTCGAAATGGCCCAATCCAGACAAATCCTAGCTAAAGGTACCGCCATCAATAAAGACTATAAACAATCAAAAGACTCCGGAACCACAATAACTAAAGAACAACTAGAAGAACTAGAATACGAACTAGGTACTTACGACGATATAGCCGAAATGCTTATGGACGCATACAGAATTCAAAGCCTGGCTGATCTTCCTAAAAATAAATACCGAGTCGCCATAACCAAAGCAAGAGAAATTAAAGAAGCTAGAAAGAAAGGAGCCCAGCTATGAAGAATCTTTTGTTGCTGCCTGGTATCATAACTCTATTATTACTGTGTTCGTGCGATCCTAGCCATCCTGGTTGCTGTGACACACATAACGCAAAACTTAACTATCCTTTCAATATACAGTCAACATACTCCGTAAGCGAATGCGGAATCATCATTTGTGAGCAGACGAGTCTGGAGCAAGAAATCATTGACGAAATATACGACCATCCTACATTAATGGATGTAGACGTAGACATCGGCGATTTAGTAGACTGATATGAAAAAAGCCCTCCACAAAACAAGAGCGGAGGGCCACAAAAAAGGAGATAAGGAGAGAGACGTTTATTATTTTATGTTATCCGGTAATGGTTTATCTCTTTCTGACCTAGATTTATAATCTTTTTGACTAAAAACTAACTCAGCAAACTTTTCATCATTTAAAGGAACAGATTCTACTCCACTCTCCTTAAGCTTGGGTATCCACTCGTCCTTTAAATTCTTAAGACTGTCTTCATACTTTTTCCCTATCAACCACCCTATACGATCAGCCATCGACTTTTCAAACTCTTCAGAAAAAACATTGTCTTTGATGACTTTCACTTGTATTTCACTTAACTCAAAAACAACCTTATCATTTATCAAAAATTTCATAAAAATCTCCCAACTATTAAACGTCCCTAGCAACTAAAAAACCACTAACATGTGTTGACGTACCAGCTACACCAATCGTTTTACCAGCGGCAGCTATGTCCGCCTTAAACATAAAGTAAACCTTGTCTGCAACATTTAAATGTACTATGCCACTACAAAATATCCCCTGCGTTCCCAATGCCGCTGTAACAGGATTAAAGAAACTTGGACCACCAGTAGTACCTACAGAGATCCTAACACTGTCTCCCCATACAGGAACATTGTTCAAGTTAGACGCAACGATAGAAGCAGTAAAATAATACTTGCCACTAACAGGTGCCGTAAAATACGCCGCATGGCCAACTCCATCTCCAATGTAAAAGTTGCCTCCATCATCCCAATACTCATTTAAAACCAAAGACTGACCCAACGAATATGTAGTGCCATCACCTGTAACATTGTTGACCGTAGCAGCCTGATACGCAGCAAAACTAGTAAGTTGAGTCTCGGCTAAATCTATCGAAAACGGCCCATTTGTAATAGTTATCTCACCAGTACTAGATGTTAACTTGGCCCTCGCAACCCTCGCAAATCCCCATGTATTACTACCAATAAGTAAATCTCCGTCCGTACTCGATCCATCACTGGAAACATGACCATATTGATCAACAAACGCTGGCTCCCTCCTAGTAATATCTAGCGCTCCTCCATTATATATTCCAGCTATATAACACTTTTCTTGCGCTGAACCTCCAACTCCTTGCTGGCCCATCTCTACAGTATTTTGACTCTCAGATACACCAGCACTTCCTCCAGTATCTCGAATTATAATATTATCATCTCCACCAGCATCTAAAAACCACCCTCCTAACACGCCAACTGCTAAATTATAAGCAGATGTCGCACCAGAAAGCCTAGATAATGCCTTATACCCAAGCGCTGTATTATGATCAAAGCTATAATTTAACGCATCAGTTCCTATGCCAACATTTAATGTTACTGAATAATCCAGATAAACTGGACCTGCATTAGAACCACCATAAGTACAATTTGTACCCCTGCCATGCAAAAATCTAACACTGTTTAAATAATAAACACCCTCAGACCCACTAGCATTCGTAGTAGGCTGATAAATAGATAAGTCCAGATTAACCGTAACTACCTTGCCTGTAGCCACCGTATTTATATTTAAACCACCCGCAACTTGAATGTCTCCAGCAACAGGCGTAGCCGTTCCAGAGTCACTGGATATCGTAAGTAACGTGCCAGACCCACCACCTCCCGTAGCCTCAAAATTTAAAGTGCCAGGCACAGTTCCAGCAGCTATCGTTACAGAAGCATCCTCAGATACAGGATCCAGCCAGTCCGGTATCGCTCCAGTATGTCCAATGTAAAACTGCGAATCAGTTCCCTGCGATGCCGTAAATAACCCTGTAGCATCAGCATAAACAGTTCCCGTTAGCGGTGAAACAGTTAATGATCCAGAAAGATTAATGCTATTGTCTAAATTTATAGTCAATGTATCACCAACAGCCGCAGTTGTAATATTAGTCCCTCCAGCTACTGTGATAGTACTAGCTCCATCAGGTATCGCAACGCCAGTATCACCAATAATTCTATCCTTATCAGCAATAACAGTAAGATCTATAGTATTAGCACCATTGACTATGTTAACAGTCGCGTCACTGGATATTAAATTAGCCCACGCAGGTGCCGTGCCACCTCCAATTAAGACCTGGCCCGCAGTACCATTACTCGAACTTAATAACCCAGCCGCATCAGTCTGTACAACTCCAACTCCTAACCCACCAAATGTAACCGTGCCAGTCGTTACAGTTAATCCATTGCCCGCAGTAACACTGGTTCCAGCAACTACCGCTCCAGCACTCGCTACTATATTTCCAGTCGTCGATGTGACATCAGTCGCCGCTGTAGCAGACCCCGCAAGAGACGGCGATGCGTCAAGATTAATCGTAACCGTAGAACCAGCTCCCGCAGTATTTATATTTGTTCCGCCTGCTATATCAATAACCCCCGCAGTAGGAGTAGTAGAACCAACATCTGTGTCAAGATCCGTCAGTGCTGCGGACCCCGATACCGAAAGATCAAGAGTGTTGGCACCAGTAGTAAAAGTTATAGAAGCGTCACCAGAAGTTATAGAATCCCATGCAGGTGCAGCACCACCACCAATAATTACCTGACCATCAGTACCGTTAGAAGAACTTATTAAACCAGCCGCTGATGACTGTACAACTCCAGCACCAAGCGCTCCAAAAGTAACTGGTCCCGTCGTTACAGTAAGATCATTGCCTGCAGTTACACTAGTTCCAGCACTAACCGCTCCTGCACTCGCTACTATATCTCCAGTAGTCGAAGTAATATCAGTCGCAGCTGTAACTGATCCAACAAAAGAAAGTGATGCATCAAGATTAACCGTGACAGTAGAAGCACCACCAGCAGTATTAATATTGGTTCCGCCAGCCATAGTAATAACACCTGCTGCTGGTGTAGCTACACCAGAATCCGTATCAAAACTTGTTACATCAGGACCTCCTCCACCAACTACAATATCTATGCTATTGCTTCCAGGAGTTATGGTAAATGACGCATCACTAGATGTAAACTCTTGCCAAGCAGGTGCACCCAAACTTGACGCTATTATAAGTTGCCCATCAGTTCCATCACTTAATGACGATAAGAGACCTACTCCACTAGAACGAATAAACCCCTTACCAAGTAAAGGCATCGTAAGGGTACCTATAATTGTCAGATCGTTTTCAGTACGAGTGGTTAATGTGCTATGCAATCCAGTAGTTACAATGTTTACATCACCAAATACATTTAACTCTCCAGCAGCATCCGATTCTGCTGTACCAACATCTGTTGGAAAAGTTTCAGTTTCACTCGTTTCTGGATATATTTGTGTCCAATCAGCAAAATCACCAGCTAGACCAGTTAACATGAAAATAGTTCTTGACTTTATTACCATCCATATAGAACCAATATTAAATCCAGAAACATTAGAAGAATCAGGACGATCCTTGCCATAAACTAATTGTGGTGGTGAAGTTGCCTCCGCCCCCATGTACGCTAGAGGATGTAATCCGGTAAGTCTTGGAGCCTTTAATTTATCACTCATAATTAACCCCTGCTTACTAAATAGCCACCAACTTTTGTACTATTTAAACCTATTCCTAACGTCTTACCAATACCGGATATAAACGCTCCAAATGAAAATTTAGCTGTATCCCCCAAATCCATGTCAGCCAAAGCTGAAAAGAAAACAGTCTGTGCACCAAGAAATTGTAGAACAGGGTTAATTAACTGATATGTCCTTTTAGTCGTAACAATATTTAAAGGGTCAACATATGTAGCCACAGGTGGAGCAGGCGCAACTAAGTTAGTAACCAATACAGTTACTGTAAAATAATACTTTCCCGTAACAGGCGCAGTGTAATAACACTCAGCACCAGCCCCATTACCACCATAAAAATTGTTGCCTACATCAAAATACTCAACCATTACAGAGCTCCTGCCAAGATAATACAATGATCCATCACCCGTTACGTTGGCAACGTTGGCCTGTTGATAAGCTAAAAAAGATTCTCTGTGTGGAAGTTGAAGATTTATGGTATTAGGCCCATTTACTATAGTAATACTTCCGTCAGCTGATGTAAGGTTGGCCCTGCTCATACCATTTGCGGTACTACCAATAAGCAACTCTCCATCAGAGCTTGAACCATCAGTAGAAACATGTGAGTATTGATCAACAAATACAGGCTCAGCCGAATTGCCTAGCCAACCGCCATCCATTATTCCAGCTATATAACATCTATTCTGTTGTCCAGCGCCAGAACCATGCGTTCCTATTCTTAGAACATTGCTTTCACTAACAGTTCCTGTATTACCAATAACAATGTTAGATGATTCCCCGCCAGTATATGAACTTCCAGCGTTATAACCTAACCCAATGTTATATGTTCCAGTTGTTAAATGAATTAGAGAGTTTGCCCCTAGGGCTGTGTTGTATCCAGCAGAAGTAATACCCTGAAGACTTCTGTATCCAACACCTGTGTTATAAGAACCAGTAACTGACACATTCAATTTACCCGCGTCCTCACCTATGAATGTGCTACCTGTTCCAGAAGTATAGTTATGCAAAAACCTATTGCTGTTAAGATAATAAACACCCTCAGAACCAGATGCGTTACTGTTGGGTTGATAAATAGATAAGTCCAGGTTAACAGTAACTACCTTGCCAACAGCCGAAGTGTTTATATTTAATCCACCGGCTATTTGTACATCTCCAGCCACATCCGGGGTAGCTGTAGCACTAGCATCATCAGAAAGTGTAACAACATCGCCACCACCAGCTCCAACTGCTTGAAAGTTTATAGTTCCAGGAGCAGTTCCAGCAGCTATTGTCATAGAAGCATCTTCAGAAACAGGCGTCAGCCAGTCAGGTATAGTTCCTGTACTTCCAATATAAAATTGTAAATCCGTCCCCTGTGACGCAGAAAATAATCCAGTAGCATCAGCATATACAGTTCCAGTCAATGCAGGAACGGTTAAGGTACCTGAAAGAGTAATGCTGTTATCTAAATCTACAGTTAATGTGTTGACCGCACCAGTCGTCGTCACATTTGTGCCGCCAGCTATCGTCACAGCACCTAAAACCGGAACAGCAGTTCCAGTATCACCATCTAATTGATCAAGAGCTCCACCACCGCCGCCACCAGTAACAGTAATATCAAGTGTATTTGCGCCAGGTGCATATGTTATAGAAGCATCTCCAGAAGTAAGCGTCGCCCACGCAGGTGCAGCTCCACCTCCAATAATAACCTGGCCATTCGTACCGTTAGAAGAACTTATTACACCAGCAGCAGAAGATTGTACGACACCAGCACCCAATGCTCCAAAAGTAACGGTACCAGCCGTAACCTCTAACCCATTTCCTGCAGTTACAGAAGTATTAGCATCAATAGCACCTGCCGTTGCTGTAATATCTCCAGTGGTCGCTGTAATACCCGTGCCTGCAGTTATTGAACCAGCTACAGAAATTGTATCATCAAGGTTAACCGTGACCGTAGATCCAGCCCCTGCAGTATTTATATTTGTACCTCCAGCTATATCAATAACACCTGCAGTAGGAGTCGTTGCGCCAGCATCTGTATCAAGACCAGTTACATATCCAGCAGCTCCAGTAACCGTAAGATCAAGAGTGTTTGCGCCGGGAGTAATTGTTATAGAAGCATCACCGGAAGTTATAGATGCCCATACCGGATCCGTTCCACCTCCAATAATCACCTGACCATTCGTACCATTAGAAGAGCTTATCACACCAGCCGCATCCGAGAAAACTACACCAGCTCCCAATGCTCCAAAAGTAACTGTACCAGCCGTAACCTCTAATCCATTTCCAGCAGTTACAGAAGTATTAGCTTCAACCGCCCCCGCCGTTGCTGTAATATCTCCAGCCGTCGCTGTAATACCCGTGCCTGCAGTTATTGAACCGGCGACAGAGATTGTATCATCAAGATTAACAGTTACCGTAGAACCTGCTCCTGCCGTATTTATATTTGTACCTCCAGCTATCGTGATAACCCCTAAAGTAGGAGTTGCTGAACCAACATCTGTGTCAAGCGTATCTAACGTTCCACCACCGCCACCAACAGATCTTAAATCGATAGTGTTATGTCCAGTTGTTATTACCACAGTAGAATCACTTGATGTTAAATTGGCCCATGCAGGATCTCCTGCCGTAGCACCTATTAAAACCTGCCCATCCGTACCATCCGCAAGGGTAGAAAATAAACCTGTAGCATCAGATCTTACAAAACCTTCCCCAATAGCACTCAGTGTTAATGTTCCAGGGATAGCAACGTTATCAGATAAACTAACAGTTACAGTGTTACCAACACCACTTGTAGTAATATTTGTCCCACCAAACATATTTAACACACCACCAACAGATATAGCTGTTCCAATGTCCGCATTAAATGTGTTAGCAGCACCAGAAGGATGAATTAATACCCAGTCTGCCACCCCATTAGATAGATCCATTAACATCCATATTCTATCTCTGTCAGCTACAACCCAAATTGTGCCTATGTTAAATTCATTGTTGTCGTCAACAGTAGGATCTCTAGTATAAAGTACCATCTGTGGAGGAGTAGTAGGCTCAACACCTAAATACGCTAGTGGATGCTTACCAGTTCTTTCTTTACTCATTTTCTCCCTTCTTGAAAGTTAAAACAAGATCACATATCCGGGAATATTAGGTAAATAAAAATGTGTGGCTGTATTAATAGCTGGTGTTCCTAACGCTAATTTATGGTTGTCTGATACAGCAACCCAATCTGTATCTGGACTAGCATATTTATTGCTAGCTATTCCATAAATAGTATCACCTGTTACAGGATATGCTCCATTATCAAACGGAGAAGTTATGTTTTCCCAAGTTACACCATCCTTACTTCTAGCTATCCTAGCGTAGTCAGCTGTGCCCATCGTAAACCATGGATCACCAAATTCTATGCATTTAGGGTAATACCTTCTTCCTAAAACATCGCCACAATCCTTCCAGTTAGCACCATCAGTTGACGTAAGAGTTTGCGGATTAGTTTGAGTACCATTCGAAGTTGCTATAAACAAAGCAGCTGAAGAAGCAACATCAGTAAATCCTGGAGCGTTGTTTGTTCTAAACCAATTTTGAGTATACACAGCAGACCAAGCTGTTCCGGACGCACTATATAAAAGATCACTTGCTCCGCCAAGAGCATCTCCCATAACCCAAGTTCCATTGTTATAAGTAACTGATTTTATGTCCTCTATGCCTGCCCCAGCTGAAACATTAACCCATGTAATGCCATCAGCACTGTGAGAATAATATCCCCCAGTTCCGCAACATACCCATAAATTAACTCCATTATGCGCAACGTCATATATGTGATATCCACCAATAAAATTAGATGTTCTAGTTGTCCATGTAACACCATCAGGACTGGTTGAAATCTTGCCACTTGCACCAACAGCTGTCCATAAAGCTGAACCACCAGTTAATCCATTATGAGCAACAGAATATATAATCGAGGCACCAAAATTACTCGTCCTTATTGTCCATGTTACACCGTCAGGACTTGTTTCAAGCTCGCCATTTTGACCAGCAGCTACCCATAATCCATCAGCTCCAGCCAATCCATTATGCGCTACACAATAAATGGTTCCCGTAAACGATGTTGTCTGTAAAGTATATGTAGGAATGAGATATTCATGACCAACCCTTGCAAACAGTTCAGCATAAGTAGTTTGACTTACCGCAGATCCATCACATTCAAGCCACGAAGTTCCACCTGGAAAAACGCCATCATATTTGACTATGCTTCCAACAATAAGATCGTTAGCTGCGCTTGTAGCTGTTATTGTTATACTGTTAGCTGCGTTCGCAATTGTGATTCCTGCACCTTGTGTGATGGTGCTCCATACGGGGGCTGTTCCACCACCTATTAAGACTTGGCCGTCTGTACCATTAGAAGAACTTAATACACCAGCAGCGGAAGATTGTAAAACTCCCACACCAAAAGAACCCATAGTAACCGTACCTGCAGCAGAAAGATTTCCAGATAGTACTACATTATTATCAAGATCTATTTTTAAATTCGAAGTTGCAGCTTGTGAAGTAGTGATATTTGTGCCACCACTAAGCGTAATTTTACCATTAACATCAGGAGTTGATGTAAGGGCATCATCTGAAATTAAGCCCTCAACGTCATCACCACCACCAGAGGTTGACAGTTGAAGCCATGTAGCAACTCCAGCTGTTTTATCCATTAACATAAATACTCTGTTAACTACTGGATAAAGCCATAAATCACCTAAAACAAAATTGCTATAATCATTGGTAGTTGGATTCCTATCGTGCATTGTTAAATTAGATGGCTTCTCAGCGTTAACACCAACATATGCTAAAGGATTAATACCTGTTAATTTTTTAGTCATTCCTAACTCCTTATAAACCGCTTACTGCTGTGCATAGCGTTGCGTTATGACCACCCCATATCCAATACCCATTTACATATTTTATCTTAAACCCAAAATCTGATTCTGGGTTAGTACGTTGTGTCCATGTGCCAGTTGGATTAGTAGCTGTAGCGATTTTACCACCTGTTCCTGTACAAGCAAATGCTCCATTACCATAAGCAACCGCATATATTTCATCTCCACCAGCAAAAGAACTTGTTCTCAACGTCCATGTACCGGTTGGGTCGGTGGCTGTTGCGAGCTGTCCTGCAGATCCAACTATAACCCAATAACCATTTCCATATGCGCACCCTAATATACTAGATCCACCTGCAAACGGAGAAGTTCTAAGGGTCCACGTACCGGTAGGATTAGTGGTTGCTGTTCCAAGCTGATTATTAACATTTGTTCCAGCAACCCAATGACCATTTCCATATCCCATACATCGAATATCATCAGTAAATGATTCACCAGTTGGGGCATGCCAAGCTCCAGTTGGATCTGTTGCATACCTAATTTCAGAAGCCGATCCTCCAGCCGACCAATATGTTCCATCCCAACCTATGCAATAACCGTTACCAGAAGAAAACTTATTACCTTCATCAACCCACGTACCGGTTGGATTTTGTGCTGTATACACTTTTGGACCAAGAGCCACACAACAAAAATTAGTACCGTCATAATCCAAGGCTCTAATGTCATCTCCACCAAACGGATTACTTGTGACCTGCGTCCACGTACCGGTAGGATCTGTTGCGGTTGCAATTCTAGCTTGACCACCACATCCTATAACCCAATAAGTAGCATCACCACTTATAGCGGCTATGTAATCTCCAGCACCCCACGTTCCAGGTGGAGTTCGAGATGTCCATGTAACTGGTTCTGTGCTTCTAGTTCTTTTACTAGCTAAACCATAAAAACTCATAAAAGCCTTTCTACGCCTCTAAATCGCCTCCCAAAGCCCAAACATCAGTTGCAATCTTTATCATATAACCAACTGAATATAACTTTACAGTTGTATACGCGTTATCAGCGGATTTTAATGTTGGGGGTACCGCACCGGAAAATGTAACCTGCCCAGCGCCACCTTGCTGAAACCCTATCTGAGTCCCAATAGGAAACGCTACAGATGCATTTGTTGGTACCGTTACAGCAATAGCGGCAGCATTTGTAAATGTAATAAACTTACCAGCGTCCGTTAAAACCAAAGTATAACTAGTCCCAGTTTGATCATTTAAAGTAGTTCCAGTTGATGCAACCGTTATAGCATGTGCAGCATTTGTTACAGTTATACCTGTGCCTGCCGTTATTGTTCCTAGCTGAGGAATTGCTGCGGTATCACCAATTAGAAATTGCCCATCACTAGGTTCCGCTGTCCATGCTATGGCTGCTGTTGTTCCTGCACCATAAGGTAATCCATGTGATGTTTGAGCACCAAGCTTAGCTTTTAAAGCCGCTGCGGTTACAGCTCTTGTTGTATCCGTTCCAGCTACTGCTTCTGCATCAGTAGTAAGCTCTACAACGCCTTCTTGTGTTGTAGAAGCATCAGTTCCTTCAATAACAAGTGTTCCTGCACCCTCAGTAACAGTTATTGTTCCATCTGTTGATCCAATATTCGCAAAAACCGGGTCTGCGCCAGTCGATCCGACTATAACTTGTCCATTGGTTCCAACAGCTAATATCGTAACAGCCGCTGTTCCAGAACCTACAAATACGCAGTGGTCTGTTAAAGCAGATACGCCTGTTCCACCTTCAGTTACCGCAAGATCTGTAGTGAGTTGAAGATCATCAATGATAACCTGACCGGATCCCTTGGCTGTAATGTTAATGTCTATATTAGCATCTGTTCCGTCTGCCAGAAGAGATGTTCCAGACAACGTTACACCTGCAGCAGCTACATATGTATCAAATGTCGTAGCATATACAGAGCCTAATGTCGCTATAAAGTCACCAGTAGAAGCTGTAATATCACCAGTCGTAGCTGTGATTCCTGTACCAGCTGTAACTGTAGTAGCAGCGTCTACTGCTCCAAGTGTCGATACAAAATCACCAGTCGATGCCGTAATATCACCAGTCGTAGCTGTGATCCCTGTACCAGCTGTAACTGTAGTAGCAGCGTCTACTGCTCCAAGTGTCGATACAAAATCACCAGTCGATGCCGTAATATCACCAGTCGTAGCTGTGATCCCTGTACCAGCTGTAACTGTAGTAGCAGCGTCTACTGCTCCAAGTGTCGATACAAAATCACCAGTCGATGCTGTAATATCACCAGTCGTAGCTGTGATTCCTGTGCCAGCTGTGACTGTAGTGCCAGCCGCTATTGCAGCTCCTGTTACAACACCACCTAAAGTAACAACTACGTCTCCAGTATCAACATTTAAATCGCCACCTGTAGTTGTAATATCTCCACCAGCTTCTAAATATCCAACTAACGTAACATTATCATCTAAATTTATAGTAATTGTTCCAGCAGTTCCAACAGTACCAATATTTGTACCGCCGGCTATTGTCACATTATTAGCAACAGGAGTTATTGCACCACCAGCATCTCCAGTTAATGTTAGTATTGCTGTGCCGGCAGACAATACAACATATTGGCCCATCTGACTCACAATATCACCTCCAGATCGTAATTCCTAGGAGCGTAACTCATAACAACCCCCTATTCGCTACCATAAAAAACTGATACATAAGCACTTCCAAGAGTGGCTGCAGCACCTTCATCTCTAACGTAAAATCGTTGACCTTCCGCAATAAAAAATCCGGTATCGATTGTTTTATTTGCTGTTATATCCAAAATAATATATCCATTTGTAGCAATAGGAATGTGATCATTAACGCCGTCCATAGAAATCATAAGTAATGCGTCTGTAAGATTTTGTAACAAAACCATACGAGCAGGCTTATCAATAGATGTTCCAATCCCAGCGTATACGCCGCTTATGCTGCCAAATGCCAGACTTCTCACAGGGTCGGCTTGCAATCTAATAGCTAATGACATTAACTACTCCTTTCTCTTTAACAGGTAAGCCTGTTTTTTAATCTTGTTGAGAATACCCCGCTAGATAAAGAGATCCATCTTGACCAGCGGTACCAAGAGCATAAACTATTGTTCCCTTTTTAAACTGACCACCCTGGTTATTATGAAAAACCCAGCCAGCATTTACTTCTAACCAATCACCAGTCTTTAAGTAGTCATGAGAGACAATACCGTCATAACTTATTTGAACATCAACATCCATATCATTTGTAAGACGTATGATAGTGCAAGCGCGGCTAAGTCCGTCTGCATTTATTGCATCATACCCACCGGTTAAATCAGCAGAGGCAATACTTGTTAATTCTTCAGCTCTTATTGAATTCTTAGTAGACATACTTACTCCTTGGTAATTACCTCGGCAACTACATCCTCAACTTTGTCATCATCTTTTTTTGGATTTGCGTTTTCAGTAGCCTTTTTAGACATCTCTAAAAGCTCAGACAAAACCATGTAAGCGGCATCGTATGCTTCACCAATAGGAGATCCAACTTCCATAGAAAAAACATATTTTCTACCATTCTTTTCAATGTTAATACCTAAAAAAGGTTTGATTTCTGTTTTGTTTTTTGTTTCTTCTAACATAAATATTCTCCTTAAAAAATATAAAACAAATACAACTATTTTATAATAACAACATGATTAATAGAGTCATAGTAAAAAAATAAGTATCTAATTGTGGGCCAACTACAATCGTTGACCCACAATATTTAATTATCTTACGCAGCAGTGGTCAAAGCTGTCCAAGTTGTTGACCCGTCGGTATTGATATAGGCCCTATCTGAAGTTCCGGAACCATCAGTTCGTAGATACAGGCTTCCTTTAGGAGCTGTTACTGACCCAGCTGGAGATCCAGCACCATCAATAACCTTAAGACCTGATCCACAAATAAATCCCTTAGTTGCAGTTGCAGCTTCAACGTCACCAGCCGTACATGTAATATTTCCTGTAGTTGCTGTAACACCTGTTCCTCCTGTGACTGTGGTACCCGCAACAACCGCTCCGAGAGTTGCTGTAATAGCGCCTGCATCAGCAGTGATTCCACCTAAAGTAGCGACTATATTGCCTGCACTAGCCAGCAAACCACCGGTCGTAGCGGTAAACCCGGTTCCTGATGTAATTGTAGTAGCTGCATCTACAGCTCCAAGAGTCGATACAAGATCACCTGTCGATGCTGTGATATCGCCTGTGGTAGCTGTGATCCCAGTCCCTGCTGTAACTGTCGTACCTGCAGATACCGCTCCGAGAGTTGCTGTAATAGCGCCTGCGTCAGCTGTAATTCCACCTAAAGTAGCTACAATGTCACCAGCGCTTGCTAACACTCCGCCGGTCGTAGCGGTAATTCCTGTACCACTAGTAATTGTAGTTGCTGCGTCCACTGCTCCAAGAGTCGATATAAGATCACCTGTTGATGCTGTGATATCCCCTGTCGTAGCGGTAATTCCTGTGCCAGCTGTAGCAGTAGTTGCAACATCTAAAGAGCCTAATGTAGATATGAAATTTCCTGTCGATGCTGTAATATTTCCTGTAGTAGCGGTGATTCCAGTTCCTGCAGTGACTGTAGTAGCAGCGCTCAAAGCTCCTAATGTAGACACTATTGCTCCGGTCGATGCTGTGATATCACCTGTCGTGGCTGTGATTCCAGTTCCTGCAGTAACGGTTGTACCGGCTGCCACAGATCCGAGTGTGGCTGAAATAGCCCCAGCATCGGCTGTGATATCACCAAGAGTCGCTACTATGTTACCTGCACTGGCTAGGAAACCACCGGTCGTAGCAGTAAAGCCTGTACCACTAGTAATTGTAGTTGCTGCGTCTACTGCGCCAAGAGTCGATACTAAATCACCTGTCGATGCTGTGATATCGCCTGTGGTAGCTGTGATTCCGGTGCCAGCTGTGACTGTTGTCGCTACGTTTGCTGCTCCAAGAGTTGCTACAAGATCACCAGCATCTGCTGTGATATTACCTGTCGTGGCTGAGATGCCGGTTCCGCTAGTTACTGTGGTACCCGCAACAACCGCTCCGAGAGTTGCTGTAATAGCGCCAGCGTCCGCTGTGATACCACCGAGAGTCGCTACAATGTTGCCAGCGCTTGCTAACACTCCACCTGTAGTAGCTGTGATTCCTGTGCCAGCTGTAACTGTAGTAGCAGCGTCTACTGCTCCAAGAGTCGATACAAGATCACCAGTTGATGCTGTAATATCACCTGTCGTAGCTGTAACTCCTGTGCCAGCTGTAACTGTAGTGCCAGCAACAACCGCTCCGAGCGTTGCTGTAATAGCGCCAGCGTCCGCTGTGATGCCGCCTAAAGTGGCTACAATGTTGCCAGCACTTGCCAGTAAACCACCGGTCGTCGCGATAAATCCGGTGCCCGCGGTTACATTACCTGCAACAGAAGGAGAAGCGTCAAGGTTAACAGTAACGGTAGAACCAGCCCCTGCGGTTGTTATATTAGTTCCGCCTGCTATCGTGAAGGCATTTGCAGCTTCAGTAGCTGCTGCACCGTCAGTGTTAATAGTCATGTTTACACCAGAAGCAGACAAATCTAATGTATTTGCTCCTGCTACTATTGTTACAGAACCATCAGCTGATGCCAGTGTACCCCATGCTGGTGCTGCGCCTGTTGCGCCAAATATAATTTGTCCGTCTGTTCCAGCACTTGATTCAACTACACCTGCAGCAGTATTAGAAAGAATACCTGCTGTAGTTAAATCACCGATAGTAACAAGTCCAGTGGTTACAGTTAAAGCTGCTCCAGCTGTAATCGATGTTCCTGAATCTATTGAAGTTCCTGCTGAAACACTTCCTGCAGATGTAATATTTCCAACAGAAGTTACAATATTTCCTCCACTTGCCGTTACTCCACCTGTAGTCGCCACAAGGCCTGTTCCTGCTGTAACTGTAGTAGCAGCGTCTATCAACCCAGCCGATGCAATAATGTTTCCATTTGTAGCTGTTATATTACCTGGTGCAATTGTTAAGCTTGTAGCCGCTACAACACCACCTCCAAGACCTGTCCATACAGCATCACCATTTGTAATTCTGGTAAGTATGTAGATATCATCATTAGGCTGATCAACCCAAACTAAACCAATCTCAAACTTATCAGTTGCTACAGGAGGCCTTTGTGAAATAACCGGCGATGGGAATACATCTATTAGATTGTCCCCCATACCATAAGCCATGTACTTTTTTCTTACAGCCATACCTTCTTCCTTTCTATAAGTAAAAAATAATAAATTAACACATATCAACCATGCCTAGGTTATAAATAAATATCTACGTATTAAAAATAATTCTTGATCATTTACTCAAATGTGTTATACTGGTTTATATAAGAACAGACAAGTATGGAAAGGAAGTGGAATGGCTATAAAAAAGAAAAGACTTAACTTAGACATGCCGACAGAAATTCATCAGGAGTTAAAGTTTTTATCTGTTGTCTACAACACGACAATTACTAAGTTGGTAATTAGAGAAATAATAAAGTTAATAGCAAAACATAAGGTAGAGGATACCAATGAATAGTTTGGAAAAAATAATAGCAACAATAAGCACAGCTGTTTTGTTTTTATTGCTTCTAAGGTTAGCTGATTCTTTCTTAACAGAATTGGCTGGAATTCTTTTCAGCTTAGTAGCATTAGTATTTGTAGCCTTAATACCATTGTTTATATTAAGATTCGTATGGAGATTTATAAACAGCTAGAATAGACTAGTCTAGAAAGGCATTGCCAATCCTTTATCTCCAGTTATGAATGTTTTTGCACGATCATAAAAACTTTTTGATTCTTCAGCTTCTTCCCTTGGCCTGATGTTCTTCTTAAATTCTTCAGCAAGCCTGTCTAGTTTTGCTTCAGTTCTTTCTTCCAGCATTTCTTCCAAATCCAAAGGCCTTTTTCCGCCATTTTCCTTTATTATTTCGCTCATAGCGTCTCTTCTTATCTTGTTCGCTTGATTTCCTACTTTCATGTTGCTTATAACACGCATTTTTCCAGCATCTGATTGAGCCAAAGTTGGAACCATCTTCATAAACATACGTATTTCATTGTCTGTAACACGAGTACCAAATAATTCTTTTGCGCCCTTTAAAAATTCTGTACTCAACTTATCAAATTCTTGGGCGTCTGCAGATTGTAAATGTTTAAGGTTTATTCCAACTCCAAAAGCGCCCTTAGAAACCGATTCCAAAAGATTATTAAATGCTGGAGATCCCAAATTCCCCTTTTCAACCAATTTTTCCATTCTTCCTAAACGTCTATCACTTTCCCTAGAATCTTTATATTTTTGATTGATTTCTTTATATACAGGGAGAGTTTCTTTGTTTATATAATGCTGTTCAGCTACAGATTCCTTACGCTCAGCCATTTCTCTTTGTTGCTTCATTTTAGCTATTTTAATTTTCTGCTCTGAGCTTAATCTTGGTCTTCTTAACATCTCACCTAAATCTTGAGTGGATTGAAACTGTTGGTCAGCATCTTGGTCCATTGTAGTCGCTTCACCACCTAAACCACCCAAAGCCTGGCTTACGCCTTGATTTTCAGCCGCAGATAAATAATTCTTTAACACTAACTCCTGCATTCTAGGATTTAAACTGCTAATTTGTTCGGCAGCTTCTTGAGGAATACCTAGTGCAGACAACCCTTTTGTTTGTTGCATTTGTTGTATTTTTTGATTCACCAACTCCTGTAACCCAGTTCCAAGACCAGATCCTAATTGACCGCCTAAAGAACTAGCAAAATTATCACCTTTAAGTATTTGCATGTTAAAATCTCCTCTGTTGTTGTTGTCCACCACCCATCAAAGATCCTAACAGTCCACTTAATGCTCCGCCACCTCCAAAATAACCCATCCCAGCTTGCGCCAACGGACCAGCCATTTGCTCAAACATTCCGGGTTGCCTTTGGCGCTCTATGGTTTCAAATTGAGGCCTCAACCCCATTCCCAGGAGGTTCATTAAATTGCCCTGCTGCTGCAATCCATATTGCTGCTTCATTCCAGCCAAACTTTCCTCTAGGCCTGATCCAGCTCTTCCTAAGGCGCCCTGAAAGCCAGAAGATCCTTGACCACCTTCACCCATAGCAGTAAATCTTTCAGCTATAGAAGGGATGGTTTTCTGAGCGAATCCTGTTCGTGCCTGCTGTTCTATAGGTCCAAAATCAAATTTATTATCCTGTAATCCCTGCAGCGCTTGTTGTAATATTTGCTCAAAACCTTGTTGTTGCTGCGGACCATACAATGGAACTTGCTCACGCCTTCTTGATGTTCCGCCAAACAACTGTCTTAGAAAATTAGCCATCTACTTTCTCCTTAGTTAAAGACACAAGTGTCGGCGACACAAGTGTCGGCGACACAAGTGTCAAACTTTCATATATTCGAGCACTACATACGTCACAGTAAAAGCAGACATGTTTATTCCTGTAGTTATAGTAACATTTGTCGTGCCAACACTTAAAGAAATATTTTGATTTAAAGTTGGTGACGAGAATGGTAACGGTATATAAACACTACCTGCCTGATCTGAAGCGGCTCCATAAATTCTAGTAAAACTATATGTATTATTTATAGTTAAGCCATGCGCTACATTTGTTGTCCCGGCATTAGGTAAAGTTCCAAAATTCACTACTTTTCTGTAAACCTGTCTTGGTTTAGGATTAACAGCAGAACCAGACCTATAAGCAGGATTAGGAAAGAATGTCTGCCCACAAACAAACTCGTCTAAACCATATACAGCCGAATCTTTTCTGTTTACCTGCATGGCAATATCATTAATATTTCTATAAAGACGAATAAATAATTCTTTAAGCTCAAGAGACGCACCCTTGAGATTATTAATGGTGCTCGTATCCCACACAGACGTTGTGGGTAAGAACATACCCTTTTCTTGGCTTCCAGCTGCTTTATATGCCATTATACCTGCCTCCCAAGCTTCTGGGTATGCAAAACCATACCCTCTAATTCAAAATCAGCGGCAATAACCAACGGGTCCTTCATTTGATCTTCTGTTAGATATATCCGTATTTGAACATTGTCGCCTTCTCCTTGAAAATAAACCGCATGCCAAAACCTTGGCTGATCCGTCTCTAGCGGTATTAAAGCATAAGGACTTGTCTGAAGAATATTGTCTCCCAAATTACAGTCTGTATCATCGCTTTTAGTAACCAATGAAAGAGTGGTACCAGAAGTCGAATAATCTACCGTAATTTCACCAAAACCTGTTCGTGCAACGCAAAAATCTATCTTTGACAGATAAATTACAGATCCGTCCTTAATATACGGATTCCATTGTTTAGATTTAATATCTATAAGAGAAACAAAAGATGCTGTTCCAGCACCGGTATATGTTCCAGTATATGTAGTATCAACAGTAACCGTGGAAGCATTTTTTTCCATCACTTGGAATATACCACTCCCTGCGATAGCAACACCTTGCGCGTTTATAACCTCAACGTAGTCATCAACACTTAATGTGTGATCAATAATAGTCAACACCATCCAACCAACGCCACTTGTAGCTATTTGGGATATTTGCATAGCCCTCGCGTTTGTTGTTGTTTTAGAATTAAGTTTTAATATAAAGCCTTGTTGATTACCGGCCAAAACTCTTCTGTGCTGTTCTCTTGTAACACCACTTATCCATGTCCATGTTAATTCAGACCATGTCTTTTCTATTTCTGCCCAGGTAATATCAGACTGTTGCTCGAAATATCCAAAACAAGTAAAACAATCATCATTAAAAGCCCAAGTACCATTTTTATAGTTAAAAACAAGAATCTTATCAGGATAAGTAAAGGCTCCAGTAGGAAACGTCCAGTAGACCATTTCAGAATCAAAATCCCTTATTCCGTGAATTCTTTTTATCCCCGTCTCAATATTTTCTATCTCAAAAACTTTTTCTGGTATTTTTTCATCAATTCTATATACATCAACACCATTACAAGCATGAATACCAGTTGATCCAATAGTTAGCAAATCTTTATCAAAAGGAACAGTAGAAAAAGAACCCTCACTTCCAAGCTCGGTATTTAGTTTTTGCCAGAAAAAAGGCTGCTCTTCATTACCAGTATAAACCAGTTCCCTTGTACTTCTTTCAAAAAAAACAATAAGTCTATCTCTTATTGTCCTAGCGCTTATTATTTCTTCCTGAGAAGTAGAATCTATATAACCACCGCCTGTTGCCCCCACTTCATTAGGTTCATAAAAAGCACTCGCAGCAAGAGGACTACCGTTATGCGAATATCTACATCTGTTAGGATATGCTGTATTGGCTGTAGCTGCTGCATTCTGCTCTATCGTATTTAACAATAACAATCTATCTTTAAATGGAATTACTATCTTGGCAGTAAATATCTTATCTCCAGCAACAAGAAAATTAGGATGAAACGCTAACCAAGTAGTTCCGCTATAGTACCACATAGAATCATCTGTAACTGGTGCAGGGACACCAACTGTGCAAAAAAAGTTAGACACAAAAAGCAACGTTGTACTAACACTTGCACCACGCCAATTTCTCGCCCAGAAAAAATCCGAGCTAGTACCTCCTGAACCTAGTGGCCCATCATTAATCCATGAATTACCTGAATATTTATATGCAAACTGAGTATCAAACGCATAAGCCGTATGATTATTTATAGGACCATCTTCATACAACGTTAAACCCATTACAGACTCAGCAGGGTAGAAATATATGGCAGTTGCAACAGCAGCTCCCTGTATATCATATACGCCTGTCGTCGTATTAAAAGTATGCGTAGTAGCAGCTCCAGTAGTAAGCATAGTTACAGGAGTTCCAAGAGCAGGGACTGTAAATATTTCATCCCCTATTGAAAACATTTGACCAGCTTTAAATACAGAACCTGGAGCTATTCCAGTAGCATTTCCAGTTACAGCATCAGTAACTACAGCTCCAGAATTTCCATATGGATAAAAATATATTTGTGTGGTTGGAGTCGCTCCTGCAAAAACGTATGCACCAGTAGTTGTATCAATAGTTCTTGTTATAGCAGCTCCCGTAGTTGTCATTACAGCAGGAGTACCAAGCGCTACAATAGTAAAAATTTCAGTACCTATTTGAAATCTTTGCCCTATGGTAAATATTCCAGCCGGAAGTGTTCCTGTTGCCGCGCCAGCTCCATCTGTAATTCCAATACCCGCACCACCTGTCACTGTTACCCTACTTAAAGATATTCTCAATCTAGACTGCAGCGGCCTGGTAATATCGTTAGAGGCATTCTTTCCAGTTAAATCTGAGCCAAATCTTTTCTTAACACGTCCTCTAAACACGTAGGCATTATTTAACCGCTCAAAAGCATCTTCTGGAAGCATCCAAGGTTTGAGGTCAGTCTGAAGCCCAGACTTAAACGGAGCAATTAAAAAGCGATCCTGAGCCATTCTAAATCCCTAAAATAAGATAGTGAAATGTAACACTTGCTCCAGTTCTACCACGAGTAAACGTATATGTAGTTATAGGTGCTCCAGCAGTAACATATGTAAGCGTAAGTTCTTTAGTAAAATCAGCATTATTGTTATAAGCAGAATATGTAACATTATATTGAGTTGTTATTGGTTGGCTTATAGTAATTGCAGAAGATAGACTACCTGATCCTAAAGTAAAATTTCCAAAGTTCATAATTAACCCTGAAGGCAAATACGTGTGTCCTTTATTAGCTGCGTATGTAGTTGTTGTAACATCTACTGGGGTGCCACCATTGTGTGAAATATTTAATGCCCCAGCGTTGCTGTAAAGAGTTACTTCGTTCGCGGCAGATGTTATAGGATGCGACGCAGTTTGATTGGTTAAGTCTACCTTTAGATGTTTTCCTTCGTTAGCTATATCAAATGTTTCATGATTTATATCAACTAGGGTCTTTATAGCTGTGAAATTACCTAAAATATCTCCCTGTGATTGAGATAATGGGTCATTTGGCTGTGGTTTCGTTGATTGATACGCCATTATTACTCCTTTTATTTTAAATAATTCCTTCTTATTCTTCTAAGAAAGAATTTAATCTCAGAATAAAACAAAACAACACCACACAACACAGCCGCTATTAAAACAACAAACAATGTTTCCAACATATCAAAACCCTCCTATTTTATTTATCGGCTCGGTTTGACCAGTGTAAATAGTAGACGTTCTTTCATTAGAAAGTTGCATAATTGTTCTCCTCAGAACAAGCGTTTCTTGTTTTTTAAATTCAGGCATTATTGCTGAAATGCTTTCCGTATCCATACGATCTTCAAAAACCTTCTTTGCTGCACCGTACGATATATATTGCCACCATTGAGCAAGTTCTGGTTGATCTACTGCATTAAGTAGTTCTGTTGGCCTCACTTGAGCATCAAGTTCAACCTTGTATGCTTGATCCGGAACAGGCCTAACAGTAAATTTGTTTTCATAAAAAAGAATTGAGCTCGGTCTAGCTGCTTGATATTGAACAGTTTGAGCATCTACAGATTGACCCGCTTTAACACCTGTTGTATACGTAAAATGATACACTCCAGTAAGATAATTAATGGTTCCACCAGCTATAATATTACCAACTAGATTTCCAGCACCGTCATCATAGGCCTTCAAATCATCTTCAAATGCATCAATACTACTAAACAACACGCTATTTTTTAATATTGGGGCGGCTAATGTACCATCATCAGACATAATCCCACCAGTACCGGTACGAACTGATACCACCGAAGTAGTTTTAGGCCAATAATCAAAAAACTCTTGCCTGGACTGTGAAAAAAAAGCCTGATATCCAGCAACATAAACAGGTGGGTGCATACTCAAATAAAGATTCTTAAAGTTATTAAAATCATCCCCAGCTGTTGTATTAGATTCATATACGTCCTGATGTGAATTAGTATAAAAAGTGAATGTTTTTCTTAGATAACTTGTCTTAAGATGTTCTGGGAAATCATAAAGAACAAAATCATTAACGTAAGCATCTATGTTTGCGTCAGTTAATTGTGACGTAGAAGGACTTCTAGTAAGCCGCCTAACTTTTATACGAATTTGTGCCAATGTCGATAAAGTAGCGTCAGGCATATCGTTCTCCTAATACAATTATCAAGGTAAGCCTTTATTTAATAATTTCTTTCTCTACGGTTGCTATATCTGGTTCTGGGGTTAAATCTTCAACGTCAACAAACTCTAAGCTTTGAAACCCAAACCTTCTTACTTTTTCACCAACTCTCATCGCCGTACCACCTTCTTCAGTCTTTATGTATTGATGAACCGGGTACCAACCTCGTTTGTTTAAATGCTTAGCAACCCCTAAAGGAATACTATATATGCTACCATCTACAAAATCATACCTTTCAACATCATCTTCTTTGTATTCCTTAAAAACAAAGCTTACAGATCCACCCGGTACCTCATAATACTTAAAAATTCCTCTAACTTTTTCTCGGTCTTTGTCTCGTTGATACCTAAGCGATGGTTTGCTTTTCTTGTTCTCTTCACCTATTTCTTTAATACTTGGCATAAAATCTCCCTATTGAAGGAGCCTCACATTGTTCGACAAAGATGAGGCTCCTGGTTTGTTGTGTTTTTTATACATTAAACGATTTACCTGCTATCCATTTAATAGCGTCACCTGTTGTTCCACCAGCGCTTCCTAACGCAATTGGTGCCAATGGACTAGTTGCAAGACTGAACCCAGTCATCCCTGTATCGTATGTAGCATCTTCAAGCGTTATTTTACCGGTTCTATCTACTGGATCTTCACCAACAGGAACACACAGTGCTTGCGTTTTCGCACCAGCAGTACTTAATGGATAAGAAAAGTCACTAAATGCAGTAGCGTCAATATTAACAGCCACAGCATTAACAGCTGGATAGACTGCCGTTACTGTTCCTTCAAGACCATCCATTTGAGTCATTCCATAAGACGCAGGAACGGTGAAACGAAGTCTTTGGCCAATCGTATATCCATGAGTAACTGTAAAGGCTACTATAGCTGGGCTTAAGCTATCTATTGTAGCAATAAAACGCCTTCTAGGATAAAAAATAGGATCATAGTTAATTTTCCTAAAAGATCCTGCTGTTCCAGCAACTATTCCCGGCATGTAATCTAAACTAAATGTAGTAGCGGAAAACGTACCGTTACCTATAGTAAAATCAATTCCGCCAAGTTGCTGTGCAGCGGTAACATTAATCATACGAACAATGTTACCAGCATTTAAACCAGCCGTAGAATTACAAGTTACAACTGGTGGAACTGCATTAGATACTGCAGTTACTGTTGCATCTATCACGCCGACTGGGTCATCTTCTGAAGATATAGGTGCAATACCTCCGTATACTTCACCGTTATATCCAATTACACAAGTAGATGTCGATATTAACTGAGATGCAGCTGCGTGGTAATTAACAACAGCGTCACCGAGAAGCATGCCACGCTGCCAGTACCACTCTGTACCAGCCCATTGTGCAGCCCCTGCAATGTTTGTTAAGTTGTATACCTTAACCCAATCTACATCGGACCTCATCTGTATAACTTTATCAGTACCGTCAGATGTAAAATTTCCTTCGTAAATGCATGTTTTGTAAGCCATCACTTAGTCCTTTCGAAGTGGTGGTCGTATTTATAAATCAAAAGATTTACCGGCTATCCACTTAATAGCATCGCCAGCTGTTCCGGCAGCGCTTCCTAGCCGTAACGCAGCTGAAGAACCAGCCCCAAGTTTGAATCCAGTATATCCAGTATTATATACAGCGCCTTCAAATGGAGACACTGTTGGAATACCGGGTACGTAAGGCAATGTTTCTACAGCTTGACCAACAGGTGTCATTATTGCAGGTGAAAACGGAACTGCCGCGGTCAGCGGAAACGCAAATGCAGAAAATCCCGACGTATCAATGTCAATAGTTATTGAGTTTACAGCTTCGTCTTTATCAATAATTGTTGCTTGAAGACCATCCAATTCAGTCATTCCATAAGCCGCTGGTATAGTAAACCTAACCTTTTGACCAACAGCATATCCGTGCTGAACTGTAAATATTATTGATGGTTCTACTGCTTGCTCTATTGAAGTAATGAACCTTTTTCTTGGATAAAAAAGAGGATCATAATCTATCTTCCTGAAATATCCACCAGTCCCGGCAACTATTTGAGTCATATATTCTAAGTTAAATGTAGTAGCAGTAAACGAGGCAACACCTATCACAAAATCGATTCCACCGAGCTGCTGGGCACCCGTAACATTGATCATACGAACAATGTCCCCGGGCTTCAAATCAGCTGTAGACGTACACGTTACAACTGGGATGGCTGCTCCAGATACCGCTGTTACCGTTGCATCCAACGCACCTACCGGATTCTCCGATGAGTCTAAGGGCGTTATACCCTCATATACAGCACCGTTATATCCAATTGCACAAGTGGAGGTGTATGTTAATTGAGATGCAGCGCCATGGTAATTAAGAACAGCGTCACGATCAGTCATGCCACGCTGCCAGTACCATTCGGTACCGGCCCATTGAGTAGCTCCTGCAATGTTAGTTAAGTTAACCACCTTTACCCAGTCTACACCGGCTCTTATCGGTATAATTTCATCATAACCGTCAGATGTAAAATAGCCTTGGTGTATGCATGTTTTGTAAGCCATTACTTAGTCCTTTCGAAGTATGTGAGCGCTTATAAGTTAAAGGACTTACCTGCCAACCACTTAATAGCATCACCATTAGATCCGCCAGCGCTTCCTAAAGCTATCGCCGCTGTAGCACTTGTTCCAAGCTTGAAACCAATATACCCGGTGTTATAAACAGAGTCATCAAGTGAAATCTTACCTGTAACTGCCTCTGAAGCTTCACCAACAGGCGACATTATTGCATGACTAAACGGAACTGCCGCAGTCAATGGAAATGCAAACGCGGTAAATGCTGTTGAATTAATGTCAACAGTTACCGTGTTATTAGCAGTACTTATTGCTGTAATTGTTCCAACAAGGTTATTCATTTCAACCATGCCGTAAGCGGCAGGAACTCTGAAACGAACCTTTTGTCCAACTGTGTATCCATGGGTAACAGTTAATTTCACAACAGCACTAGCGGCTGCAGAAATTGCAGAAATAAAGCGTTTTCTTGGGTAGTAAAGTGGGTCGTAAGCTATTCTTCTCCAAGATCCGACTGTTCCAGCAACAATTGTAGACATGTAATCTAAGCTAAATGTAGTTCCTGTAAACGTTCCAACACCAACAGTAAAATCCATTCCGCCTAACTGTTGAGCACCAGTAACATTGATCATACGAACAATCTCACCAGGCTGTAAGGTGGCGGTAGATGTCAATGTTGCAACTGGAGGAGTAGCATTAGATACAGCAGTAATTGTTGCATCTATTGCGCCTACCGGATTTGTTGATGAATCCATAAGATAAATACCGCGATAAGTAACACCGTTATACCCAACTGCGCAGGTAGATGTTGAGATTGCTTGTGTTCCGGCTGCATGATAATTTGTTACGGCATCACCGTCAGCCATGCCACGCTGCCAGTACCATTCTGTACCAGCCCACTGCGTAGCTCCAGCAATGTTTGTTAGATTAACAACTTTGACCCAATCCACATCGGATCTTACTGCTATAATTTTATCGGTACCATCAGATGTAAAGTATCCCTGGTTGATACATGTGTTATAAGCCATAATTTGTTCCTTTCCAAACTTGTTTGTTTCAACGTTTTATTAAGCTAGGGTCGCTCTAAGATTAATTACCCACAAATCGTTAGTGATACGTGGAACTTCAGCGAACTTATAACCAACGGAACAATTTAGGGCTAATGGGCCATCATATATTGGTGGACGATAAATAAATTGAGCACTATAACCGTCCTGCTCGATACATGCAAAAGCTTCCATTCCAACACAGAAAATATTGTAAACATTCGCTCCAAGATTTGAACCACTTCCTGTCATGGATCCAACCGAAGACAATAAGAAACGAAGGTTTCCAATGGAACCCCACTCAGATCTCAATGCGTCTTTTGGAGATGGATATTGATTCTTATGAACAAACCCAGCTACCCCGTCTAAATTTCCAGAAAGCTGTGTTGATGCTAATGCAAAATAAGCATCCCTAATAGGAGCGGTTCCGAACTTATCATCTCCTTCAATATTGTCCAAAATTGTATAAGCATCATTATTTAATAATGCTCTTACTACTGTATCAACGTCTGTTCTGGTAATTTCTGTTGGGTTATCGCCATTGACTCCAGCGGTACAGTTAATAAAAGATGCTGTTGCTGCCAACATGTCTCTTGTTAACTGATCTTCTGTCTGACGAAGTGAAACACCAAGTCTTTTTGCAGCTTCATTTAATACCATTCTGTTACTTTATAACCTCTTTCGAGGCGGGAGAACCTCTTCGGATTCTCCTCTCTATGTTTCCATAGAGTTCAGACTATCGCATCCTCTTTTTTAAGAGGTCTTCTCACTTAGTCGTTCACGGTGCCCAGCTTTTACGCCTGCTTCCGCCCTGTCGTCTCCGGCATTACCCGCTGAGAGTTTCAAGTCAATCAGAGAAGATTTATAGACCCCATATTTATTTAGGGATATCAACTTCTGATAACATTCTTCTCTAAAACAAAGTTCTTCATCACTAATTCCGCCTTTGCAGTACTTGGTATTTACTGAGTTTTCACAGAAATCTAATAAAGTTTCTGCGTTTTCTTTCTTTCCAACAAGATAGGGAAGAATTCTTTTAATAAATTCAGCACAATCTTTTTTGCTATAAATACCAAACTGAAAGTGAAATCCAGAAGAAGCATCTTTATTATTTGGAGTATAAACATTACCAAAAAAACAATTCTGTCTTATATAGTTGATAGCTCTTGTATCCATTGAACTAATTGATATAACTGGTAAATATCTTGGATTGATAACATGGGTACCTTTATTTCTTTGTTGTTTCTTAACAGAAAAAGAACCATCCGTATCAATCATACCTGCTACGTATGCCCAAAAAACAGGATCTTCCGTGTTTTTACGTGCAATTTTAGAGGTAAGTGAGTTGTTTGCTGAATTCCAATAATTAAACTGAATCATCTTTATCTGTGCTGCTTCTCGCGCCTCTAAGACAGACGATTTTAAAGAATGTCCTCTGATAAATTCAAAATTATTAATGAAATCTAACAAAAACTCCGCTCTTTTTCTCTTTATCCTAAGAAAAGGAATTAATCGTTCCAAGACTGGTTTAACATTAGAAAGACTTCTAAGCCGCCATCTATATATATAGTGGCCGTCTGATCCATCCTTCTTTTTATATGGATTCATTTTTACAAATGTTCCACCAAACTCTTCTACCAATACATCAATAATACTCTTTCTCCAATTAGTTAACTGCATAAGAGGGAAATACAAAGGATTAGCCTTGGTCTTTATTTTACCAATACTAAAACTTCCATCGCCATCCATTGCTCCAGCAATATACGAAAGAACTGCATTTAACTTTTCCATAATAAAACTCCTAAGTATCGAACCAATATTGTATTCTTTACTTATATTACTATGGTATGTAGAAAGTGTCAAGTTCATCTATATTAGCTCCAATAGCTAGGGTCTTGTGCTTGCAAAGTTACTTGCTCATTGATTTGAATATATGTTCCGTAGAAACTCATTCTAGCATCGATATCAACAGCACTAAGTGTTTGTGCTGGAGGGGTTACTCCGGAATTACCCAAAGGAACCATAGCGGTAGAAAGAGCATTATATCTTCTCATACGCAAGGTTGTACCACCATTACGAGGCATTTGTTTTTTCATTGCAGGTATTTTATGAATTAATGATGGTGTAGGAACTGACAAGAGTTTAAAGCTAAATGACTGTTGTACTGGAGCAGGCAATAAGGTTGTGGTTGTGATTGCCATAATTTATCCTTAAAGTTATTTTAGAACAAAATTAACCTTAAGCCGGACGAGATCTTCACATACGTCCACAAGATGGCGAGTCTAAATATACGCCCGAGATTGGATTGCGAATCCATGTTACGCAACCTTATCTTATCATAATATAAAAATTAGATGCAAAAAAAGAAGGCTCGACCGCCTATAAAAATCGAAAAGCTTCTAGGGAAACGATTTTATAAGCGGTCGAAGCGCAAGTGTTTCTTAAGATTTTTTAGCAGATTCAATCATTTCTCTGTACAGCTGCTTTTTTAAATCGTCTGTTAAGCCATTAGCAAAAGCATTTGCATGCGACAAAGGCGATTCTCCTTGTTGTGGAGACATGCTCGTAAGCGGCTTAGGTTTCGAAGCGTTTTTCTGAGCAAGCTCTCTTTGTTGCTGAAAGTTATCCTCTTTCTGAATGCCCAACTTCTTAATCATTGTATAAGCAGAAACCGCCTTACTATAAAGGTCTGTAGAAGAGTTTAATGTTTGAGCGATTTCAGGATATGCATTCCTAAGAAGTTCTATGTTATCTTTACAAACAACATTGTCAAAATCTGGATACTGTGATTTAAGTTTTGCTTCAACGCCAATCTCTGACGATTGTTGCTGGTATTTTTTAAGTTGTGACTCAAGCTTTTTAATATGTGCAGAAACCTTTTTAAGATGCTTGCCTTCTGCGAGATCGTCTTCTCCAAGGTTAACATCAAAGTTTTCCTCTTGGGCGGCATGTTGAATTTTCTTCTCGTACTCTTGAAGTCTTATTGACATTGCATCGCGTTCTTTTTCAATGCGTTCTTTAGCTTCTCTTAAAGCTTTAAAGTTTTCAGACTTGTCTGTGCCAGACTTGTCTGTGCCAGACTTGTCTGTGCCAGATTTGTATGTTTTAGCTTGATCAGATTCACCTTCAGTTTTCAGGCTAGCCTGTTTAGGTATTTCGGGTTCTTGAGCAACAACTTCTTCAGTTGGTTGTTCAACTTGCTCTGTCACTACTTCTTCAACACTAGTGTTTTTATTTTCTTCCATTCATTACTCCTTTTTCTAATTCAGGTGTTCGTCTTTCTCTCCGTTCAACTTCCTTGCTAGTTTATACAGGGTACCATCTGAAAAATCTAAAATATATTTTAACAACCTCTTCTCTTCTGACCTAACAAATAAAGCATCCCTCTTAAATAAATGACAGGTATCTCTAGACGGAATTACCCATACTAACTCTAAGTCACACTCTTTAGTATATTTGTATACGATTTGATCATAGTCCGGCGTTGGGCACGTTCTTCTGCCAAAGAAATAATTTCTAATAACATTCGGCATCAACGGTTCTTTTTTTGTAAGAACAATAATAAAACATTCAACGCCATTGCCAAACTTTTTTACATGCGCGTCAATACAAGCAGAAATACTAGACTCATAAGTATCAAGTTGCTCCCTCATCTGCTCCGTAGGAGTAACTTTGTCGTCAGGCTTATTCTGTAATTCCAGAGATGCTTGACCTACAGTTTTTTTTACAGACATTTTCTAGGCTTTCTAACTCGTCGACTAGACATTTTATTTTTGATAACTATCTTTTTCTCTTTCTTGTCCGCCACAGCTTTAGCGACTGGGGGTGGAATGTTCGGAGTATCTAAAGATACTTGTGTCGTAGACCAAAAAAACTTCCTAAAAAACATAAGAAAAACATCCAGAAATACCACAGGCTCCTTTCTTGTTAAATGAGGGGCGGGCCGAAAGAACCGCCCCATGGGAAAGAGGATTAGTCTTTTTTCCTACCCTTCTCCGACACTCGTGTCTTTTTGCGAAGATTAGCAGGTGTTCCTATTATTTTATAAACTATTCTTTTAGCTTTGTCCTCTGTGCGAGGCATTACAGGCATTAATGACCCTTATTTTTTAGGTTTGTTTGCACTAATCTCTGCGTCTATGGACTTAAGAGAATCACCATAACCCTCTGTTCCAAAAACCTCCTCTTTAGGATACGGTTTCATAACAACCTGTTGAGGAAGGTTGGCAAACTCTTTGGTATTGCCATTTATCATGCCGTCATACTCTTCACCAGAATAATACCTTTTTGCCATCGTAGGCTCCTTTCTAATATAGAAACTGAAGAGGAATACTCCTCAAAGCATATAGCCCACTATGAGCTACACACTTCTATCTAAAACTTTTTCAGACCGGTCTGTTTTAGCCGGAGAAGCGGCCCTCATTTTAGCTTCTCCGGCACCAATGCTTGCGGTCTCAGCCTTAACCAACCTAGAAAGATTAATAAGCTTCTCTAGTTGGGATATATCTACATCCTCTATCTCTTTAAGGCTCTTAACTAAATTCAACAGGCCCTGTTGCCTATCCTTAGTAGCCTCAGCCCTTCTCTCTACAGCTAAAGCCCGATTTTCCTCTACTCTGCTAATTCTTTCTATTCCAAGACCACGATCGGCATCTGCACGAGCATGAGCAAGATCCGTTCTAGCCTGAAGTTCTTGCTGTTCAACGTGCATTTGTTGTTCTTGCATTTGCTGAGCAGCCTGTTGTTGCTGAACCATAGATTCTTTGAGCTCTGTTTTATTCTGTATGGTTGCAGCTTCAATAATCACATCATCAGGAATCTGTATCCCCGTTTCCTTAAGCTGCAATAACTGTGCAAACTGCATTTGTTTTTGCGTTGAAGTGTTAATTCCCTCCTCAACAACAGAATCATATTTGCCAAACGTCTTATTATAAAACTGCTGAGAAGGCTCTTCTTCTATTATCTTCTTAATCTTGCCGGGCGTGAAGTTGTTCTGGATAATATTAATCATTAATTTGCCAAGCAGCTTCTGAGACCGATCAAGCTGATCAAAAAGCGACTGCAGTGTCGTCAATCCAGCACCCTGCCTAAGCATGGATAGCACACCAGCCTTATCATCTTGCGCGGAACCCAAAAGTTCTTCATTAACGCCTGAGATTTCTTGAATCTCGCGCGCTAAGGTTTCTGAAACCTGAAGCATGGAGGGCGGGATTTGAGGTGGTTGTATCTGCTCAACATCGGTCATCAGAGCGTCTTCCTTTAACGCAAGACCTCTTCCCTGACCAGACATAAAAATATCCTTGGGATTAACTAAGACGTTC
>Ga0307377_10000895_pt1 | contig 39673 bp, 7 predicted proteins | sample TR3MG_FD_202535 | JGI IMG/M metagenome (GOLD analysis project Ga0307377, IMG submission 202535) | Soil microbial communities from Risofladan, Vaasa, Finland - TR-3 | ecosystem: Environmental > Terrestrial > Soil > Coastal area > Acid sulfate soil | place: Finland: Risofladan, Vaasa | collected... | reverse complement strand
TGCCTTCAGCTTCCTTCAGATTCGCAGTCGCCCGCGACACCCTTGCCGTTCGGCTAACACTTCCCCTTGCCGGGCGTGTAGGGGACTTCCACCCCCAAGTATGTGCGCCCTGCCGGGCGCACCAAAAAAAAGCCAGCTTTTAGCTGGCCGATTTGCACCCCGTCCTATTGGTTGTCCTATTGGTTGTATTGGTCCGGGCGAGAGGATTTGAGCTTGCCTGCGTAGACAACCCGCACGCGCGCTCAAGCTGCGAAGCGCCCGAGCTCGACTGCCACCTTCCGCAGCACGCTGTTCCAATCCCCCGCCGCAGGCTGGCGGAACAGGCGCGCCGTCGGATACCAGGGACTGTCCTCGCGTTCGCGCAGCCAACGCCAGTCCCCGCTGAAGCGCAGCAGGATCCACACCGCCTTGCCGAGCGCGCCCGCGAGGTGCGCGACCGCGGTGTCGACGCTGATGACGAGATCGAGCGCGCTCACCAAGGCGGCCGTATCCGCGAACGTTTCCAGCTCGAGCGTGTAATCGACAATGCGCTCCGCGGCCGGGCCGAGCGCCGCCCTCTGCGCCGCGGCGTCGCCCTTTTGCAGACTGAAGAATGCGCAGTTCGACGTCGCGAGCAGCGGCGCCATCGTCTCCAACGCAATGGAGCGCTCGCGGTCGCCGGGGTACTTCGGATTTCCGGCCCAGACCAGTCCCACCTTCGCGCGGGACCCGTGCGCCGCGAGTCGCCTGCGCCAAGCTTCGACGGCGCGCTCGGGAGCGTGCAGATACGGCACCTGCGAGGGAATCGTGGCGAGGACCGTGCGAAAGGCACGCGGCAGGCTCATGATCGGAACGTGAAAGTCGAACGGCGGAAGCTCGGTGCCCGCCTCGACGATCTGCGCGACTCCGCCCACGCTGCGGAACAAGTCGAACATCGCCGCGTCGCAGGCGAGCACCACGCGGGCGCCGCGCGCAGCGAGCAGCGGTAGGTAGCGCAGCATCTGGATCGCATCCCCGAATCCCTGCTCCGGATAGACGACGAGGGTCTTGCCCTCGATGTCGTGCTGCCCGAGCCAGATCGGCTTGTCGGCGGCCAGTTTCGGCAGCTTCGCCGCCCAGGACCGTGACCGAAGCCGCCAGCGCCACTCGTACTCCACCCAGCCACGCTCATAGTCGCCGGCCGCAAGCTGCGCGAGGCCCAGGTTCCAGTGCGCGTCGGCGTCGTCGGGCTGGAACGTGAGGACGCGCTCGTAGCTCGCCATGGCTTCCTGCAGGCGTCCCAAGTCGCGCAGCACGTTGCCGTGGTTGTTCAGCGCTTCGGTATGCTGCGGCTGGATCGCGAGCGACCGCTCGTAGCTGGCGAGCGCCTCCTCGAGCCGGTCCAAGGCGAACAGGGCGTTGCCGCGGATGCAGTGCGCATCGGCGGAGTCGGCGGGACCTGCAAGCACCTCGCCGTAGGCGGCGACCGCATCCACGTGCTGCCTGAGCGAATCCAGCGCGACGCCGCGGTTGAACAGCGCCTGCGGGAAGTCCGGCCGGACGGCGAGCGCCTCCTTGAAACTCTTGACCGCCTCGCCGTGCCGGTTCAAGGCCTGCAGCGCGCTGCCTCGACCGTTGAGCGCCTCGGCGAAGCGCGGCTGGATGACGAGCGCCCGATCGAAGCTGGCGAGCGCGTCGGCGTAGCGGCCCCAATCGAGCTGCACCTTGCCGCACCAGTACAGCGTAAAGGCGGAGTCCGGTCGAATGGCCAGCGCGCGTTCGCAACTCGCGAGCGCCTCGTCGTGGCGGCGCAGCGCGTTGAGGATCACGCTTCGGAGCAGCAGCGCCTCGTAGCACTCGCGGTCGACCTGGAGCGCGCGCTCGACGAGCTCGAACGCCTCCGCGTGCGCCGCCCCCTCGTGGCGCAGCGCTGCCATGAGCAGGAGCGCGTCGAGCTGCCGGGGGTCCGCCGCGAGCGCCACGTCGCACAGCCGCTCCGCGTCCTGCGCCCGGCCTTCGCCGCGCGCGGCGAGGGCCGAGCGAACGGCCTGCGGCAACGCGGCCTGGCGCGCCGCGACGCCGCGCCGCCAGCTCGCCTCCGCGTCGCCGGGAACCGCATCGAGCGCCGCGTTGTAGCTCGCCAGCGCGTCGTCGTAGCGGCCGAGCATCTCCAGCGCGCGGCCGCGCCCGTTCAGAGCACGGCCGTCCCTGGGCCGCAGCGCGAGCGCCCGGTCGTAGCTCGCCAGCGCGTCGGCGGCTCGATCCATGGCGCACAGGACGTTGCCGCGGTTGAAAAGCGCCTCGCTCAAGTCCGGGCGCAGCGCCAGGGCACGGTCGCAACCCGCGAGGGCCTGGTCGTGCTGCCCGAGGGCGAGCAGCGCGCTCGCGCGGTTGCTCAGCGCCTCCGGATACGCTGGGCGCAGGGCGAGTGCGCGCTCGTAGCTTGCCAGGGCCTCTTCGTGCCGTCCGAGCGCGCGCAGCGCGTTGGCGCAATTGTTCAGCGTCTCCGGATGGTCTGGACGCAGCACGAGCGCCTTGGCGTAGCTCGCGACGGACTCGGCATCGCGGCCCAACGCCTGCAGCGCGTTGCCGCGGTTGTCGAGCGCCTCGGCGTACGCCGGCCGCGCCGCGAGCGCGGCCTCGAAGCTGTCCAGCGCCTCGGCCGGACGGCCGGTCGCGAGCAGGCATACGCCGCGATTGTTGAGCGCCTCGGCGTCGCCGGGGTGGAGCTCCAGGGCCCGGTCGTAGCTCGCGAGCGCCTGCACGCGGCGTCCGAGCGCCTGCAGCACGTTGCCGCGGTTGTACAGGGCGTCACACGAATCCGGACGCAGGGCAAGCGCGGCGTCGTAGCTCGCGAGCGCCTCCTCGTTGCGATCGAGCGCGGCGAGCAGCGTGCCGCGATGCGCGAGGCCCTCGAAGGAGCGGCCTTCGACCGCCAGCGCGCGCTCAACCAGCCCGAGCGCCCGCGCCGTGTTTCCGCGCTGGGACTCGACCACGCTGGCGAGCAGGAGCGCTTCGAATGCGCGCGGCGACGTTTCGAGCAATGCGCTGCACATGCGGGCGGCTTCGGCAAGCGCACCGCCGCGCTGCGCTGCGACCGCCCGCTGGAGCGCCTCCCGGAACAAAAGCCGCCCCTCAGCCGTCCGCCCGGCGGATGCCCGCTGCGGGACGTCGTCCATGACTCAGGGCAGCCGCTGCAAGACGAGCCCGCGCGTCTGCTGCACGAGCCCCTCGAGCGCGAGGGTGCCGTCGACCACGATGTCCGCGTGCGGGCGAACCTTCTCGCGCTGCATCAGCATCAGGCGCCGCACCAGCGCGAGATAGTTCGCCAGGAATCCGTCCAGCCAGGCGAGCCGCTCGCGCGCAGCCTGCGCGCGCCCGTCGCGTAGCGTCTCCGCGGTGATGTCTTTCAACTTGCGCGCAAGCGCGATCTCGAGCGGCGTGTCGATCCAGATCAGCAGGTCGATTTGCTCGCCCGTCGGCCGATGCGCGCGACCAAACTGCGTCTCGAACACGATGTACTTGCGCGGCACAATTGGTGCGTGGCGTGCGGGCACGCGAACGGCCTGGCCGCCCTTCAACTGGCGCAGGTGATCGGCCAGCAACGGAATCGCGAGCTCCTCGACGTCGGCGCCACGCTCCATCCACTGCATGACCTCGCCAATAGGCGCCTGCGTCATGCGCTCGTAGTCGTCCATGTGAATCGCGGCGGCATCCTCCAGCCGCGCGACCAGGCCGCGTACGAGAGACGTCTTGCCGCCGCCGGCGGGGCCCGCAACGGCTACGACGTAGCGCACGAGCGGCTCGCGCCCTTCAGTGCAGTGCCTCCGGGCCGCTCCCGGAGGCCTGCAGCTGCGGAAAATCGACGTGGCAGCGGATGCCGCCCGGCACAGCCTCCTTCGGGTTGCGCAGCGTCAGGCGCACGCCGAAGGTCCCGCTCGCGGCGTCGAACATGCGGTCAATCGCGGTCACGGTGGCGTTGTAGTGCCCCTCGAGGCCGACCGGCGTCACCACGCCGGCCATGCCCCGGTGCAGCTTCCCGTAGAATCGCACCGGGAGGATCACCTCCACGTGCAGCGGATCGATCTTGGCGAGCTTGAGGATCGGTTTGGTGTCGGTGCCGTTCTCCGCCAGGTCGCCCGGATTCAGCACCCGGTCGACGACCACGCCGTTGAAGGGGCTGCGCAGCGTGCGCAGCTCGAGCAGGTCGAGCTGGTGCCGGTACGCGAGCTGCGCCAACTCGCGGTCCTCCTTGGCCTCGAGCAGCTCGGAGCGCGCGATCTGCTCCTGTGCCTGCGCGTCGTCGCGCTTCTCTACGGCGATGAAATGCTTGGTCTGCAGCTCGCTCATGCGCGCCAGGTTCTTCTTCGCGTAGTCGACGCGCGCGCTCGCCGCGGCGATCTTGCCGGTCATTCCGGCCTGGAACTTGGCCGCCGCCACGGCCGAGCGCTGCGCGCTCGATTCGAGCTCGACGAGAGGCTCGCCCGCCTTCACCGTGTCGCCGCGGTGCACGTTGATGCGCGCGATCAGGCCCATCTCCGGGCTGCGCAGCGAGACCTCCTGCGACGGCTTGATCAGGCATTCGAAACCCTCCGCCCGTGCGCCCGGCGCCGCGCCCAGCGCAAGCACCAGTGCGCAGGCCGCCGCTGCGGCGCGCCACGGCGCGCCCCTGTCCAAATTCTCTTGCCTCACTCGCCTCTCCCGGAAAAAGCCAGCACCTGCTCGAGGCGCCGGTCCTGCTTCAGATTCTGTGCGCGCACCGCCGCGTTGCGGCGCTCCGCTGCCTGCTGCGCGAGCGCCCGCAGCCAGCCCAGCGCGGGCCCCGGCAAACTGCGTCCGCGCGCCGCGAGGCTGCACAGCAGGCGCGTCGACACGGGCGCATGGACGACGAACACCTCGTCCTCAAGGGACACGATCGCCTCGCAGCTGCCCGGGTCACCCTGGCGCGCGCAGCGCCCGAAGAGCTGCCGGTCGATGCGGCGCGACTCGTGGTACTCGGTGAGCACGACGTGCAGGCCGCCGTCCTCTGCGACACCCGCGCCGAGGCGGATGTCGGTGCCGCGCCCCGCCATGTTGGTCGCGACGGTCACGCGCCCCGCCTCCCCCGCGGCCGCGATCACCTCGGCCTCTTCCTGATCCTGCTTGGCGTTGAGCAGCGCGTGCGCGATGCCGCGCCGCTCGAGCAGCGCGCTGATCTCCTCGGAGGCGCGCACCGAGCGCGTGCCGATGAGCACCGGGCGGCCGGCGCCGGCATGCGCCTCGACCGTGTCCGCGACCGCACGCCATTTCTCCTGCAGGCTGACGCAGGCGCGCGCGCGCCCGTAGCGGCGCTGCGAGGGCCGGTGCAGGGGAATGCGCACCACGTCGAGGCCGTACGCCGCCTTGACCTCGCGCGCCACCTCCTTGCCGGTGCCGCTCATGCCCGCGAGCCGCAGGTAGCGCCGGAACAGGCGCTGGTAGGTGAGGCGCGCGAGCGTCTCGCGCTGCTCGCTGAGCGCGCAGCCCTCCTTCGCCTCGACCAGTTGGTGCAGGCCGCGCTCCCAGGCGCGGTCGGGCATGACGCGGCCGGTGGATTCGTCGACGATCTGCACCTTGCCTTCGCTCACCACGTACTGCTGGTCGAGATGGAACAGGGTGAGCGCGCTCAAGGCCTGCGTCACGAGCTCCTCGCGCGCCCGTATCGAGGTCCACACGCCGTCGCGCGCCGCGGCGAATGCGGCGAGCTTCGCCTTGCCGGCCTCGGTGAGCGCGATGTCGCGCTCGGCCAGGTCGACCCTGTAGTCCTCACCGAGGCCCAGGCCGCGCGCGAAGCCGAGCGCCTGCTCGCACTGCAGCTGCTGCTGCGCCGCGCCCGCGGACGAGGACAGGATGAGCGGCGTGCGCGCTTCGTCGATGAACACGCTGTCGGCCTCGTCGACGATGGCGTAGTACATGCCGCGCAGCACCAGCTCGCCGTCGCGCACGACCTCGCCGCGCAGCCGGTCGAGCGCGAGGTGCAGGCCGCTGCTGCGCCGCGCGAGCGCGGTGCGATCGCGCAGGTAGTCGAAGGCCAGCTCCTTGTTGGTGCAGTAGGTCAGCGCACAGTCGTACGCCGCGCGCCGCTGCGCGCGCGTCATGCCCTGCACCACGGCGCCGACGCTCAGCCCGAGAAAGCGGTACAGCGGCCCCATTTCCTCGGCATCGCGCTGGGCCAGATAGTCGTTGACGGTGATGACGTGCACCGGGTAGCCGGCCAGCGCCACCGTGCACGCGGGCAACGTGGCCGCGAAGGTCTTGCCCTCGCCGGTCTCCATCTCCACCAGCCGGCCCTCGAGCAGGGCCCAGCCGCCGATGAGCTGCGAGGCGTAGTGCCGCTTGCCGATGGTGCGCCCGGCGGCCTCGCGCGCCAGCGCGAAGCACTCGCCGACCAGCGCCGGCGTGAAGCCGTGGCGCCTCAGGCGCCGCCGCATCGCGCGGGCGCGCTCCTGCAGCTCGGCATCGGTGGCTACCCGCAGGGCGCCCTCGTGCGCCGCCGCGAGCTCGACAACGCGCTTGAAGGGGCGCACCGGATCCTGCAGTCGCGCGCGCAGCGGCCGCCAGGCGTTGGCGAGCAGGAATTCGGCCACCTTGTCGTGCCAGCCGGGCTCGCGCTCCGTGCGCTCGGCGTAAGGTCGCGCCGCGGCGTAGGCGTCGGCTTCGGCGAGGATAGAGGCCCTAGACATCGAAGCGCGACAGGAACAGCAGGCGCACGCGCCGATACCACTGCAACGCGAGCGGCGCACGCCGGTGGTCGAAGCGCACGTAAACGTGCTCGCCGAACAGGCGCATATCGGGGCGGCCGGCGAGCGCGACGTCGAACTGGAACACGCGCTGCATCGCCTTGTTGCCCGTCGGGTCGCGCGGATCGGTCGCGACCTCGCCGCCCCCCGCCGTGCCCAGCGCAAGGCTCGGCAGCTCGCGCTCCCCCGCCGGAACGGCGCGCACGATGTGGCCGCGCAGCACCGTTGCGGGACGGTCGGCGAGGCGCACTTCGACGCGGTCCGTGTCAAGGCGCACGGTGTCGACGGCGTCCTGCGGCACGACCACCCGCGCGAGCGGGCGCGTCGCGCCGATGACGTAGCCGAGACGCTCGCCCTTGTGGAAATAGCTGCCGTCCATGTCTGCGGCCTTGGGTACGACGAACACGCCGCTGCTGTGCGCGCGTACCGTCAGGTCGGCTGACTTCTCGTCCGCGCGCGCCAGCACCGCGCGCGCGCTTGCCAGCTGCGCGCGGATCACGCCGGTCTTGTCGGGATCGGCGACGAACTGCGCGGCATAGCGCGCCTCCAGCTCGGCGACCTGCGCCCGGGCGACCTGCACGCGCGTGGCCAACTCGGGATCGTACAGGCGCACGAGTGTCTCGCCCTCGACCACCTTGCTGTCGGGCCGCGCCGTGAAGCCCTCGAGGAAGCCGCCGGCGCGCGCGCGCACCATCGCCTGCTCAGGCAGCCAGACGACGCCCTCGGCGTACGAGCGGTACGGCATCGGCACGGCGAGCAGCAGCACCAGCAGGCCCGTCACGGTGCCGACGGGCACCCAAAGGGCGCGCCGCCGATGCTTGCGCATGCGCGGGTTGCTTATCATCTGGGCGATGGTGCGCACCACCGGTACCAACGCCATCGCGATCGCGGCCCAGACCGCGAGCAGCACGCCGACGATGAAGAAGCGGCTCGCGATGAACAGCGCGATGACCACCGTGATCAGCACCCGGTAGATCGAGGAAGCGATGCCGTAGACGACAAACCACGCCTTCTCGCCCGCCGAGGCCTGCGGCGGCTCGGCGTCGTCCACGCCGAGGGCGTAGCGCTCGAGCAGGTAGCCCCAGTAGCTGAGCGAGCGCATCGCCAGGTTCGGGATTTCGATGAGGTCCGCGAGGATGTAGTAGGCATCGTAGCGCAGCAGCGGGTTGCCGTTGAACATCAAGGTCGAGACGCTCGCGATGAGCATCACGTTGAACAGCACGCCGCGCGCCAGGCCCGGCTCGACGAGCAGCCAGACGTAGAACGCCAGCGCGGCGAGGAACAGCTCGGTCATGATCCCGGCCGCGGCCACCAGCGCGCGCTCGTACTTGGAGCGGAAGGCGCTGGCCGCCGAAGCCTCCACGTAGGGCACCGGCAGCAGCACCAGCAGGATGATGCCCATGTCGTGGACCTCGCCGCCGCCGGCCTTGGTGGCCGAAGCGTGGCCGAGTTCGTGCAAGGCCTTCAACACCGGAAACACCAGCCACAGGATGAACAGGTTGTGCAGCGCGAGCACCCGGTCGGTGAAGTCGTGCGTCAGCCCGTCCCAGTGCGGCGGGACCAGGAACAGCGCCGGCAACACCACCGCGAGCCAAAGCAGCCCGCCCCAGCGGCTCCACAGCAGGCGCACCGCGCCGTCGACCCGGCCGAGGAACGCGTCCGGATCCCACAAGGGGATGCGTATCGCCATCGGATTGGCGTACGATTGGCGTGCGCGCGCCTTCTCCTCGCGCTCGCTGCGCTCGAACAGCTCGGCCACGTCCGGCGTGACGTCGCTGTGCAGCAGGTCCGCGGCGTGCAACTGCCCCAGCAGGTTGATCATCTCGTCCTGCGTCGGCGCGTCCTCTCCCAGGTGCTTGTTGGCCAGTTCCCAGAGATCGGCGACGCTGCGCTTGCCGTCCATCGCCGCGATGATCAGGCGCGCGGCCGGCGTGAAGCGGTGCACGCGTGCCGAGGCCGGGTCCTGGAGCAGGTACCAGACCTCGCCGCGGTAGCGGTGCCGGTACAGGCGGGCGTGCGCGCGCAGGCGCGGTCGCAGCGCGGCGACGCGGTACCAGACATTGCTCAACAGCGGCGCGGCCATGCCCGGTCAGCCCTTCCCGCGCCTCACAACCACTTCCAGGCCCACAGGCGCCCCCAGTCGAGCAGGCTGTGGGTCCAGATCCAGATCAGCTTGCGCTGCCCGATGTCGATCTTGCCGACCCCTTCCATGCCCGGGCGCAGGCGGACCGAGGGCTCGCTCAGGCGGGCCTCGACGCGGAAGTAATTGCGCCCTTCCTTTGCCGTTGCCACTGGCGTGATCTGCCTGACGGTGAACGGCAGCACGTCGTTGGGGAGACCGGCGAGCGCCAGCTGCCCGCGCTCGCCGGTCTTGACCTCTGAGATATCGCGCTCATCGACCTCGAGCACGACACGATAAGCGTCGAGCGGCGCGATGCGAAACAGCACCTTGCCCTGCTTCACCGGCGAGCCGAGCAGCTGGCTGAGATCGCCCGAGACGACGACGCCGTCGAACGGCGCCACCAGCGTGGCGCGCGCCAGCTCGTCGCGGATCAGCGCCAGGCGCGCATCGGCCTGGTCGATCTGCGCCGCGAGCTGCACCATCGAAGCGCGGTCCTGCGCCGCGAGCGCCTGCTGGTGCTTGCGCAACAACTGCTCGCGCTCCGACTCGAGCTGCGTCTGCTCCAGCTTGAGGTCCTTCTCGTCGAGTCGGCACAGCACCTGCCCCTTCTTGACGGTGTCGCCCGCGCGCACCAGGCTCTGCCCAATGTAGCCGTCGAAGGGCGCCACCGCGGCGCGCTGCACCGCCCCCTCGATTACCGTCTTGGCGGACACGCGGTAATCGCCCGCCGCCAGGCTGAAAAACGCGAGCAGCACCAGGATCAGCAGCGCCGCCAGCTTCATGCCGGGATGGCGCGGCCCGAACAGTGCGCGCGCGCCGCGCCCGGCCGCGTCGACGCCGCGCCGCCAAAGGCTGCGCTCGTTCTCCTCCTTGAGCGCGAGGATAGGCCCGAGCAGCATGCCTATGGTCTTGCACAGCTCTATCGTCGCGGCGTCGAAGGGCTGCCCGCCGGCGCGCTCGAGCGTCAGGACGCCCACCGCATGGCCGTCTTGCAGCAGCGGCACCGACGCGATTGCGCTGTCCTTGAGCTCCGCCGCCAGCTCGGAGTGAGCGATCGCTCCCAGCTCGTCGCCGTCCGGGACAGGATGCACGATGGCCACATCGAGGTCGAGCACCTCGTCCATGGCCGCGCCGATCAGGCGCACCAGGTTGGTCTTGCGGTCGAAGGACGCGGTGTGCGAAATCGCCCGCACCTCGATGCTGCCCGAGTGCTCCAGGCCGATGCTGACCCGCTCGCAGTGCAATTGCGCCGCCAGCTCGTTCGCAACCGCCAGCGCCGAAGGCGCGAAGCGGCGCTCCTGGACCGCAGTCGCCACCAGGTCGCTCGCCAGTGTCAGCTGCGCGAGGCGTGCGTCGCTCGCCTGCAGCTGCTGTTGACGGAAGTGGTCCACCAGCCAGGCGCTCGCCCAGTGCAGCAGGCGCATCGCGCGCTGCAGCGCCTGCTCCGGCCTGGCGGCGATGTCGAGCACGACCGCTCCGCGCAGCACGCCCGAGATCTCGATCGGATAGCCGATGAATGCGGACTGTTGACTCGACGAAGCCGTGGCGCCGTCGGGCGTCACGACAATCCCGCGCCGCTCCCGCAGCGCCCGTTCGGCGGTTGGGCTCAGGTACTGCATGTTGCGCGCCAGATCCGGCCAAACCGCCGCCACGGTGTAGGCGCCGGTCTGGTCGGGCCCGAGCAGCAGCAGGGCACCGCCGACTTGGTCGATCTGGCCGCACAGGACCGCGAGCCAGCTCGCGCAAAATTCCGCGGCGTCGCGCGGCGCCGAGAACTGTGCCCAGGCCGCAGCCTCCGCCCGGGCATGGTCGTCGGTTGCTAGGGAATAGATCGGGGCTATGCCTGCCATCAGGTCTCGCTAAAACGCGCGCAAGCACACGCGAAAAACGCGCTCGGGAGGATCAGTGTCGCGCGGCGGCACCGGGGCGTTGCCGCGGATCTGCCCCTACGTATCGCGGGAAACGACGCGCCTCAGTCGACTGCTGCGCGATTTGCGCTCTTGCCGGCGGAACCTTTCGGCTTCGACTCGCGCTCTTTGGGAGCCGCGCCGCCCTTGGCCGCGCTGCCCTGCGCTTCTTCGGTCGGCGTGCCGCCCTGCGCTTCTTGGGTCGGCGTGCCGCCTTGGACGACGGCCAGCCGATCCTTCAGGCCATCGAAATTGCGCATCGACTGAATGTGCAAATACAGAAGTTCGAGTTCATCGGTCTTCGCTAGTTCGGCAAGCTTGTCGCCCGGCAAGGCCTTGAGCTTGGCGCGATTGACCGCCCAGAACCCACCGAGCGACAGCCGTTCACCCGAGGCCATCGAGATCTGGGCCTGCATCGGCTCGATCAAGTCGAGCTCGTTGAGCTTCCGGCAGAACGCCTGCGTACGCTGAAATTGGGCCTGGTACTCCTGCAGAAATTTGAGCACATTGTCCACGTAAGAGGTGGGCTTGCTGTCGTCGCCGAAAAGGCGCTGGCCGCGCCCTTCGCGGTTGAAGCCGGGGAAAGCCTCGTCGACGCACAACATGAAGGTCTTGCCGTCTTGCGCGTTTGAGAATACGAAGGGATAGCGACGCACGAACGCCGGGATGTACTTGGCCTGCCACGCGCCTTCGCTCGACAGGTACAGGTTCTCGTTGCCGCGCAAACCGAGAATGACCGCCGGCATCATCGCATCCTTGGTGCCGGCAAATACGACGGCGTATTCGGCCGCGGCGTTCGGAAACTCGACCGCCATCAGCGGCACGGAGTTCACGTTGCGCGCGAACGAATATTGCTTGCCTGCCTCCACGGAGCAGTCGGCGTGGCGCCCGCTGGACACGGGAACCGCCGTTTCATAAATCAAAAGCTGGGTTGTCATCGCTCAAAAATCTCCTCTGGTTTTAAGATAATTCTTGCATGCTCAAAGTATGCGCGGCACCGGCCTTATTTTCCGTGCGCGTCGACCTGCACCCGGATGCCTGCATTAGGGTTGCGTTGCGCTGCGCTCTGGCCGAGGTGGTTGACAAAATCCCCTACCCAGGACGAGTTGTCGGCACTTGCCGCCGGCGCTTGCGCGTCGTTCGCGCTGGCGTCCCAGTTGATCGTCGGCGCGTTAACGTTACCCGCAGCGGCATCATCGTGCAAGGCCGGCGGTTTCGCCGGGGCCGTGCTGCCCCCGTAGAGCGCGTCATGGCAGGGCTCGCCGAACACGTAATCGCTCTTGTGGCCGTGCAACTCGCCGAAGGGCAGAACGTTCGACGCCTTGAAGAACCAGCCGGTGTCGTTGGCGAGCAGCAGCGGTCCGTTGGGCTCGGCCTCGGACCACTGCTCGCGCGCCTGGCCGGCGAACGTGCCGGTGGTCAGGCTGCCGCCCCAGATCACATCCTGGCCGTCGCCGCCGTACACGGTGTCGTGCGCGTTGACGATTTCGATTTCGCCCTGGTCGTCGGCATGCTCGTGCCCGAACAGCGCGAGGACATCGTCATCGATGTGCAGGTCGTCGTCGTGCTGCTCCGGCTGGTCGTGCTGCTCGACGTGCAGTCCGTCGCCGTGGTCGTCGGCGGTGCCACTCACCACCAGGACGTCGCCCACGATGGCGTCGTTGCCGGCGCCGCCGTGGATCGTGTCCTGGCCGGCGCTGATGTGCGCGCTGAAGAGATCGGTGACGAGTTCCCCGTCGTCGTGCTCGGGACTGATCGCGTTGCCGTTGACCGTCACGCTGACCACGGCCGGTTTGATCATCAAGGCGTCGTCGCCGACGATCACGTCGTTCCCGGCGCCGCCCTGGATGACATCGCTGCCGTCGGTGGAGAAGATGCCGCCCACGATCGGCGCGAAGCCCAGCGCGTCATCTTCCCGCCCGTGCCAGTGTGCGTCCCCGGGGACGTTGACGCTGAGCGTCGCCTGCGTCGCGATCGTGATGCTGTTGTCGCCAATCAGCGCGTCGTTGCCGTCGCCGGTGCCGACGAGGCTGTCGTCCCCGCCAGTGAGCACCAGCGCGCCTAGCACTTCGTGCGCGACGACGTGGGTGTCGGCGGCGTCGTGCAGGTCGGTGCTCAGGCTGGCGTCGATCACCGGCGCCACCACGATGCGGCTGTCGCCAGCGATCGTGTTGTCGCCGCCCGGCACCGAGCCGTCCGCACTGCCGCCGTAGATGGTGTCGTTGCCGCCCGTGACGTATAGGTCGCCGACGAAGCTGCCGAACAGGTAGCCGCCGGTCCCTTGCGAGTCGCCGTGCTCGCCGAAGTCGCCATGGCCGTTCTCGTAGACGTCGACCCGCGTGACGCTGACTTGGATCTGCGGCGTCACCAGCACGAGGTTGTCCCCCGCAATGAGGTCGTTGCCCGCACCGCCCGAGACGATGTCGTTGCCGCCCAGCACGTTGACGTTGTCGACCAGGTCGCCGAGCAGGCCGGGCACCTCCGGCGCTCCATCCTGGAACTCGGCGTGCCAGCCGTCTCCTGCGTAAGTGACGCTCTGCGTGAACACCACCAGCGGCTCGATGACGACGCCGTTATCGCCGAATACGCCGTCGTTGCCCGCGCCGCCAGAGACCGTGTCGGCGCCGCCCGTGAACGTGACGTCGCGCACGACGTCGTGTTTGAGACTGTCGAGTTGTGCCGCGGACAGATCGAGGCAAGCGACTTCTTCGCCCCAGGCCTGCTCGCCGTGACCGTCGGCGCTGAAGGTGACAGTCTGGGTCAGCGTCACCACCGGTGCAATGATGCCGAGGTTGCCGCCGAACAGCAGGCTGTTACCATCGCCACCGCTGATGACGTCGTTGCCGCCGCTCACGGTGACGCCGGAGACCAGGTCGTCGAGCAGGCCGCGCTGCACGAAGTAGCTCGGGTCGGATTTGTGGCTCTCCGAGCCCGGCGCCGCCAGCTGAACCGGTACCGTCGCGCTGTCCTGGAAGACAACGTTCTGCGTCGCGGTCACCACCGGCGCGATCACTATGCTGTTGTCACCCGCGATGAGGTCGCTGCCGGCTCCACCCTGTATCTGGTCATCGCCGCCTGTGACGCTGACGCCGGACACGAGCTCGAAGCCGGGTTGCACGTCGGTCAGACCCGCCGGGTCGCTAACGGTAACGTTCTCGACCGTCGAACTCAGGCTCACCTGCTCGGTGATCACCACGCTGCTGTCGCCGATGATGGTGTCGTTACCGTCGCCGCCATTGATGACGTCGTTGCCGCCGGTGATGCTCACGCCGCGCACCACGACCATGCTGCCCGATTCGCTCGAGTCGTGATAGCCGTCACCCTCGTGGCCGTGGTCGTTCCCGATGCTGCCGTTGACCTGCATCTGCGACACGCTCGCCTCGGCCGCGATCACCACGCTGTTGTCGCCGATGATCGTGTCGTTGCCCGCGCCGCCCGACAGGGTGTCATTGCCGCCCGCGAGGTTCCACGACGCAACCACATGGTGACCGCCCGCCAGGTCGGCCTCGGGCGTCCAGCCGTCGATCGCCGCCGAAATGACCACGCTGCTGTTGCCCACCAGGATGTCGTTGCCCGCTCCTCCGTCGAGCGCATTGGAGCCGCCCAGCAGCGTGTGGCTGAACGCGTTGGGGTCGCGCGTATTGCTGGTGCCGGCGACGAACTGCGCCAGCGTGACACGCTCGGCGTACAGCGCGTCAAGCGCGCCGGACACACCCTGCGTGCCGTCGAGCGTCGCCATGGAACCCGCCATCGCCTGCAGGGCAGGCTGGTCCGCGGCGAGCCGCGCGCCGGTGCCGGACAGGTCGGCCGCGTCGCTACCGAAGGTCTGCGCCTCGATGCCGTTCAGCCCGGCGACGAAGGGAGCGGTGTTCGTCGCCGCCGACAGGTTCATGCCGAAGTCGCCGATCAGCACGTCGTTGCCGGCGCCGCCGTACAGGGTATCGTTGCCGCCCCTGCGGTCGAGCAGACTGGCGAGCAGCGCATCGTGCTGCGCGAGCGCCGGGCCCGACAGGTCCTGTGCGAGCTGCACCGGACCGGGAGCCACTTCCGGGATCAGGGCCGTGTAGTTGCTACCGTAGAGCAGCGCTTGCGGCAGGATCACGGTGTTCGGCGCCGCGACCGCGACGACGCGTGCGGCGTCGACGCCGGAAGCGGGCAGCACCTCCAACCCGTGCAGCACGCGCAAATAGCCACCGCCGCCAGGCTGAAGGTTGATGCCCGTGTTGCCGATCAGCACGTCGTTGCCGCCGTCGCCGTAGAGCTGGTCGTTGCCGCTGCCGCCCTCGACATAGTCGTTGCCGGCGCCGCCGTGGATGGTGTCGTTACCGCCCTGGCCGAACAGCCAGTCGTCGCCCGCGCCGCCCTGGATAAGGTCGTTGCCGGCGTAGTTCGCATTGCTCGCCAGTACCATGTCGCGGCTGCCGTCGGCTTGCATCTGCCCGAGCAGCACGAAGTCGGTCCCGGTCAGGCCGGCGCCGCCGCCAAGCAGCGAGCCACCGGCCGGCACATTGACCACCTGGGTGGCAATCACCGCACGGGTCAGCAGCACCTCCTGCACGCTGCGCCCAGGCCCGAAGTCGATCTGGCCGTTGTCGCCCAGCACGATGTCGTTGCCGGCGCCGGAGTCGATGGTATCGCCGGCCGAGCCGCCGAGGATCACGTCGTTGCCGGCCCCGGTGGTAATGATGTCGCTGCCGCCGTACTCGACATCGGTGCTCTGCACGGTGAGCAGCACCCCGCCCGCCGCGTAGTCGACACGGCCGTTGTCGCCGAGCACGATGTTGTTGCCGTCGCCCGTCGTCACCGTGTCGTTGCCCTGACCGCCGAGCACGATGCTGTTTCCGCTGCCGGTCGTGATGCTGTCGTCGCCGCCGACGCCGGGGTTGGTGCTCTGCGCGTACAGCGGGACGTTGGCCGCCTGGAACACGATGATGCCTTCGTCGCCCAGGATCACGCTGTTGCCGTCGCCGCCCGAAATCGTGTCCGCGCCCGCGCCGCCGATGACGACGTTGTCGCCCGCTCCCATCGTGATGACATCGTTGCCGCCGACGCCGGGGTCGATGGTGTAGGCCTGCTGCAGCCAGCCACCCGGGGCGTTGTACAGGAGCTCGCCCTCATCGCCCAGCACCACGGTGGTCTGCCCCTGGCCGCCGCTGATCGTGTCGGAACCGGCACCGCCGATGACCACGTCGTTGCCGAGCCCCATGGTGATCGTGTCGTCGCCACCGATGCCCAGCCCCGTGCTCTGCACGGTTAGCAGCACCCCGTCGGCCTGGAACACGATGTCGCCGCTGTCGCCGAGCACCACGTCGTTGCCGTCTCCGGTGGTGATGGAATCGGCGCCGAAGCCGCCGATCACCACATCGTTGCCGGCGCCCATCGTGATGGTGTCGTTGCCGCCGACGCCGACGTCGAGGCTTTGCGCATGCTCGAGCCATCCGCCCGGCCCGTAGTCGAGGCTGCCCTCGTCGCCCAGCACGACGCTGTGGTTGCCGTCGCCACCGGTGATCGTATCGGCACCCGCGCCGCCGACCACCACGTCGTTGCCCGGTCCCATGTAGATCTGGTCGTCGCCGCCGATCCCGAGCCCCGTGCTCTGCACGTTGAGCAGCACGCCCGCCGACTGGTAAACGATTTGCCCGTTGTCGCCGAGCACGATGTCGTTGCCGGTGCCGGTGTCTATCGTGTCGGCGCCGTAGCCGCCCAGCACGATCGCGTTCGCCGAGCCCATGGTGATTGTGTCGTTGCCGCCGACCGAGACGTTGGTGCTGAACACCTGCTGCAGCCAGCCGCCCGGGCCGTAGTCGATCTCGCCCTCGTCGCCGAGCACGATGCTCGTCTGGCCGTCGCCGCCGTGGATCGTGTCATTGCCCGCGCCGCCGATGACGATGTCGCTACCCGGACCCATCGTGATCTGGTCGTCGCCGCCTATGCCTGAGCCCGTGCTGTACACCGTCTGCAGCACCCCGGCCGACTGGTACACGATCTCGCCGCTGTCGCCCAGCACAATGTCGTTGCCGGTGCCGGTGTCTATCGTGTCGGCGCCGTAGCCGCCCAGCACGATCGCATTCGCCGAGCCCATGGTGATGGTGTCGTTGCCGCCGACCGAGACGTTGGTGCTGAACACCTGCTGCAGCCAGCCGCCCCGGCCGTAGTCGATCTCGCCCTCGTCGCCGAGCACGATGCTCGTCTGGCCGTCACCGCCGTGGATCGTGTCATTGCCCGCGCCGCCGATGACGATGTCGCTACCCGGACCCATCGTGATCTGGTCGTCGCCGCCTATGCCCGAGCCCGTGCTGTACACCGTCTGCAGCACCCCGGCCGACTGGTACACGATCTCGCCGCTGTCGCCCAGCACGACGTCGTTGCCGGTGCCGGTGTCGATCGTGTCCGCGCCGTAGCCGCCGATGACGAAGGCGTCGGCCGAGCCCATGGTGATGATGTCGTTGCCGCCGACGGTGACGTCGATGCTCCTCACGTCCTGCAGCCAGCCGCCCGGGCCGTAGTCGATCTCGCCCTCGTCGCCGAGCACGATGCTCGTCTGGCCGTCGCCGCCGTGGATCGTGTCATCGCCCGCGCCGCCGATGACGATGTCGCTACCCGGACCCATCGTGATCTGGTCGCCGCTGCCGATGCCCGCCCCCGTGGTCTGCACGTTCTGCAGCACGCCCGCCGATTGGTACAGGATCTGCCCGTTATCGCCGAGCACGATCGCGCTTCCCGCTCCGGTCGTGATCTGATCGGCGCCGTAGCCTCCCACCACGACGTTGTTGCCGTCCCCCGCGGAGATGATGTCGTTGCCGCCGATGCCGTAGTCGAGGCTCTGTGCCGTCAGCAGCGTGCCGTCCGGAGCGAAGGTGAGTGCGCCGTCGTCGCCGAAGATGATGTTGTTGCCGGCGCCCGCGGTGATCTGGTCGGCGCCCGCGCCGCCCATGATGATGCTGTTACCGACACCGGTCGTGATCACGTCCGCGGCGCCGAGGCCCGGGTTGACCGTGTAGGCCTCAATCACGTGCCCCGTGGTGACGAGATTCTGATAGCCGCTCGCCTGCGCGATCATGCCGTAGTCGCCGAACACAATATCGCTGCCGCCGACTCCCGTGATCTGGTCGCTCGCGCCGGTCAACGGATCGCTCGACCCCTGCACGTCGGTCGCCGCCGGCGTATTGACCACGCTCAGCACCTGGGTCGACAGGCTCAGGCGCGTCGACAGGTCGAGGTTGAAGCCCGAGTCGCCGTAAATGATGTCGTTGCCGGGGCCGCCGGTAATCGTGTCGATGCCCCCGCCGCCAGCAATCTGGTCGCCGCCCCCGCCGGCGATGATCGTGTCCTTGCCGGCACCGCCGTACATCGACACCGAGTTCGGATCCTGGCTCGCGTCGATGGTGTCGTTGCCGGGGTTGGTGAACACGTACGCGCCGCCGGTGATGTTGGCGGTGGTCGAGTTGTAGAAGCTCCCGTTCTGGGTCGTATCGCCGAGCAGCACGAGCGGCGCATCGGCCCCGCCGCCGCCGGTGGCGGTCAGGTGGTCGCTGCCGCCGCCGCCCTGCACGGTCGTGATCGAGCCCGCCACCGTCGAGGACACGGTGAAGTTGTCCTTGCCCTGACCGAGCATCACGTCGACCACGTCGACATTGTGATAGCTGATGCCGCCGGCGAAGTCGAGTGCGTTCGGGCTGAGTGGCGTGCCCGCATTGAACGACAAGGCCCCGCCCATGTTGAGGCCGTCGATCTCGCCGAACTGCGACTGCGCCAGGCCGGCGACGTAGTTCGGGTCGTACAACGCCGTGAGCGCGTTGAACTCGGTCGAACTGATCGCGCCGAGATGCCCCGTGGTGTCTGCCGTCGTGCCGTCGCTGAACACGTTCAGCGTGTCGGTCTTCTGCGAGTCGCTCTGCTGCGGCGGCTGCGCCGGCAGCGCCACGTCGGTCTCGCTCGGCAGGTGGATACCCTGCACCAGCGCGCGCGGCGCCGTCGAGTTCCCCTCGATGAACAGCGGCCCGAAGATCCGGTTGAGCGTATGCGGCTGCGCGGGGAAGGTCTGCACCGGCTGCGTGCCGACCACCGCCGGCGCGTTCGGGTTGACCTTGACCGTCAGCGTGATCGGCTGGTTCCAGTTCGCCGCGTCGAACGTGACCGAGGGCGGCGTGTTCGTGCTCGCATCGCCCGCAGAGAAGCGCGGATCAGCGGAGGACACGAGCGTCTTGCCGTCGGTGAGGACACTCACCGTTACAGGCGCCGTGGGCGCCTTCGTCAGCTGCAGCGTGTAGCTGCCCGGGTGGCCGTCCGAGACCACCGTCTTGCCGTCGGGCTGCAGCGCCAGCACGCCGCCCGAGTTGCCGTCGATGACGTCGACCTGCACCGTCGGGTTGTCGACCACGCCCTTGCTGTACACCCCGCCGCTGGCGAGCGAGCTCGACACGCTCGCGGTGACGTTCGTCAGCACTTCTGGATCGATCCTGCTGTTGGTTCCCGCCGAGAGGGTCTCGGTGACGGGCTTGTACCAGTTGGACGCGTCGAAGCTCAGCGTCGGCGCGGAGAACTGCAGCCGCGGATCGCTCGCTGTCAGGTTGACCGTCACGGTCTCGCCCGCGGCCGGCGCCGTGGTCAGCGCGATCGAGTACGAGGAGGTGAGTCCGCCTTCGACCACGTGCAGGCCGCTCGGCGGCGTGTTCACCGTCAGGCCTGGCAGGTCGCCGTCGACGACGTGCACCTCGACGTTCGGCACGACGATATGATCGAAGCCGGTGGTGGCGCTAGACAGCGGCGTGGTGCTATACACCGACTGCATAATCTCGATGTTGGCATCGCCCGTCTTCACCGAGTCCGGCGTCGCGCGCACGTAGACCGTCTGCGTGCCGTTCCAGCTGTTGGCGCCCGAGGCGATCGAGGCGTCGAAGGTGAGGATCAGGCTCGATGACCAGTGCGTGCCGTCGGTGGAAACCTGCAGCGACTGTCCGCCAAGGCTGCGGTCCTTGTACGAATCGGGCGCCGCGGCGACCGTCATGTACCACTTGGTGTCGCTCGCGGGCGGCGGCACCGCCAGGTGGACCTGGTACGCGGTCTCGTTCGTGCCGTTGAGGCCGTCCTGCACCACCGTCGCCGAGGTCGTCGACACCGACACCTGGCCGGCGCTCGCGCCGGCTACGCTCAAGGGGATGCCCGGCGCGAAAATGCCGTTGTAGGCCGCGTCCGTACTGGTCACGCTGTGATTGATGAAGGCGCTGGTGCCGTCGGCATTGTAGGCAATGACCTTGCCGGTGACATCGCCGCCGACGTTGAAGGTGTCGCTGCCCGGACCGCCGTCCAGCACCGTCACCACGTTCGGATCGGTGCTCAGCACATAGAAGTTGTCGTTACCGCCGAGGCCGTCGACCTCGACCTTCTGGATGTTCGTATACTGAACACTGAGGCCGGCACCCATGACGCCGTCCTTGGTGATGACGAAGTTGTCGGCCGCGGAAGTGCCGATCACGGTCACCGTGTTGAAACCGCTGCCGCCGTCGATCGACACCGGTGCGTTGACGTTGTATTCGATGTGGTCGTCGCCCGCGCCGCCCGAGACCAGCGTGTTGGAGCTGGCGACCTGGTCGGTGTTGTCGATGATGAAGGCGCGCACGACGAAGTTGTCGTTGCCCGCCTCGCCGAACATCTTGAGCGAGGCCTTGTTGCTGTACACCGTGAAGGTGTCGTTGCCGTCGCCGCCGTAGGTCGTGGTGGCGTAGCTGATGCCGCGGCTCAGCCAGCCGTCGGTGGTGTGCACCGTCGCGATCTCGTCGCCGAAGGCGACGTTGGGTGCATTGCGCTGCGAGCCGAACATCTGCCCGAACTGGAAGGTGTCGTTGCCGGCGCCGCCGTCGAGCACCGTGAGTGCGCTGTTGTCGTCGACGTAGAAATGGTCGTCGCCGGCCAGCCCGTTGACGTCGAGCAGGTTGATGCTGTTGTCGTAGTTGATGCGCTCGTAAGTCGGGAGATAGCCCCCGTTTCCGTCCGCCTGCAGCAACGCGACGAAGTCGGCGCGCATGAGGAAGGTGTCGTTGTTCGACGTACCGTTGATCGTCAGCGTGTCGACGCCGTCGTTCGGTGCGCCGCTGTCGTGCACGGTAACGATGTAATCGGAGCTGCCCGTGGTGTTGATGGTGTAGCTATCGCCCCCGCCCTGGCCGTCGAGGGTCACGGTGTCGCGCAGCGCCGCCGTCGATCCCAGCCCGGTGACCAGGCTCGCCGGTCCGCTCGCACCCGCGACGAACTTGTGCGCGAGGTCGAGGGTGTTGAGCTGATTGACGATTAGCTGGTCCACGCCGTCGCCGCCCTGCATCAGGACGTTGCCGGCGAGCGACAGCGTCAGACCGTCGGCGTTAGTCGGATTGAGCGCGAGATAGTCGTCGCCGCTGCCGCCGGAGATCGTGATCTGCTGCGCAGTGAGTTTGCCCCAGACGTCGATCGTGTCGTTGCCGTCGCCGCCCGAAATCGTGACTTGCGGCGCGCTGATGTCGCCCTCGAGCTCGATCTTGTCGTCGCCGCCTCCTCCCTTCACGCTGAGGGCCTGGCTGGCGATCAATGTGCCGGTGACGAGGATGACATCGGCGTCGCTGCCGCCCTCGATGGTGATCGTCGCCGCGCTGAGCATGCCGGCGATCGTGAGGTGGCTGCCGATTCCCGGATCGCCATCCGGCGGCGGCGGGTTGACCGGCTCGTTGCCGCTCAGGTCGCCTTGGTAGTCGGCCTGCAACAGCAGCAGGCCGCCCGCCTGAATGTCCGCGCCCTGTTCGACCAGCAGGTTGTCGCCGGCGAGCAGCTTGATGTCGCCCGCTGCGTGGATGTACAGCGGCTTATTGTTGACGTCGACCGCATTGACCGTCAGGTTGTCCGCTGCGCCGGCGTCGTTGGGCGTGTCGTCCGCGGCGATGATCAGGATCGAGCCGTTGGCTTCCATGCTCTTGGTTACCGTGACCGGGCTCGAAGCGGTGATCGTCGCGTTGCCGCCGGCGATGATGCCCTCTACATTGCCGGTGAAGTTCCCGCCTATCGACAGGTCGCCGCTGTTGTCGATCCAGGTGCTCCCGGTGGTCGACTGCGCTTCGATGTGACCGACCTTGGTCGTGATGGCGTTGCCGGCGGCGCCGATGTCGCCGCTCGCGAACAGCATAGCGTTGCCCGAAACCACGTTCGTGCCGCCGGGATTGCCGTTCAGGATGCTGCCGCTCTGCGCGGTGAGGAACGCGGACTGCCCGGCGCCCGTGCTCACGGTGTTCAAGCGCAGGTCGCCGGCCGTCTCGATGAGATGAATATCGAGCAGGTCGCTCGACGCGGTCAGCGTGCCGCTGCCCGGAGTCGAGTATTCGGTCTTGATGTCCAGGGGGTCGTCCGCGGAGCCGATGCCGCCGAGCAGTGCCGTCAGCGTGACGTTGTTGCCGAAGATGTCGGTGGTCGGAATGTCGGTGACGACGTTGGTAGCAGTGTCGAGCGAGGCCTGGTCGTAGATCGACTGCTGCGCCTGGAGATTCACGTCGCCGGCCTGCGACAGGACCTGGTGCACGTACAGGTTCCCGCTCGTCTCGTAGAGGTAGATGTCTCCGTGCGCCGTGGCGTCGACCGAGCCCGCGTAGGTCTGCGCCGCCTCGATGCCGATGAAGTCGGGCTCGCCGTTGTAGACGCCGCCGATCGAGCCGTGGATCGCGTCCAGGGTGATGTGGCTCGCGTTGATCTGCACCGGCTTGCCGATCGTCGCGACGTTGTTGGACGGATCGAGGATCGAGTCGTAGGCGGTCAGGTAGGCGTCGCCGCTCTGCGAGTAAACCGACGCCACGTACAGGTTGCCGGCGTTGTCCTGCGCCGAGAGCGATCCGTCGACGGCACTGATGGCGACGTCGCCCCGCGCGCGCGCGGTCAGCGTGCCGGTCTTGACCAGGTCGATCCTGATCGGGTCGCTTTGGCTGCCGATCGCGCCGGTGGCCGACTCGAGCACCAGGTTCTGGCCCTCGACGTTGGGCGTGCCGTTGTGGGTCGCGTCGACGATGTTCTGGTTCGCCTGGCCGATGGTCGCGACGCGCACGTTGGCGGCATAGTTCTCGCTCGTGCCGGCTGCCACCTGGTCGATGCGCAGCGTCCCGTCGGAAATGAGGTAAACGCTCGTTCCAGCGCTGACGTCGACCTGCCCGCCGGAATTGACCTTGAATGGAGTGACCTGCGAGACCTTGATATCCGCGACCTGCGGCGCCTGGCCGCGAGCAATGGTGATCGTGTCTCCGCTTTCGTTGAAAATGACATTGCCGTTCGCCAGCGTGAGCGTACTGGCGGTCACGTCGGTCACCTGGTACACGAGACCCGTCGAGGTCGAGTTGAGCACCGAACCGCTCAGCTGCACGAGATCGCCCTTCTGGAAACCGTCCGCGATCCAGCTGCCGCCGGCGCGCACGATCTCGCCCGGGGTCGGCTTTCCGGTTGTCGCGTCGAAGCCGTTGGCGACGAAACTGACGTTGCTCACCGTCTCTGCCTGCGCGGTGCTCTGGCCGGTGAACGGCAGCGCCTCGAAGGTCGGATCGAGCACGATCGGCGCGATCATGATCTGCTTCGCGTTCTCGCTCGTCAGGCTCTGGTCGACGGTCATCACCCATTGGCCGCTCCTGTTCTGCGCGATACCGGTGATCTTGTCGAACACGGTCCCGCTCGTCGCGTTCTGGGTGACCTGGTCGTTGTTGCCGTCGACGGTCACGATCATGCCGACCGAGAAGCCGCTCCAGTCGCCGCCGTCGGTGCGGGTGATCGTGTGGCCGGAGAAGTTCACCGTCGCGTAGGTCGGGTTCGCGCCGAGGAACTGCACGTCGGTGCGCTCGGCCGTCGCCAGCGCCAGCATCTGGGGCTTGGTGAAGCCCGAGGCGGGCGCCGGCAGCGGGATCAGCATGTTGCCGCTGTTGTTGCCGACGCTTCCCTGGGTCTGCAGGGTGACACTGCCGTCGGCGAAGATGTCCGGCTGCTTGACCACCGGGTGCGTGTCGGTGACGTTGCTCATCAGCCCCTGGCTGATGCCGTAGAGCAGCTCGTCCGGCGTCCACTGCTTGATACCGGCGGTGAGCTTGCCGACCTCCGCGGCGGTCGGCGTGTAGATGAAGTTGGTCGTGCCGCTCGGATCGAACGTGATTTTCTGCGTGCCCGAGGTGACGAACCACTGATCGGAGCCGGTGTTGGCGGCCGAGCTCAACTGCACGTAGTCGCCGGCGTTGGCGTTGGCGTCGCTCTGCTTGGCGTACAGCCGGACCGCGCCGTTGCTCTGCACGTTGACGTAATACGTGGTGCCGTTGGTCAAGCCGCCGGCAATGGCGCTGCCGCTGCCGGGGTTGTAGACCAGCGCGTCGCCGGTCTGCAGCCCGTTGCCCGGCGGCAGCAGGATGGTGCTGCTTGTCGTGTCGACGACGCTGGGCGCGCTCGGGTTGAAGTGGATCGACGGCGAGAATGTGAGCGTCTGCGCGAAACCGCCGCCGGTCGAGCTGAACGTGACGAAATTGCTGTTGCCCGCGCCGCCGTTGGCGATCGCGTCGGACTCGCTGCCGTACAGCCGGATCGTGCCGTTGCTCTGGACGTTGACGTAATAGGTGTTGCTGCTCGTCAGCCCGCCGATGGCCGCGTTGCCGCTGGCGTCGTAGGTCACCGCGTCGCCGGTCTGCAGGCCGGTGCCGAGGCCGACCACGATCGAGTTCGCCAGCGCCGAATTGCTGCTGGCGCTGGTGTTGACGACGGGATCGCGATGGATCGTGGTGCCGGTCGGGTTGAACGCGGCCGAATCGGTCGTGCCGTCGACAACGAGCTTCTGATCGCTGCCCGAGCCCGCCGACGTCAGGGCGACGAAGTTGCCGTTGCCCGCGCCCGAATTGGCGGCAGCGTCGCTCTGGCTGGCGTACAGACGGACGCTGCCGCCGTTCTGCACGTTGACGTAGTACTGCGTCCCGCTCGTCAGACCGCCGATCGCCGTGCTGCCCGCGGCGTCGTAGGTGATCTGGTCGCCGCTCGCCAGCCCGCTGTTCGAGCCGACGAAGATCGTGCTGGTGGCCGTATCGACCACGCCCTGAGCGCTCGGATCGAAGTGGACCGAGGGCGAGAACGTGAACCGTTGCTGCTCGCCCGTCTTGCCCGTCGCCGCGTCCGCGTAGGCGAACGTGATCAATCCGGTCTGCCCGCCCGCCGAGGCGTTCGCCTCGCTGGCGTACAACTGCACCAGACCGCTCCCCAGCAGCCGCGCGTAGTACGGCCCGCCTTGGCTGAACTGGATCGGCGCCACCGTGCCGGCGTCGTAGCTCACCTGGTCGCCGGTCTGCAGACCGCTGACGCTGCCGAGGTAGATCGTGCTGGTCGCAGCGTCGACGATGGCGCTGTCGTACTGCGCGTACTGCGCCTCGAGCACGTGGTATTCGGCGGTGTTGGTGTTCTCGAGCGTCTGGATCTGATCCGGGGTGTAGTTGATGCCCTGGTAGTAGGCAAGCTGCGACGCCGTCAGGTTGACCGTGAAATTGGGGTCGTAGACCGACGGGTCGGGCTGCTGGTTGCGGAATTGCCAGTACGTCTGGTACTCCTGCTGCTTCGCCGAGACGTAGCTGCTGATCGCCGCCTGCACCTGCTGGTGGTAGCCGGTGGCGTCGGTGAGCTGCAGCGCGCCCCACACGCCGGAAAGGAGCTGCGCCTCGGTGCGCTGGTCGATGTGCGAACTGGTGTTCTCGTCGATCAGGCTGCCGTGTGGAACGGCTATCCATACGTCGCCCTGGGCGTTGATCGAGTTGACCCGCAGATTGCCGCTCTTCTCCTCGAGGTAGACGTTGCCGCCCACCTGGGCGTAGCCGGCACTGGTCCCGGCCTTGGTCAGCGGCGCTGCCACGGTGAGCTTGTCCTGCAGGACGTTGGTGGCGTTGGGCGAGTCGACCACCAGCGGCGTGCCGGTGCTGTTGCCGACGCTGCCCGTCGCGAACAGATTGATCGCACCGCCGGAGACGAGGCCCTGTCCGCCGTCGGCGACGATGATGCCGCCCTTCACGGAGCTGAGCGTCACCGTGCCCAGCGACTGCGCCATTACCGAGTCGATCGGCAGGTCGCCGCCGGTCGCGACCTGGGTGAGCGTGATATCGCCCGTGGCGCTCGTCGCATCCAGGCCGGTCGCCGAAGACGTGGCGATCGTGAAGCGCTGCTGCGATCCGCTGCCGATCGAGCTGAGCTGTTTCAGCCCCGTCGTGCCGCCGGCCATGGCGTCGCGCGCGGTATCGTAGAGCTGGATCGTACCGTTCTGCGCGTTGAAATTGGCGTAATAGGTGTGGCCGCTGGTCAGCCCGCCGATCGCGGCATTCCCTTGCGCGTCGTAGGTCAGCCCGACGCCGCTCTTGAGACCGGCATACGAGCCGGTCTCGATCGTGTTGGCGGAAACATCGACGATTGGGTTGCCCTTCCCATCGACCCCGCCCGGATTGAACTGGATCGAGGCCGGCGCCACGTCGATCTGCAGCGGCGTGCTGCTCGTGCCGATGTCGTTCTGCGCCTGCAGCACGACGTGATTGCCGCCGACCAATGCCTGGTTGCCGGTCGACTCGATCGAGCCCCGCGAGGTGATCGTAGTGGTTCCGGTCGGATTCAGGATTGGGCCGTCGACGTACACGCTGCCCCGCGAGTTGACCGTGACCGTGCCCTGGGACGAGCCGATGAACTGGATGTCGACCGGACGGTTGGCCGAGATTTCGTGCGTGTCGAGCACCTGCTGCCCGTACACCGCGTCGTGCTCGACGGTGATCGTCGTCGTGCCGTACCAGGTGGTCGTCGTGCCGAGCGGCTTCGAGCTGAGCGACGTCGAGCCGCTTGGGATCGTGGTCGAGTGGAAGGCGTAGCCGCTTTGCCCGAGATTGTCGTTCGACGTGTAGTAGTACGGGCCCGCGCCGACCAGGGTCGGGACGCCCTGCGGGATGGTGTGGTCGAAAGGTCCGGTGTAGCCGCCGCCGGTGGAGATCAGGCCGATCCAGTTGCTGCTCGTCTGGATCGTCCACGCTTTCACCTGCTCGTTGATGCCGACCGTCCAGGCGTAGCGCCAGCTGCTCATCGGCGAGTACTCGGGCGCGTTCGACGGCGTGTAGTAGTCGGTGCTCGCGGGGTTGACGCCGTTATCGGTGGTGACCGACACCGTGTTGCCGCTGTCCTGGTACAGCGTCGTATAGACGTGGCCGCCCAAGCGTCCGGAGGACAGATTGCCGGGCGCATACGTGAAGCGCTGGGCCGAGCCCAAGGCGGCGGTGACGGTGCCGGTGAAAGCGACCTGCCCGGTGCTGCCGCCATTCACGGCGTCCGCCGAGTTGGTGTAGAGGCGCAACAGGTTGTCCGTCACGTTGGCGTAATACGTCGCGCCCGCCGTCAGGTTGCCGATCGCCGTATGCCCTTCGGGATCGTAGACGACCGCGGCACCGTTGCTCAGCCCGGGGTTGCCCGCGAGCGAGATCGTGCTGCTGGCGATGTCGACGATCTTGGTCGTGTCGCTAGCGACGGCGGGGTCGCGCAGTGCGTTCGGCGAGAAATTGACCTGCCCGACGCCGGAGGTGTCGTTGATGATCAGTGAGCCCGCGCCGGGGTTCGACACGTCCAGGCGCTGGACCTGGAGTGCGTACGGCGTGTCGTTGGTGATGTTGATGCTGCCGTAGCCGCCGAGGACCTTGATCTGGCCGTTGCCGGTGTTGACGATGTTGCCGGTGATTTCGACCTGGCCGCCGTTGACACGCGTCGGCGAGACGAGAATGCGTCCGCCGTTGCCGATCGGATCCCAGTACACCTCGAAGTCGGCGCTCGGTTGGTGCGCGAGCGGCGTGACCTTGGTCACCTTGCCGACCAGGTCATAGAGGTCCGAGTACAGGTACGGGTCGGTGATGGGGTTGAGCGTGAGCGAGTAGTCCGCCTGCCCGCTCTGGATGATGCCGTTCAGGTTGACCGTCGCGGCCTGGATAATGATGTTGGCGGCGCTGAGGCCGGGCTGCGGCGCCGGCGTGGCGTACATGTCGGTGACGTTGGTCCCGGTGTACGGATTGGTAAACGGCTTACCGGTGAACGGATTGGTCCCCTGCGGCGCCGCAGCGACGCCGCCCGCGGTCGTGTTCGGGGCGCCGTAAGTGCCGACGGTGGCGCCCGTGAGCGGGTTGTCCCACAGGTGCTCGGGCACGCCGCCGGTCTCGAACACCTGCCCCGGCACGTTGATCGAGAGCGTGCCGTTCGTGCTGAGGACCAGATTGCCGGCCTGGACCGGGCCTTCGATCGGGATGCTTCCCTTGCTGTCCGCCGGAGGCGTGGGAGCGATTTGCTGGCTGTTGACGACCAGGATGCCGTTGTCGAAGTAGCTTCCGAGCCCGTTCGACGCGGTCGCCAGGATCACCGGGCCGTCGACGTTGCTGATGCCCTGCCCGGCCGCCCCGTTGGGGCTCAGGTCGGCCGAACTCATGACGTGGATGTCGGGCCACGGATAGTTCGTGCTGTGCTGCGCGTTGTAGAGATTGACGTCGAGCACGTTCTCGACCAGCACGAACGGCGATGCGGTGCCCTTGGCCGGGATCTCGCTGAACCCCGGCGTGGCCGCGCTCGGGATCAGCCCCGTGTTCTTCGACGCCGTCAGGATCTGCTGCATGTACTTCAGGTTGTCCGCGTTGTCGCTGGCGATGCTGACGGTGCCGGTGTTCGCGACCTCCTGGATGCCGTTGAAGTACAGCCCGCCGTTGTCGGCCGGGATCGTGATCCCGAACAGGTTCACGAAGGCCGGCGTGTAGTTGATGATCTTGACGCTCGCGTTGCTCGGCGCGATCCACTTTCCGCTGCCCTCGAGCTGCGTGCCCTGCGTGAAGATGTGCCCGGCGTCGGCGAAGATCGGGTCGATGTTGACCGTCATCACGTAGACGTTGAGCGGCTGGCCGGTCGCCGGATCGACCAGGTTGTCCGCCGCGAGCTGGGCCTGGAGCTGGGAGATGGCGTTCGTGTAGTACGCCGCGAGCGTCGGGTTGCTGTTGCCGTAATTGGCGAGGATCTGCTGGTCCTGCGCGATCTGGTTGACGATCGTGCTGCTCAGCGACTCTTTGCCGGTCGTGAAGCTGATGCCGCCCTGCTGGGAGTTGAGCTTGCCGTCGTCGATGTAGTAGTTGATGACGTCCGAAGTCTGGTTCCAGCCCCCGGGGAAACTGGGGTTCGTGACGCTCGCGTTGCCGCTCGTATTGACCGGCTGACCGTTCGCGTCGGTCAGCTGGCCCTGCAAATTCGTCTGCAAGGACGGCTGCCCGAGGATCAGCGTCTGCTGGCTGGTGATGCCGGTCTCGACGGTGCCGTAATTGTTGACGACGCCGTACGAGAACGAGGGCGCCGAGGCGTTCGCGTAGGCGAGCAGCGCGCCGCTTCCCAGCAGCGCCTGCGACAGGTCGCTCACCCAGCTCTCCGCTTTCGCCTGCGCGACCATCGGGTCGCCGTTCGGCCCGTAGGCGGGCGTGAGCAGGTTGGCGGTGCGCGCCGTCTCGACCAGCGCTCCCTGGTCGACGTTGATGGTGTCGTACTCGAACAGGTTGTCGACCGCGTGCACGTCGCTGAGCGGAATCGCACTGCCGGCGAAGCCGTCGAAGCGCGCGGTCAGACTGTACTGGTCGGTGTTGTAGGCCGCGTCCGAGCCAGCGAGCAGGTTGACGTCGCCGTAGGCGAGGACCTTGGAGTTGCCGCCCTGGATCTCGACCTTGTTGTCCGGGCTCAGGTAAACGGTCGGCTGGCCGAGGGTCGCGGTGCCGGCGCCGTAGGTGTCGGTCGCGATCTCCTGGTCGATGCTGCCGTTGCCGTCGGCGGCCAGGGTCATCATGCCCGAGCTGACGAGCTGGGCGCCGGAGCCGATCGTCACATAGGCCTGGTCGGCTCCGAGCCCGGGAACGCCGGTGGCGAGCACCGAGGCGTAGACCGCCGCCCCGGACACCGCGCCGCCGGTGGTGAAGGCGATCTGGTCGTAGACGTCGAAGGTGTTGAGCGCCGAAATCGTGAAGACGTTGTCGTTGCTCGGCAGGCCCGGGACGACGACCGTGGCATTCGCATCGACGTTGACGTGCGTGTAGAAGCTGATCGTCGTCGTTTCGTTGACGCCGGCGGCGCTCGCGACGCCGCCGGTCGTGCCCTTGAGGTTGGGCGTCTGGCCGGCGAGCTGCGGCTTCACCGCATGGTCGGCCGCGGTGATCGCGATGGTGCCGCCGAAAACGGTCGCTCCGCTGGCGACCTCGGCGGTGGTGTGCGCCGTCACCTCGTTGTCGATCCCGGCGCCCGCGCCGGCGAGCACGCCGCCCGCGGTGGTCGTGATCTGCTCGTTGAACTGCGCCGTGTGGTCCGCGCCCAGCGTGAACGCGCCCAGCACGTAGATCGAGTCGTTCGCACCGACCGCGGCGGTCGTGGTGCTGTCGCTGGTCGTGTCCGCGACCGCTCCGGAGCCGGCGAAAGCGCCGCCCGAGCCGGCGTTGGTGTATGCGAAGTTGTCGTCGGTGCCGGTCGCCGTGATGGTCAGGCTGTCTTCCGGAATGTAGAGCGTGCCGTAATGGACGTTGCTGCCGAGCAAGGCCTCGCTCACCGTGTTCGACGAGACGTGCGAGGTGGCGATGCCCGCCGCGACCACGCCGTAGGAGTTGCTGTTGGCGTCGGCCTCGTTCCGGGTGGTCTCGTTCGCCGTCACCTCGGTCGGGCCCGCAACCCAGAGAACCGAATTGTCGCCAACCAGGCTCTGCACGCTGGTGTTGTCGTTCACGCTCGCGTTGGTGCTCGTGACGCCGATCAGCGCGCCGGCCGAGCCGGTGGAATTCGCCAGCGCGGTGTCGCCGGCAAGCGGCGTGCTCGAGGTCACTGTGAGCGTGTCCGCGTAGATCGTCACCCCGCCGCCGCTGGTGCCGTTCGGGCTGCCGAGCGCCGCAACCACGTCGGGGCTCACCGTCACGTTGGTGATCGACACGCCCACCGCGAGCCCACCTGCGGACACGCCGAACATGTCCGCCTCCGCCGTGACCGTGCTCTGCGCCTGCACGGTGACCGCGCCGGTGGCGTAGACGCTCGCGCCGACGCCGATGTAGGCCTGGACCTGGGGAGTCACGTCGACGTAGGAGAAGTTGACGCTGAACGCGCCGATGCCGGCCGAAATGGCGACCGTGTCGGCGTGCGCCGTGACCGTCGAGTTCGCCGACACGTCGAGCGAGGCGACGGGCGAATCCAGAGATCCGATCGTCGCGTTGCCGTCGACGCTCGCATAGGTGCCGCCGCCGACGTTGATCCGGGTGTACGAGGCGCCCGCCCCGACCGCGCCGACCGAGGCCTGGCCGGTGGTCTCGTCGTAGCCGCGGTTCGAGGTCGCCGCAACGGCCACCGCCCCGGCGCCGGTGACGTTGCCCAGGCTCGCCTGGGTCACGCTGTTGTCGTTGACCACCGCCACCGCCGCGCCGATGCCGACGAACCCTCCGGAGCCGTCGAGCACGAGCATGTTGACGCTCTCGTCGAGGTTCGCATGGACGTCGACCGTGGCGCTGCCGGTGCTTCCGGCCGGCGTGAACGCGACGGCCTGCGTGAAGAATTGCTGGCTGTTCCCCTGCGCGGAGCTTGGCGCCGACAGGACCACCAGCCCGGTGGTGCCGTCCGCGGCCGCGTCGGCCGCGCTGTCATAAACGCTGTACTGGCCGTTGCCGAACGAATGCAGGTAGTAGGTCTGGCCGTCCGTCAGGCCGCCGATCGCGGTATGGCCCTCGGCGTCGTAGACGACCTGCTGGCCGGTGTTGAGGCTTCCGCTGAGCGTTATCGTGTTGGTGGCCGCACTGACGACATTGCTCCCGTTCGGGTTGAACTGGGCCGGCGCCGCCAGGAAGCGCTGAATGCCCGAGCCGGTCGAGGTCAGGTGAATGAAGCTGCCGTTGCCTTGCTGGGCGTCGCTGCTATTGCTGTAGAGGCGAATCGTGCCGTCGCCCAGCACGTGCACGTAATACGTGTGCCCATTGGTCAGACTGCCGGTCGACGTGCCGATCGCCGCGCCGCCGCCGTCCTCGTACTTGACCGCGTCGCCGCTCTGTAAGCCCGTATTGGTGCCGACGTAGATCGAGTCCTTGGCAAACGGGGAAGCCTGTTGATCGTGGGTGGTCACGATCGGTCCCGAGCCGATCGTTCCGTCGGCCTGCGCCGAGGCGTTGTCGTTGACCGTAAGGACCGCGACCGAAGCGCCGACCCCGACCACGCCACCCGAGACCTGGCCGCCGATCACGCTGATGTGCGAGTTCTCGTTGGCGCGGACGTCGATGTTGCCGAGCGCCGTCGCGGTGCCGTCCATGACCGCCGAGGTGCCCGCAGGCGTCGGAGCCCCGTTCTCGGCGGTCGTAATGTCCGACGAGCCTGGCGCGTTGCTGCTGATGCTGGCCGAGGCCGAGCTGGTGGCGGACTGGATGCGGTTCTGGCTGGTGTTGCTGTTGCCGCTGCCGTCGCCGCTGAAGTTGCCGATGCTGCCGTCGCCGCTGGTCACCGACCCGGTGCCGCTCTGCGCCTGGTCGGCGGCGTTGCCGTCGGCGGACTTGCCGTTGCCGTCGGTGGCGTTGCCGGTGTTATTGCCTTTGCTGTCCTCGGTGCTCTTCTGGATCTGCGTGCCGAGCGACCAAACGCTCACCGCGCCGCCGACGCCGACCACGCCGCCCGCGCCGCTGGCGTCGAAGCCGCTGATGTGCTTCAGGCCGACGGCGTTGACCTCGATGTTGTCCTTGGCGTTCACGTACGCGCCGGACTCGACCTTGGCCGCAGTGTTGTTGTTGAGCGTGCCGACGTCGACAGCGCCGGAAACGCCGACGAAGCCGCCGGCGATGCCGATCATGAAGGTCTGCACGTTGACGTCGTTCGTCGCGTTGACGAACGCGCTCTGGTCGCTGTTGGCCTCGCCCTGGTACCTGCCGTTGATGACGGCGCCCGAGCCGACGTCCGCCACCGTGTTCGAGCTGATCAGGGTCACCCCGACCGCCCCCGAGGCGCCGACGTAGCCGACGCCCGCGGCGGCGACGATATGCAGGATGTTCTCGCTCGATTCCGCCTGCACGACAACGCCGTGCGCCGTCGCCCTCTCGGCCGAGCCCGAGGTGATGTTGCCGTCGACCGCGGTGACGCCGCCGCCGTTGCCGAGCGCGTCGACGTGGGCGTAGGTCCCGATCGTCGCCTGGGTGTCCTTGTTGAGCAGCATCACGCCGACCGAGCCGCCGATGCCCGCCGCAGCGCCCGCGCCGAGGGCGCCCGAGAGCTCGAGCACCTGCGTGTCGTCGCTCGCGGTGACGAAGACGTTGCCGCCGGCGAAAACGCTGGCGCTGTCGCCGATCGAGGCATAGGTCTGGTTGTTGATGTCGAGCACGTTGACCGCACCGCCGACGCCGACCGCGCCGGCCGCGATGCCGAAGCCCAGCATGACCACGTTCTCGCTGCCGGCCGCGTCGACCGTAACGTTGTCGAGCGCGTTGACCGTGGCCGAGCTGCCGATGTAGGCCTGGGTGTTCTCGCTGATCAGGTTGACGCCGACCGCCGGCGCCACCCCGACCGCGCCCGCCGCGAGCGTGCCCGCGAGCGCGAGGTGGTAGAAGTCGGTGCCGGCGCCGACCAGCACCGATTGCGCGGCGTTGGCCGTCGAGGTGTCGCCGTTGACCGTCGCGTTGTCGCCGACGTAGGCCTTGGTGGTCGGCTTGACGACGTCGACCCCGGCCGAGACCGCGACGCCGACCACGCCGCCGGCAAGGCTCACCGTGAAGGTGCGCACCGCGTCGGTGTTGGTCGCCGCCACCGCGACCCCGTGGAAGCCGTCCTGCGTGGCGGCCGACGCGGTGCGGTTGAACGAGTCGCTCGGGACGCTCTCCTTGTTCCCGTTGTTGTGCAGGTCCATCTGGCCGAGCGTGGGCGAGCCGACCGTGCCGGCGCTCGTCAGGCCGCCGCGGTTGCCGCTCTCGGCGCTGGAGAGCGTATTCGGATCGTTGGTCTGGATGCCCACCTGACCGTTCGCATTGCTCGGATCGAACGACGACTCGGACGCGCTGCCGACCGCGATGCCGCCGGTGTCGACCGTCACCCCGGTACCGTTGCCCTTACCGGTGACGTGGGCACCAGCGCCGATGAACGACTCGGTGTCCGGATTGAACACGTTGACGCCGACCGCGGCGCCGACGCCGACTTCGCCGGCCGCCAGCACGCCGACGATCTCGTTGATGTTGCTCGCGTCGTTGGCGGAGACCACGACGCTGCCGTCCGCGGTCACGTCGCCGAGGATGTAGGCGCGCGTCTGCAGGTTGAAGATGTGCACGCCGGCGTTGGCTGCGACGCCGACGGTGGCGACACCGACCCCGGCCGAGACCGAGATGAGGCTCTCGCTCGATTCGGCGGTGACCACGACGTTGCCCTGGTCGACGTTGACGGTAGCCGTATCGATGTAGGCGTTGGTGTGCTTGGTGTACACGCCGACGTCGGCGCCGACGCCGACCGCCGCGGTGCCGGAGACGGCGAGCGATCCCGCGACCGAGATCACCGAGGTGTCGTCGCTCGCGTGAACCGTGAGGTCGCCGGCCGTCGCGTGGACGCTGGCGCTCGCGCCGACGTAGGCGGTAGTCGTTTCGTCGAGCACGTTGACCGCCGCGGAGCCCGCGACCCCGACGGTGCCGCTCGCGGCGATGCCCGCCGCGATCGACACGATGTCCTCACTAGCGGTGGCCTTGATCTCGACGCCGGTGCCGCCGGCGGTGACGCTCGAGTACGCGCCGGCGTAGGCCTCAGTCGTCGCCGTGTGCACCAGGGTGGTGTTCGCCGCGCCGATGCCCGCCGTGCCCGAGACCCCGACCGAGCCCGCGATCATCGTGGTTTTGAAGGTGCTCTTGGAATCCATCGACAGACCGCCATCGGCGTGCACGGTCGTGGCGGCCGCGGCGCTCGACGCGTCCGCGAGATACGCCTCGGTGTCGGTGTTGATCACCTGCACCGACGCGGTGCCGGCGATGCCGGCGCTGTCCCCGCCGCTCAGCACCGCGACCACCGAGAGCATGGTCTCGGAGGAGGTCGCGTCGACGCCGATCGTGCCGCCGGCGCTCACGTGAGCGCCCTGGCCGATGTAGGCGTAGGTGTCCTTGTTGATGATCTCGAGGTCGAGGCTCGCGCCGATGCCGGCCGAGCCGGTGGTCAGGCCGAGCGCGCCCGCGATGCCGGTGATGGTCGTGTCGTTGGTCGCCTCGACCGTGATGGTCTGCGCGCTGGGCGTCGTCGGCGTGATGGTCGTGCCTGCGGCCGTCGCCGCCGTACCCTGGTTGATCTGCGCGCCGGCGCCGATGTGGGCGTCCGCGTTCAGCGTGAAGTCGTTGACGATGACCGAGCCGGCCACCGAGGCCTGGCCCGTACCGGCCGCGCCGGCGACGGCGACCGAGGTCGCCGAAGGATCGGCGCTCGCCGGAAGGATCGGCAAGGCGATCGTCGACGGCGCGAGCTCCATCTTCGCGTCGACCGTCATCGCGCCGGCGACGTCGGCGTTGCCGTCGACGTAGGCGGTGCTCGACGCGTTGATCACGCCGATCGAGATCGCTGCGCCGATGCTCGCGCCCTTGGAGAACGCCCCGGCCGCGCCCAGCGTCTGCGGGTCGAGCGAGGTCGTTGCCTTGACCGTCAGGTCGCCGCTCGAGACGAGGTTCGAGCCGCTGTCCGCCGACGCCTGGGTATTGAAGGTCACCGCGTTGATGCCCACCGAGCCCGCGATGCCCGCATTGCCGCTGCCGCCCGCGGCCGCGGCGCCCCAGGCGACGAAGTTGTCGCTCCCGCTTTCGGGCGTGAGCGCCTCAATGGTGACGCCGTCGCCCTGGATCGTCGACGAGCCGGTGACCAGCGCCTTATTGCTGCCGTTGACGACGTTCAGGCCGATGCCGGCGCCGATGTTGGCCTTCTTCGAGTCCGAGATCGCGATCGCCGAGGCGATGCCCTTCGCGGTCGCGTCGACCTGCGACTGCGCTTCGATCGTGACCGCCCCGCTCGCGCTCAGGTCCCCGCCGCCCGCCTGCGCGATGTTATGCGTGGTCAGGACATTGACCGAGACCGCCGCGCCGATGCCGACGCCGCTGCCCCCCTCGCCGGACTGCTTGCTGCTCTTGCCGCCCGCCGAGCTGGCTTCGCCGCTCGCCGTGGTATTGAGGGTCGTGTCGGCGCCGCCGCCACCCTTCGTGTTGTCGTTGCCGTTGAGCTGATTGTTGGCCTGGGCGTCGGCGCTGCCGCCGGAGCCCCCCGCCTGTGGATCGCTGCCGCTCTCGCCGCTCACCGTCGCGACCGCCTGCGCGTCGCTCGAGAGCAGCGAGGTCGACGAAATCGTGAGCGTGCCGCTGCTGGTATCGATGCCGCGGTCCACCGTCGCGCTGACGTTCTCGATCACTACCGCCACCGAGACCGACGCGCCGACCCCGATCTTGCCGCCGGCGGCCTTGCCGCTGGTGGTGGTGTCGAACGCGCCGAGCTGCGAGGCGGTGATCGAGACGTCGCCGCTCGCCGAGAGCGCAGTCATATCGGTGGTGGTGCCGACGGTCGCAGTCACGGTGTCCTGCACCACCGCGACCGCCGCGCCGATGCCGATCGCGGCGTTGCCGCCCGAGGCGCCGTTCTCGCCGTGCGTCAGAACGGAATTCGCCGAATCGGCCGACACGGTGAAGCTGCCGACCGAGCCGTCCCAGGTCGTGCCGTCGCTGATCTCGGCGTTCACCGTGTTGGTGACGACGTTGACCGCGACCGAGGCACCGACCCCGACGCCCGTTCCCGAAGCGTCGCCGCCCGAAGGTACCGCGGTTGCGAGATTCGTCTCGGCGCTCACGGCGTTGACGGTGACGTCTTGCCCGTGCGTCGTCACCGAGGCCGAGCCGGTCTGGCCCGGCGCGTGACCGATCACCGCCTCGGTGTGGTTCGTCACTACGTTGACCGCCACCGATCCGGCCACGCCGATCTTGCCGCCGCTCGCGCCGGAGGCCGCCTGGGCGATAAACGAGTCGGACTGGTTGACCAGTGTCTGGGTGTCGTTGCCGTCGCTCGTGAGCGCGATCGCCGTGCCGTCGTAGGCCTCCGCCTGCGACTCGGCGAGCTGGTATTTGCCCTTGCCGAGGTCGATCAGGTAGTAGGTGTCGCCGCTCGTCAGGCCGCCGATCGCGGCGCCGCCGTTCGCCTCGTAGCTCACCGCGTCGCCGGTGCGCAGCAGCGAGTCGCTGCCGAGCGCGAGCTCGCGCACGGTGCCGCCGGCGTCGAAGGAGATCGGATTGAGCAGATCCGGCACGTCCGGCCCTTTCCCCAGGGGGTCCGGAATGTATTTGAAGAACTTCTGGGTTCCGCTGACGCCGGAAGCGAGTGTCACGACCCCACTGGTCCCGCCGGCGATGGCCTGGCTCTGGGCGGTCGAGCTCTCGGTACCGGTACCGTAAAACCTGAACGTACCGTCGCCCAGGTTGTGAACGTAATAGCTTTTGCCGTCCTTGAGATTGCCGATTGTGGTGCCTTGGTACAGCACCTCTTCGCCGTTCTTCAGCTCCACGTTCTTCCCGAGGAAGATCGTGTTGTTGCTCGTGTCGACCACCGGGTGCGACACCACCGACGCCGTAGGCAGGGAAAGCGTGATCCCCGGAATGGTCGCTTCCACATCGACACCGCCGGCGTCGATCGTCGCGCCGGAGACGATGTAGGCTTCGTTGGTGACGTTGGCAACGTTGACCGACACCCCGACGCCGACGCCGGTGCCGCCCTCGCCGACCGAGGCCGCGCCGCTGGCGATCGCGTGCCCCATCGCGTTCACGCCCGACTTCACGGTGAGCATGCCGTCGGCCGTGACGCTGCCGACGTAGGCCTTGGCGCTCGCGCTCTCGATCGCGACCGCCACGGCCCCGGCGACGCTCACGCCGCCCTGCGAGGTCTTGGCCTTGTCGTTCGAGGCGCCCTCGGCGCCCTTGGCGTTCGAGTTCTGGTTCTTCGCGGCGCCGTCGGCGAAATTGGTCTGCTTGTTGGTGGCACCGTCGACCGACTGGCTGCCGCTGCCGTTGTCCTCCTGGCCGCCCTTGACGCTCGCCTTCGCGTTCGCCTCGCTGCGCGAGATCGTGGTCGCGCCGACCGTCACGTCCGTCGCCTCGACGTCGCGCACGACGTCCGCGAGCGCATGGTCGTTGACCACGGCCACCGCGATCGAGATGCCGACCCCGGTGTCGCTCGACTCGGTATCGCCTTCCGCGGTGGTGGTGACCTGGTCGTTCAGCGTCGCGTGCGCGTCGAGGGCGCCGGTGACCGAAAGCTTCGTGCTGCTGCTACCGATCGTGGCGTGCACGTCGTTGGCGGTGATCGCCACCGCCACCACCGGCGTGATCCCGGTGGAGCCCTTGGCCCCGGTGCGCGCCTCGGTCTCCATCTCCTGGCCGAGCGTGGCGTCGAGCGTTACCGTGTTCCCGCCGGAAAGCGATGCGCCGTCCTGGATCTCCGCGAACACTTCGTTCTGGCCGTAGTCGACCGCCACCGAAATGCCGACGCCGACGTTGGAGCCCTGCCCCCCACCGTCGCTCGGCAGCGCCTGCGCCGTGTTGGACACGTCCGCGTCGGCCTTGAGCGTAATGTCGGCCGCGGAGCCGCTGCCGGTGATCGTCACCGTGGGCTCGTGGTACACGGTGTTGCCCGACGAATCCTTCGTGGTGTAGCCGACGGTCGCCTCGATGTCGGTGAACGCGAGATTGATCGCGACCGACCCCGCGACGCCGGTCTTGCCGCCGCCGGCCCCCGAGGTCGCCCAGGCACCGAACACGTCGGTCTTGTCGACGAGCGCCTGCGATCCGCTCCCGGCTGTGAGCTGCACCAGGCCGGTGTCTCCGCCCGCGAGCGCGTCCGCCTTGGTGTCGTAGAGCTTGAGGGTGCCGTCGGCCTGCACGTTCACGTAATACGTGTGGCCGTCGCTGAGACCGCCGACCGGCGTTCCGCTGGCGCCGGCGTCGTAGACCACCGCGTCGCCGGTACGCAGGTGCGATTCGCCGACATTGATGGCGTTGCCGCTCACTGTGGACGCGTCGAACCCGAGGCTGCGATCGGCCTGCGTGGCCTGGACGTCGAGGCCGCCGGCATACACGGTCGATTGCCCGATGTAGGCGAGGTTCTTGTCGCTCGCGTAGTTCACCGCGATCGCCGCGCCGACTCCGGTGCCTCCGGGTCCGGCGCCGCGCAGGGTTTGCGTTCCGCTGCCGGCCGAAGTGAGCTGTTGCAGACCCGTGGTGCCGGTGGCGGCCTTGGCGTCCGCCTGGGTGTCGTACAGCTGGAAATACCCGCCGCCGACGTCCCTGACGAAGTACTCGTGATCGGTGGTCAGCCCGCCGATGGGGGCGCTGCCCTGGAAATAGGTGACCGAGTCGCCCGTCTGCAGGCCGCTCTTGGTACCGAGGTTGATTGTATTCGGATTGCTTGAGGCGTCCTTCGTGTTGACCTTGGTCGGATCGAAGGTCACCGCGCCGATCACCGCGCTGCCGTCGGCGGTCGCCGTGCCGTCCACGTTCGCCGCCGAGCTCACCGTCAGCAACTCGCCCGCATGGATCGTCAGCCCGTCCGGTATGTACGCCTGCGAACTCGCCTGCTCGACGTTCACCGCCACCGCACCGGCCACACTCACCGAGCCGTCCGAGGTCGACGCGGAGGGCGACTTCGCACCTTCCGTGCCCTTCGCCTTGTTGCCCGCCGACGTCGACTCGCTGTTCGCGAACGTCGTCTGGTCGCTGGTCTGCTGGTCGATGTTCTCGCCGTTGTTCGCGTTCCCGCCCGAGCCGTTGTCTTCCGAGCCCCCCGCCACGCTCGCCGTCGCGCTCGAGCTGCTGCCCGAGATCGTGCTCGCCGAGAACGTCATCGCCCCGTCGGCCCACAGGTCCCGGCTCGTCGTCGCCAGCGCGCTGTCGTTG
>Ga0307377_10000894_pt1 | contig 39711 bp, 38 predicted proteins | sample TR3MG_FD_202535 | JGI IMG/M metagenome (GOLD analysis project Ga0307377, IMG submission 202535) | Soil microbial communities from Risofladan, Vaasa, Finland - TR-3 | ecosystem: Environmental > Terrestrial > Soil > Coastal area > Acid sulfate soil | place: Finland: Risofladan, Vaasa | collected... | reverse complement strand
AGTGGTGCTATCCCCGCTACTGGCGCAAGGTGAATGGGCGAGTGCGCTTCAGCGATGGTGAAAGCGTCCTCAGCTTTCACCAAACGACGGCGGTCAGTCGCTTTGTTAAAGTGCAAGGGGACAGAAGCCCCGGAGCCTGCCCTGAGCGTAGCCGAAGGGACGATGATTGGGTCTACTGGTCAACCCGGCTGGGACGTGACCCAAGCAAACCGCGACAGGTCACACGGCTGCTCAAAAGACAGCGTGGTTGTTGCGCATTCTGTGGACTGCGCTTCACGACAGATGACGTGATCGAGATGCATCATCACGACGAGAACCACACCAACAACGCCTTCGACAACTTGCGCTTGCTTCACGGTCATTGTCACGACGTCGTTCACGGCAAGCAGTGTCTATGACAAAGACCCGTATTCTGAAGAGCCGGATAAGGCGAAAGTCTTACGTACGGTTCGGGAGTGGCGGCGGGGTGGGTGACCGCCCCGCCGACCATGACCTAGGCGGAGGCGAGCGTCAGCGAGCCGCAGGCTAGCAAGCGGACGCCAGTCCGCCGCGCCGCTAGGCGTGACGCTGCGCGTCACGCCTAGCGCCGAGGGTCAGGCGCGCTGTAAAGCGTCGCCTGCACCCTCTTGTTGGCCATCCGCTTTGAATCCTTCGTGGAAAGTGACGGTGCCCTGCGGAGTGTGCCCGTCGAAAGACAGAGCGAAAAAGACCTCCGGTGGCACTCCCTCATGCACAAATCCCGGTAGGTTTTTGAACCCGAATTTCCTGTAGTAATCCGGATGTCCCACGAGACAACATCCTTGAGCATTCATATCTTTCAGCCGTGACAGCCCTTCCCGTATCAGGGCTTTGCCGATGCCTTGCCGCTGGTACTCCGGCAACACCGAAACAGGTCCAAGGCCGAACCAGTTCCGAGTGCCGTCCGAAATGGTCACAGGAGAGAATGCAATATGCCCTATCACACGGCCATCGACTTCGGCGACGAGAGATATCGTGAGGGCCTTGGCTGCGCGTAGCGCCTCGATGATGAACTGCTCCGTGTGATTGCTGATCTCCAGGGTCATAAACGCGGCGACTGTCACCTCAGTTATCGCGCTCACGTCGGCCTCGGTTTCGCTCCTGACAACAATCTTCGGATTCATGGGTTCCTCGTTTCTCTTCCTATCTGGCCAACGGTAGCGGCTCACCTGCGCGGCGGCTCTGGCGATGAGCCTCCGGCAGAGACCTCGGTAGCAGGCCCAGCCAACCCCACAATCGCTCAGGATAGCCGCGTCGGGTGCAGCCACAGGTTAGCCCGCCGCTTCCCGACTATCCTTCCAGAGCCGGGCGATAGATAGTATAGTCAAAGACGTGTTCAAAACCAAACTGCTGATAGAGCAGGTAGCCCAACCGGGAGGCCGTAAGCACGGCAAAGCGATGCCCTTCATTGGCTGCCTCAGATAGAATGCGGGATAGAATCGCTTTGCCCAGCCCGCATCTCCTCCATTCCGGCAAAGTTGCCATCACGTAGACCCCCGGCAAACCGTTCGCCTCAACCAGCGCGCCAATGGCAGCCGGCGGGCCATCTCCTACACGAGCCAGAAACAGCCTGCCTGGATTCTCAGCCAACCAGTCATCAGCCATCGCTTCGAAGTAGTCGAGTCCCGCCCCTTCTGGAAAACGAAACGCTACGTGCCGAATCCTGCTGGCGGCCTCAAGATCAGAGCGAGTGGCTGCCAGCCAGACCTTGAGGCCACCATTGCGACCGATATCAGGGGCCGGCAAGGGGGCGATCATGGCTGGCAAGAGCGGAGGGTCCAGTACCAGCCCTTGCTGCTCCAAGAGCTGTGCCAGGTGCAGAGGCTGATGGTTCGGCCTCAGCCACCAGTACCACGGCACGTTCCGTTCAGCGAAGAACGCTTTGATTGCCTCGATTTCACTAACGATGATCCTGTCTGATGTGCCAGGCGGATAGCTCCCGCTCAGAACAAGGTTGAGCAGCGGAATCGGCAGCCCGGTGGAAGTGGCTTTCACTCCGATTCCATCAAGACAAGCAGCAGCAGGTGCAAGTGAGGATAGCCATGCCTGAACGGTACGGGTATGTGAATCTGCCTGACAGACAAGTTCTTCCCGTGTTTGGTTCAGAATTGCAGAGAGATTCTCAATAGGCATGTGTATCTACCGCTGTGATAGGCGGGCTAACGTTGAACTCACCTGCCGCCGGGTTGAGCGCGATATCCTCGCCAACCAAGTACCATCTTGATCGCTGTACCTTTGAAATCGTGCCGAGATTAGGCGGTCAGGTGCAGTGATTGTTAGGTGGCCTGTTCTTATCCAAGATCACTCTCATCCCCGACCTTTGCCACAAGGAATTGATACGTTGCTTCGGGTACATACTGTCTGACGATATCTTCCCAACCTGTTGGTCCGATTATCCCTCTCACCAAACTCGAACTCACTTCAGCCAACTCGCGTGGTGGCATAAGAAACACGGTGATGATATCTGCACACAAATCGCTGTTTATGTGACGCCAGCCTCGCTCATACTCATAATCTTCTCCATTTCGTATCCCTCGTAGTATGTAGCGGGCGTCAATCGAAGCCGCATAATGCACCAGAAACCGAGCTTCAAAGCTGTCAACAACGATTTGAGTAATGGCTTCAGTTGATTGACGGACCATCCTGACGCGCTCTTCTAGGGAGAAAGTGTATTGCTTGTCAGGGTTAACCCCCACGGCTACCACCAACTCATCAAACAGGTTGGCCCCCTGCTCAATCATCCACAGATGACCATTCGTGATAGGGTCGAAACTCCCGGCATATATCGCTTTCTTCATAGTCTTGAATCTACTTCTCAACACCTTCGTGGCTTGTACTCTCTCTAGTTTGGCCACCTAACTATTGAGTAGACCGAATGATTTCGGCCTATCTGCCCCGGCCCCTAGACTGAACGGATTCGGTATAGCATTCCTGAAAGTTGACTTATGCCGAATTTCGGCTATACTATGTGGAGTCTTAACTGGGCAATCTGATTTACGATACAGATCCGACGACGCCTACAGTATACAGCCAACTTCGCTTCTTTGTCAAATCGGGAGGGAATGGCCTATGACGGAACAACACCCCAAAAAACTTCTGGATCAGGTTCGCGACGCCATCCGCCTCAAGCATTACTCTATCCGCACCGAGGAGGCCTACGTCAACTGGATCAAGCGCTACACCTTTTTCCACGGCGTGCGTCATCCGGCCGAAATGGGCGCTGCCGAAGTAGAAGCATTCTTGACCCACCTGGCCGTGAAGGAAAACGTCGCCGCCTCCACCCAGAATCAGGCCCTCAGCGCTTTGCTTTTTCTCTACCGCGAAGTGCTTCACCAGGAACTCGGTCCCGTTGACGCCCTGCGCGCCAAGCGCCCTAAACGGCTGCCCACCGTCCTGACGCAGGAAGAGACGCTGCGCCTCATCGGCTGCCTGTCGGGCACGCACCAACTGATGGCCAAGCTGATCTATGGCAGCGGCATACGCCTGATGGAGTGTCTACGCTTGCGCGTCAAGGATCTCGAATTCGAGCGGCGGGCCATCATCGTCCGCGACGGCAAGGGGGCGCAGGACCGGGTGACGGTGCTGCCCGACAGCCTCATCCCGCTGCTCCAGGAACACCTGCAGCGGGTAAAAGCCCTGCATCAGCAGGATCTGGCTCAAGGCTTCGGCTCGGTCTACCTGCCCGACGCCCTGGCGCGCAAATATCCCAACGCCGACCGGGAATGGGGCTGGCAATACGTCTTCCCGGCCAGCTCCCTATCCCCGGACCCCCGCTCTGGCGTTGTGCGCCGCCACCACCTGCACGAGAGCAGCCTGCAAAAGGCGATCAAAGAGGCAGCCCGCCTGGCCGGCATCGTCAAACCGGTCGGACCCCACACTCTGCGCCACTGCTTTGCCACCCACCTCCTGGAAGCCCACTACGACATTCGCACGGTGCAGGAACTGCTGGGTCACAAGGACGTGAAGACAACCAGGATCTACACCCACGTGCTCAACCGGGGGGGCCTGGCGGTGCGCAGCCCGCTGGATTGATGCCCCCAGTACGTGACTTGCGCACTTGCGCCCTATGGCTATAATTGGCAGCACCGTGGCGCCCGACCCAAAGCCCGACGGCGGGCCAATCCCCGCCCTACGTTCTGGCTATGGCGCCCCACGCAACACGGATCACGCATCACGTCTTACGCATTACGCATTACGCATTACGAATTACGAATTACGCGTTACGCATTACGAATTACGCATCACGCATGGACTTCTCCCTCTCCCCCGAACACGACATGGCCCGCCACATGGTGCGGGAGTTTGCCGAGCGCGAGGTTGCTCCCACCATCAAGGAGTACGACCGCGCCCAGCAGGTCAACCTGAACGCACTCCGCCGCATGGCGGAACTGGGTATCCTGGGCATCTGCATCCCCTCCCGCTACGGCGGCGCTGGCATGGACTATGTCTGCCTGGGGCTGGCTTGCGAGGAACTGGAACGAGTAGACACCTCGCTGCGCGTGGTCATGAGCGTCCACGTCGGGCTCAACTCCCTGGGTCTGCTCCAGTGGGGCAGCGAGGAGCAAAAGCAACGCTGGCTTACCCCACAGGCGCGAGGCGAGCGTTACGCCGCCTACGCCCTCACCGAGCCGGGCGCCGGCTCCGACGTGGCCGCCACTGTCGCCACTGCCCGCCGCCAGGGGGACGTCTATGTCCTCAACGGCGAAAAGATGTGGATCAGCCTGGCAACCGTCGCCCACAACTTCCTCGTCTTTGCCAAGACGGACCCCCATGCCGATCCGCCCCACGCGGGCCTCAGCGCCTTCGTCGTCGAGCGCGAGATGGCGGGCGTGACCACCGGCGACATCCACGGCAAACTCGGCGTGCGCGCCGGCTCCACCGGCTGGATCAACCTGGCCGACGTCGAGGTGCCGCTCGCCCACCGGCTCGGCGAGGAGGGGGAGGGGTTCAAGATCGCCATGAGTTGCCTGGACAACGGGCGCTACACCGTCGCGGCCGGTGCCACGGGTCTCATCCGCGCCTGCCTGGAGGCGTCGGTCAAGTACGCCCACGAGCGGCGCACCTTTGGGCAAGAGATCGGCCAGCACCAACTGGTCCAGCAGATGATCGCGCGGATGGCGCGCGACTATGAGATGGCGCGGCTCCTCTACCTGCGGGCGGGGTGGCTCAAGAACCAGGGGCGGCGCAACACGCGCGAGACCAGCCTGGCCAAGTGGTTCGCCACCGAGGCCAGTTTCGCGGCCGCCTCCGACGCGGTGCAGATACACGGAGCCTACGGCTACTCGGACGAGTACGACGTCGAGCGCTACCTGCGCAACGCCAAAGGCGCCTGCATCTACGAAGGCTCCACCCAAATCCACGAACTCCTGCAGGCCGGCTATGCGTTGGGCTACCGGGAGGATCGGCCGTTGCGATGTGAGCTGCCGCCATACGGGGAATAATGCGTAATCCGTAATCCGTAAAATTACGAATCACGAGTTACGCATTACGCATCACGCATTACGAATTACGAATTACGAGGTGCCGATTGGATTACGAGGAGTGGCTCAAAGCGGTGCCGGCGGAGATCACCGGCGATCCGCTCTGGACGGTGAAGGCGTATCGGTTGGCTCTGTTTGTGGCGGATTTGGGCTGGGACGACGTGACCAAACTGGTGCGCGACAAACGTACCACCGCTCTATCAGACCAACTCTATCGCGCGCTTGGTTCTATCGGCGCCAACATCGCGGAAGGGTACGGCCGCAGTTCCGGTAAGGACCGGGTGCGCTTCTACGAATACGCCCTCGGCTCAGCCCGTGAAAGCCGCGACTGGTACTACAAAGCGAGGCACATTCTGGACCAATCCGCCGTGAACCATCGCTTCGATCTACTATCTCAAATCACCCGCCTGCTCCTGGTCATGATCCCTGACCAGCGAGACCACACTCTAAAAGAGGAGTCACCACCATACGACCCAGACCCTGACAACTAGCCCACAACCCTTACGCCTTACGCATTACGGATTACGCATTACGAATTACTTTAGGGAGGTGTATCTTGCACATCGTCGTATGTATCAAGCATACGCCCGACTCCGAAGCCAAGATGTCGGTGGACGGAGCGGGCAACGTCTCCTGGGGTGAATCTCCCCTCATCATCAACCCCTGGGACGAGTACGCCGTCGAAGAGGCCCTGCAACTGCGCGACAAGCACGGCGGGACCGTCACCGTCATCTCGGTGGGGCCGGAACCCGCGCTCGAGGCGCTCAAGCACGCCATCGCCATGGGCGCCAACGAGGCCATCCGCATCTGGGACGACGCCTGCGCCGGCTCCGACACCCTCGCCACCAGCTACGTGCTGGCCAGGGCCATCGAAAAGATGGGCGACGTGGACCTGGTCCTCTTTGGCAAGTCGGCGATTGACGCCGAGACCTGGCAGACCGGTTCGGCCGTCGCCCACCGGCTCGGCATTCCCTCGCTGATGTACACCATCAAGATCGCCGAACTCGACCCCAATGCCAAGACGATCACCGTCGAGCGGCTGCTGGAGGAGGGGCGGCAGGTCGTCGCGGCCCCGCTGCCGGCCGTCGTCGGCACCACCAAGGGCATCAACGAGCCGCGCTACACGTCCTTCATGGGCATTCGCAAGGCAGCCAAGATGCAGTATCCCCTGTGGACGCTGGCCGACGCCGGCGCGGATGCCGGCAAGGTCGGCGCGGCCGGCTCCGGCGTGCGCTGGCCCAAGGTCTTTATGCCGCCGGTGCGCGAGGGGGAGGCCGAAATCATCTCGGCCGAGACGGTCGAGCAGGCGGCCGCCATGCTGGTTGATAAACTGCTGGCCGAGAAGGTGATCTAGGAGGCGATGCCATGAGCAACGATATTTTCGTGTGGGTCGAACACTTCAAGGGCCAGCCCGCCGGCGCCTCCTGGGAGGCGGTCGGCACGGCCCGCCGGTTGGCGGACAAGTTGGGCGGCCAGGTGACCGCCTGCATCTTTGGCGCTCAGGGGCTCGACCCCCTGGCGCAGCAGGCCATCTCCTACGGCGCCGACACCGTTCTCCTGTGCGAGGATGCGACGCTGGCCGACTTTCGCGTCGAGCCGTACACGGCGCTGATGGCCAGGGCCGTGCGCGAGGCCCAGCCCGCTGTCGTCGTCATCGGCTCCACCTTTCGTGGGCGCGAGTTAGGCCCCGCCCTGGCGGTCGAACTGGACACCGGCTGCATCGCCGACTGCACCGCGCTGGAGTTCGAGGATGGCCAACTGGTCGCCCGGCGCCCGGTCTATGCCGGCAAGCTGCTCTCCAACTGCGTCATCCCCGAGCGGCGGCCGCAGATCTTTACCACCCGCGTGCGCGCCTTCCCCAAGCCAGAGCCGGACGCGGGCCGTAAGGGACAGGTCAACAAGGTCGCCCCGGTGCTGGCCGAGGCGGACATCCGCACCAAGGTCACCGGCTTTCAGGAGACCGTGGGCGGCGTCAGCCTGGCCGACGCAGGCATCATCGTCTCCGGCGGCCGTGGCGTCGGCGGGCCGGAAGGCTTCGCCCCCGTGCGCGAGCTGGCGCAGACGCTCAAGGCTGCCGTCGGTGCCTCCCGCGCCGCCGTAGACGCCGGCTGGATCCCCTACGAGTACCAGGTGGGCCAGACCGGCAAGACGGTCGGCCCCGACCTGTACGTCGCCATCGGCATCTCCGGCGCCATCCAGCACCAGGCCGGCATGCGCACCAGCAAGGTCATCGTCGCCATCAACAAGGACCCCGAAGCCCCCATCTTCAAACTGGCGCAATACGGCATCGTCGGCGACCTGTTCAAGGTCGTGCCTGCTCTGGTCGCCGCCTTCAAGGCCAAACTGGGCTAGAGTTGGTTTGCTCACTGCCAAGCCCCTGTGGGAGAGTCTCCCCGCAGGGGCTTTCTTCTTCCCCCCGCCACCCCCTCCCGCCTGGCCAATCTGCCATTCGCTGATTTGCCGATTTGCCGATTCGCTTTATAATCGAACCCTGCAAAGGTTCAACCGATGGATACAACAGACAACCCTGGACAACCTACCACGGCCGAGGTGCTGGCCGAAGTCGAACGCCGCCGCGCGGCGGCCTCGCCCCCCGTGAGCGAGGGGGAGCGACGAGTCGTCGTCATCGCTGACCGCTTCATCTTCTGGCTCAGCAAGCACTGGCTGGCGGTCTTTAACCTGCTGGCCTTCCTGTACGTGGGCCTGCCATTCCTGGCCCCGGTGCTGCTGGCGCTGGGGGCCCCGGGGCCGGCGCGTCTCATCTACGCCCTCTACGCCCCCCTCTGCCACCAACTGCCCCAGCGCTCCTGGTTCCTGTTCGGCCCGCAGTGGGCCTATACCCTGCCCGAGTTGATCGAGCGGCTGGGGGCCAACCTCACGCCCGAACTGACGACCCGCGCCTTCGTCGGCGACGCCAGCATCGGCTACAAAGTCGCCCTCTGTCAGCGTGACTCCGCTATCTACGGCGCCATCGTGCTGTTCGGGCTTGCTTATGCGCCGCTGCGCCGCCGCTGGAAGGTCCCCCCGCTTTCCTGGTGGGTCTACATCGTCTTCGGCATCCTGCCCATGATGATAGACGGGGGCTACCAGTTCCTGTCCTACGCGCTGGCCTACTTTTGGCCTGGGGGGCCGATCTCCCCGCACGAAACCACGCCGCTCCTGCGGGTGATCACCGGCGCCCTCTTCGGCCTGGCCACCACCTGGCTGGCCTACCCGTACATCCAGGAATCCATGGACGACATTCGCAAAACTCTGCACCAACGCTTCGGATGGCAGTGAGCAAATCGCAAATCGCAAATCGCAAATGGCGAGGGCCAGTTACGCATTACGCATTACGCATCACGTTTCACGTTTCACGTTTCACGTTTCACGTTTCACGTTTCACGCTGTGAACCATGATCCGAGAGTGCCTGGGCGACATCGTATTGTACCGCTTTGAGGGACTGGACGGGGCTGGGGGGGTGGTCCAGGCTGTGCTGACCCGCCTCGGCGGGGTGAGCCGGCCCCCCTATGCCACCCTCAACCTGGGCCACACCGTCGGCGACGACCTGCCCGCCGTGGAGGAGAACCACCGGCGCGCGCTGGAGGCGCTCGGGCTGGACCCCCGCCAGGTCGTCAGCCCCCACCAGGTGCACGGGGCGCGCGTGGGCATCGTAGGCCGCGTCCATCGAGGCTCCGTCCAGCCGGCCACCGACGCGCTGGTGACCGCCGTGCCGGGCGTGCCGCTGCTGTTGCGCTTCGCCGACTGCGCGCCGGTCGTGCTCTTCGACCCCGTGCGGCGCGTCGCCGGCCTCGCCCACGCTGGCTGGCAGGGGGTGGCGGTGGGGGTCGTGCCTGCCACGGTGCGGGTGCTGGTCGAGCGGCTGGGCTGCCACCCCGCCGACCTGTGGGCCGGCCTGGGCCCCACCATCGGCCCCTGCTGCTACGAGGTGGGGCCGGAGGTCGTGGCGGCGGTCCAGGTCGCCTGCCCGCCTGGAGCGGACGTCGTGCGCCGTGTCAACGGGCAGTTCCACCTGGACATGCCCGCGGCGGTACAGGCCCAACTCCGCGCCGTGGGGGTGAGGGAGATCGAGGACGCGAGGGTCTGCACCGCCTGCCATGTGGACGAATTCTTCTCCCACCGCGCCGAGGGTGGCCGCACCGGCCGCTTCGGCGTTCTGATCGGGATGGTGGAATGAACGACGTGACCCGCAATCTCGCCCAGGTGCAGGAACGCATATTACAGGCCGCCCTCAGGGTGGGGCGAGACCCGGCTGCGGTCACCCTGGTCGCCGTGAGCAAGACCTGCCCGCCCGAGGCGGTCGTCGCTGCCTACCAGGCGGGCGTGCGTCATTTCGGCGAAAACCGCGTCGAAGAAGCGCTGCCCAAGATCCCGGCCGTCCACGCACGCGTCGCCGGCCCACGGCCCACCTGGCACATGGTCGGCCACGTGCAGAGCCGCAAAGCGCAGCCGGTCGTCGCCTGCTTCGACACCGTCCACTCCGTGGATCGGCCCAAGGTCGCCCGGCGGCTGAGCCAGTTCGCGCACGAGGCCGGGCGGATCCTGCCGGTGCTATTAGAGTGCAACGTCTCCGGCGAGGAGACCAAGTTCGGCTTTGACCTGCGCGGCTGGGAGCAGGACGAGGGGCGGCGGGGAGCGTTCTTTGCCGCCGTCGAAGAGATCCTGGCGCTGCCTGGCCTGGCGGTACAGGGCTTGATGACCATGGCCCCGTTCGTCGCCGATCCCCAGGTGGTGCGGCCGGTCTTTGCCAGCCTGCGCGCTCTGTTGGATGTGCTGCGGGAGCGCTTTCCGTCCGGCGACTGGCGTCACCTGTCCATGGGTATGACCGACGATTTCGAGATTGCGATTGAGCAGGGAGCCACGCTGGTGCGCATCGGGCGCGCCATCTTCGGCCCGCGGCCCGACGGGCATATCACATTAGGGGGGCATCCGTGAACGTTCGAGTCGTCACGCTACTATTGCAACTGATCAACCTGCTATTCACGCTGTACACTTTTGCCATCATCGCCCGCTCTCTGCTGCCGTGGCTGCGCATCAGTTACTACCACCCGCTCATGCGCTTCCTGATCCGCATCACTGAACCGGTCCTGGCCCCCCTGCGCCGCTACATCCCCCCTGTGGGCGGGCTAGACTTTACCCCCATGATCGCCCTGATCGTGCTCTGGCTGATCGAGCAATTGCTGCGGGCACTCATCCTGGCCCTGTTCTAGCCAGGTGAAGGTGCTTGCGCTGGACCACAGTCCAGCGCTCTGTCGGCGGACTGTTGTCCGCCGGAAGCAAACAAGTGTGGCGGTGAAGGTGCTTGCGCTGGACCACAGTCCAGCGCTCTGTCGGCGGACTGTTGTCCGCCGGAAGCACACAAGTGTGGCGGTGAAGGTGCTTGCGCTGGACCACAGTCCAGCGCCCTGTCGGCGGACTGTTGTCCGCCGGAAGCACACAAGTGTGGCGGTGAAGGTGCTTGCGCTGGACCACAGTCCAGCGCCCTGTCGGCGGACTGTTGTCCGCCGGAAGCACACAAGTGTGGCGGTGAAGGTGCTTGCGCTGGACCACAGTCCAGCGCTCTGCCGGCGGACTGTTGTCCGCCGGAAGCAATCGAGTGTCGCGGTGAAGGTGCTTGCGCTGGACCACAGTCCAGCGCTCTGTCGGCGGACTGTTGTCCGCCGGAAGCAATCAAGCCCTAATCCGCAATCCTCATTCCTCATTCCTCATTTCTCATTCCTCATTCCGCATTCCTCAATCCGCAATCCGCAATCCGTACCTTCTCTCAATCTCCTCCAACGCCTCCAGCGCCGCCCCTGCCACGCCCGCATCGGCGCCGGCCAGCGCCGCTTTCAGCGGCTCCACGTCGTCGGGCCGCCCGGCCTGGGCCAGGGTCTGCGCCGCCGCCTGCCGCACCGTGGGGTCTCCTTCCTGCAAGGCCCGCCGCAGCATCCGCCGTGCTGCCTCTCCCACGCCCACCCCTTCCCGCTGCGACGCCGCCCACGAAATGAGCCACGGTAACTGCTCGATCGCGGGTGGGGGGGCTGCCCCGGAGATGTTCGCCCGCTCCTCCAGTTCGCCCAGCGCCACCGTTGCCGCCGAGCGCACGATCCACTGCGGCTCCTCGCGGATCACTTTCTCCAGCACGTCCCGCGCCTGCAACTGGGCCAGCCCGTACACCGCCGCCCGCCGCACCAGCACGTCCTCCAGGGTCAGGGCCTCGTGCAACAAGGCCACCCCCTCTGCGCCACACTGGGCCAGTGCCTGGGCCGCCAAGAGGCTGAACGTCTCGTCTCCCTCCAGCATGATGCGGGCCAGCCAGCGCGTCGCCGCGTCGGACCCCAGGTGTGCCAGCCCCCGCACTACCGTCTCACGCGCAGCCGCGTCCTGAGCTTGCATTACGGCCTCCAGCGCGGGCAGGTCCGCCTCCCGCGCCGTGCGCGTCAAGCCCAGCACGGCCACCGCCCGCACTCCAGGGTCGGGGTGCTGGACCGCCTGCCTGAAAAAGTACGTCACGCCGGGTACGCCGGTCGCGGCCAGTGCCTCGGCCAGTCCCTGCCGCACCTGGGGTGGGCGGCCCGGCTGGAGCAAACTGCGCGCCAGCATCGCCATCGCCCCGTCGCGCCAGGCGGCCCCGGCGGGGGCCGCGCGGAGCCAGGAACTCAGCGTAAGCAGGCGGGTGCAGAACAGGTCGTCGGGGCCGCGCAGCCACGCTGCCACCAGTGACCCCATGTCACCCAGTTCGGCCCACCAGCGCAGCACTTCGGCCCACTGGGGGTCCTCCAGCCGTTCGGCCAGTATAGCTGTAGCGCCCTCGTCGCCGGCCAATTGGCGCGCCGCCAGGTACGCCTGCCACAGCGGGTTGGCGAACGTGTAGCGGTCCAGGCCGGCCGGGCGCATCAACCCCCGCGCGCCGGTCAGTGCGCGCCAGGCGTGGCCGGCCGCCCGGGAGGGACGTTCCTCCGCTGGAGGGAGCACCACCTCGATGGCGGCCTCAATTTCCGCACGGCTCGCCGTCGTCCGTCTCTCCTGCTGCAGCCTTAGCGCCAGTTGCCCGGCCACGGCCCGGCATACTCCCGGCACCCACGTCTCTCCCCCCTGGCCGAGGAACAACTCCAGCGCGCGCTCGAAGCACGCGGCCCGCTGGGCCGGCGCCTGCCCGTCCGCTACCACCAGCGTCGCTCGCAGTGCCAGTTCCAACGGCGGAGTGCCCGCGCGCGCCGCTTGCTGCAATTCCGCCACCAGGTTGCGCAGGACGGCTGGCTGGGAAGCCTCACCCCTCGCCGCGTTCGCCTCCGCCCAGCGCCTGGCCAATCGCTCCGCCTGCCGGGCGTCCCACGTCGCCAGCGTCAGCGGGACGAAGCCTGCTTCGGTCAGCGGGGCGTAGCCCCGCGAGCCTGCGCTCACCAGCCACAGGTTCCCAGGCAGGGCGCGCACCAGTTCGGCCAGCCACGCGGCGGCCTGCTGGCGCTGCTGCGGGTCTAGTTCATCCCACCCATCGGCGAGCACGGCTGCCTGGCCTGCCTGTAGGCGCTGGCGCAGAGGGTTCGCCATCCCACCGCCCCCTCCGACGGCGGCCACGGCGGCCTGGACCAGCCGCTCGATCCCGTTGGCCTGCTGGAGGCCAGCGCTGCCCACCTCGTTCCAATCCAGCGCCGGGAGCAGCACGTACAGCGGCAACCGCTTTTGCGCCGGTCCCAGTTCCGCTTGGGCCTCGGCGGCGTCGCCATCGTCCCCCACGGTCTGGGCGCACGCGAGCGCCACGTAGGCCAATAGCGTGGTTCTCCCTGTCCCAGGACCACCCAGGATCGCCAGTTGGGGATGGCCGTTCAGGGTCTGGTGCAGTGGCAAAGCCGGCGGGCTCCCAGGCGCGGGCCGGGCATCGGAGAGGGATTGAGGGAGGGGGGAGGGGAGGAACAGTTCAGGTTCGACGAAGATGGCGTCCAACGGAGCGGCGGTGGCCGGTGCGAGGAGCGAGCGCGCCCACGCGGCCACCCGTTCGCGGTAACGGTCCTCGGCTTTTGTCTGCAGGCGATGGTACAACCGCACCGGCGGGGCTACCAGGGTCTGCCAACCCAGGCGCAACTCGGTCCGCAGACGGTACGCCAGTCCGGTCAGCAGAAGCGCTGTCGCCGCCCCGATCAGCGCCGACGCGACGTCGAATCGCCAGTGGGGGATACGTCACCTCCCGGAGGCTGTGCGCTGTGCCCGGTGCAGGGCAGACCGCACGCGCGCCAAGAGTTCCTTGTAACTGAAGGGCTTGATCATATAGTCGTCCGCGCCCAGTTCGAGGCCGCGGATGACGTCTCGTTCGGCTCCGAGCGCAGTGGCGAAGATAATGGGGGCCCTGGTGATCTCTTTCAGCCGCTCGCAGACGACCCAACCGTCAATGTCAGGTAAGAGGATGTCGAGCAAGATCAGATCCGGCTCCGCTTCCTGGGCCGACTCCAATCCGCTCGTGCCATCCCGGCAGACGGTAACCTGGTACCCTGCCTGCTCCAGTTGGAGACGCATCATGCGCGATAAAGCATCATCATCTTCGATGAGCAGGATTCGCTCCCCCACAATCCCACCTCCGTGTCCGAGGGCCTCTTAGGTCCGGCACTGGTTGAACTCCCGCCTATGATAGTCCGATTGGTGCACTTGTCAACCTAGCCCGTTGTCCATCTTCCCGCAAGTTCAAAAGCGGTGAACTGTGTTCCGGGTACTCCTGCCGGAACTTGCGGGAAGATTACCGGTACATAGGTACTATTGACCATGGGCTATTTGTACGCTACAATAGTTGGCGATGTTGGGACGGGTGCCCGCCCCCCGAAACCCACATCAAAGGCTGTTTGTGGTTACCCTCCTTTCGCGAGCCACGGCCTCCCCTGCCACGGGGAGGCCGTGGCTGTTGTGTCGCCCGGCGGTCATATCCGCACGATGATGCGTTCGCAGTTGCCGCAGGTGCCCAGACTATCCTGCCGCAACTGCCAATCCAGGCTGGGCGACACGCCGATGCCACATCCGCTGCACGCTCCATCCTGTACCTGGACTACTGCCAACCCACCTTTCCTGCGTCGCAGGTTCTGATAGGTGACCAGATCGCCGGCCGCGATGCGAGGCACCAGCCCCGCGCGCGCCTGCTCAATTTCCACCAGCCTTCCTCGTAGTGTCTCCCGCTCGGCTATCAGGTCCGCCTGCTGCGCCGACCAGTTCGCCTGGATTTCATCGAGGTGGTGCTGAGCCTCTGCCTGCGTGGCCCGGGCCTCCTCCAGTTCGATCATCGCTTCCAGCAAGTTGTCTTCCAGTTTCTGGCGCCGCCGCTGGAGCGCGGCTACGTCTGCTTGCAGGTCCGTCAGTTCCTTGGGATTCTTGACCGCGCCGCTATACAGTAATTTCTCAGAACTGGAAACCTTGTCCGAGGCTCCCTGGGTTTCCAGTTCCAGGTCCCGCTGCCGCACCGCCAATTTCTGGACTAGCGCCTGGGCACGCGGCAGGGTTTGGCGCGCCTGCTTCAGCGCCTCACTTTCCCCCAGCGCAGCCTCTACCTCCTTCAGGCGGCGTTGCTTGGCGTCTCCCTCCCGATCCACAACCTGCAGGCGATAGAGGTCCGCTCCCTTCGTCATTGGCCGTCCTCCCGATCAAGCATGAGAGGAGCCTGATGCCAACGGCATCAGGCTCCTCGCTCTACCCACGTCGTTCACCCGTGGAATGCCAATCCATCCCCGCACTTCCCCCGGCCTGTCGAGCACTCACCGCCCTGGTTTCAGCGTCCAGTGTTAAGCCTCTGCCTCTGGCGCTGCCGCGGGTGTTTCGGCCTCCGGTTCTGGTGCTACTTTCACCGCCTCGGCCACCGGTTGGGGCCTGACCCCTCTCGCTCTGACGTGTCGCACGACCAGGAGCACCACCCCCGCCGCCACGCAGATGATGGCGAACACCTGCGCCGCCGCCATGGGACCCAGCATCCAGGCATCGGGGCGGAAATACTCGACGAAGAAACGACCCAACGGATAACCGATCACGTAGCCCAGCAGGATATCCCCCTCCAACAGCCGGCCCTTCAACTTGCTCGCGATCACGGCCAGGACGATGAACACCACCAGGCACCACAGCGATTCGTACAGGAAGGTGGGATGGAAGAGGGTTTCCGGCGGATAGGCGGTCAGGTCGTTGTAGGGAGCGATCCGGTATTGTGGGTCAATGATCAGCCCCCAGGGGAGCCGGGTCGGGGGTCCGTACAGTTCCTGGTTGATAAAGTTCCCCCACCGGCCGATGGCCTGGCCCAGGGCGAGGCCCGGTGCGCCGTAGTCGAGCCACTGTAACGGGTGCAACCGGGCGCGCCAGGCGTACAGCACCACCCCCAACACCCCGCCAACGATGGCTCCATAGATTCCCAGGCCGCCGTGCCAGATGTACAGGATCTCGATGGGATGCTGGCGGTAATAACTCCAGCCCACCGTCCCGCCCGCCGGCTCGGAGAAAACGTGGTAGATGCGGGCGCCGATGATGCCCAGGATGATGGCGACGATCAGGGCGTTCCACACGTGATCGGGGTTTTCGCCGTCCTGCCTGGCCCGCCAGGAAGCGTACACGGCACCCAGCATGACGCCGCTGACGATCAGAATGCCGTACCAGTGGATACCAAAGTCTTTGGTAAAGTGGATCAGAATGGGGTCAAGTGGTGGCCTCATAATCTCCTCCTCTCGTGATGATGCGCCAGATTATACCACAAGCCAGCCTCCCCTGCCAGAACGCTTCGTATCGCTGAACCACCTTCCCGCAGGCTTCGGTGACTTGTGTACTCACCCGCGACACCCAGCACACGCACCGCTACTTGAGTCCATCCCTGGGTTGCGCGGCACACTTTAGGGCCTTCGGGAAGGTCTGCCCGCGAGGATCTTGGTTATCGTCCAGGCCACCCAGAAGGCGATCCAGCTCGCCAGCAGACCCGCGGCCAATATCACCTTCTGCTCGTCCACGATCGGTTTCACCCGCGTGCCCTCCTCCGTCACCTCGACGATGGCGAGAGGGACAGCCCTCATGCCGCCACTGCCGTCGCCGCCGGTTTCCTCCACGTCCGCCCCCACGTCCGCCTCGGCAGCCTGCTCCCCGCTCCCTGCCGCCTGCCACATCCCCATCTCGAAGCGGTAACCCACCCTGGCGACGGGGATGACGGTGCGCCCCGCCGCGGTCACCGGTTCGCCGAACACCGCGTTGACGTTCACCTTCTCCCGCAACTCCGCGAGAGCGTCGAGCAACCCCTGCACCTTGTCCTCCATCACTCACCCTCCAACTTCAACTCGTAATGCGTAATGCGTGATGCGTAATTCGTGGTCCGTAGTCCTCATTCCTCATTCCTCATTCCTCATTCCTCATTCCTCATTCCGCAATCCACACGATCACCATTGCCAGCAGCGGGACGAGGAGTGCAACCAGGAACAGCCCGATCAGGGTGTGAACTGTCCTGTCTCGGATCGCGAACCGGCGCTCGCCCGTCGCGCTCCGCTCCACCACCGCCACCGGGTGCAAGCGCACGAAACCCCCGCCCTGCCCGGCCACCCCGTCCGCACCGACGTACGCTCGCCGCTCCACGCGCCTGGTCACCCGCACCACCGGCACCAATTCCCGCTCCCCCACCCGCACCCCCTCCCCCTCCACCACCTCACACGCACCCATCATCTACCCTCCATTTCCAACCTCCAACCTCCAATCTCTAATCTCCATTCTCCATTCTCCATCCTCTCATCCCTCCCTTCTCACCATCCTCTCTACCATCCCCACCTCCTCCTCCCGTGTCCTCACCCTGCCGTCCAGCCGGGCCTCGCGCAGCGCTCCCAACAACTCTCGGAACAGCGGGCCGGGTTTCAGCCCCATCGCCCGCAGGTCGTCGCCGGTGAGTGCCGTCTCCACCCGTCGCCACTCGCTCTGATAGCGCTCCAGTCGCTCCCGCAGCCGCTTGTTGTCGGCGGCGATCCAGGCCACCGCCAACACCCGGGCCGGGTATGGCTTCAGCAGGCGATAGACGGCGCTAGGCCGGCGCGCCTTCCCCAGTTGCGCTAGCACGTCTTTCAGTGCGGGCAACAGGCGCAGGTCCTCTGTGTCGTCCCGTTTCACCTTGAGACGAGACGACAACTCCTCCACCTCCTGGCCACCCAGCCGGTACGCCAGCAAAGCCAGGTGGAGGAAGGAGACGTCTTCGGGAATCAGCCCCCAGGTCTCGCCCTGGGCCTCCGCGCGCGGAGCCTCGCTGCGCCAGGCCTCGGCCTGCACGATGCCGGGCCTCAACTCTTCGCGGATGACACGATACCTGCTCCGCAGCCACTTGTCGCAGTGCAGGCTGGGATGCACGTAGGCCAGTACGCCCAATTCCTCCAGCCGGCACAGCCCCCGCTCTGGCTCCGGCTCGTCGAAGATCAGTTCCAGTTCGTGGCGGATGCGGTCGCCGCTGACTCGCTTCAGCAACGGCAGCGCGTCGGCGATCAATCCTGCGCTGCGCTCGTCCAGGTGAAATCTCAGCCGGCTCTCCAACCGTGCCGCGCGCAGGATGCGCGTGGGATCGTCCACGAAACTCAGGCTGTGCAGCACCCGGACCACACCGTCCTGGAGGTCGGCCTCGCCGCCGTAAAAGTCCAACAGTTCCCCCCAATGCTCCGGGTCGAGCCGGATGGCCAGCGTGTTGATCGTAAAGTCGCGCCGGTGCAGGTCCTGCGTGATCGAGCTGCGCTCCACCTGTGGCAGCGCCGTGGGGTGCGTGTAGAACTCGGTGCGCGCCGTCACCAGGTCTATGCTGGCCGGCAGGGGCGCAGCCGGCGCGTCGCCGGCCACCTCCCGCCACACGCGCGGCGAGAGGAGCCACTTGGCGGTGCCGAAGCGTTTGTGCATGCGCACCCGGCCCCCCAGTTCGGCCGCCAGGCTGCGCGCCAGCGCGATGCTATCGCCCTCGATCACCAGGTCCACGTCCACGATGGGCTGGCCCAGCAACAGGTCCCGCACCAACCCGCCCACAAAGTACGGCATGCACCCCATCTCCCTGGCCTGCTGCGAGACCCGGCGCACCAGCGCCAGTACCGGGGCGGAAAGCGACCGCTCCAGCAGGGCGATCACCTCGTGGCGCCGGGGTGGGGCGGGGGGCGTGCCCCACTGCGTGATCAGGTCGGTGCGGGTGACCACCCCCACGATGCGCTCCCCCTCGACGACCGGCACCTGGCCCCAGCCGCTTTCGATCATCGTCCGTTGCAGGTGCGCCAGCGAATCGGTGCTACTCACGGTGACCTTGCCCGCCTCCATCACCTGCGTCACCGGGACCTCCGCCATGGCGAACTGCAGGGCGCGGTCCACCGCTCGCCGCGTCAACAGCCCGATCACGTTCCCGCGTGCCACCACCGGGTAGCCCTCGTGACCGGTGCGTCGCATCCGCTCGTACGCATCGGCGACCGTGTCCTGGGGGGAGAGCACCTGCACCCCCCGCGACATCACCTGGGCCACGGTCACGCTGGGACGCACGACCTCCGGCAACGTGCGCCACAACTCCTCGCGCACCCCCTGGAGCGAGCGGGCGCGGATGAGGGCGGCGGCGGCGTGCTTGTGCCCTCCGCCCCCGAAACGGGCCGCCACGGTAGAGACGTCAATGTCGTCGGTCGTGCTACGGGCTACCAGTTGGATGCGCTTGTCCAGCGCGACCAGTACGAACAGCGCGGACGGTTCCAGCAGTTCCCGCAGTTTGTGCGCCAGCGTTGAGATCTCCTCCGAGAACCCTGGCGCTTCGGCCCAGGCAATCACCACGGTGTGTCCCTCGATCTCGTGGGTTTCGCTCTGCTCCAGCAGCCGCTCGTACAGTTCGCGCTGCTCCGGCGCGAGCGGGTGGTGGATGAACTCGTTGACGACGGTGAGGCTGGCCCCCTGTTCCATCAGCCAGGCCGCGGCCCGCACGTCCCGCGCAGTCGTGGTCTCGTAGGAGAGGGAGCCGGTATCCTCGTGGATGCCCAACAATAACAGCGTGGCCTCGCTGCTCGTCAGTTTCTTCAGGAACCGTGCCGAGATCGCCTCGACCAGTAGCGTCGTCGTCGCCCCGATCGGCTCGCCATAGTAAGTCCAGTGAGCGGGCAGGTCGCGGGCGCGTTCGTGGTGGTCAATGATGTCCACCTTCATGTCGCGCCCCATGCCCTTGAGCGTCGTCATGCTCTGGGCATCTACCAGGACGACGCGCCGGATGCGGCCGCGGGAGAGTTCGCCGGGCTCGACGAAGGGCAGCTCAGCGCCGTAGAGCGCCAGGAAGGTCCGCCCATTGCGGTTGATGCGCCGGGGCAGCACCGGCGTGGCAGCCGGGAACAACTTGCTCGCCCCCAACAGGCTCGCAATGGCGTCGAAATCCGCGTTCTCGTGGGTCATGATGACTTCCACGCTCATTCTCCCAGTGCCTCCAGTTCTCACTTCCGTATAGTCTCGATCCTACCGTTGTTCGCCCGCTGCAGTTCCCGTGGTGCCACTTTCATCAGCGCGGTCTCGCTCCCGCCGCCCGTGTACACCACCTCCTTCTCGAACACTCTCGGATCAATCAGGAACGTCGCCGGGTAGCCGAACGACGGCGTGCCCCCACACGGGTACCCGCTCTTGTCGAGAATTTCCTGGGCCGTCGCCAGGCGGGGTGGGGCGATCCCCAGCACCTGCCCCACGCGCTCGAGGCTGACCCGATCCTCTCCCTTCACGATGGCCACGATCAGGTTCCCCTCCGCGTCCACCACGCAGATGTTCTTCACCAAGTCGTCGGCCGCCGCGTTCACCGCGCGCGCGGCCTCCGCCACCGAATGGCACGACTCCTGGAAGGACAAATGCTCCGCCTGAATCTGTTGTTCGGCCATGAAACGGTGCAGTCTCTCTTCGTAAGGGTTCGACATCACCACCTCCACTCCAGCCCTGATTATAGGCATCCTGGCGGGGAGGTCAAGCAGGGGAGAGTGGTACTACAACGGATTGGGAAAGGAACGGAGGGAAGGGAGGGAAGGGAAGGGATGTGTTGACGGAAGCACGTCTCGGGCTATAATCCTACCCAGTTACGCATCACGCATTACGGATTACGCATCACGTTTCACGTTTCACGTTTCACGTTTCACTTTTCCAGGAGGCACATGCTATGAAAACCATTGACCTGCGCAGTGACACCGTCACCCACCCGACGCCCGCCATGCGGGAGGCCATGTACCGGGCGGAGGTGGGGGACGACGTCTTTGGCGAAGACCCTACCGTCAACCGGCTGGAGCACATGGCAGCGGAGCGTATGGGCAAGCAGGCCGCCCTCTTCGTCGCCAGCGGCACCATGGGCAACCTGGTTGCCCTGCTCACCCATTGCGGACGGGGCGACGAGGTCATCCTGGGCGATCGCAGCCATACCTTTCTCTTCGAGCAAGGCGGCATGGCGGCCCTGGGGGGCATCACGCCCCGCCCCATCCCCAATCAGCCGGACGGCACGCTGCGGCTGGAGGACGTCGCGGCCGCCATCCGGCCGGACGACGCCCACTTTCCCCGCACGCGGCTGGTCTGCCTGGAGAACACGCACAACGTGTGCAATGGGCTACCCCTGACCGCCGAATACACCGCGCAGGTGGCCCAGGTGGCCCACGGCCACGGTCTGCGCCTCCACGTGGACGGCGCGCGCATCTTAAACGCGGCGGCCGCCCTGCGCGTAGAAGCGCGCGAACTCGTGCGGGAGGCCGACTCGGTCACCTTTTGCCTCTCCAAGGGGTTGTGCGCGCCGGTCGGCTCCCTCCTGTGCGGCGACGCCCCCTTCATCGCCGAGGCGCGCCGCTCGCGCAAAGTCGTCGGCGGTGGCATGCGCCAGGCCGGCATCCTGGCCGCGGCCGGCATCGTGGCCCTGGAACAGATTGCCCCCCGCCTGGCGGAAGATCACGCGCGGGCCAGACGGCTGGCGGAGGGACTGGCGCAGATACCGGGGGTGGAGGTCGGCCCGGTGGCGACCAACATCCTCTACTTCTGGCTGACGGACGAGGTCTCGAAGACCCCAGAGGAAGTCGTGGCGGCGCTGGCCGAGCGGGGGGTACGCGTGCTCGGCCGCATAGACGGCCGCTTCCGGGCCGTGACGCACTATTGGATCACCGACGAGGACGTCGAGCGGACGGTCCAGGCCTTGCGCCAGGCTGTGCTGGGCGGCTGATGCCGCCTGTGCAGGTGCTCGCTTGCGCGGGTGGCCCTGGTTTTTGAGTTTATGCAAAGTATGCTATAATGCCCCCCACATTCGAAAGTGGATTCGCGACAAGGAATGGACGATGCAGGCGCAGGTGAATAATTTCCTCCACGCGGTGGCAGTCGAGAAGGGCTACTCTAACCATACCGCTGAGGCCTACCGCAACGACCTCACGCAGTTCCTGGACTACTTGAAGGACGAGGGGTTCTCTGCCTGGCGAGACGTTGGCCGTGCCCGCATCCTGGACTACGTCTTGCACCTGAAGGAACGCGGATACGCCTCTTCGACCGTAGCCCGCAAAGTGGCGGCGGTCAAGTCGTTCTTCCACTTCCTGGTCGCCGATGGCGTGCTGCGGGATGACCCCACGGCGGCGGTAGATTCACCGGCCGTGAACAGGCATCTGCCTCGCCCTCTCAGCCCGGAGGAGACCGCCCTCCTGCTGGCAGAACCGGCCAGGTCCAACACGCCCAAGGGGCTGCGCGATCGGGCGCTGCTCGAACTCCTGTACGCCACCGGCATGCGGGCCAGCGAGGTCATCGGGCTCGACGTTGACGCTGTGGACCTGGACGCCGGCACGGTGCGCTGCCTGGGCAAGGGGAACAAAGAGCGCATCCTGCCGCTCTACGAGCGGGCGCGCGAAGCGCTCGTCGCCTACCTGGAGGGCGGGCGCGCCAAGTTGCTCCACGGGCACCGCGAGACCGCCTTGTTCGTCAATCACCGCGGGCAGCCCCTGACTCGCCAGGGGCTCTGGTTGATCGTCAAGGAATATGCGGCGGCCGTTGGCATCGCACACAAGGTCACCCCCCACATGCTGCGCCACTCGTTCGCCACCCACATGCTCGATGGGGGGGCTGGGCTGCGCGAGGTCCAGCAATTGCTGGGCCACGCCAACATCTCCAGCACTCAGATCTACACCCAGGTTTCCACCCAGCGCAAGCGGAAAGCCTACGACGAGGCTCACCCGCGAGCGTAGCCAGGTAATCCTGATCCACCGTCGCCACAAGGAGGCACTATGAGTTACGTCGGCCAATTACTCGCGTGCAACGAACGCATTGTGCGGGTCGTGCGTGACCACTGGATCACGCTGCTGCCCACGATCCTGGTGGACGCGGCCATCGGCATCGTCATCGCCGCCTGCTCGATACTGGGCATCGTCCTCTCCCCACCCTGGACCTGGTTTGGCTTCCTGCTGCTCCTGGCGCCTGCCGTCCACCTCGTGCTCCGCATCTGGGCCTGGCGCAGCGAACAGCACGTCGTCACCAACCGGCGCATCATGCAGGTCGCCGGGACGTTCAGCAAGCGGGTGTCCGTTACGGCGCTGGAGAAAATCAACGACGTGTTGATGGAGCAATCGGCGCTGGGCCGCCTGCTCGGGTTTGGCAACATCCAGATCATCAGCGGTTCCGAAAGCGGCATTGACACCTTCCGGCGCATCGCCGACCCCATCGGGTTCAAGAACGAACTGTTCAATCAGAAGGAAGCGCTCGCCAAACTGGACATCTTCGATGAACGGGTGGGGCGTGTGCTGACTGCGGAAGTGCCCCAATCCAGCGACGTCCCTGAACTGATCGGTGAATTGGACGAACTGTGCCAGAAGGGTATCATCACCGACGCGGAGTTCGAGGAGAAGAAGCGGCAACTGCTGGCCAAGATCTAGCCTGTTTGTCTGCTTACGGCGGACCACAGTCCGCCGCCGAGCCACATCTATCCGCTTACGGCGGACCACAGTCCGCCGCCGAGCCGTAAGGGGAGAGACCATGCCTGAATATTTTTCACGGTCCCACTTTGAGGCGGCCGCTGCGGTGATTCGAGAACGAACCCCACTTCAGCCCAGGGTTGGCCTGATCCTGGGCTCCGGCTTGAACGCGCTGGCCGATGCCGTCGAGGAGCACGTCGCCATTCCCTATCGCGAGATCTCCCACTTCCCCGCCTCGACCGTGGAAGGGCACGTGGGCCGGCTCGTCGTGGGCCGGTTGGAAGGGCAGCGTGTGGCGGTGATGCAGGGGCGCGCTCATTACTACGAGGGCTATTCGATGGCCGAGGTTACCTTCCCGGTGCGCGTGATGCAGGTGCTGGGCATAAAAGTCCTCATCGTCACCAACGCCGCCGGCGGCCTGAACCCCGCCTTTCGTCCGGGAGACGTCATGCTCATCACCGACCACCTCAACCTGATCGGCATGACCGGCCTGAACCCGCTGCGCGGTCCCAACCTCGACGAATGCGGGCCCCGTTTCCCCGACATGTCGCGAGCCTACGATGCCCGGCTGCGCGCCCTGGCCAAACAAATCGCCGCCGGCGCGAACGTCCCCTTGCGCGAAGGGGTCTACGTCTGCCTGGCCGGTCCCAGTTTCGAGACCCCCGCCGACCTGCGCTTCCTGCGCCTGAGCGGGGCCGACGCCGTCGGCATGTCCACCGTGCCCGAAGTCACGGTCGCCCGGCACGGCGGCACGCGCGTGCTGGGGCTTTCCGGCATCAGCAACGCGCTACCGGTCGAGGGAGCGCCGCCCGTGGAGACCACCCACGAGGAGGTGCTGGAGACGGGCCGGGTCCTGGTACCCCGGCTGGAGACCATCATTCGCGGAGTGTTGAAGGCGCTATGACGATCCTCCTCCGCTGGCTGGTAGACCGCTCCTGGATCTTTTACGCGATATGTGCGGTGGGCATCGTCATCTATTTCCTGCGTGTGCTGTCTGCCCGGCGAGAGCGCAACCTGGCGATGTTTACGCTCGAACGGGAGACGGCCACCGCCCGCCTGATCCAGGCCAGCACGATGGTCCTCGTCTTCGTGGCCATCGGAGCGATCGTGTTCGTCAGCACGACGTTTATCTTGCCGACCCTGCCGATCTACGGCGCAGGTACGCCGTCTGCGACCCCCACCTTGTCGGCAGGCGTGCAACCTTCCACGCCTGCCGCCACGCCAGCGCCGAGCCCCACGCTGGGGCTGGTGGTGCCCACTGAGGTCTCCACTGGCGTGGTGGTGCCTTCCCTGCCCCCGCCGGAGCCAACCGAGGCTCCCACGCCGGCGCCGGCCGAAACCCCAGTGGGTGCCATCTCAGGGGAGGTCCGCGTCCAGTTCAGCAACTTTGCCGAACTGGTGGGCTATAGCCTGCTGACGGCGGACGTCACCGCGGCCCAGCCGGTGCCCCTCACCCTGTATTGGCGGGCGCTGGAAGGGGTCAGCCCGGTGAACTATGTGGTGTTCACCCACTTGCTGGCGGAGGATGGGCACATGGTCGCCCAGCACGACGGCCCCCCGGCCGATGGCGCCCGCCCCACCACCACCTGGACGCCAGGCGAATCCATCGTGGACCCTCACTCGATGGCGTTCGGCGACCCCGCTTACGCGGGGCCGGCCCGCATCGCCGTCGGCCTGTACGATCCCGCCACCGGGCGGGTCCTCACCGTCACGGGCGACGATCGCGTCGTCCTGCCCATCACCATCAACGTCCTGCCCCAGTGAGCACAATACACATTGCTTGCGGCGGCCCTCACACATTGCTTGCGGCGGCCCTCACACACTGCTTGCGGCGGCCCTCACACGTTGCTTGCGGCGGCCCTCACACGTTGCTTGCGGCGGCCCTCACACATTGGTTGCGGCGGCCTTCACACACTGCTTGCGGCGGCCTTCACACACTGCTTGCGGCGGACAACAGTCCGCCGCTCTTCCACTTCCGCCAGACCACACTCCGCCGGGCAAACAAAAAGCCCGCCCTCGGTCGAGCGGACCTCATTGTAGGTTCGTAGTAGCGACTTTAGTCGCTCCCTACCACCACGGCAAGAAAAACGTCTGCGTCGTGCCCGTCACACTCCCGTACGTCACCGTCACGTCAATCACCACCTTCCGGCCCGGCGGCGCCGAAAGGATATCGAAACCGCGGCTCGTGAAACCGCGCGCGTCCGTCGGCTCGAACCCGTACCGCTGGTCCCCCGACGAATACCGCACCACCATCTCGACGGCCGCTCCCTCCACGGGCTGCTCCCGCTGGTCGTTGGCGTAGACGAACACCGTCTGGCTGCCGGCGCGCCCCGTGACCATGTACCGTACCGAAGCGGTCAGCCGCAACGACGTCACCGTCGGCTCTGCGGCCGCCGCGGCGATCGTGCCCGGCCTCGAAGGCGGCGGCTGCGGCTCGTCGTAATCCCCCGGCAGATCGAACCGCTCCAGGTAGATTTCTCCCACGTTGGTCAGGCGCATGCGCGGCCCCGACCGATCCTCGGGATGCCATTCCATGCGTGCCCGCTGAAAATACTGCACCACGTACCCGTCCTGGTACATGAACTCGGAACGGGGATAGCCAAAGACATCCAGGCCCCCCTTCTCGCGGAAATACTGCAAGAAGGCATACGATACGACGTGGCCGGTCTCAGGAAAGTACTGCTGGAGCGAAGTGTTGAAGGGGGGGATCTGGCCTGCGCGGGCTGGCGGAAACTGGTAGCCCAGTTCGTCCACCAGCAGCCCTAACTGCATCTTGTAGGGGTCAGGGTTGTTCGGGCGCCGCTCCATCCTGGCCCGCTGGAAGTACTGGACCCGCAAGCCGCGCGTGGGATCGTCGAATGCTTCCGTGAGCGGGTACCCAAAGCTCTCGAGCTCCCCGCGCGTCCGGTAGAACTCGAGGAACTCGTCACACACATAGTGGCCCGTCTCGTTGAAATACTCGCAGTTTCCGCCCTGGGTTTGTGTATACGTGGCCCCGACGCTGCCCACCAGCAGGGCCACCATCATCGCCACGATCGGGAGCAACTGCGCACGCCTCATCATTGCGCTCACCTGGCCTACGAATTCGCCCACGGGCGCACCCCCAGGCGCGCCCACAGGCAAGCAACATTACGCTGTAAATACAAACCCGATAACCATTGTACACCGTTTTGCCAGGCAGTCAAATAGTACTCTAGTACTACTCCACCTTCCCGAAAGTTCCACCGAAAGTACTCACCACGCACTTTCCAACTTTCGGGAAGGTGTTGACTGGAACTTTCGGGAAGGTCGGTGTTAAGCAGCATCCCGAGAGCGCAACTGGGGGAACAGGATCACCTCGCGGATCGCCGGCTGATCGGTCAGCAGCATGACCAGCCGGTCTACCCCCAACCCAAAGCCCCCGTTGGGCGGCATCCCGTATCGCATCGCCCGCAGGTAGTCGTCGTCCATTGGGTGGGCCTCTTCGTCGTCCGGCGCGTACAGCCGCCCCATCTCCAGGAACCGCTGCTCCTGGTCGAATGGATCGTTCAACTCGGTGAAGGCGTTGCCCATTTCGATCCCCGCGATAAAGTACTCGAAGCGCTCGACGTGCGTCGGGTCGTCCGGCTTGGTCTTGGCCAGCGGGGAGATGTCGCGTGGATAGTCCATCACGAACGTCGGCTGGACCAGCGTCGGCTGGACCGTGCCCAGCAGCGCCTTGTCAATCAGGTAGCCCCACGTGGCGCCCGGCTTGGCCGGCAGCCCTGTGGCCCGGGCCGCGGCGGCCAACTCCTCGGCCGTGGGGTACTGGGCGTAGTCAATGCCCGTCACCTCGATCGCCGCCTGGCGCAGCGTCACCCGCCGCCAGGGAGGCCGCAGGTCAATCTTGTAGCCCTGGTACTCGATCACGGGGCTGCCCACCACCTCCTCGGCCACGTGGGCGATCATCTGCTCGCAAAAGGCCATCACGTCGCGATAGTCCCAATAGGCGGCGTAGAACTCGAGTTGGGTAAACTCGGGATTGTGCGTGTGGGAGACCCCCTCGTTGCGGAAATCGTGCCCGATTTCGTACACTCGATCGTACATCCCGACCAGCAGCCGCTTCAGATACAACTCGAACGAGATGCGCAGGTACTGGTCCTGCTGCAGTTGATTGTGGAACGTGACGAAGGGGCGCGCCGCTGCCCCTCCATAGATCGGCTGCAGGATGGGCGTCTCGACCTCCAGGAAGCCACGCTCGTCGAAGAAGCGGCGCAGCGCGTTCACCGTGCGGGCGCGCACGCGAAAAATCTCGCGCACCTCGGCGTTGGACGCCAGGTCCGCGTACCGCTGGCGATACCGCACCTCCACGTCGGAGAACTCGGTGTAGCGCACGCGCCGGCCGTTCTCCTCCTTCTCCTTGATCACCGGCAGCGGGCTGATCGCCTTGGCCAGCATGTGGACCTCTTTCACCAGCACGCTCCGCTCGCCGGTGCGGGTGCGCATCAACGCGCCCTCTGCGCCGACGAAATCCCCCAGGTCAAAATCCTGCTTGAACGTCTCGTAGGCTTCCTCCCCCACGTCCTGGATGCGCAGGAACAGTTGGATGGAGCCGCTGCCGTCCTCGATATGCGCGAAGGTGGCCTTGCCCATGACCCGCATGCTGCGCAGTCTCCCGGTGACTGCCACCTGGGGCCCTTCCTCTCCGGCCCCCTCGGCTGCTTCGAGTGCCGCGCTTGCTTCGGCGATCGTGTGGGTGCGCTTGACCAGCCGTGGGTACGGCTCGATGCCCCGCGCGCGCAGCCGCTCCAGTTTCTCCACCCGCAACTGCTCTAATTCCGTCAGTTCCATGCTGTGTTGTCTCCTGTGTCTTACCCTCACCCCAACCCCTCTCCCTGCCAGGGAGAGGGGAGCGTACCTGCCCTCTTTCCCCCTCTCCCCCTCGGGGAGAGGGTTGGGGTGAGGGGCGGTCCCCCGTACTCTAGCACTGCGAATTAGAAAATGCCCACGCTCCCCCATCTGCCAGGGCTCTGCGTGGGCACATTCACCTGTCCGCGCTCGCCTTACTGGATCCCCACGATTTCGAACACCAGCATGCCGACAGGGGCCAGGACCTCGGCCTTTTCTCCCACCTTGCGTCCCAACAGCGCCCGTCCCAGCGGGGACTCGTTGGAGATGTGGCCCTGGATCGGATCTGCCTCCGCCGAGCCGACGATGTGGTAGGTCTCCGGCGGCCCGTCCCCTTCCACGACCGTGACGTGGCTACCGAGCCCGACAGCATCGCGGGGTCCCGTCTCCTCCTCGATGATGATCACGTCGCCCAGCATGTTCTCGAGCGTCAGGATGCGCCCTTCCACAAAGGCCTGCTCGTTGCGTGCATCCTCCAGTTCCGCGTTGTCCAAAAGTTCCCCTTCGGTCAACGCGTCGTGGAGGCGTCGGGCCACCTCCTGGCGCCGGACTGTGCGCAGAAAGTTCAACTCCTGCTCACGTTCCTGATATCCGTCACGGGTGAGAAATGTTTGCTGTTTATCCATCTGCCTGTCCCTGATATGAGCAAGCGTTCAGTGGCCTACGGGCAGTCTCTGGCGGGAACCTGCGCCCCCATCGTTGTGATGGGCGCGATCCCCAGCCAGCGCCTGGCACGGGCAACCGAACGCTTGAGTGCTAGAACAGTTGAGAAATGCACTGGTCTGGCGGGAACGTTCTTATCTTCCAAGCAAACCTGTGATGGCACAAAAAGAAACGCCCCACAGCGTGAGGGGCAAAGGTGGACTAGACACCTATATTATACGCAAAACGCCAAATTTGACAAGTCAACCCTCCCGCAGGGTACAGGTCAAAAGCTTGGGGGAGGCCAATATCGGAGTCCCGAACTTGTTCGGGTTTCTGGCAAAAGACCCCAACAAGTTGGGGACTCCGCTCCTCGGTATAAGACCGTGCCCGGTTCCCCAAATTTCTGAACTATACCCCTCCCGCAGGTTGCGGATGAGTACATCCGGCGGATGAGTACATCCGGCGGATGAGTACATCCGGCGGATGAGTACATCCGTGGCTAGTGTGCGCCAACCAGCACGTCGAGCAGATACGGTCCTTCACTGGCGAAACCCTCGCGCATGGCCGGCCCGACCTCCGCCGGTTCCTCGACTCGCCGGGCTGGCACTCCAAAGCCCCGTGCCAGTTGGACGTAATCAATGTGCGGGTTGGTCAGGTCCAGGTGGGGGCACCCTCGCCCCCCCTCTACTCCGAAAAACTCGCGGTAGCGCTCCAGGTTGTCTTTCACGATCTGGTACGCCCGATTGTCGAGGATGGCGAACACCACCGGCAGGTGGTAACGGGCAGCCGTCCACAGGGCCTGGATGGTATACAGTGCCGAGCCATCCCCGGAAATGGCGAGCAGCGGGCGGTCCGGATGGGCCAGCCGGTAGCCCAGCGCGCCGGGCAGGCCCTGGCCGATGCCACCCCCGCGTGAGCCGTAGTAATCGCCGGCACGCTCGAAGGGGATGGTGCGCAGAAGATCGGCGCGGCCTGTGTTCACCTCCCCCACCACCACGACGTCCGGCGGTAGCGCATTCTTCAACTCAGCCGCAAAGCGCGCCGTCGTCATCGGGCGAGCGTCCCACCCTGCGCGTACCCGCGCCTGGTACCGGCGCTGCTCCTCGGTCTTCAGGCGCGCCTGTTCGCTGCGACGGGCCGCGCTGGCGGCCAGGAACGGTGCCGCGGCCCTGGAACCAAGCGCAGCGTGCAGATCCCGCAGCGCTGCCTTGGGATCGGCTGCTACCCCTACCGTGACCGGGAAGTTGCGCGCCAGCGCCTGGGGAGCGGCCTCGATCTGGACCACGGCGGCCTCTGCGGGCCAGGGAAGTCCAGGGGTATAGAAGACCTCCCGGAAAAAGTGCCCACCCACCAACAGCACCGCGTCGGGTTGGCCTAAGGATTGCCGGATCTGGGCGGTATTGTCCGCCAACTCCCCCCGAAAGTGGGCGTGCGTCATCGGGAAATTGACGGCCGAGGTCAGCAAGGTGTTCCACACCGGCGCTCCCAGCAGTTCGGCCACCGCCACCAACTCTTCCTGGGCGTGGGAGCGGAACACGCCGTCTCCGCACACGATCACGGGATTGCGCGCCTCCAGCAAGAGATTGGCCGCTTCCTCGATGGCCGCCGGGTCGGGCTGGAGGTGCGCAAACAGGCGGGCCGGCGGGAGCAGGGGGGCAGCGCTCTCCTCCTCCATCACGTTCATCGGCAGCGCGACGAACACCGGGCCGCCGGGGGGCTCTTGCGCCACCTTGAACGCGCGATGCATTAGCAGGGGCAACTCCTCGGCCCGTTCGGCCCGCACGCTCCACCTGGTGAGCGGGGCGGCCATCGCCACCAGGTCGTGGCTCAGCAAAGGCTCTCGCAAGCGTAGGCGTCCGTCGGGCTCCCCCGCCGTCACGATGACGGGCGAGTGCCCTTCCAGGGCATTGAACAGCATCCCCAGTGCGTTGCCCAGGCCGGGCGCGACGTGGAGGTTCACCACGCCCACCCGGCCCGTCGCCAGGGCGTACGCGTCGGCCATGCCGACGGCCACTGCCTCGTGCAGGACCAGCATGTACTCGATCTGGGGATAGCCGGCCAGGACGTCCATCAGGGGCGATTCCGTCGTGCCGGGGTTGCCAAAGATATAGCGCACCCCCTCGGATGCCAGGCTCTGCATAACCAGGTGTTTGCCTTGAGTCATATTCAGTTCCTCCCGTCAGTGGATGCCCTCGCCCTCCCGCAGTTACCATCAATGATAATTCCATACGCCAATTTGTAAAGTCCAATCCCTGTGCTATAATCCTCTTACCCCTGGTCGCCCCCTCATCTCGGGAGGTGAGGGGGTCTTGATTATGTTTAGGCGATAGCGGAGGAGATGAAGCATGCTCGACCTGGCATTGATTCGTGAGCAGCCCGACAAGGTGCAAGATGCGCTGCGCAGCGTCGGCGCAGACCCGGCCATGGTAGACGGTATCCTGGCGCTGGACGTGCGGCGGCGCGAGATCCTCACCGAGGTCGAGACGCTGCGGGCGGAGCGCAACCGCGTCTCCAAGGACATCAGCCGCCTGCGGGAGCAGTCCGCGCGCGAACCCCTCATCGCCCAGATGCGCCAGGTTGGGGAGCGCATCGCGGCCCTCGAAGCGGAACTCCGCCAGGTTGAATCGGACCTCGACGCGAGTATGCTGGCCGTGCCGAACGTGCCCCACGAGAGCGTCCCGTATGGCCCTGACGAGACGCACAACGTCGTCGTCGGCCAGTGGGGGGAGCAACGGACGTTCGATTTCGAGCCGGTGCCCCATTGGGACCTGGGGCCGGAACTGGGCATTATAGATTTCGAGCGCGGCGTCAAACTTTCCGGCAGCCGCTTCTACGTCCTGCGCGGGGCGGGAGCGCGCTTGCAGCGCGCCCTCATCGCCTGGATGCTCGACGTGCACACCCGCGAACACGGCTATACCGAGATCTATCCCCCCTTCGTCGTCAAGGAGCAGTGCCTGTGGGGGGCGGGGCAGCTCCCCAAGTTCGGCGAAAACATCTACCACGACGTCGAGGATGACCTGTGGCTGATCGGCACCGCCGAGATCCCGCTGACCAACCTGCACCGGGACGAGATCCTCGACGCCGCCGACCTGCCCCTGCGCTACGTCGCCTACAGCGCCTGTTTCCGCCGCGAAAAGATGAGCGCCGGGCGGGACGTGCGCGGCATCAAGCGCGGCCACCAGTTCGACAAGGTCGAAATGTTCAAGTTCGTCACCCCCGAGAGCAGTTACGACGAACTGGAGGCCATGGTCCGGGACGCCCTGGACATCTGCCGTGGCCTGGAGTTGCCCCATCGCTTGATCCAGATGTGCACCGCCGACCTGGCCTTTACCGCCGCCAAGAAATACGACGTCGAACTGTGGGCGCCGGGGTGCCAGGAGTGGCTGGAAGTGAGCAGCCTCAGCAACTGCGAATCGTTCCAGGCCCGGCGGGCCAACGTGCGCTACCGTCCGGAAGCGGGGGCCAAGCCGCGCTTCGTCCACACCCTCAACGGCTCCGGGCTGGCGCTCCCGCGCCTGATGATCGCCGTCATGGAGAACTACCAGCAGGCCGACGGCAGCATCCTCGTGCCGGAGGTACTGCGGCCCTGGATGGGTGGCATCGAGGTCATCACCGGTCCGTCATTCTGAGCGCCTCAGCCTGTCATTCCGAGCGCAGCGAGGAATCTCAACGCCTCAGCCCGTCATTCCGAGCGCCTCAGCCTGTCATTCCGAGCGCAGCGAGGAATCTCAGCGCCTCAGTCCGTCATTCCGAGCGCCTCGGCCCGTCATTCCGAGCGCAGCGAGGAATCTCAGCGCGAATTGACAGCCACCCTATGGCGTGGTACAATTCAACTGCAAGACCGGAGGGATGGCCGAGTGGTTTAAGGCAACGGTCTTGAAAACCGTGGTGGCCGCAAGGTTACCGTGGGTTCGAATCCCACTCCCTCCGCCATACCAAGATGGCACGTACACAAAAGGGGCTATTCCTGGGCCCCTTTTTGCGTCCACGCCCCTCGCTCGCTCTGCAAGCACTCTAGCGCCGCGATGCGCACCTGTTGATTGCCAGCCTCTGTCGCCGTCTCTCTGTTCTTGGCCCCAGTCTCTTAACTCAGCTGCTGAAGTGTACACCCCTGGACGGGAACCACCCCGCCCTTTTTGTTTGTCCGGCTCTGGCGAACTGGCGAATTGGGTATTGACTTCCGTGCAAAATCGCAGTACACTCTAAGCGATTCGGTTGTTCACGTTCAGTTGCTCATCTTTCGCAAGGGTAGATTGGCTCTCTTCTGCCCAGAGCCAGAAAAGAGGAGGCGGACGTGGCAGCCACTACCTATGAATATAAGTTTGTGATGGTCGAACTCAAGTCGGGCTTCTCCAGGTATATGCCCAAGCAGGACTATCATGAGATCATTCAGCACCTGTCCAAGGAAGGCTGGCGCCTGGTGCAGATCTTTGCACCTGCGACGGCGGGCTTTGGTACAGCCAGTTACTTCGAACTGATCTTTGAGAAACCCCGCGAGTAAGCCGACTCACTGAGCCAGGGTTTGCGATCGTCGTCTTTTCTCGGACCCCAGGAGATGTGGCGGTCAGAGGCAATCGCTCCGAAACTTGCGGGGATGATGTACGCCTTGACGGTTCTCTTCGGCCTTGTCGTGCTGGCCGGCACTGCTGCCATGGCGATCAACGCGATTGTCTCAAGGACCGAGACCGCGAGAACCAATGGCGTCCACGACTTGTGAGGCACAGGGGATGGGCCGGTACGGGAAGGACACCGGCGAGTTGTGTCACTTCTTTCTCTCTCGTGAGGGCGCGGGTATGCCTTGAGCGGGGCCGACCCTCAAGACGTGGACTCGCGCCCTCACCGTCAGACTACAAGCCCTTGAGAAGTGTGGCCAGGATGAGCAGCACAAACGCCGCTGCCACCAGCCAGAAAGCGAACCCAGACAGCACGGCTATGATCCCCAGGTGGGCCAGGATACCAACCACGCCGACGATCAGGGCAATCCACCAGGTGATTTGTTGGGGAGCACTCAGCTTCATCTGTTAAACTCCTTTCGCAAACTTGGTTCAGTCGCGTGACTCTCTTGGCCCCGTGCCCTATGGTCGGTTATAGAGAGTGCTCTGAATTGATGCTTCGACGTTTTCCGCCAGGGTGCCTGTAATGCCTCGGCCAACAATTGTGGCTACGACAAAACACAGGGTCTTCCAATTTGCCTAGCGCTTCTATTGTAGCAGAAACTACACCCAAGTCAATACCGAATTGGGTATTGACTTCCGTGCAGAATCAGTGTTCCCTACGCAGTCTGGGAGCCACGCTGGTCAGCCTGGGCCTGGCCTGCGGAGGCGTTGCCGGGAAGCAGGCCGAACGAGCGCGAGTGCCGCCAGCACGTAGACGACTGCGCCCATCCAATACGGCGCGCCGACCATCACCCGGTCGTATACCACCCCCGCCCACAGCGGGCCAAGGATGCTCATCAGGCTGCCGAGTGCAGTGGTCACCCCCATGAGCACTCCCTGCTCGCGTGGTGACGCGCGGTTTGCATTGAGTGCGGTCAGCGTGGGAAAGATGAAACCGCTCACCGCCCTGTTGAGCACGGTAATTGGGTAGATCAGCATGATGAAAAAGATCAGGCCGAGCGCACGCTTCGTCGTCGTCTCTGCCTCATCCGTCTTGGTAGGGGTGGCTCCGCCCGTATGGACCATAGTGGTACCAGGCGGATTATACTGCCCATCCAGGCCAGCGCAAGCTCCTCTGCTACGCTACTGCTGCTGCTCCCACCACTGCTGCCAGCGGTCGCGGTCCTCGCCCAAGTCCTGCCCGCTGACGTCCTGCAGCGCACGGGCGGCGCTCGAGCGGAGCCCACTGTACTCGTCGCCCAGGGCCTCGATGAGGGCGGGGATGGCGTCCCTGGCCTGTGACCCGAACTCACCCAGCGCATCCGCGGCGGCGCTGCGCACGTACTCGCTCTCATCCTCCAGCGCCTGGACGAGCGCGGGGACGGCCTCGCTCGCGTCCGGCTTGATCCAGCCCAGCGCGTTAGCGGCGCCCGAGCGCACCAACCATTCTGCGTCCCCCTCCAGGGCCTGGATGATGAGGGGGGCGGCCTCTTTCGCCTCCGGCCCGATAAAGCCCAACGCCAGGATGGCCCCCCGGCGCACCTGTGCGTCCCGATCATCCACCGCCTCGACGAGCGCGGGGATAGCCTGCGGGCCGATCTCCCCCAGGGCCGAGGCCGCGTCCATGCTCACGTCCTTGTCCCTCAGGGTCTGGATGAGCGCGGGGATGGCGTCACCCGCCTGTGGCCCCATGTCCCTCAGCGCCCCGGCGGCGGCCCGGCGTACCTGTTCGTCCTCGTCGGCCAGCGCCTCGATGAGGGCAGGGACTGCCTCGGAACCGATGGCCCCCAACGCATCGGAGGCGGCCTGGCGCAGGGCCCAGTCCCGCTCCTCATTCTTCAGGGCCTGGAGGAGGGCGGGGACGGCATCTACTGCCTGCGGCCCGCTCTCGGCCAGCGCGTTGGCGGCCGCCTCGCGCACCCGCACGCTCTCATCCAGCAGGGCCTGGACGAGGGTCTGGGGTCCCCACCACTGCGCCAGGCCCCCGAGCAGGGCCTGCGACCAGGCCTTGGCGAATGGAGCGTCTGCGGCTTCCTCGGGACAGACGGAAATGGAAAATGGGGTTTGCTGTTCGCCCTCGATGGGCAGCGTCAGCGGCGCACGATCCGCAAGGGCCAGTGTCATCTGGCCGCCCACTCTCGCCCCGCTGTAGCAGTATTTTTCCCCGCTGTATTCCGCCCCGAGGGCCTCGCCTGTCAGGGAAACTGTCATGGTGGCGTCACAGGGGGCCTCTCGGGCCACGACGAGCACGCCGATTCCCCCCAGGATTCGCCGGGCGGCCTCGGCGATCGGCTCGGAGGTCTTCCCCTCGATCTGGGGGTAGGATTGCTCGACCTCCAGGCAGAGGGTGTGCAGCGTGACCCCCTCCCAATCGGGCGCTTGCAGCGGGAGCGGCGTCGGGGTGGGCGTGGGCAGCGGGGTCGCGGTAGGCAGGGGCGTCGAGGTGTCGGTCGGGACAGGCGTCGGGGTGTACGTCGGAGCCGGTGTGGGCGTGGGGCCGACTCCACAGGCCAGCGTGCTGCTGGCCAGGGCTACGGAAACAAGAAGGAGGACCGCGGTCTTTTTCATCATGCACCTCCCCTGGATCCAGGTTCGCCACCGGATACTTTTGACGAGCGACAGCGTTCAGTATAGCAAACAACTGTGGGCAAGTCAATCAAGGGGGCTGCCCACCAGTTTCCGCAACCCATCCAACAAAAAGTCGCCCCAACCAGTGCGGTTGGGGCGACTGTTTGGCATGAAGTATGCAGAGATGCAGGCCGGTTCTGTGCACCAGACCCTTTGGTGGTAGCACCCCACTCCCTCCGCCATACTGAGGCGGTACGTGCACAAAAGGGGCTGCTTGCTGGCCCCTGTGTGTGTCCATGCCCCTCGCTCACTCTGCAAGTCAGTTCTCGCAGTGGTGGCTGGAAATCGTTGACTCGTGCACAGTTTTCTGGTATACTCACTACAGATTAGACAAGCAGGAACACCTCGTAGTCTTCGTAGTCGCACACACAGCAGTGGGGAATGCTGTGTTCCCCGCAGAAGAAGGAGGAAATGACAATGGCCAGCCTTACCGAGGAACTTTTATTGATTCCCAGTGGTGAGTTCCTGATGGGCTCGGATTCAGAGGGAGATCACTGCCCCGTGCACAAGGTTTACCTTGACGCCTTCTACATGGACAGGTACGAGGTGACCAACGCCCAGTATCTGCGCTTCTGTGAGGCAACACAACACCGGCTGCCATTCTTCTGGGGTATGGCCGGGTTCCGCTGTGGACCAGAGTACCCCAACCATCCAGTGGTTGGGGTGAGCTGGCGTGACGCTGAGGCTTATGCCACCTGGTGCGGTAAGCGGCTGCCCACCGAAGCGGAGTGGGAATACGCCGCCAGGGGCGGACTGGTAGGCATAAACTATCCCAATGGGGACACAATCGAGCCCGCCGATGGCAACCATACCAAGTCGGACAAGCGTGGCCCGGTCGCCGTCGGCAGCTACCCGCCGAACGGCTTCGGCCTGTATGACATGCAGGGAAACGTGGTCGAGTGGGTGTGGGACTGTTACGCTGCGGACTACTACTCCTCAAGTCCATCGGCGAACCCGCGAGGGCCGGAGTCTGGGCGGTTCCGGGTGATCCGCGGGGGTGGCTGGCACTCGGGACCGTATTGTAACCGGGTCTACTACCGGAATGCGCTTCCGCTGAACTGGCTTGACTTCAACGTAGGGTTCCGGTGCGTCAAAGATATGGAATGACACACGTTTCGTAGCATCGCCCACACCTGCCACTCCAGCCCTGGCACTCTGCCCTCGCCTACCACCTTGAACCCGTGCCTTTCGTAGAAACGGACGTTCTCTGCCGTCCCTGTTTCAAGATAGCACGCCGTTCCATCGGCACTCGCCCTGGTCAGCACGGGCTGGATCAATCTCCCCCCCAGCCCCTGCCCCTGGCTCGGTGGGTCCACTCCCACCACCCACAGATACCAGTGTGATTCCGGCGCATGGCGCTGGTGAAGCCGGCCTGTATAAGTCGAGTAGGTGTCGAATTGGCGACAGGCCGCCAACCCCATCTTTACCGGTGCGCTGTACAGGCCGCTGCGCACCATGCGACCGACGGTGAGCCTGGTCTGCCCCGGAGGCAGCCAGCATGCCACTCCCTCCAACGCTGGCGTGGTGTACACCTGGCCATAGAGGAGCGCATAGCGCACCACTCTCTCGAACAGCCACGACGCCCGCCTGGCACGCTGTTCCTCCTCTGGTAACACCAGCCTGTACAGCGGGTCGTCGTGGAATGCTCTTGCCAGCAACTTCCCAGCCTGGACTCGCTGCGAAGGATCAAGCCGGACAGGTTCGTGATCCTGCACTATCCCTCCTCAAATACGGTGGTTCTCGGTACAAAATGACTCGGTTTTCGCCCCCCCAAAACAGAGCAGGGCGGGGCGGTTTCAAGCACTGCTTGCATTGTGCGCAGGTAGTGTACTGCGATTCTGGGCGGACGCCAATATCCAATTCGCCAGGCGGCCCTGCGAAATCTCTCACCGTGCAAGCCCCCCACGTAGTGGGGGGTCCCGTGACGGCTTGCCCACGGCCCTGCGCCTCTCACCGTGCAAGCCCTCCACGCAGTGGGGGGTCCCGTGACGGCTTGCTCACGGCCCCGCGCCTCTCACCGTGCAAGCCCCCCACGTAGTGGGGGGTCCCGTGACCGCTTGCCCACGGCCCTGATGCGCTCACCCGTTAGCCATTTGTGCATGGGGAAAAACGATGTATAATGAAAGCATCGGGGAGGTGCCGGAGTGGTCGATCGGGGCCGCCTGCTAAGCGGTTGTGGGGTTAAAAAGCTCCACCCAGGGTTCGAATCCCTGCCTCCCCGCCTTCTGCCCTCGTAGCTCAGTTGGATAGAGCGTCTGGCTGCGGACCAGGAGGCCGCAGGTTCGAATCCTGCCGAGGGTACTGACCCTCACCCCCAGCCCCTCTCCCTACCGGGGAGAGGGGTGCTTGTTCCTCACCCCCAGTCCCTCTCCCTACCAGGGAGAGGGGTGCTTGTTCCTCACCCCCAGTCCTTCTCCCTACCAGGGAGAGGGTTTTCTATCCCCTCTCCCCCTCGGGGAGAGGGCAGGGTGAGGGGCGCTCCCCCACGGCAATTCATACCCTCATATCACGCCCTACGCATCACGTTTCACGCATCACGTTTCACGTTTCACACCCCAATCACCTTCAACCCCCAGAACACCACCATCCCCCCCACGATCGTCCACAACACGTTGCGCGTGCGCCAGGCGACCGCCGCTCCCGCCAGGACCGCCCACGCCCGCGGGCCCACCTCCAGCCGCCCTTGCGGGGCCAGCGCCGCCGGCACCACCAGCGCCGCCAGCACCGCCGGAGGCACGTAGCGCAGCCAGCGCCGCAAGGTGCGGGACATCTCCCGCCCCGGCGCGCCCCGCCCCAGGGCGGCTATCATGGCGTAGCGGGTGAAATACGTCGCCAGCGCCATGCCGAAAAAGATCAGGAAACTCTCCACCTCTCCGTCCACTCCTCCAGCAGCAAGCCCAACCCGCTGCCCAGAAGCCCTGCCACGATCACGTGCCACTTGCCGGGCAGCAGGAACGACCCCGTCAGCGCCAGCCCGCCGGCCGCCAGCGCCACCGCCACTCCGATGCGCCCTTTCAGGAACGTCATCAGCAGCCCCAGGAAGGCCAGCGGAAACACCAGGTCGAGCCCGTACCGGCTCGGATCGGGGATGGCGGAACTCAGCAGCACCTCCACCAGCCCGCTGGCCGGCCAGACCAGGTAGATGCCTACGTTGGCCCCCAGGAAATAGTGATGGCTGCCCGCCCCCCGCTCGTACTGGGCGATGGCCAGCGCGTACGACTCGTCCGACATCCACAGTGCCAGGAGCGCCTTCCACCACCCCGATAGCCCGCGCAGGTACGGGGCTACCGACGCCCCCATCAGCAGGTGGCGCAGGTTGATGACGAGCGTGGTCAGGATGATGCCGATGGATACATCGGTGGGGAGCGCGCCGGCTGCCTGCCACATTCCGAGGGCGGTGAACTGCGCCGAGCCGGCGTGGACGATCAGCGACATCCCCAGCGCCTCCCACGGGCTGAACCCCACCTGCCGCGCCATCACGCCGTACAGCAACCCGAATGCCACCACGCCCGGGGCCAGCGGCAGCGTCGCCACTACCCCCCTCCTGAATTCCCTCACCTCGACCCCCCTGCGCTTGTCCCCCCCAACGCTTACGCCGGACAACAGTCCGGCGTCTTCCCGAC
>Ga0307377_10000893_pt1 | contig 39714 bp, 56 predicted proteins | sample TR3MG_FD_202535 | JGI IMG/M metagenome (GOLD analysis project Ga0307377, IMG submission 202535) | Soil microbial communities from Risofladan, Vaasa, Finland - TR-3 | ecosystem: Environmental > Terrestrial > Soil > Coastal area > Acid sulfate soil | place: Finland: Risofladan, Vaasa | collected... | reverse complement strand
CTAGGTCTAGGTCTTGGGCTGGGTCTTGGGCTGGGTCTAGGGCTAGGGCTAGGTCTAGGTCTTGGGCTAGTTCTGGGTCTGGGTCTAGGTCTGGGTCTGGGTAATTTTTAATAACTTAAATGAGGTAAATAAAATGGCAGATTTTCCTAAAATACCGGCTGGCAGATACGTTGGCAAAATAGCAAGATGCGATACAAAAGCGATTTCAAAAGCAGGAAACAATATTTGCAAGCTATCAATTGTAATCACACATCAAGGAGAAACTTATTGGGTTAACGATTATCCGGGTTACGGAAAACCAAAACTAGCAATTCTTTGTGATATAACCGGGTGTAGAAATAAATATGAAAGTGATACATTAACCTATGATGATTTGATTGGGAAATTAGTTGAAATGGATATTGTAGAAAACGGTGAATGGCGCAATGTTAAAAAATATTACAAGGCAACTGATAAACAACATCAACCATTGAATGATGTGGAACAACCAAAACAAAAAACTATTACTGAAGAATTTGATGATATGCCGTTTTAGATACTGCTAATCTGGGGAATTAATTTGGACATGGGATATTTTTTCCAAGGTTGTTTTTAAATCTAGAATTTTTTCTAAAATACCGTTAAAGCCCTTTTCCATGTCCTTATTAATGTTTTCTATTTTTATACCCATTTTTTCTTGTTCAGAAGAAAGGCTTAATCTTATCCCTTCTATGTAGTTTTTTGACCAATATTTAGTAGCCGCTTTTTCTTCTATATCAGCAAGCTTAATCTCGAATCTTTCAATTTGATCGTTTGTTTCTATATCTATTTTTGTAAGTTTTTTGAATAACACAAAACAAATGCTCCCAAATATACCTAGAATAAAACAATCATCTAATCCTAATTCACCTATTATTTTCCCTGCAATATTTTCTAACATGCTAATGCTCCCTGGTTTTTATGTTTTCGACGATCCTATCTATTGTGGTATCTTTCTTTTGCGAACCACTAGAAGAACCAAAATAATAAGACAACATCATCGTAAAACCAGTGCCTAAACTTCCTAGCATAATATCTAAAAGTTGCATCGCCTCCCTATCAACATCAAAATTAATAATAAGTATAAGCAAACCAAAGAAACCAACGGTTAATAGTATAGCAAGTAATGGTGGTACTAGGTCGCGCTTTCCGGATTGTGCTATTATTTGTTCTCTCATCCTTGCTGAAGCTCTATCAGATTGCTCTAATTTTTCCCTTTCGAGCTCCATATCTAATTGCTTAAATTCCCCCGCCTGCTGTAATTCCATTAATTTAATCTTAGCTTGTTCCGCCTGAATCTTATCAGGGAATATTTTATCTATTAATTTAGAACCAATATTTAAAATATCTAACAACATTATTTATCACCATTTAATAAGTCTTCGCGTAATGTTTCAACATCAAAGTTTGGGCATGTTTTTCCCTGTGCTCTTCCGCTTTCAGTTTCATTATGACCCATTACTCCATAAATATCTATATCGTATTTAAAAACTAGCTCCTTAACTAACATTCTTAAGGCAATCATTTGGTTTTTTGTAAATTCGTTTTTACCTATCAAGCAAATACCTATACTATTGTTGTTATACCCCAAAGCATGGGCTCCTATCTCATTACCAGTTAAAAACATATTACCGTCTACCGGTCTACCACATTCGATAGAACCGTCTAAACTATGGAAGATCGTATCTTTGAATATCATTCCGTTGAGAATAACAAAATGATAACCAATATCATTCCATCCTTTTTCTTTATGCCAGCGCCTTATTTCGTTTGCATTTCCAAAAGCACTATCAGAACAATGGATAACGATGTTTGATATTTTAGCCATATTAATCACCCCATAAATATCTATCTATTGCTATTATCGCATCATCAATAGAATAACATAACGCAAAGTCATATCCTACTGCCAACATCCTATTTGAAAACGCAGCTTGCTGCTCCGTCATTTTATTGTTTCCAGCCTTAAACTCTATCCAAAGCCCATGTTTGCTACCGTATGGAAAAGCAATGAAAACATCACTAACCCCAGCTTTTACCCCTTCTTTTTTTAATTTCTTTGCAACCGAAATATGTCTATGCCCACCATTAGGAATCGCAAAAGCAAATACTTCTAAAAAATTATATTTAACTCTTAGTAGCTCGAAAAAAGCACTTTGTATTTGATGTTCACTAGATTTTATTTTCTTTAATCGCAACATACTCTATGTGCCAATGGGCTTGTAGTTACATGTTCTTTTGTTTCCACATCTTGCTTAACTTCAGATGTTTTATTTTTATTGTCATTTATTATAATTGAAGGAATTTTGAATAAAGCAAGTTTTGGCACCGAACGATTATCAGCGTATAGCTTAAATTCGCTTATCTCTTTATGATTTACACCTTTAAGAATCTTCACTTTGTACCTCTTCTTTTTTCACTTCATTAACAATATTCCGGCTATGATCGCGACTAATAGCTGACAAAAAATTAATAGGGCGCAAAACATATTTTGCCGGTTTTGCCGGAGCTTCCTGTAATCTTTAACAAGCATTTCCATTTCTTCATCAGTAATATATTTTCTCATAATATATTTACCTCAAAATCTTATTTATATTACGCTGCTAAAGCAGCATTAACTTCAACTAGTGCAGCTTCCAATTCTGATTTCTTAGCATTTAACTCCACAATTCTAGAATCTATAGCAGATATATCAGCGCTAATCTCGCTAGCAGTAGTTATAGATATTCTATCAGTTGTTTCAGTAACTTGAACTTCTGTATCAGAAATTTTTTCGTATATTTTACTCATATTTCACCTTAAGTTGTAGAATGTGTTGAAAAAGAAATTTGGTTTAAGCAGCATGGGTCACCAGCTGTATAACAGTATCCTGACATTACCCCAGTAGATGGATTTATTCCAATAGCATAATTTCCTATGATAAACAAAACCGTATCTGTGCCATAAGGTCTGTAGCCAGCGGGTAATGTTATAAACGTGGTATATCCACCGGTAGCTGTTTTTTTCCACAATCCCTTAAAATGGACACGCCCATTAGAATCTTTAAAATACCTAGCCTCACTGTCATAACTAGCCGAGTAAGTAGTCCAGCCAGTTGGCGGAGATATAACGCTGCTCCACGCCTCTTGTCTTAACGCTACCGTACCATTTGATGCGGTAATGGTATCAGTTAGCGTTCCTGCTGTCATGGTTTTTACAGTTACGCCACCTTGTTCAGATCCAGATGCACCACCAACATTAATAAAATTGATTTGTGAAAATAAAGCTTCTACTGCAGATGAATTTTTAGCCCTGAAATCTATAGTTGGTCCAACGCCCGTTGTGGTGGTATTGTTATATAAATTCATGTAACTACTATTGGACGTGACAGCTTTATAAATGCTGAATGACGAGCTATTTAATTGCCCCCTAGTACCAAGCGTTATATAGCTATTATATGAAGCTTGTGGGGAAATGGTTATTGATTCAGTACTTGTCCCCACATTATCTTTTAAAAAATAATAAGTTCCCAACAAATAATTGTATGTGGTGTTTATATCTAGGAAAAAATTTGGAAGAGTATAACCTGGAGTATAATTGGCAGTATGTTGTACGGCATTATACACAACGAATTGTTTAATAGAAAAATTAGATGTAGCTGCCTGCGTATAATCAGTTCCAACATTAAACTTGGTTGGGATTATTCTATAGCCAGTATTAGTCTGAGTTGTTCCGGATTGAACGCCGTCAATAAATAATCTTGTAGCACCGCCATCAATATCATAGTTTAATTCGAATTCATAAGTAGTACCAGAAGAAGGCGACCACGTACCTAAATTTGTATTTATGATTGAAACTCCTGAATCACTATAAATCATTAATCCAATAGTGCCTGTTGTATTTTTATGTAATAACTGAATTAAATTATTTAACGATGAAACAGTGGTAAAAGAAGAAAAGAAATACTGATCGGTAGCGGGAGCAGCACTATAATTTGGCTTAACTTGAAACTTAAAAGTTCCACACTGTTTTATATCTACGTTTTCAGGAGCAGATGGTTGAACATATCTTAAATCATCATGTGCTAAATCTAGAAAACCACCAGATATAGCTGCTCCAACCGAGGTTATATCATAAAGACCAACTGCGTAACTAGGGGTTAAAGTACTAGTCCAAAGCGCATACCAGGTTGCATCAGGATATGGAGGCATGACAAACCTAGAAGCCAACATACTTCCATTTTTGGTAGATAAATTATCTCCACTATTTTGCAAATAAACAATCGTACCGTTTCTATCAAAAAATCCTTCACCACCAACCGCCGAATCAACATAGGCGGTCGTAGCTACCTTTGTAGAACTATCCCCACCTGTTTGCGTAGCTGCAGTTGTTCCATTTGGCAGTGAAGTAGTGGTTACTAATTTTTTTCCTGAATCAGATCCAATAAGCGATGACGCAGTTAGATCGGTAGAAATTAATGAGTCTGTAGTAAAAGCCATATTATCACCTATATAAATTAATTATGGAGAAGCTAACATTTTACCTTTCGATACCCAAACGCTGCTTTCTCTTCTTTCAAAAGACAAATCGTTCCCGTCTCTTATTATTCTCCAGGATCCATCAGTATCATTGGTACCTAAATAATAAGCCGCAGTACTACCAAGCTGTACACTATCGTTAGCAGTAGCAGTGCTAATATAGGTAGTAGCTCTAGTCCAATATGAAGAACCACCAACTGCATCATCAACATATTTTTTATTTGGGATATCATCATCGGCAGAAATTAATGATTCATAATTAGTACTGTTTGAATGTAAAACTGTCCCGTTTGCAATTTGAACTTGTCCTTTTGTTACATCTGAAGTTGAATCTAATACTAGATGTTCGCTAGCTGTATCACTACCATACAAAGTCTGACCACCTGACCTACCAGCAAGAAGAGCAAATTGCGTATGACCAGAATCACCAGTAGCTAAATCAGATAAAAGCAAATGACTTGTAGCCGGTCCACCTCCAACAATAGTTGCTGAACCTGGTGTAGACTTGCTAATAGTAATACTATAAATATAAGAGTTTCCACCTGATTGAGAAACAACTGCATAACCCAACCTTGCTAATTCTAGCGCATTTAATTCATTACTTGCGAAAGTAACGGAACCTGTGTTTATAGCATTTTGTGCTTGTGTTGGATTGGCAAAATCTGCGTTGTGCATTGTTGCGTAATAAGTAGGAGTGGCACTATTGAGGTCTTCTTTAGATACATATATAACATGAACAGTATATCTTCCATCACCAGCCAATGCTGGTGTAGCACCGCTCAAATAATAGTTTTCTAACACATTTATTAGCGCAGTTGTATACCAATAAGTATATTGGTAACAATGATACAAGCTTATCGGTGAACCAGCAGTATCTGATACCGTGCTGACCAAACCGTGGTCATCTAAGTAACCAGTTGTAACAATTTTGATTTGTCTATCAGTTATAGATGCACCAGTTCCTGTGCCTATTTTCGTTATGTTTGCACCAAATCCTTGCTGAATAACTATGCCAATATTATTGTTTAGGTATCGACTTACTTGTGTTGAAAATGAGTAATCATGATTTTCACGAACGGTTATATTACGATTGTTTGTTACGCCCGTGTATAATGCTTCAAATAACATTATGTAATCGTAAAAATCTGAATCTACAACAGCGCTATAATCAATTTTTACTATTGTACCAGAAGAATTAATGCCAATATATGCAGTAACGTTATCACTTACAGCTATGTTTTGTGGGGCACTCCAACTAATTAATTGTCCACGGATGCGCCCTGTTCCAGGTCTTAAAATTGTGAATGTATTACCTGAAAATGAATAATAGTTACCACTTCCGCCCCATGAAATAAATCCGCTTTTTTCTTCATCATATTGCGCAGTTATGGTTTTATTTAAACCATCTAATAACGATGCAGCAGTTCCAATGCTAGCATTAATACTAGTATTGGATGCATCACCTAGCTTAATAGCAGTTGTAACATTAGAATCTTTCAATCCGCCAGTACCAAATGAAACATCGTCACCAGCATTATGTGGTAATAAAGTGGTTGTTGCCCTATCCCAAAGATTCTCTACGCTAATAGAATTATCAACATATGTTTTTACTGCTTTTTCTGTTGGAATTGCTAAATCTGAATTGCCCACTAATGTCCCATCAGTAGAAAATTCATCAACATAAGTCCCACTTTTTAGTTTTAATCCAACCCCATCTATATAAACAGTTTGAACAGAATTACCTAAAACCATTGAATTGCTACCATGCGCACCAATAAGACTAGAATTACCAATACATGAAATATTTGTTTCTACTGTCGCATCTATTCCAGAATTATATCCAAAAAAATCACCACTCCCTATAGTAACAGAATATGCGGACGAATAACCATAGGCTGTAACATCATTAGCAGCTAATAGCGAATAACCGGACGTATAACCAACACAAGTATTACCTGCTCCTGTCGCATCAGTTCCAGCTTGGTACCCGATATAAACATTTTCCGAAGAAGTTAAATTACTTTCTCCTGCCTGATATCCAATAAAAATATTTGCTGATCCGTTATTTATTCTACCAGCTTGATATCCAATACCGATGTTATTTACGGCTGTGGACGCTTGCGTTAAAGCTTGCGAACCAATTGCTACGTTATAACCACCAGTTGACAGCCCTTTTCCAGCTATATTCCCTATGCATACGTTATTTGAACAATTCGTATTGCCATAACCAGCTTGATACCCAATATTTGTATTATATTGTGCGGAAGTTCCTGTATATCCGGCTTCTACGCCAATATGAACATTATTGGAACCTGTAGTGCAATTGTTTCCAGTATCTTTTCCGATAAGAATATTATTTGTACCGGAAGTTAAGGCTCCATTTGCTCCTTCGCCAATACATAAATTGTAATTGCCGGGTGATACCAGAATATCAACTTTATTGATTTGGTATGCTGCAGTTGAATCCACATTAATTCGATCACCAGCATTATGAGTATTTAGCCTGTAATCTGAACCGCTAATAAGTTCACGATCTAATAGATTCTCTACAATAACAGAACCATCTACATAAGCGGTTGTCGCTAATTTAGTCGAATTGTCACCCAATGCTTGTGTGGTTGCTGTAGTGCCATTCCTCAAGTCTACTGGTAGGATTGAGTTATCAATATAACCTGCCCCGTCTACTTTAAATTCCTGCATTGTTTGGCGGAACCACCGACCTGGTCCAGTTGTTGGGGCAACAATATTCACATCATCAGCTGTAGCTGAAGACGCTCTAACAAATTTCCATAATCCTAATGAGCTTACTGAAGCAGTAACAGCATCTACCACAATAGTTGTGTCGATTGCTTTCAATGCCGCTAAATTAGCTACTGGTCGATTGGCATAATGTAATTCATAATTAATTGTGGTCATAAATTCCTCTTATCAAACATTATATTGCAGTAAATATTTTCCGTCATTATCAATAAGATAAAATCCATCATTATCTACTAAATAATAGTACCCTGGTGGCGGTATTGGCGGACTATCTTGAGTACTTCTTGTGTATGGACTTCGAGCAAATACATTTGTTAATTGCCCAAATTTATCATCGTTATAAAGCATATAAAACCACTCCTATATCAGCATCAGTATCTGGTGTAATAAAACTCAAAACATCTCCAGCTTTTACTTCCCATGACAAAGGGTTTCTCTCTGAAGTTGTTGCGGCGAATGTTGCTCCAGCTGGAATAGCCGCAGTTCCATTTACTGCAACCCAAACAGTAGATCCATCTTGATAAGCAAATATAGCGATCCATTTAGCATGATTGCTTGGGATAGTTAATGTTTGAGCAGCAAGAGATGTAATTGTTGCACTATATTTATTTTCAGATTGGACTCTACCAAATCCATTATATCCATTAATATCTCTAGTCAAATTGAACATTGTCATTGTATTTACCTCAATTAATATTTAATTACATAATTTACATAAGTATTGATAGGACGAGATTCAGAACCGCCAGAAAAACCTGTCTCATACGTCTGTTCTCTCATAATGTTATAAGCAGATCCTGTTAAATCGGCGGTGAATGGATATGCATCAACAGGGTGTCTATGATGCAAATTATCACTTAATTGCATACTACCAATAACATCTCCAATAATTCCCGGTGCTAATGACCATCTTCTCGCGGCGTCCAAATCAATTCCGGCACCATTATTCCAACCTCTTAAAAATCTTCCTCTTAAGTCTGGGACAGCATAAGAAAACATATTAATTGCCGTTCTTGTTTTCTGGGCAACTTCTGCATTTGTATCTGTAGACAATATAGCAACTTCAATTCCTTTTTTACCAAGTAACGCAGGATCTGCGCCTGCTCCATCTACCGTATACCATACATAAAAATCTAAAGTGGTAGAATGAGCATTGAAATAAGAGCTTGCGGAAGGAGCAGCACCAATTAAAACTCTAGTTATTTGCCATCCGTTTAAAGCCTCTTGTGTTTTCTGCGCAACATCTGCGGCTGTATCAGCTGTTTCTAATTCTACTAAAATAGCAGTTGCCCCCACTACAAGAGGATCAGAACCAACGCCATTTACTTTGTACCAAACATAAAATGGCACATCTCCCGAATGATAACTGCTAAATGTCCAATATTTACCAGCCAAAGTTGTTGCAGCTATTGTCTCCACAGAAATTATTTGTTGTGTCTCACTGCTCCCTATTTGATATCTTGATATCGTAAAACCTGACGTATGAACATTCGGATCTGTTACCGATCCTTTATTTAAATTTCCTACAAGAAATCTATCAGCAGTAACCATATATGATTTTACATAATATAAAGTAGTAGAACTAGCATGAATTATTCGGGTAAAATCAAATCCTGTTGCCGCAGTTCCATCAGTACACGCTACTGCTGTTCCCGTTATATTTGTGGCTACTCTTAATTCTCCTGCAGTAGTAGCTGATACAATGCCGGTAATATAATTTGGAGCTGTACCAAATTTTGGTATTTTAGCTGTATCATTCCACAATTTTGTTTGCAATCTTGAATAGGGAATATGATCAGATGAAAACGCAGTAGTTTCATAACCAGAACCATCGCACAACAATTCACCGACATTTGCTAATTCATAAATCGCTGAATAAATTTTACCAATACATGAATCATCAAATGCCAATCCACTCAAAGTTAATTTCAAAGGCAAATGTAAATCATTTAAATTATAATTAGGAATATTAGTCCAACCAGCCAATGATTTGTATAGTGAATCAGCAGAAGTTGCAATTGGATATTTGTTTATAGTAACTTCCCCGGGGGTTAGCATAACGTCTGTGATTCTAACATCATGTGTGAAATTAGTAGGGAAATCCCAACTTATCTGTACGAAATCATCATCATTGCTACCGATTGTCACCCCGGAATTATCACCAAATACAAATGAATGATTATATACCGTTGTAGCAATAGGAATCGTCACAGTAACTAATGGGGTTACTATTTGTGGAGATCCACCAGTACCAAAATTCTTTATTAAATTCACGTTAACATCAGCAGCTGAACCTGAAGCACTTTCCGCTGTAAATGCTAAAGTATATTTCTGTGTGCTAGACGCAAACTTATTAACATCCCTAAATTTTAATCTTAATCCTTTATCTGTTGTTGATGTTCCAACAGAAGTACACGCAACTTCACATGAATACCTTGGATAAGCATCAGGAGTTGATGAAGGAGAAGCATGCCTATAAAATGTTACCGTATCTGTTGCTGTTGATGTTGCAGTCCTTTCAAATGTCCACCCACCTGGAGCCACATCGGTTACCGCCTGTCTAATTTCTCCCTCCAAATGCGTAGAATCAGCAAGAAAAGTATTATGTATCAAAAACTGACCATTCGGTACGTAGTTTGTTTCCTCAATTGCTTCATCAGAACTTTCGGCTGTATTAGGAATTCCCGAGCGGGTAAATTGCAAGGTACCAGAAGAACTATAAACAGTTACATAATATAATTCTACTGCTCCAGATGCGTCATAAGGATAAAAATAAGGGATTATGTCGTTACCAGACCCATCCTGAAAAGTACCAACTGAACTAAGCATAATAGGATTTGGCAATGCCGTATAAGTATAATTTGGCGTTGAACCAGTTATTTGATAAATAGGTTTATACTGAGTTCTAGCCTGGTCTTTGTAAAACGTTATAATACCGCCCGCCAATGGGCTGCCAGTTATTTTATCAACCAATAATTCTTGAAATGCAAATGCTGGTATGTATCTTGTATCTAAAGCCATATTATTGCCCTCCAAGCAAAGAAGATAATGTTCCAGCTGCTAACGCTGGCAAAACATTTGTTAATAATTTTGATGTTGTAGACTGAGGAAATCTTGTTCCAGAAATATAAGACTTTATTAATTCTGGATCAGATAATATACTCCCTAATTTTCTGGTTAATAATGGAGCCGCTAGTGTTAGAGTAGAAATATGGCCTAATATACCCATCAAAGTTGCAGATTTTAACGCAGAAGGAATCGCCTTGCCCATTGCTCCGCCTTCAACATTAGTCCCAAATTTGGCATTTTTTAATTGCTCTAATTGTTTAGCTAATTTATCTATTCCTTTTTCTGGAGCCAAATATTGAGAAAGATTTTCAAAATATTGATCTGCATGAGGATTGTAACTTGCAATAGATTGCTTTGTTTCTCCTGGCAATTGCATGTATTTTGAAGCTATATCTTTTGCATCATTAGAAGCAATTCCAGCAGATGTCTCCTTACCACTAGTAATTAGTTTATACAATTGTGCGTTTTTTACTTCATTAGGCAATTTACCAGCTACAATATCATTATTTGGATTATGTAGACTTTTAGCTAATTTATCAGCCACAGGAATATAAGTTTTGTCTGATACTACTTTGTTTATGGTTGGGTCTTCATAAAATGGATAAATATTATCTCTTGAATGTTCTGAAGCTTTCTGCCATTGTGAAGCCAACGCTCCTTCCCCAGATTCATTCAATATGTTGTGGGCATCTGTTTTCAATCCATTATATAATCCCATTAATAATCTTGATGAATTCCTATCCCCATTTCTTGCAGCGGCAGCTGCTAATCCCCCAATATTGCTCATCCTTATTTTAAGGTCTGGCAAAGAATAACCCCACTTTTCCATCCCTTTCAACGAATTTTCAGCTTTAGAAATTTCCGAATTTAATGCTCCACCTAAATCTGAAGAAGAACCAAATAAATTAGTTAGGTTTTGTCTCTGTGCTAATAATTCATATGCTGCTTTTGAATAATTTGGGAATGGATTAGAATTTCCTCGTGTGGCTATGTCAAATCTAAAATCGCTATTATTAACTGGCGCCCAATTTTCTGCAGCGATATTCTTTTCGTTTTGCAAGGCTCCTCTGGTTGCATCTGCTGATATTTTATTAATTTTTGTTCTATCTCCTAATCCTTCTGCTAATGAATTAAGATAAGTGTTGGCGGCATTATGTTGTTCTATTTGACCATTAACAGTAGAAATAGATTTATCTAATAATTGGCCTTCTAATTGATTCATCTTAGTAGATATCCCACTTCCAGGAATATATCTCATTACCTCATAAACTTTTCTAAGTGTTGGATCGTTTGCGATTGTTCCTATATCAGTTGTCATTGGGTTACCGGCAATATCGGTATAATTTTCAGCTAAATTTTGTGCAGCTTCTTCCGGTGTTAGAGAAACTCCTTTTTTAGCAGAACTACTAAGAACATCTAGGATGGTATTTTTTAATGCTGGGGATTTCCCAAACATAAATGATAGTGAATTGCCAACAGCTTTAGCAACTGGCTCAGCCACAACATTAGTCAGCCCTCCAAGGGCTATTGATAAAGGGGTGGACTGGTCTCCCTGCATAGCTTGTTGATACATGCTTCCATAAGCTCCCTTTCCTAATGCTTGTACGCCATATTGCCCAATTTTACCCAATTTACCCATTTTTCCTAAATCAGTAGCAAATTTCCCGGCTCCTTCTATTGCTGAACCTATATATGGAATAGCTTTTAACGGTTCGGCCCCAGTTATTGAAGCTAAAGCCCAAGGGAGCGTTTCTCCACCCAAAGTTCCTGTAGATTTTGCTATTCCTTCTGGAATAATTTGTGGTGGTTGTAAAGTAACCTTTGGGAAAACCCCTCTTCCTGTAGCCAATCTTTCCGAAAGATTAGAACCTTGCCCAGTAATTAATTTTGATATTGGATTTAAAATATTTGGAATTAAGTTTGCAGCAGATTTAGCATAAACAGGCGCAGCTGCGGTGGCTGTATCTAATAAAAATTGTCCTGGAGCTGGAATCCCCATATCTGCGAATGGGCTTTGTTGTGGTTGAGAATGTTGGTTTGCAGTAGATTGCAAATTAGATTCTAGTTTAGAAATAACATTAGGATCAGTTACTTCTTTGGCGTTATTAGGCAAAGAGTTTTCACCTTGGTTTTCTAATTGAGACAAAATGTTTGAATCAGTTACTTCTTTCATAGCTCATACCACTTGCCGTTTATTTTTTTGTATGTTTTGTTTCCAATTGATTTAGAAACACTTCCTGATTGATCAGGTTTGTAATCAAGATAATCCCCTTGTAATCTAGGAATGCCCGATGTCTTTCTATACGTACCTTTTGTACCAGGCTCAGCAGAATTAATAACTCCATCACCAAAATCTTGGATCGTACTCATCAATCTGTTAATTGCTACGCGTGCCCTTTCAGGATTTGAGCTAGGTTTATCTATTACATCCACCATTGTTTTTGCTGTTTTACTAGCTTCGTCTGTTGCACCCATATTCTCTAAATACTTTATTCCATTATTAGCTAATGTCCCAAACGTATTTTGATACCAGTCGTAATCTTCTTTGGCACCTTGATGCTGATTCAACCAAGTGTCAGTAATGTTTTTACCAGCCCCAATCATACCAGCATATTGAAGCGCATTATTTATTCTGGGAACATATTGCGCCATAACTTCTGGTTTAAACATAGTGCTTTCAAAAGCTATAACTGCACCAGCACGTTTTTTTGTTTGAGAATCAGCTTTCATTAAGTTTTGCGAATGCTGCATTTGAGTGGTAATATCCGCAGCCTGTTGCGCGCCTCCTGATCCAAAAGTAGATCCCTCAACTCCCGAAGCTTGTGGCGTCGGCTGTGTTGGCTGTGTCGGCTGAGGTTGTTTTGGATAATTTCCATTTAAAGCATCGGCTAGGGTTGCGATTTGTTGCCGCGAGTAATCCGATGATTGCGAACCTTGTCCTGACGCACCTGGCTCTTCAGGTAAAATATTGCCAAATTGTTTACGCAATAATGTATCAACCAATTGTTGCGGATAACTAACTTGTTGCTGAAGCGCTTTATTCCCCAGTGTATTTTGCAAATTTTGCATCGCTTCAGGATTTGCAGTTATGTAATCGGCTCGCTGTTTTTCTGGCAAACTTTGTAAAATTCTAGCAAATTGATATGCATCTCCAAATCTGCTTCCAGCTCTGGCATTTGCAGCTGCTTCTGAAGCATACTTTAGTGGCATAAATTTAGTTTCTGCATTAAACAAACCTGCCTGCGCTTGATTCAAAGGAATAGTTCCTTTCAGTATTTCTTGTATTTGAGCTTCTTTATAAGGAGCTTCCTCTTGTTTAGCCAACAATTCAGCTAAAGTCATTTGCGGTGCATATTGGGCTTTAGCTTGCTCTTGTGTTAACGCTGCTTGCAAAGTTGGAGCCTGAAATCTATTTGCAGTAGCCTGACTTTGGTTTTGCAATATCTGACCAAGCAACGCATTCATATGCTGCGCGCCAACCAATTCAGGATTAGCCTCATCAAAACTTAATGGATCGAATTTTGATACACCTATTGACATATATCACCTTTAAATCAAATCTGTAAATGGAATACAATTATTGGTACTAGGAATTATTATGTCCGTATATTGTTTCAATAATGTATTATTCAAATAGAAACTAAATGTATAAGAAACATTAGTACTAGTATTTTCAATTAATGGTATAGTCCAATAACCATTAGTTCCGCTAGTTGTTTCTACAATTGTTTTGTAAACTTCTAAATTCCCATATTCAAAAACATTAGCCGCAGAAACAACAATCCTTATTTGGGTATAAGAAATATTTACTAAATCTTTTATAAAACCAAATACGTTGATTAACGTTGGCTCGGTTTCGATAACCCACCCCAAGCAATAGCCAGGGGTATAATTAGCAGTATGCTGAACTGCATTGTAAATAATTAGTTTTGCTATACTAAAATTAGTAGCAGGTGTGCTAATGCTATCCCAACTACAACCAACCCTTAAAATACCAATGCTTGACGATCTTGTACCGGTAGCAGATAAATTTTCATAAACAAATCTACCATCTATAAATAGTCTAACTATTCCAGTAGTAAGGTCATAATCTAGCTCCAACTCATAAGGACGACCTAATACCGGTTGCCAAAAATAAGTTCCAGCTACTATCGGTGTTCCTGCTGAATCAATAATTGATATTTCAATATTTCCAGTTACCTCATGTGTAATTTGTATATTATTATTATAGTTTCCTTCTGCTTCAGTTGTGCAAAAAAACACATTTCCATGTAGCGGTGTTCCACTATAATTAGGAATAACAATAAATTTTACAGCTCCTACCTGTACGTTATCCGAGTTATATGTCGCGCTATAGTCCACATACCTAACATCACCATGCGCCAAATCTAAAACTCCAGATAAAACCGCAGCTCCACCTACAGGCGTACCAATCAGTAAACCACCGCCTTTTTCGGCATCTATCGAAGCGCCATATGTAGCTACGAATGTATAATCAGTTGGAATACTCATTTAATTAATCTCCCACTAATAACCATAATTTTGAAATGCATTCCCAGGATTACCAAATTGCATTGGATAACCACCACCGCCGCCAGTTGGCTGTTTCTGCGGAAATAAACTCTTTAATCCTGGCAATCCACCGCCCATCATTCCTAATAATCCACCAAACATTCCTCCAGAAGATTGGTTTTGATTAGCCGCACCAGAATAAGCTAAATTAGCTTGGCTCATTAAAGCTTGGGATAGATTATTAGCCAAACCTGTTGATGCCTCATAACCCATTTGATTTATATCGCCCAAACCACCCAATCCCATTTGATAATCTTTCATTCCTCTATCCATGAAATTATAATAATCTTGATTAGCAAGCCCCATTGCGTTTTTTTGCATAGCTGATTGTTCTGCTGGAGTACCCAGCATTCCACCGGCTGCAGCCGCTCTATTCCCAGCACCAAGCGCCTGATCTAATTGATATTGATAACCAGGTGATGCTTGAAATTTACTTCCAATCTGGCTCATTAAAGCAGTTGGGTCATTAATTAAATTACCGTATTGGCCTTGCAATGTACTCATTGCGCCCTGTCCGGCCTTAACATACGGATCATAATATTGATGTTGAATACCAGAAATCTGATTTAAATATGGATTAGCAGCATCCGCAGGATTACTTCTATTTCCACCACCAAACAAACCCATTAAACCACCAAGACCACCACCAATAGCAGCACCCCACGGCCCAAACATAGACCCTGCTTCAGCGCCTGATAATGCTCCAGTTGCTCCACCACCCCAATTTGCTTTTGACATAAATCACCTATAATATTTGAATTTCTTTAAATGTACCGTTTAAATTAACTTTCAATTTATGATTATCTGCGTCATAAATTAAAGCACCAGTCGACTTGGAATTATTTAGCACAGCAATATTTGCCGTATCTTGCTGTGGTATCTTTATTCCCTCATTTGAAGCATTATTTTGCAATTCCTGAAAAAGTTGCATCATTGTCTGCTTCCAAATCGGGGTTAAATTGCCGTCTTTATCTACAAATTGTGTTTCAACAAAATTAGGTATTTTCATTTGTATATACTCAATAAACCATTTGATACAACAAATCGTCCAACACCCCAAAATCTTAATTGTGGATAAAATTCATTAGCTGCACCCAAACCCCACAATATGAATTTATTTATTCTGCTTCCCTGTTTGTTTAAATTCATTCTTATATTGCTACTAAATACTTCACCACCATCCCTAGAAACAGATAAATCTACAGCCGCCTCGGTTTCATTAACTAAAGCCCAATCAGCCCCATTCCAAACAATTTTTTCACCACTAACGTAACTTTTTCCTGTATTAGTAGCAGGTGTGTAGTTGTCTGTTACGACATTTGTTATATTGAAATAATCCCCAATATTTACTTCATCCCTAGCAGGGAAATCCGTAGATGACCCTATCAATCCCTTGTACTGCTGTAATGGCGTGAATTGTTGGCTCCTTGGATTTCCCTGCTCAAGAATGAAGGAAAAATTGTTTATAACAAACATAGATTGGTCAGGAAGCCTAAAAGAATCCGCCATTCTTATTCTTGGTATTTCTTCACCATCATAAGTAGTAAATTCGCTGTTCATTTCATAAATATGACCATCCTTTAAACTTATGAAATAATAGTTATCGTTATAAAATGATATTCTTTTAGCTATATGATAATTCATTTTTTCATCACATAGATGAAAGAATTTCTTAGTATTAAAATCGTAAACTAACGTTAAATTATCCCTGAAGTCTGGGAATGTTAATTGATAAAACAAATGCCCATCTTGTTTAAACAAAAAACCATAAGCATTAGTTGGATTTTTTAAATTAGCTAATTGAAAATTTATTCCATCACTTGAAATTTGCTCAACATCTCCACCAGTGCTATACATAATAGCCAAACCAGATTTTTCATTTACACCCAACCAAACTATAAATGTATCTCCGGCTGCTATTGTTGCCGCATTAGCACATCCGTAATCTATATTAAACGCATTCGTTCTTTGGTATGGAAATAACTGCGCACCTACATCCATCCAAACTTCAGTTACAGTATTACCCATAATATATAGCTGTCCGCCTCTTCCTGGAGCAGGAACACAAGCCACGACAGTATCTGGTTTGGTTTGTAAATTTCCAATTACGTCCGGTGTATCTTTCCAAGACAAGCCATTATTTGGATCGGACAATCTCCATTCTCTACTTCCAAGAACTCCTGCTATAAAATAACCATCCTGAAATGAAACATAATCAGGTGTAAAACTAGTATTAACTTTTGTTAACCCGGTACCAGTCGGGGAATAATCATAAATATAGATATTTTTTTTATCACATATAGCTATTTGGCTAGCATTATTTTCTGCTATAAATACATCTCCTGCTGTTGTTTCTAATGTCCCCACACTAGTATGGTCTAAAGCAGAATCTATTAAAAACACATCATCATTAGCAACAAAAAACATTTTACCGCTTCTAACACTAGTAAATAATCCCCTACCTTGTGAGCTATCAGATGTTAAAATTTTTTTCTCATGACCTGCGTATGGAACCAGCCAATTATCCGAGATAATCATATTATAGGTTTTAGACGGAGATATCTTTGGATAACGACCAAAAGTGCTTGACCCAACAATAGGGAAAGGTACATCTTGAGTTGTTTGCTGGTTTAGTCTCATCGTCTCCAACCGTGTGCTAAATTAGCATCTAGATATATATCGCCATGAGCCCCTTCTGAACTAAACGAAGATATCTTTTTTATGCTTAAATCCATAGGGCTTATATCAGTTAACATGCTTTCTAATTCATTAAGCTTTTGCTGTGATTGCGGTTGAAAAGTAATATTGTAATCAGCGCATATATATTCAGCTAAAGCGTATCTTAAATATTCAATATAAAATTGATCATAAATAAGGCTTAAATCTGTGTTCTCACTTGTAATACTATCTAAGCCAAACTTACCCCATATTTTCAACGGGTAAGTTGTGTTCGGTGTAAAATAAATATATAAATCAGAACCGCCAACCACTCTTTCGGTATGCCAGTTGTATGGCAAAGTATTAACATTATCAACACGAGGAGAACCAAAATATTGCTTCCTCTGCTGTTCATTCATTTGGAATCTAATTGAACCAATATAAAAAGTAAGAGTTTCAACAGAAATTAGGCCAGGGATAAAATATTTCTCCTGGCCTAAAACTGCTGTTAAAGAATATTCCTCATAATAAGGAATTAATCTTTGTTGGGCTGTCTTAAACGCCAATAAAGCATTTAACAATTCCAATCCTTCAGTTAATTGATCGGCCGATATAGTTTGCAAAGATCGGCTAGCAACACCAGAAAGGAAAAAGGCTTTTGTTATAAGTTTTCTAGCTGTATAAGACATCCCTATTCTCCATTAAAGATAATCAACAAACGAAACCACTGATATATCAACTGAACCAGTTACTTTATATTCATATTTGGGAACACTAGAAACTAGTTTTGCAATAACAGATAGTTCGCCACTATTGATTTTAGTAGCTACTGAACCAGCTATATAACTGCCGGTAGTTGCCGAAGAACCGCCTGGACGAACGTTTGCGCTATCAGAAGCAGCTGTTGGTGTTACAGCAACTAACAGTTTAACCGGTAAATTTTCAACTGCCGGTAAATAGGTACTGCAATCAATAGCCGCAAAAGTTGCTGAAGTTCCTGCGCTTACCGAGGCTATTGGAGCATCAAAGCTGTATAGTCTTTCTTTGCCCGATCCTGATTGATAAGCCAAAATAAAATGAGTGCTAGAATCAGTAACCGCCCAGCCAATTCTTCGAATAATGTCATATCCGAATGGCATAGTTGGCGCAGTAGCTGATAGTGAAAGCAAACATTTGGTCGCATTGAAACCGCGTGAATCGCCAATCAATAACACAGCATATACTTTGCTAGCAGCAAAACTGCCAGTGTCCAAACCATTGACACCATTGACAGCCGCATTAATAGTGGCAGAAGCCGCTAAGGTCATATCAAAAGCATCGCTTGAATCTCTACATTTTCCGGCAGCAACCGTTAGGGTAGTGTTACTACCCCAAGCGACTGCTAAACCGTCAATATAAAGATTTGATTTATCTATAACTTGTTGTTTAGTCATTTTTTCAAATCTCCAATTATTTAGTTAATTAAGCTGGGAAAAGAATGCGCATTGCATTTTCGTCAACCATGGTTGATCCCCAAATTGCATCATGAACAAATCCACTTTGGTTTTGTCCAAACAATGAACCGTAATACATACGTAATGAAACACCAGATTCTGGATCTGATTCATTAGCAGTTGGGTACGGAACTTGTTCTGGTAAACGCGGCATTGCTAAGAACAATGGATTGCCAGATGTAATTAAACCAGCACGATGTGACGGCATCATCTTAATCTTCATACCAGCAACAATGTTGTTATTGATATTTTGATCTTGAGTTTGCGTTGCACATAGAGTTGGAAATACGCTTAACACAACCGTAGTGGTTGAGGCATCAGCATCAGCAGTAGCACGAACTTGAACTGTATTTGCAGATACTTTATGACCAACAAAAGTTAGATAGCGCATATTGGGCTGTCCACTCACGCCATCAACAAACTGACCAACGTCACCAGCTTTAATTACACCAGTAGCACCTGACAACGAACCATCACAAGTACAAGTGATTTGGGTAATAGCGGCACCGGTTGGGTCGTTAGTGCTTACAACAGTCAAAGTTTGAACTGCTGCACTCGCACCATTACCAATTAAACCGGAAACGTGAAGAGGTAACAAATTGGATTGGTACCATTCAGTATGGGCAAATCTTCCTAATTCCCAAGAATTGGCGATTTGTTCGTTACGATCCATAACAAATTGACTCAAACCAGAATTGATAATTCCCGGTACTGCGATATCATGCAAATAACCACGAGCATTATCTTTTACTGCTGAGAAGTTACGGAAATACGCCATAGCGGTAGCTAATTGGCTGTAAGAATTGATAGCAGTTACACCATCACCATAAAAACGGAAAGTGTGGTTTTCGATGCAGTTTTGTGCTACATCGGCTTCAATCTGTGAGCCAATTTCATAAATGGCGGCTTTACCAAATTTTTCCATGTAATCTTTCACGTTAAAAATGAACTGTTGAGCGCTGAACGCATAAGCAGTGTTAACCGCTTTGTCAACCGTCAAGCTTTGAACGCGTTGTTTAGAATCTTGGAAAGTAGCTATCAAACTATTAGTAGTCGTATAGCGCGGTGGTAAATCAAAATTAACCGTATCACCCAAATTCGCTTCTCTCTTTTCGAAATCTTTGAATTTTGTGTTTGCGGTACTAATGAAACAGAAAAGGTTTTGTAAAAAAGCCAATTCCGATGATTGGTACGTTTGTACCGTTTGTAAAATATTAGAAGGCAAAGGCATTTGGAATCTCCAAATAATCAATTAAGAATTAAGTAGAGATAATGGCTTTGCTAAACTATTTTAAGATTAACCACGTAACCATGGTTGTTTTTTAAAATCCTTAATAGTCAATACGCCACTATCTGTACCAGTTGGTGAGTGTTTTAGCTGGTCTAGTGGCTGTGGTGCAGGAGGTTGTTTTAATACCTCTTCATTCTTTTTAATAGAATCTGACAGCTTAAATAATAATTTCTTACCTAATTCAGGATTCCAAACTGCGGCATTTGCTACTTCAGTAAATTTAGTAGGATTATCTGCCATTTCTTTTAGACAATCCCCAATGTTATCAACTGAATTTAATATTTCAGCAAATTGAATCGGCAACTCTCTAAGCTTCAAAGGCTCCATAACTTTTTTTTCAAAATCTGGGTATTTCTCTTTGGCTAATTCAATTTTCTGCCTTAAGGAATCCCCTTCTTGTTGTAGTCGCATTTGTTGTGCCAACAAGATTGATTGATTACGAACTTCAGTTGCTATATCTACATTCCCAATGCCACCAGTGTTTTGTTGTATTGGTTGTATCGGTTGTGCAGCTAGTTGCCGCTGATAATCGTTAAAAGCTTCTTTACGTGCCTTTTCTGCTGCTTCGTGTTTAACACGCCCAACAAGTTTATCAACCTCTGATTGTTTCAAGGTCTTTTCTTGTTCTACAGCAACGGGATTTACCGTTTCTTGAGCAACTTCCGGCTTATTGCCTGATGCTACTGCCAGCGTTTGTTCTGTTTTAGGTTCTACTGAATTATTACTTAAACTTACTCCAGAATCTGGAGTAGTCATTGCACTTTGAGCTTCGACCATATAAAACCTCTTGACTATTGCCCCGTCACGGTAATGCCTCATCTAACGTGTGAGTTTCGACTATTTCAACCGCATAGCTGCGTAATGACCTTGTTTACTAACAAGTAAAGTATGAATATAAAATTAAACCCCAAAACATCTTTTGTAAACAAATTGTGAATAACTTATTCACAAGATATTCACAGGTTATTAACATGTTCCACGTGAAACAAATTGATAGGTATAGGATAGGTATAGGATAGGTATAATTAGACTAATCTCTAATCAGTTGGTCGCTTATCTTTCAATAAAAATATTAACTTCTATCTCACATCTTTTGTCTATGTCATTAATGACGATCATTATAGGAAGGGTGTTGCTATCAAATACATGGCATTTGTTGTTCGACACATCTATGCCTTCGTAAAAAAATATATTTTTATTATCAGGGATATTTGGCATTGCTACTTTTATCTTTTTGAATAAATCGCTACTTATGTCTTTAGCTAAAGATTCATCATCGACAAATTCATCATCGTAGTCAATCCAGCAACGCTCTATGGGGATAATCTTATATAAAATACGCTCCTTATAAGTCAACCTGCTTCTATCAACTAATTGCTTATCAATAGAAGGCTTTCCATAATGAGTGATTATTTTATCGTATAATTTTAAATGGATCTTATTTAATAACTCATCTGGATTTAAATCTTTTATTCTCACAATTTATTCCAATAAAAACCCCTAGAGGGGAAAGAGGACTAGGGGTTAAAGATAACAAATAATCACCTAAAGGGGATTAGGTGACAAAATAATTATACACAGTAAACACCATGCGTTAAATTTATTTGTTTAACTTTTTCAATGTTTTGGCTAAACGTGCCCTCTGCCCTAATTTGCCCGGAGCTTTAGCAGCTTTATCTAATTTAGCAGCTGGTATTTTCTTTCCCTTTTTTACTCCAAGAGCTTTACGTAACGATCCTGGTTTTTTGATTGCATCAGCAATCCATTTTTTCGCAGCCATGTTTTACCTCTATTTTGCAATTTCAATTTTGGATTTCTCTTTTTTATTATCATTATCTTTTTTTATCTGCATAATGATAATGTTGTTTACCCATAGATTTACATCTTTTAATTTCATATTCAAAAATGTTTTGTCTAAAGAGTCCGGGTAATCTTTCATTACTTTGTCTATCATTTCGAGATGAGATAGGCAATGTTGCATATTATGTTCGTGATTAATTTCCGTCATTTTGTACCTCTTTTATTTATAAATTATCTTCTGATCCCTGTTGTGGAATATTACTTGTTTCACGTGAAACGTGTTGCAAGATAGTATTAGCAACTTTATGCTGGAGCTCGTCAGATTCCAGCCCATGTCTATGGTGCATACTCAAAACATCATGCGCATGCCTATGGCTCATATCAGCGGCACTTATTGCCATGTCAACCGCTGCTCTTTGTTTTTCAGCTTGATGTTTATCTACTTGGACGAGGCTATCAATATGTGCTTGGTGTGCATTCAATGTTAATTCCGTTTGGTCATTTTGTAGTGCTTGTTGTTTAAGCTGTAAATTGGCAGCTTCTATTGTTGCGTCCACCTGATCCTTTCGAGCCTTTCTCTGTATTTCAGCTTGTTCGTTCTGTAACTTCATCATCATTGGATTAGGCATGCCTTGTTGCTGCTGTTGCTGCATCATTAATTTTTGATTGTATTGCTGTGCTAGCATCTTAAGTTTATCAACTCCACGTATTTCGAAATTATCCAGCAACACTTCCAAAAATCCCGGCTCATTAGCAAACTGCGCAAACACGGGCATTGCCTGTGCCATAGCAATAATTTGATTTAGTGCCCTATTCTTCTGTATTGCGAAATTAACCCCGGCACCTACTTTTATTTGTAGCGCGTTTGGGTCATATTTTAGCTTCATTTGTCCCGGAGCATTGACTGTTGCATTAGTCCTTTTACCATTTTTACCAATGACCGGCAAACTTCTAGGTGATACATAATATTCTGGAATTAATCTAATAACTAATTGTGCAACCCGATTCAAAGCCTCCATATAAGAAACTACATAAGGCATAGCCGCCGAGTTGGATTGCGTAGCTCCCTCTACTATAGCAACCCCGCTTAGTTGATTATCATTTATTCCCAACGCCGCATCGTACGAACCAAGTATTGTTTGCGTTAGCTGGTCAGCCATAGCAAACGAGCTCATAACTTCGGGTGGCGCTGGAACACGCGCAATTTCTTGTGGCGGAGGAACAGGAATGGTTGGGTCATTATCTTTATAAGCATTGTATATGAGAGTACTGGCTTGCTGGATATTTTCGTATGCGTCAAGATATTCGGGGGGTATGCTTTCTTTTGCAACCTTGAATTTGTGCATCACCATGTTTTCAAGTTCATTTACCAAAGTATTACCAGCAAATGTTTTTAGCTTCTGCGCTCCTTTAGCATTATAAATGTATGGCAATTGATATTCTTGAATTGAACCATTTACGCTATCTCTACTTAAAACCTTTTTGCCTTTTACAAAAATTAATGGCAGAAAAGGAAAGTTTGTCTCTTTATATTCAACAACCTGATCCTCTATTAATCTATATCTGCATATAGTTTCTAAAGTAGATGTTCTTTCATTTATTATTGCAGGAGGCACTTCTATTTTTTGCGATTCCCATGTTTTTATAAATTTGTCATATTCTTCATTGGTCATTGTTTGACCATCTGCTAACTGCAATAGTTTTATTTTCTTTCTTTTCTTTCCGTAATATTCAACAAACAATAAAATATCGTCCTTTTCATTCTTATATGCCCAATTAAAACCTTCCATATTTCTAGAAAATCTCACGTTATCAATATTTACATCGGGGTATTTTTCTTTGAATTCTTCTTTTCTCATTGGGTACATTTCAAAGCAATATTCTCCATCGCCTTTATGCGAAAGCTTAGCTAAAGGGTCAAAGCCGCATAACGTTGGGTCATATACACGCCCCCATTTTATAACTTGATCCATGCTCATTTCATGGGCGTATTCAGTCCAAACTTTGAAAACGCTAAACCCTCCGCTTGTTTGGTCTTCGTACACTTCTGTCGCTACACCATCATTCCTAGCTTGGTCTTCTAAATGCCTAAAGTGTCCTTCCACAAGCTGAATTAAATTAGGATCTACTTGTGCGTTATAATCGGCAGATACTTCTATTGACGGCTCTTGCTTGGAAAACTCCCCACATAACCTAGCCAAATAAGCACCAACAATATTAAAGTCTAACTGCGGCTTGTTTAGTTGCTTTAGTACGTTTATATCGCTATCTGATAACGTAGAAATAAAAGCAAACTTTCTAAACTCATGGTATCGTTCATAATTAGATTTAAAATATTCATAAGAATTTTCCACATTCCCTTTTATTTCCTTTATATCGTCCTGATATCTTTTAGCTACTTCTACCATACTCTATTCTCCCGCAATTGTAGTGTTTTCTTAAAGTTTTGGTTTAATGTTCTTACCATCTGTGATGATCGCCCCGCATTATCATTAAAAGATTTCTTTGCTATTGTTTCATCTATTAGCGCCATCTTTACCGCATCATAGGCTGTGTCGGCCACATCATCGAAGCGGTGACTGTTATTTAAAGTAATTTTGGCCATATGTTCGATACACATTGTAGTGTGCCGGCCATTTCTAGGCAACGAAATGCGTTTAGTAGAAACATAGGGTTGCATTTCACTATACCTAGTTGCTTTTGAGCCTGAAGAAGCCGTCCTGTTAATATCGATTATTTTTAATCCCTGAACGCCCTTCAAAACTGATGATAACGTTACGCCTGTTGATTTCTTTTCTATCGCTATATCAGAAGGCTTTACCTTATGTCTCATACATCCAGCATAAAAGCTCATGAATTCATTTTCCAAATCTTTCGGTTCGACAGATAATTCAATACAATCTATCCAATGCAATCCCATGATATTTGTCTCAACATATCCTTGCTGAATCTTGTATATACCCCAGAAACTAAAAACTGTCTTGTCGTTATAGTCCTTATTTGTTTCTGCTGTATCACAAGTGATAAAAGTCGCTAACATTTCTGGCTCATTATCACATAGAAAAAACCAGTCTTTTTTAAATACAGCTCCACCTGCCGGCATGGGGTCTTGTTGAAACTGCGCGCTAAAAACATACGGTTGCCGTTCTTTGATCGTCAAAAGCTGTTGGCTAGTGTGTAGATACGGGTCAAGCGCATTGCCCGATCTATCAATCCCTGGCAAAACTATTCTATCCCATTCCGGAAGTGCTAAAAGTTCTGCTCCTAGATCATCCTCATGCACTCTTTGTCCCATGTATATTTGCGGCGTTCTTTCACCTAAATTACCTCTAGATTTGATCGTCGCATGATAGTTATATTTAACGCCTTCCCTTATCGTATCTGAAAGCGCCTCATCCGGCTTGTGCATATCATCCATTAGGATCGCACCGCTAAATCTGGTCGCTCCTTGCACACCACCACCTTTTCCTGTGATTGTACCACTCGATCCTGCCGCGCAAACCCTACCACCCGCTGTTGTTTTAAAATCGTCTTTGGCACAGAAATCAGGGTCAATTTCAACACCGAAAAGCTTTCTATAGTGTGGCAGCATTATTATATCTCTACACATTGCCGTAGCGTCCGTTGCAAGCTGATGACCATAAGAAATGTACAAGAATTGACAGTCGGGATATATAGCTATTGCCCAAGCCATAAAAAAGGTTAGCATCATAGTTTTACCATAGCGTGGGGGAATTGCTATGATCAGTCGATTAGTCTTACCATGGAAAAAGTTAGTAAGCTCTCGTGCAAGTATTAGGTGATGAGACTCTCTCCCATCTGGTGTGCTTATTCTGAAGTCATTACCAGTAAGTAATTTAAAAAAGGTCTTTGTGAAACCCAAATATGAGCTGAGGATATCTGTTTCAAAGTTAAGGATTTCCATTTTCTCGCACGTGTTCATTTATTCCGCCTAGTATCCGGGATCGTCTCCAGGGGTGAAGATTATCGTATCGACTGTTTTGGTTACAGTAAAAACATTTGATGCATATCGTGTGTCCTTCCGATTCATGTAACTGAAGTACCTATACGGATAAGAATGATCATTATAGTACGTACCTTCATCTTTCCACTGTACGATGTCGTTATTCGCTTGCATAGTAAAGTAAAATTGGATCGGATAATTAGCAGGATCTTTTATGTAAAGCTCTAGTGCTGCTTCTTCGTGCATATTGCTATTATCTATATCAAAGTGAATTTTCGTTGTCTTACCAGGCTCCACAGTCATACCAGCAGCGTACTCATGCGGACACACGTTTTGATGGCATCCATTTAAAAAATCTCCGTGGATAGTCCAGGGCGTCTTATTAACAAAATAGACATCTTTTGCCATGGAAACAATTGGCAAAGACACTAACAATAATAACATAAGTATTTTTTTCATCTATTTACACCTTTAAAAGTTTGTAATTTAGTGATTTTTGTTTGCATAGGAGAAGACTTGTTTTCATTCACCAAGATTTTACTCTTTTTTTTTATAGTAAGCGATATGTACAATGAATAAGCAGCATCACTAGCTTTGCGCCTTCTGTCTCTTTCTGCAAGAAACCTTTTTCCTGTCATCTTTTCTTTCTAGCTCTATTGTTTCTAGGGGGTTCCTTTACTATCTTTACTACTGTATCTTTTTTCTCATCATCAGGAAGACAAATCACTGGTGGGGGGTCTATTACTCCGTCATCTATAGACTTTACACCATCACACATAGGGCATTTTGTTTCCATAAAGCCACAACCTAGGACTTTCCCGGTTCCACCGCAAAGGGGGCATCTGATAATCATTTTTTACCTCTTTTTAAATCTTCAAGACGAGATTCAAAAGCCTTTACATACTTAACTATGTTTTTATATAACTTTTCATCAGCAGATGTGCTCACTTCTTACCTCTCTCTTCGTTTTCTTTTAAATACTTTGCAAGTCTCCATATTTGCCTAGATAAAATTCTAATACAATCGGAATTTAAATCTTTCCTTATGCATTCATTCATCGCTGTTAGTTCTTTCATTATTCCTAATAAGGAAAAGTAAGTGAAGTCGTCTTCATTCTCTATATCTAATTTCCAAACGTGTTGTATATCTATTTGTTTATAAGCATCGGAGCCTATTTTATTACAAATCTCTCTTAAAATTTCCTCTAACTTTTCTAACCTATGCTCCAATTTAACGGTATTGTTATTCACTTCTTCCCCCTTTTCTTCTTAAGTTTAGCTTCCATCTTTACCAAAGCCGGATAGTAAGCCTTCCCTAGCTCTTTTATATGATCTGTGGCGATCTTTTTAGCTTTCTTCTTGCTCTTTGTATGCTCCATCTCTATCTTTACAGCATAAGAAGGCACTTTAAGTTTTTGTTTTGTCTTAGTTTTCATACTATTGCCCCATAAGTTTTGGTTAGTACTCTTTTCTCTTTTCTTCTAGCATCTTAGCTCTGAGATCCATGAGCTCTTTTATATCACCATCAGCAGATAAATTGAGGTTTTGGTTGATGGTCTTTTCAGGCGCATAAGCACCCAAGACTTTACTTGCTTCGCTTAAAGCTGTCAGGGCGCAGTTATAGTGCTTGTAGCTGCCTTTTTCTTTTAAACATTCGTCGACTATCTCACATATAGCACTTTTTACATAGTCAACTGTCAAAGCTTCAGGCGGAATCGTAGGTGGGTAATTTTTACTCATAGACATTATCAAAAGCCCCCAAACCCCCATATAATTAAAGGGTTGTAAACATAATACTTTTGAAATCGTTCCGTTGTCAATAATTACTTTTAAAGGGCTAAAAAATTGGGAGCAAAAATTTGGATAAAAACCTGACATATTTTATATAGTCAGAAAAATTAATGCGCTACTTTGAAAGTAGCAAATTGCTACTTTGCTGGTAGCAAAATATATAAAATAGGGTGCGGGCCAATATTGACGGTGCTTGCAGCGGGACAATCTTTATTGGTTATTCCTTTTTATTGTTCTTTTTGTATTGGCTCGCTTATCCATTTGCGCTCGCGAGAAGAGGCGCTCGCGTCGTGCTCGCGGAGGGGAAAAAATAGAAAGTTATAATATGTATTTCTTTGGAGATGCTTTAGGCATGCTATGGAGCATACAGGGTAGCATATTTTTGATCAAAAAAGCAAGAGGGGGAGAAAATATTTATTTAAAAGATATTAAACCGCCTCTTATATTCCATAGCTAGATAATTGAATTTCTTTTTAAGCTCTATTATTTCATCTTGCTGTCTAGCTATAGATAAGTTGAGATGAGCAACTTCCGTTCTAAGCTGTCGATACTCTGTTATATAAGAGTCGCTAAATCTTCTTTTCAAGTTTTTTTCTTTCATAAAACTACCGTAAAATATGATTGTAAAAATATTGTTGACATTGCGAATATTTGTGATATTATTAAATCATAATAATAAGAAGCAGTAAATAATTATCACAATTAAACACTGCGATTTAAGGGGTTTTAATATTATTTATTTAATTAATTTAGGAGTAAATCAAATGTTAACTAAAAAACAAAAACATCGTCAGATTGTCAAAGAATATATCAAATTAAGTTTTCTAGAGGATATAGATAGCACCGATGCTAGCAGAGCAGCGATGAACGCAAAAGAAAGCGAAATGATCAAAAGTTTTCTAGAAGAGTTTCTACCGGCTTTGCCAAAAGAAGATCAAGACCTCTATAAAAATTGGGAAACTCAACCGGAGGTCGCTATTGAGCTTGCAAGGATGGCAGAGGGATGGGCAGAGCAAATATAAATTAATCTAGGGAGAATCAAAATGAAAACTTTATCACAAGATGCAATATGCGCAAAAGCAATAAGAGCCGATCTTAAAAAATCCTTCCCGGAAACTAAATTCACAGTTCGCGTTGAACATTTCAGTTGCATAAGTATAGGCTGGATAGATTACCCGGTCACATCTGAAGCAGTAAAAAAGATAGTGAGCAAGTACGAATTAGGAAGCTTTAACGGGCAAGAAGACATCTACGAACATAACAACAAAAATGAAAATATCCCTCAAGTAAAATATATCCACACTAAGTTCGAGTGGTCAGAAGGCAAAAGGGAAGAGGTGAAAAAGGCGATCTGCACGAAGTTCAACGTTTGGGATGATCAGGACTGCAAAAATAGGTTTCACTGCTGGTTAGATCAACTCATCTGGACGCAAACCCAAAAAATGGCAACTAAAATATAGGAGTAAATAACATGACTAGATCAATAAATGTTACAGTGAATCTAAACACAATCCCTTTCGACACTTATATGCTGGAGCAAAAAGATGAGCTTTTGGGATATATACAAAATGAACTTCAATGTGTTTACTTCTGTGCAGACATCACAGTAAAAGAAGGGGAAGAAACCAAGCTTGAGATAATTTCTACGAAGACAGCAAAAGACGATGAAGAGCAAAAAGGGCTTATCATGAACATGGTTTGCGATATATGCGCGAAATATCACAAGTGCCGTTTTGAAAACTTTATGCGTGAAGATTTAAGCGAGATTCAGAAAAAAGAGTACGACGAATTTTTTAAAAATTAATTAACTTAAGGAGTAATTTATGACTTATCAAGAAATGACATTTAGTAACTTCATCGGCGCCCTGTGGGAGCTTCAAAAAAACTTGCATAGGATAGACGAGGCTACGGGGAAATCTTACGAAGCACAGATCGAGCCGCTAAAAGCTGTGCTACATAAGACAAAGGCCTGGGTCATAGTAGAGCCGAAAAACCAGCCAAAGTTGCGCATATACATAAGCAAATCACACAGCAATCACGTAAACTACTATACGATAGGACGCGAAAGACATTTGCTTGATATATCCGCTAGCTACTTAATAAAAGATCTATATTTAAACTGGAGATAATTAAATGAAAGATTACGCAGAAAATGACTACAGCGAAAAGACCTGGAAAAAGACCTGGGGGAATAACTTTAAAACTCTAGCTTTACGCTTCACTTGCAACTTTATTGCTTTTAGCACTATAAGCGTGCTAATCGCATGGGCTGCTTTAAACTGCTACAAATAAATAGGAGAAATTAAATGAGCGCACAAACTTACAACCCGATGCAAAAACATCTTTTCGAGCTAAAAGCCGCGCTGATAAGTACAGTATACGATGTGGCACGTGAAAAAACTTGCGGAAGAAGCAGTATATTCTTTTTTCAAAAACTAATCGACGCGCCAAGTTTCTTTCAAAATACCATGACTTACAGCAAAGCTCTAACCGAAGCTTGCGATCATATCGTAAAGCAGATAAGCAAAAGCAAGACGTACGAAGACCTATACATCACGCTTACGCTAACCCCAGGATTACTAAAAGATATAGAAAGCAAACTGCTAGACAAATACATCGATCATTTGAATGGGCTAAAAGCTACTTATACGCCGGCTCAACTACAACAAAACTTTAAATAGAGGAAAATAAAATGTTAGTGCTAACAAGGCTTAATGGGCAAAGAATTATTATTGGCGACAGGGAGGTAATTGTAGAAGTTTTAAGGTGCTGGCAAGGAGGATGCAAGATAGGCATACATGCAGCAAAAGAAATTCCAGTCCATCGGGAGGAGATTCTCGAAAGAATAGAAGCGGGAATAGAAAGAAATAACTCGGAACTTCCCGACTCGGTAGAAGAAAAGAACGGGAACTCGTAACAAAATCCTCGTGCCGGCTTGGTTGCTAGCTAGCACGAGGGACATTTACGTCATTTGGAACTTACCAAAGGTAAGCAAATATATAATACCACAAGCTTTTAAGAATGCAAAGCGGGGGTTGGAATCGAACCAACAACCTTCGGGTTATGAACCCGACCAGCTACCTTTGCTCTCACCCCGCTAAAACCGATTTAAACGCGATTTGAGGCGTTTTCTCTTTCCACCCTTTTGCGTTGCATTAGCTCTTGCCAATCTTTCAATGGCGCCCTAAAAGCTTTGCGTTTTACCGGGGTCTTGGGTGCAAGTTTAGGTTGGACCAACTTCGGAGTAACCAACTTGGCTTTTAATTGATCAAAATTCATACAGTTCTCGCTTATTTTCTCGTTTATCAGAAATTATCAATTTACTAATCATTTGCTTTTTCTTTTTAAAATATTGGTCTCTGCACCAACTTGTAAAGCTATCTTCACCGGCTTCTGCTATCCAATCGTTGTACAATTTTCTTATTATCTCCCGATGTTTATTTTCAAACGGCAAATCTTTACATACCCTATTTTCATTGTAAATCCACCCACAAAATGGGCAATTGTGAGTTGCATATTTTTCATATGGCTCAATACACACAGGACAACATTTTCTAGCATATCCTCTATGAATTGGATTTATTAAAGTGTTTGTTTTTATTGAATAATCACAATCAAAACATTTACCATTTTTTATTATCCCTTTGCATTTCGGGCATTCCTTGTCAATCATCTGTGCAATCTCCCGTTGGAGTATTTATGCTCCAACACTTTGATACAATTAGAAGAATTTATTAACCAATCAATATCAGCATAAAAAGGTTTCAGTGTTCTACCCATTAAAAAATCAGAATTTTTAACCATCTGAAAATAAATATCCCAACGCTCTAATGTTGGAAGTTCATTGTTACATCTGGCTTTTATTAATTTTTTACGTTGTTCAGATAGAATTTTTACTTTTGTTAATACATTACCCAAATGCTGGTGATATAAATCGATGATTTGTTGATATGGAATATTCTCTTTCTTCAAAACATCTAAAATTAGTTGTTGTTGCTCAGCCCCGACCTCGGGAGGGGCTATAGAATTATCTACCCTATCCTTTCCTAAACTAACCTCACCTAACCTAACCTGTGTTTCCAAATTGGATACATTCTGGATACATTTTGTATACATGCCATTTTCATCAATGCCAAGTTGATTTAATTCTTGTTTGTAAATAGTGGGTTGGTATCTATCTTTCTGTATATAATTGTGCACTCGCCAATCCCTAATGACGCATATTCCACTTTCAAATGGGAAAATATAATTCTTAGCCTCGAGAACTTTTAAGTCGTCTTCTGATGCCCCGGTCATTTTCATTATTTTTTTTGGGCTATCTACAAAACCGTCATCATCAGCCCTCATTGCCAAATCACAATAAAGCAATCTTGCCGAGGTCGGCATAGCGAGGAAATTATCTGTATCGAGTATCTTAAGCGAAAACATTCGTCTAACAGCCATTTTGTATCTCCTATAAAAAAACCCTCTTTGCTAGGCTTCAGCGGTTGCGATACCCACGTAAAACAATAAACGTGTTGCTTCCACCTAGTGAAAAGGGTTCTTTTTGTTTTAAAAAATTAGTATCGCTTTTATAATTTACCAAATCCTATTCAGGAGGCAAGTTTTTTATTGTCTATAAGTGGCATAACCACGACTTTGTTTTTTACCACATCTTTCACATTCTCTAACCTGCACCATTGTTATCAGGCATTGTTTAAAATCTTTCCACTTGCTCCATTTGTGAAATATAAAGCACATAGTTATTCCTCCGTTATGATTTTTCAAATGAATCAATAATTATATCAATCCCAAAAATGAAAGTAGGCATAATTGTTCCAAGCAGAAAAAGTCCTAACAAAACACTTAGCTCGATGATTACTTCTATAGCTATAATAGTTACTATTGTAGAAACAAACAAAAAAATTATACCAAAAAGTATCCCATAAAGACCATCATACTTAATTCTTATCATGTTTTTCCTCAAAATAATATTATAGTTTCAGGCACGCAATTACTTGCTAGGCGCACACTTGGCGATTTAATATACATTTGATTTTCTCCATCATACTTTTGTAATTCTTCTATTAGCTCTTTTACTTTCATAATTTATTTACCTACAAAATCTAAATAGTCTTGTTTTGACAATTCTAAAATAGAAACAAAATTTATAAATATTACATTTGATTTTGCTTTCTTATCAGTATGCATTTCAATTAATCTAGCCTCTACCTCTTTTCTATTAATGAACTTTTTTCCTGTTACCCATGTGGCGTCGGTAATTCCTTCTGCCATTCTTTTTTGCTTATTAAAAATCGTATATTGATAGCTAATAAAAAAATATCTCATTTGATCACCCCTTGATTGTTAACAACCTTCCCGCACCATTCACATACATCACCGCAATACACCTCATAAAACACTATACTTCTTATTTGCTCCGCAGATGCTCCCTGGATCTCAAGAGATCTTTCACTCGGACGTTCAGAATAACGAGCTTGAAACTTATGTTTATTGCCGCCTTTATAGCAACAATCTTTAGTATTAAAGATCATTTAATCACCTATACTGAAATTAAATTGTTTAGCAATCCGCCCTAATAACCTTAGCATTCACTATTTCTATTTTGCTCATAATTGCTCCAAAGCTTCATTAATTAATTTTAACAACTCATCAACTTCACCCATTAAACATCTTGCACAATCCCCGTTGTGCGGATGTATTTCCCAATATGGCTCCCACACACAACCCAAATTATCTTTAATGTCTAAATAAACAGAAACGCAATCTATTTTAGTCGGATCCTTTTTAACCAAAAATCTAACAAAAGCCCCATGAAAGGGGGGGATGATTCTTATATGCCAATCTGCAGGAAAGTTAATGTATGGCGGTGTTTTTCCCTCTCCACCCCAATCTAATTCATTTTCCCAATATTCTGAAAGCCAGGCTGGCTCAATGCCTTTTTTTACTCTAACTAAATCAATCTCTGTTTCCTTCATATTTTATTTTCTCCTAATAATTCCTTCGTGTGCTAATGCCCCAGGGAATTTACATTTATAAATTAAGTATTTTTCACCTTTTTCAACTATTTTTGCTTGGGTTTTCTTTTTACATTGTTCGCATACTACAGAGAAATAATCATCCACTTTCTTTTCAAAGATACATTCAATGCTGTCAATTAATAAAATATCTATATGCGTACAATATACTGACAAACCGTATTGCTTAGCTTTAAGGTATTTAAATCTTGATACCATATTGACAATTTCTGTTTATTGAAGTGGTCATCCCACATCTTGTTAATTCTTTTCTTTTTCTCTTCGCTTCTTTTTCTGCTCATTTTTCTTTTTCTTGTCCTCATTTTTGATTGACTCCAATTGTTTTAATAAAAACTTCATCTCTGAAAATTCTTCTTGCGTTGCAACTAAATCAAAATATATATCTAAATGGTGCCCTATCGGAAAGCGCTTGTTTTCTTCCCATTGTGATATCGAATTAGCAGATACAGAAACAAATTTAGCAAAATCAATTTGCGACATCTTCATTTCCAAACGTATTGTTCTAAAAATATTCGGCTTGTGTTTAACATATTTCTTCGGTCTTTTTGATATAGTTTTTTTCATATTCACAACCTCAATAATTTTGTTGACAAGGTAAAGTTTATTAGTTATTATCTTAACTGAAGAAATTCACAACGTCAACAATCTAATAGGAGTACATTATGAAACTAGATATTAAAGATGAAATGTTTTTGTTAGATGATATTTCCCAGATAGAATCCCTTGCCTGTAGCGTACAAAAATTAATTAATTACGCAACAGATAATGATATTGAAATAAAAGATTTGTTTGGTTCGCTAATTAAAAAACGACTTTTCAAAATGGATGAGTTAATAACAAAAACAACAATAGCTCTTTTCCCGGACTCAATGCGTAATGACGAACCACCATTTTAATAAATATTATGAAAACAAAATACATGTATTTAGTATATGCAAAAATAATTGATTATGGTATCGATCCGCAAATCATTGCGGTTTGCTCCAAACCAGAAATAGCTGTTAGCTTTTTAAATGAATATGAATGCTTGCTAGACGACTATGGAGTGGATGGAGAAGTACAAATAAAAAAGATACCAATTAATACAAGACTTAAACACAACATTTAAACAGGAGCATTTATGAACGGTGAATTAGAAATAAAAAAAGAATATACAAATATTCAAAATATAGCATTAAATCCAGATGAGTTTTCTTTAGATGTTTGCGTGGATACTTTTTCGTATCTTGATACACAAATAGAACAATTAAGTAAATTAAAGAAAAATCTAAAAGACAATATTATTTCAAGAATGAAAAAAAATAATGCAACAATTATTCCGTATGGGAATGGAGAAATTCGTTTAGTCCCTGGGAAAATTGTTCCGACAAAAGGACTAGAAGAAGAATGGAGCGCAGAAGGATTTATTGCGTTAGAAGTCGGTGACTATGTTTTCAAGCCGTCGTGGAGCAAAGCGAAAGAAGTAAAAAAACTTGGCGGGAAGAAATCTGAAATAATTGATAAATATTTTGTTAGATTAACCGAAACTTTGGAGAATAAATAACATGAAAAGAGAACTAATTAAAACAAAATCATTAATATTTTATTATATTGCTGGTGAACGAATAGAAGGAATACCGCCTGGAATCACAGGTGATCTAACATACATTACAGGTAATCTAACAGACATTAGAGGTGATCTAACAGACATTACAGGTGATCTAACAGACATTAGAGGTGATCTAACAGACATTAGAGGTAATCTAACAGGCATTACAGGTAATCTAACAGGCATTACAGGTAATCTAACAGGCATTACAGGTGATCTAATATACATTAGAGGTAATCTAACATACATTACAGGTAATCTAACAGGCATTATAGGTGATCTAACAGGCATTAGAGGTAATCTAACATACATTACAGGTAATCTAACAGGCATTATAGGTGATCTAACATACATTACAGGTAATCTAACAGACATTAGAGGTGATCTAACAGACATTACAGGTGATCTAACAGACATTAGAGGTGATCTAACAGACATTAGAGGTAATCTAACATACATTACAGGTAATCTAACAGGCATTATAGGTGATCTAACAGACATTATAGGTAATCTATCACACATTACAGGTAATCTAACAGGCATTACAGGCAATCTAGATGAATGCGAAATAACAGATGAAGATAGAAAAAAAGGAATAAATATTGATGATTTAATTAGAGAGGGCAAATAATATGAACGACTTAACTAAACAAGAAACTAAACTTGATCCGGCTATATTAGAAAACATAGCTTTAAAAGGCGACTTATCCGGTTTAAATTCCCAACAAAAAGTTGCATACTACTGCGAATTTTGTAAAAGCCTGGGGTTAAACCCATTAACGAAACCGTTCCAAATCATAAGATTCCAGGGAAAGGAAATATTGTACGCATCCAAAGATTGTACAGAACAGCTCAGAAAAATTAATGGCGTGTCTATAACCAAGCTAGAAAAGCTATTTCAGAATGACTTGTATTTAGTTACCGCTTATGTCCAAGATAAATGCGGCAGACAGGACGCGTCCACGGGGGCGGTTTCCATGAAAGGTTTGTCTGGTGATGCATTAGCTAACTCAATTATGAAATCAGAAACGAAAGCGAAGCGTCGCGCCACCTTAAGCATTTGCGGTTTGGGAATCTTAGACGATAGCGAAACAGACACCATCGGAAAATATCAAAAAATAGACGTTCTGGATGGTGATATTATCGAAACTAAAACGAACGCAGATGACTATGGGCTGCAAATGGCAAGCGCAGAACAGCTTAAACAAATAGTTGAGTTAGCTTCTGAATTAGGATTTAAAGACAAAGAAGAAATAATTAAAGAAGTAAACATGGCTTTAGCGGCTAATTTTAAATCAAGCAAAGAGCTAACAAACGATGACGCGAACAGAGTAATAAAAGCTTTCAAAGAAAGCATAAGTTTTAACGAGCAAATGAGCAAATAATCATGATTATAACAAATTGTTATTATTATTGGTCTAGGTCTTGGTCTAGGTCTTGGTTTATGTCTAGGTCTGGATCTAGGTCTGGGTCTGGGTCTAGTTCTTGGTCTAGGTCTAGGTCTTGGCCTAGGTCTAGGTCTAGGTAATTTTTAATAACTTAAATGAGGTAAATAAAATGACAAATGAAGCTTTAATAAAATTGTTAGTAGAATTGCTTACAGAAAGAACTTCTTCTGCAGCTAAATCAGATGATACCAAGTCTGATGATGCTGGAAATGATCTTTTTTCTGTAGGGAAACAATATTTCATTAGAACCGTTACATATCACATGGTTGGTGTGTGTACTGCGGTTAAGCATGGATTTGTTTTCTTAGATAAATCTATGTGGGTTGCTGATGCTGGAAGACTGGGCAACTCTTTAAAAGAAGGCATTGAAAAGCAAAGCGAGTCGGAATTAGAACCATATCATGGGATTGTGCATATTAGCATCAACAGTATTGTTGATTTCGTGGAATACATCCCAAAAATAAATGTAATGCAAAAATAAGCAAATAATCATGATTATAACAAATTCTTATTATTATTGGTCTAGGTCTTGGTCTTGGTCTAGGTCTAGGTCTTGGTCTTGGTCTAGGTCTTGGTCTAGGTCTTGGTCTAGGTCTAGGTCTTGGTCTAGGTCTTGGTCTAGGTCTAGGTCTAGGTTTAGGTCTATGTCTGGGTCTGGGTCTAGGTCTGGGTCTGGGTAATTTTTAATAACTTAAATAACGAGCAAATGAGCAAATAATCATGATTATAACAAATTCTTATTATTATTGGTCTGGGTCTGGGTCTGGGTCTTGGTCTGGGTCTAGGTCTGGGTCTGGGTCTTGGTCTGGGTCTGGGTCTTGGTTTTGGTCTTTGTCTAGGGCTAGGTCTAGGTCTTGGGCTGGGTCTTGGGCTGGGTCTAGGGCTAGGGCTAGGTCTAGGTCTTGGGCTAGGTCTGGGTCTGGGTCTAGGTCTGGGTCTGGGTAATTTTTAATAACTTAAATGAGGTAAATAAAATGGCAGATTTTCCTAAAATACCGGCTGGCAGATACGTTGGCAAAATAGCAAGATGCGATACAAAAGCGATTTCAAAAGCAGGAAACAATATTTGCAAGCTATCAATTGTAATCACACATCAAGGAGAAACTTATTGGGTTAACGATTATCCGGGTTACGGAAAACCAAAACTAGCAATTCTTTGTGATATAACCGGGTGTAGAAATAAATATGAAAGTGATACATTAACCTATGATGATTTGATTGGGAAATTAGTTGAAATGGATATTGTAGAAAACGGTGAATGGCGCAATGTTAAAAAATATTACAAGGCAACTGATAAACAACATCAACCATTGAATGATGTGGAACAACCAAAACAAAAAACTATTACTGAAGAATTTGATGATATGCCGTTTTAGATACTGCTAATCTGGGGAATTAATTTGGACATGGGATATTTTTTCCAAGGTTGTTTTTAAATCTAGAATTTTTTCTAAAATACCGTTAAAGCCCTTTTCCATGTCCTTATTAATGTTTTCTATTTTTATACCCATTTTTTCTTGTTCAGAAGAAAGGCTTAATCTTATCCCTTCTATGTAGTTTTTTGACCAATATTTAGTAGCCGCTTTTTCTTCTATATCAGCAAGCTTAATCTCGAATCTTTCAATTTGATCGTTTGTTTCTATATCTATTTTTGTAAGTTTTTTGAATAACACAAAACAAATGCTCCCAAATATACCTAGAATAAAACAATCATCTAATCCTAATTCACCTATTATTTTCCCTGCAATATTTTCTAACATGCTAATGCTCCCTGGTTTTTATGTTTTCGACGATCCTATCTATTGTGGTATCTTTCTTTTGCGAACCACTAGAAGAACCAAAATAATAAGACAACATCATCGTAAAACCAGTGCCTAAACTTCCTAGCATAATATCTAAAAGTTGCATCGCCTCCCTATCAACATCAAAATTAATAATAAGTATAAGCAAACCAAAGAAACCAACGGTTAATAGTATAGCAAGTAATGGTGGTACTAGGTCGCGCTTTCCGGATTGTGCTATTATTTGTTCTCTCATCCTTGCTGAAGCTCTATCAGATTGCTCTAATTTTTCCCTTTCGAGCTCCATATCTAATTGCTTAAATTCCCCCGCCTGCTGTAATTCCATTAATTTAATCTTAGCTTGTTCCGCCTGAATCTTATCAGGGAATATTTTATCTATTAATTTAGAACCAATATTTAAAATATCTAACAACATTATTTATCACCATTTAATAAGTCTTCGCGTAATGTTTCAACATCAAAGTTTGGGCATGTTTTTCCCTGTGCTCTTCCGCTTTCAGTTTCATTATGACCCATTACTCCATAAATATCTATATCGTATTTAAAAACTAGCTCCTTAACTAACATTCTTAAGGCAATCATTTGGTTTTTTGTAAATTCGTTTTTACCTATCAAGCAAATACCTATACTATTGTTGTTATACCCCAAAGCATGGGCTCCTATCTCATTACCAGTTAAAAACATATTACCGTCTACCGGTCTACCACATTCGATAGAACCGTCTAAACTATGGAAGATCGTATCTTTGAATATCATTCCGTTGAGAATAACAAAATGATAACCAATATCATTCCATCCTTTTTCTTTATGCCAGCGCCTTATTTCGTTTGCATTTCCAAAAGCACTATCAGAACAATGGATAACGATGTTTGATATTTTAGCCATATTAATCACCCCATAAATATC
>Ga0307377_10000892_pt1 | contig 39746 bp, 38 predicted proteins | sample TR3MG_FD_202535 | JGI IMG/M metagenome (GOLD analysis project Ga0307377, IMG submission 202535) | Soil microbial communities from Risofladan, Vaasa, Finland - TR-3 | ecosystem: Environmental > Terrestrial > Soil > Coastal area > Acid sulfate soil | place: Finland: Risofladan, Vaasa | collected... | reverse complement strand
GCACCGTGGATACCCTTGATGTTTGCACTGCCGGTAAAGGTACGCCGATCGGTGGGCCGCTTCTTCTACTTGAGCCCCAAGGCAGAGCCCATGCGAGTGATCGGTCGCTTCATCCGGAATCCCTGGGTTGCCTTTGGATCGTTCAACCTTGCGATGCTCGTCTGGCACATTCCCTCGTGGTTTGACTTGGCCGAGCAAAACGCATTCGTCCACATCTGGCTGATGCACACGAGTTTCATAGTGACCGGTATTCTGTTCTGGCTCCAAATCATCCCGTCGCACCCGATGAAGCCGGCGGTCAATCCAGTGATCCAGGTGGGAGCCATCGTCGTCACCAATGTGATCATGACGCTCCTAGCCATCTCGATGAGCATTCTGACCTCAGTGAGTTGGTACAAGGTGTACAACCACGTGCCCGGAGTGACACTCTCGCCATTCGCCGATCAGCAGATCGGGGCCGCGATCCTTTGGGTGTGCGGCGACTTTTGGGCATTGCCCACGATCAGCATCATCATCCGCAAGGCAATCGAGTCCGAAGGATCATTTGCTCATGTATTCGACCGAATCATGGGTCGCGGCGCCGCTCCATCAATCGAGTCGTTCCGTCGACCGGTCGCGGACGTCATTGAAGGTCCGACCGAGTGAGTGCGATTTCGGAACCGACGTTCTGCTAATCTGGCGCCAGTCGTGAAGCAGGTCCCGTGAGGCCCGTACGGCGGGAGATGATGGTGAGTGGTGACCTTGAACGTCAGGCGCGCAAGAGCGGCCTCGCGTTTGTTTCGAGAAGTCAGTTACTGAGCGCCGACGACGTGGCCCGAGCCCTCAAGCGTATGGGCCACGAGATGATTGAGCGAAACCACGAGGTCGGCTCGCTGTCCGTAATTGGCCTCCAGACCGGTGGCGTCGTCTTCGCCAATCGAATCGCCGAAATCCTCGTAGAGATCACCAGCACCCCGGTGGCGACCGGCCAACTCGACGTTTCCTTCTACCGTGACGACCTGTCGAGTAATCCTGCACCACCGTCCGCCGCGACCCGCATCGATCACGATCTGACGGGTCGCACGGTGATCCTCGTCGACGATGTGCTCTTCACCGGACGCACAGTGCGCGCCGCACTCAACGCCCTGTCGGATTGGGGCCGACCCGGGTCGGTCCAGTTGGCGGTCATGGTCGACCGAGGGCACCGCGAATTCCCGATTCGCCCTGATTTCGTGGGCAAGAACCTCCCTTCCGCGCGCGACGAGGCAATCGTCGCCACGCTTGACGGCGTCTGGATCGGAACACGGGAGACATCGTGATCGACTCCATTCGTGGTCGAAGCCTGCTGACACTCAACGACATGTCGCGTCAGGCGATCGTTGAAGTGCTGGACACCGCCGAGTCTTTCGTCGAGGTCAACCGGCGTGCAATCAAGAAGGTGCCGGCCCTCAAGGGACGTGTGGTCGCCTCGCTGTTCTTCGAAGAGTCGACGCGCACCCGTCTGAGTTTCGAGACCGCCGCCAAACGTTTGAGTGCCGACGTGCTCTCGCTAGCCGTCGCATCGAGCAGCATGAAGAAGGGCGAATCCTTGCGCGACACCATCGCCACGATCGACGCCCTCGGCATCGATGCGGTGGTCATGCGTCACCAGTCGAGCGGCGCCGCGCTGCAGGTCAAGCACTTTGTACCCCACGTGCGGGTCATCAACGCCGGTGACGGACAACATCAGCACCCGACCCAAGGTCTGCTCGACGCCTTCACGATTCGCCAGGTCCTCGCCGAACGCCAGGGCCTCACCGGGGTCGAGACCGGGAGTTCGCTGTTCGAGGGACTGCACGTATTGATCGTCGGCGATATCCGACACTCGCGGGTCGCGCGTAGTGACATCGCGGCCTACGTGGCCCTCGGGGCCGAGGTCCGGGTCGCCGGACCGGGAACCCTGATGCCGGTCGACATCGCCCACTGGCCGGTCAGCGTCGTCGAGGACTTCGACCAGGCGATTGAGTGGGCTGACGTCGTTGGACTGCTGCGCCTGCAGAAGGAACGCGGAACCGGCTCATTCGTGCCATCGCTCGCCGAATACACATTCACCCACGGACTGACCTGGGCCCGGGCACATCGACTTCGAGAGGGGGCGCTCATCATGCACCCCGGGCCGATGAACCGGGGTGTCGAGATTGATTCACGGGTCGCCGACCTGCCGGCCGCGGTGATCAATCGCCAGGTGGAGAACGGGGTGCCGATTCGCATGGCGGTGCTCTACCTGAGTGTCGCGGGATCAGTGGGGGGAACGGATCAGTGAGCGCTCTGGTACTACGTCAGGGGTTCGTCGTCGGACCGACGACCGCGCGAATCGCCGACGTCCTGGTGATCGACGGCGTCATCGCCGAGGTCGCGGCCCACGTGGATGCCCCCCTCGGCACGACGGAGATCGATGCGGAGGACTGCTGGGTCGGACCAGGTCTGGTGGACATCCACACGCACCTACGCGAGCCCGGTCGCGAAGAGGCCGAGACCATCGAAAGCGGTGCGCACGCCGGTGTGATCGGAGGCTTCACCGCGCTGGTCGCCATGCCCAATACCGAGCCCGCGCTCGACAACGTGGCATTGGTCGCCTACGTACTCGAGCGTGGCGCGCGTACTCTGCTGGACGTGGCCGTGGCGGGTGCCATCACCCAGGGTCGCAGGGGTGAGTACCTCGCCCCCATGGCCGAGATGGCGGCTCTTGGTGTTCGACTCTTCACCGACGACGGCATCGGAGTTCAAAATCCCTCGTTGATGCGTCGTGCTCTCGAGTACGCGAAGCCACTTGGTGTCACGCTCGCCCAGCACTGCGAGGACGAGCAGTTGGCCAGTGGTGGTTCCATGAACGAGTCGCTGCTGAGCGGGCGACTCGGCCTCAGCGGACGCCCGGCCCTCGCCGAGGAGATCATGGTGATGCGTGACCTGGAACTCGTGCGACTCACCGGGGCGAGGATGCATTTCCTGCACTTGTCGACCGCACGATCGGTCGCATCAGTGGTCGCGGCGCGCGCCGAGGGACTCCCGGTCTCGTTCGAGGTCGCGCCCCACCACTTCACGTTGGACGAGGACTCGTGCGAGACTTTTGATCCCATGTTCAAGGTCCATCCACCACTTCGCACCCGGTCCGACGTCGACGCCCTGCGCGTCGCCTTGCGCACCGGACTCGTCGATGCGGTGGCGACCGACCACGCTCCGCACGCCCCTGAGTTGAAGGACCTGCCCTTTGACGAGGCACCCGCGGGCATGCTCGGACTCGAGCACGTGGCCTCGCTCACGTTCGAGGCGCTGGGCGCCCAGCAATGCGATCCCCACCGATTCTTCGATCTACTCAGCCGTGGTCCGGCTCGCGTCGCACAATTGCGCCACGCCGACGCCCCGGGTCCCCTCAATGGGCACGGTGGATCGCTCGTGGTCGGAGAGCGGGCCAACCTGGTCGTCTTCGACCCCAGCGCCCGGTGGACCGTCGACCGCTCCACATTGCATAGTCGTTCAACCAATACGCCCTACCACGGTCGCGAACTGACGGGGCGGGTTCGCAGTACCGTCGCCCGGGGACATCTGGTGGCCGATCAAGGAGTCCTCCGGTGAGCCGCGTCCCCTCGACCCTGGTACTGGCCGACGGCGCGACGTTTGAGGGCTATGCGGCCGGACATCTCCCCGAAGAGGGTTTCACCGCCGGTGAGTTCGTCTTCAACACCGCCCTCAGTGGCTACCAGGAGGTCATCACCGACCCCAGCTACGCCGGCCAAGTCATCGCCTTCACCTACCCCCACATCGGCAATTACGGCGTGACGCCGCTCGACGAAGAGGCTCCGCGCCCCTGGTGCAACGGAGTGGTCGTCCGCGAGCTCTCGGACGTGCCATCGAACTGGCGCTCCACCGGGACCCTGGAAGGATTCTTACGACAACATCGCGTTCCCGCGCTGGTGGGCATCGACACCCGGCGACTGACGAGGCATCTTCGAGCGCACGGTGCACTGCCCGGCGCCTTCGGACACGCCGACCTCGACGTGGTCAAGCGGGCAGCTCGCGAAGCCCACGGCACCGACGGCATGGACTTCGTGCGCATGGTCTCGACCGCCGAGGCATATTCCAGGGGGACGGGTGACTTGCACGTGGTCGCCCTCGACTACGGCATCAAGACGACCATGGTGCACCAACTGGCCCAACGCTTTCGGGTCACTGTCGTGCCGGCTGGAACGTCGGCTGACGAAGTCCGTGCCCTGTCGCCCGACGGGGTATTCCTGTCCAACGGTCCCGGTGACCCGGCGGCCCTCGACGACGAGGTCGCGGTGTTGCGCGACCTGCTCGGCACCGTGCCGATCTTTGGCATCTGCCTCGGTCACCAACTGCTCGCGACGGCGCTGGGCGGTTCGACGTACAAACTCCCGTTCGGACACCACGGCAGCAACCACCCGGTGCATGACCTCGCAACCGGCCACATCGAGATCACCGCGCAGAATCACAACTACGCGGTCGCCGCGGATTCACTGCACCACGCCGTGGTGAGTCACGTGAACTTGAATGACGGTGTCGTCGAAGGGATCACCTCGGCCGAGAATCGTTGCTTTTCAGTGCAGTATCACCCGGAGGCCGGTCCGGGACCCCACGATGCGCGCTACCTGTTCGAGCGCTTCGAGGGACTCCTTCGACACGGCACCCTGGAGAAGATCTGATGCCCCGCCGAGACGATATTCAGTCCATCATGGTCATCGGCTCGGGTCCGATCGTCATCGGTCAGGCCTGCGAGTTCGATTACTCGGGTACCCAGGCCTGCCAGGTCTTGCGCGAGGAGGGTTACCGGGTCATACTCGTCAATTCCAATCCCGCGACGATCATGACCGACCCCGCCATGGCCGACGTGACCTACGTCGAACCTCTCGATGTCGAAGTGCTGTCCGACATCATCGAACGCGAGCGGCCCGACGCGCTGCTGCCGACGCTCGGCGGACAGACCGCGCTCAACCTCACGATGGAGTTGGTGCGTCGCGGCGTGACCGATCGCTTGGGGGTTGAAGTCATCGGCGCCCGTCCCGATGCGATTTCGACCGCCGAGGATCGCGAACTCTTCAAGGCCGCCATGGCGGACATCGGACTCGCTGTGCCCGAGTCGGGCTTCGCCCACACCGTGGACGACGCCGTCGAGATTGCCCACGCGATTGGGTGGCCCATCATTATCCGTCCTAGCTTCATTCTCGGTGGCGCGGGCACGGGCATCGCCGACAACGAGGGCGACTTTCGCCGCCTCGCCCACGAGGGCATCGTCGCATCGCCCATCGGGGAGATCCTCGTGGAGAAGTCGATCGCGGGGTGGAAGGAATACGAGCTCGAGGTGATGCGCGACGTGGCCGACAACTGTGTCGTCATCTGCAGCATCGAGAACTTCGACCCCATGGGGGTGCACACCGGCGACTCGATCACGGTGGCGCCGGCCCAGACGCTTTCCGACGTCGAGTACCAGGAGATGCGCGATGACGCCTTCGCGGTCCTGCGCCGGGTCGGGGTGGAGACCGGTGGCTCCAACGTCCAGTTCGCCGTAAATCCTGACAACGGCGAGCGGCTGGTCATCGAGATGAACCCCCGCGTGAGCCGTTCGAGCGCCCTCGCTTCCAAGGCGACGGGATTTCCCATCGCCAAGATCGCCGCGCGCCTTGCCGTTGGCTACACCCTCGACGAGATTCGCAACGACATCACCAAGGTCACCCCGGCGAGTTTCGAACCGGTGATCGACTACGTGGTGACGAAGATTCCGCGGTGGGCATTCGAAAAGTTGCCCGGGGCGGCCCCCCAGTTGGGCACGCGGATGCAGTCGGTGGGTGAGGTTATGGCCATCGGACGCAATTTCGCCGAGTCGTTGCAGAAGGCCGTGCGGTCCCTCGAACAGGGGCGCAGTGGCTTCGCACTGGGCGGCGACTCGGAGTTCGCCGCCCTTGACCTGGCCGACCTCTGGCAGATCTGCGAGGTGGCGACGCCGGATCGCCTCTATGCGCTACACGAAGTCCTGTGGCGCGGAGCTTCGGTCGACGAAGTCGTCCTGCGCACTCGGATTGATCGCTGGTTCATCGACCAGTTGGACCAGATCGTGGAACGCGAGCGTGAGCTCATGGGTGGACTCGACCTTCGCGCGCTCGACGGGCGCGGTTGGCGCCGTTACAAGCAGTGGGGCTTTTCGGACCCGCAGATCGCCGAACTCACGGGTTGGGACGACGAGCAGGTCACCTCGTTGCGCCGCGCTGCGGGTGTGGTGACGACATTCAAGACCGTCGACACCTGCGCAGCCGAATTCGAGGCGGCGACGCCATATCACTACAGCACTTACGAAGACACCACCGAGGTACTCCCGTCATCGCGTGACCGGGTGGTCATCCTCGGATCGGGACCCAATCGCATCGGTCAGGGTATCGAATTTGACTACTGCTGCGTCCACGCATCGATGGCGCTGCGCGACATGGGCTACGAGACGGTGATGATCAACTGCAACCCTGAGACGGTGTCGACCGACTATTCGACTTCGGACCGCCTCTACTTCGAACCCCTCACGCCCCACGACGTCGCCGAGGTACTCGCCGCCGAGCAAGCGGCCTGCATCGATGGCGCCAGGCTATTGGGGGTCATTGTCTCCTTGGGTGGCCAGACACCCCTCAAGCTCTCGCACTCGTTGGCGAGTGACCTTGTGCTGGGCACTCCGGTGGCGTCCATCGACGCCGCCGAGGACCGCGAGCAGTGGTCGGCCATCTGTTCATCGCTCGGCCTGCGTCAGCCGCCCGGTGACGTGGTGCTCAGCCTCGCCGAGGCGCGCGCCGTCGTCAAGCAAGTTGGCTATCCGGTGCTTGTGCGTCCGAGTTACGTGCTGGGTGGCCGGGCGATGGAGATCGTCTACGACGACGATGCCCTGAGCCGAGTGATGGATGACCTCACCAGCGCCCACGGTTCATTGGCTCGAGAGGGTGGTGTCTCTCAAAGCCGTCCGATTCTCATCGACAGCTTCCTCGAGGATGCCATCGAGGTCGACGTCGATGCCGTTCGCGACGTCGACGGAGAGGTGTTCATCGCGGGGATCATGGAGCACGTGGAGGAGGCCGGAGTTCACTCGGGCGACTCCGCTTGTGCGCTGCCGCCCCAGACGCTCGTCGCCGAGGTGCTGGCCACCTTGCGAGAGAACACCGAGAAGATCGCCGAATCCCTCGGCGTGGTCGGTTTGATCAACGTCCAGTTCGCGGTGAAGAACGGTGAGGTCTTCGTACTCGAGGCCAACCCTCGGGCCAGTCGCACCGTGCCGTTCGTCGCCAAAGCGACAGGCGTACCGCTCGCACAGATCGCCGTTCGCTTGATGATGGGCCAGACGCTCAGCGACCTGCGGGCACGCGACATCGTTCCAGCCGAGACTCCGGTGCCGGACTACGTCAGCGTGAAGGAGGCGGTCCTGCCCTTCAGCCGGTTCCCGGGCGTTGACACGGTGTTGGGACCAGAGATGCGCTCAACTGGTGAGGTCATGGGCGTGGGAGAGAGCTTCGGCATCGCATTCGCCAAGGCGCAGCTGGCCGCCGGCGCGCGCCTACCCGACACCGGTCAGGTCTTCATGTCGCTGGCCGATCGTGACAAGGTCCAGGGCCTCGAACTCGCCCGTCAGTTGGTGGAGCTCGGATTCACCCTGGCCGCCACGGTGGGAACTGCCGGCTACCTGCGTGCCCACGACGTGGCGGTGGCGACGTTGGTGGGCAAGGTCGGCCCCGCCGACCTGGGGGTCGACGCGGTGTCGATGATCGCATCGGGTGAGGTGCACTTGGTCATCAATACGCCTTCGGGTGGCGGCGCTCGGGCCGACGGGGCACTCATCCGAACTGCCTGTGTCGTTCACGCCGTTCCGTGCCTCACGACGCTCAACGCCGGATTCGCGGCGGCGCGCGGCATCGCCGACACGCGCGAACGCGGTTGGCGGGTTCACTCACTTCAGGAACTCCACGGGTGATCGACCTCACCACGCGGATCGGCTCGGTGACGCTGGACGCGCCGGTGCTGACCGCGGCCGGCACGTCGGGATACGGCGACGAGTTGGCGGGTTACGGCGATCTCGCGGAATTGGGTGCCGTGGTGAGCAAGTCATTGGCCGCGTTCGCCTGGGAGGGCAATCCTGCGCCACGGGTCGCGGCCGTGGGCGAGCACATGTTGAATGCCGTGGGACTCGCGGGTCCCGGCGTGGCGGCGTGGCGATCGTCGTTCCTTCCGGCGCTCGAGGCGCGCGGAGCGCGCGTCGTGGCGTCGATCTGGGGCCGAACAGTGGGCGAATTCGCGGCCGCCGCCGCCGCGATGCAGGGGGCGAACATCGTCGCCCTTGAAGTGAACGCCAGTTGTCCGAACCTCGAGGGCCGGTCTTCGATGTTCGCCCATTCCCCGAACGCCACCCGTGACATCGTCGAAGCCGCGAAGATCGCCGGAGTGCCGCTTTGGGCGAAGTTGAGTCCGAATACCCCAGATTTGGTGGAGATCGCCGGTGCTGCCCTGGCGGCGGGCGCCGACGCGCTCGTCCTCGTGAACACCGTGCTGGGCATGGCAATCGACATAGAACACCGTCGCGCCGCGCTGGGAAACGGCGGGGGCGGGCTGAGCGGTCCGGGAATCCTGCCCATCTCGTTGCGCGCGGTCTACGAATGTCGCGCCGCGTTCCCTGACGCCGCCATTGTCGGCGTCGGCGGCGTCAGTCGCGGTGAAGACGCCGTGGCGATGCTGATGGCCGGTGCCAACGCCGTCGAGGTCGGCACGGCCACATTCGCGAATCCGCGAGCTCCGTGGGTCGTGCTCAAGGGCCTGAAGAAGTGGATGACCCATCACAATGTGGCGTCGGTCACCGAATTGATTGGAGCGGCCCATGCGTGAACCGTTTGGCGTGCGACTGCGCGAGAGGATCAGGGCCCTCGGCCCACTCTGCGTCGGTGTCGACCCGAGCCCCAAGTTGATCGAGTCATGGGGGCGGACCGACTCGGTCGAGGGACTCGAGTTCTTCTCACTCGCGGTACTGGAAGCGGTGCTCGGCACGGCCGCGGTGATCAAGCCCCAAGTCTCCTTCTTCGAACGCTTCGGTGCCGAGGGCTATCGCGTGCTCGAGCGGCTGCTGAGTGAGGCGCGCGATGCCGATGTCCTTGTTGTCGCGGATGCGAAACGCGGTGACATCAAGTCGACCAATGACGGCTACGCCGACGCCTGGTTGAGCGATCGTTCCAGTCTGGCGGTGGACGCCCTCACGGTGACTCCCTACGTCGGAGTCGGCGCCCTCGCACCGCTGTTCGAAGTGGCCCAAGCCACCGGTCGGGGAGTGTTCGTCCTCGCGGCGACGTCAAACGACGAAGGTCGAGCCGTGCAGACCGCCCGCACGAGCGAGGACGAACGAATCGAAGACCTCGTGCTGCGCTCCGTCAGCGAGCTCAATCGACGCGACGACGGACTGGGCAGCCTGGGGGCGGTCCTCGGCGCAACCCGGGATCGACCAGATTTCAACCTCGCCAGCCTGGGTGGCCCGTATCTGGTTCCGGGTGTCGGATCCCAGGGCGCTACTGCGGACCACGTGGCTCGACTGTTCGCACGCTGCCCCCAGGGAACCGTGCTGGTGAACGTGGGTCGGGCCATTCTCGAGGCCGGTCCCGACCGCGCGGGACTACGTGACGCGGCCCAGCGTTGGCGAGATGACCTGAGCGCGGCGCTCCTCTAAACGCACGTCGGCCAGGCGGAGTATTCTGACCTCGTGACACCGACGCCACCAACCCTCTCCCACGAACAGCGCGTGGCCGCGTCGCGCCTGGCGGTCGCGAACCGTCGGCGACGTGCCGACGTCAAGCGACAGGTCAAGTCGGGCGAGCTCTCGCTCGAGGAACTGTTCGACCTCGCCGGACGTGAGGAGTGCGTCGCTCAGATGCGCGCGTACGACCTAATTAGCGCGCTGCCCGCCATTGGCGAAGTGAAAGCGGAGCGCATCATGAGGAACGCGTCGATTGCCAAGACCCGCCGCATCCGAGGGCTCGGACCGAAACAGCGCGCCGAACTCTTTCGTGCCCTTGTCCGCTGAGCCACTGATTGCGGTTCTCATCGGCCCCGGCGGAGTGGGCAAAGGGACGATCGCGCGTCGCCTCATCGAAGCCGATCCGCACCTCTGGCTCAGCCGTAGTTGGACAACCCGACCGCGTCGTGACACCGAGGACGGCACCGAGTATCACTTCGTCGACCGGGCCACGTTCGAACGGGCTATCGACGAGGGATATTTTCTCGAGTGGGCGGAGTTCCACGGAAACCTCTACGGCACGCCCGTACCCAGTTCGCCCGATGGTACCGATGTGTTACTCGAGATTGAGGTCCACGGCGCCGAGCAGGTCATTCAGCGCCACCCCGATGCGGTGGTCTTCTTGATCCTCGCCCCGTCACTCGAACAGCTCGAGGAGCGCCTCAGGGGCCGTGGTGACCACGAGGATCACGTCGCCCTACGGCTGTCGAGCACCCCTCAAGAACTGGCTCGGGGCCGGGAACTGGCTTCGTACGTGGTGGTCAACGACGACGTGGGGCGGGCTACGGCCGAAATCCTCTCTATACTGGAAGAACTTCGTCAGCGCCGGCGAAACCCCTCGAAGAAGGATTGAATTCATGGCCGAACGCCCCACCCTTGTTGACCCGCCCATCGAAGACCTATTGCACAAGGTCGGCGACTCCAAGTTCACCCTGGTGGCGGTGACCGCAATCCGCGCACGTGAGATCAACGAGTACTACAACGGGCTGGGTTCGGGCCACGGCAGCGTGATTCCGCCGCAGGTCTCCTCACTTTCAAACAAGTCGCTGTCGCTGGCCATGGAGGAGCTCTTCCAGGGCAAACTGGAGTTCCACCGGCCGACCGCCGAAGAGCTCGAAACCGAGCGACTCGATCTGGAGGCGAAGGAGCAGGCTCGCCAGGACGCGAACAACGACCTGGACGCCTTCACCGATGCCCTCCGCGACGCCTAGTTCGTCGATTCCTCGCGTTGTTCTAGGGGTGTGCGGCGGCATCGCCGCGTACAAGTCAGTCGAACTGTTGCGCCTGCTTCGTGACGGTGGCTATCACGTTGCGCCCGTCCTCACGCGAGACGCCACTCGCTTCGTCGGTACGGTGACGTTCTCGGCGTTAGCCAGTGAGCCGGCGCGTACCGAACTCTACGGTGATCCCACGACGCCGATTCCCCACACCTATCTCGGCCAGGGAGCCGATCTCATTGTGGTCGCCCCGGCCACCGCTCATTTCATCGCACGCTACGCCATGGGACTGGCCGACGACTTGCTGACCGCGACGCTGTTGGCCACTCGAGCTCCGGTCCTGCTCTGTCCGGCCATGCACACCGAGATGTGGGAGCAGCCGAGCGTCCAGGAGAACCTCGCGGCCCTGCGCCGTCGCGGGGTCTTAGTCCTCGAACCCACGTCGGGCCCCCTCGCCGGGGGCGACGTGGGCACCGGTCGCCTTGCGGAGCCGTCGGTCATCTATGAACTGGCCGATCGAATCATCCACGGCTACCGGGGTCCCCTCACGGGGCGACGGATTCTGGTGACGGCCGGTGGGACCCGTGAGCCGATCGACCCCGTGCGGGTGATCACGAATCGTTCCTCGGGTCGTCAGGGCTACGCCCTCGCCGAGGTCGCGCACCGTCTCGGTGCCCACGTCACGCTCGTCAGTACGGTTGAGCTTCCGCTGGCGCTCGACACCGTGCGAGACATTGAAGTGGTCCCCGTACAGACGGCCGCCCAGATGCACGAAGCGTTGATGCGCCGAGTGGACGAGGCGGACTGTGTCATCATGGCCGCCGCCGTCGCCGACTTCACGGTGCGCGAATCCTCCGACAAGTTGAAGCGGCGAGATGGAGTCCCCGAACTGTCACTGGAGCCGACGGTGGACATACTTCGCGAAGTGGTGACGCGCCGTCACGCGGGTCAGGTCATCGTGGGGTTCGCCGCCGAGACCTCCGACGTCGAGCACAACGCGTTGGACAAACTGCGGCGCAAGGACGTGGACCTTCTCGTGGTGAACGACGTGGCGGCGCCCGGCGCCGGCTTCGAGCACGAGACCAATGAGGTGGTCCTGTGGGGCCGCGACGAGGTCGCCACGCCGGTGTCCATGCGTTCGAAAGAAGCAGTATCACTGGCAATCTTGACTAGGGTGGCTTCATTGTTACTGCAAGGAGCACCATGAGCGACCGCACCCTCTTCACGTCGGAGTCGGTGACCGAAGGGCACCCGGACAAGATCGCTGACCAGGTCTCGGACGCGGTGCTCGACGCGATCCTGATCCAGGACCCGATGGCTCGCGTCGCCTGCGAGACGATGCTGACCACCGGACTGTGCGTTGTGGCGGGTGAAATCACCACCAGCGCGTACGTCGATATCAACTCCATCGCGCGAAAGACCATCACCGACATCGGTTACGACGACGGGTCGATGGGCTTCGATGGTCGTAGTTGCGGCATCCTGGTATCGCTCGACAAGCAGAGCCCGGATATCGCTGACGGTGTGGATATGGCGCTCGAACGAAGGTCGGGTTCGGGCGGCGAGGACGAGTTGAGCGCGCTGGGCGCCGGCGACCAGGGGATGATGTTCGGCTACGCCTGTGATGACAACGACGACTTCATGCCGCTACCGATCTGGTTGGCCCATCGCCTCTCCATGCGCCTCGCCCAAGTGCGACGGTCAGGCCTCGTGCCCTACCTGCGCCCCGACGGCAAGACTCAGGTGACCATCGTCTACGAAGACGGCCGTCCGGTGGGTGTTGACACCGTGCTCATCTCGACCCAGCACCAAGACGGGTACGATTCGCAGACCACGATCAAGTCCGATCTCATCGAACACGTGATTCGTCCAATGATCCCCGCCGATCTCGACACCAGCTCGATGCGCGTGTTTGTCAACCCTTCGGGCAAGTTCGTGCTCGGCGGGCCTCACGCCGACACTGGCCTCACGGGGCGCAAGATCATCGTTGACACCTACGGCGGCATGGCCCGCCACGGCGGCGGTGCCTTCTCGGGCAAAGACCCGTCGAAGGTCGACCGGTCCGGAGCGTACGCGGCTCGCTGGGTCGCCAAGCACGTTGTCGCCGCCGGGGCCGCTGAGCGGTGCGAGGTGCAGGTGGCCTACGCCATCGGCGTGGCGCGTCCCGTGTCGGTACTCGTCGAGACCTTCGGCACCGAGCGCGTAGACCGGGCCCGCATTGCCAAGGCGGTGGACAGTCTGTTCGACCTTCGTCCGGCCGCAATCATTCGTGACCTCGATCTGCGGCGCCCCGTCTACCAACGTACTGCCGCCTACGGACATTTCGGCCGTAGCGACCAGGGCTTCACCTGGGAACAGACGTCCCGCGTCGACGAACTGCGCCGGGAACTGTCGCTGTAACGGTGAGCACGCCGCGGGCGGTGCGCATCGTCACCGAAGTCGCCGCGGTCGACCGTCCCTTTGACTACCTCGTCACCGATTCAACGGCCCAGGTGGGGGTCGGAGATCGAGTGCGGGTCGACTTCAACCATCGGTCGGTCCGCGGCTGGGTGCTCGAGGAGGTCGAACTGACGCCGGACCTGAAGCCACTCAATAAGTGGCTGGGCTACGGACCTCCGCCCCGACTACTCGGTCTGCTGCGCTGGGCGGGTGAACGGTGGTGCAGCCCACTCTCGAGGTTTCTCATTGCAGCGTCACCCAAACGACTGGTCACGAGTCTGCCCACGCCACCCCAGAGCCTGGCGTTGGTTGCAGCGGTGCGGCCGACCGGTCCGCTCGTGGAGTCGGGCGTCGTCGAAGTCGCGCCAACCACCGATCCGTTGGGCCTGATCCTCGGGGTCTACGAATCCACTCGAGACCGCGAAGGTTCCCTACTGGTTCTGGTGCCCACCGAGGCATGGGCCAGCCGACTCCGCGGTCGATTGGAGCAACGCGGCTGCGCCGTCGCGTCGGGAGAAGCGCAGTGGGACCGCATGCGCGCGGGTTGGCCGGTGGTGGTGGGCGCTCGTGGCGCGGCGCTGGCTCCGGTACCGAAGGTGCGCGCCGCAGTGATCGTCGATGCTGATGACGAGGCGTACCGTTCAGAGGCGGCCCCCACTTGGCACGCCCTCACGGTGTTGCGCGAGCGGTGCCGACTCGAGGACGCACCGCTGTGGGCGACCTCGATGATCCCGTCGCCCGAACTCATCGGTACGAATGGCTACCAGCGCGGCGCACATCTGGCGGCGGGCTGGCCACAGGTCGAAGTGGTCGACCGTCGCTTGAGTGATCCTCACGACGGCGTGCTGTCACGCGAGGCCGTTGATGCCGCCCACCGGGCGCTGGACGGCGACGAACCAGTGGCGGTGGTGGTGGTACTCCAACGGCTGGGCACCGGTCGGCTGTTCGCTTGTCGTCGATGTGGGGAACTCGCCCGATGTCTCACGTGTGGCCAAGCGGAGCAGGAGGAGGTCGGCTTGATTGCCTGTCGCGAGCGACACGATCCTCGATTGCCGTTCTGCCGGCACTGCGGGGCGACGGCCCTGAAGCGAGTGCGGGTAGGGGTCTCGACCCTCGCTCGGGACGTGGCTGCCCAGTTGTCCCAGTCCGTCAGTGAGGTGACCTCGTCGAGTGATCCTGCCCTGCCGCTAGCCCGGGTCGTCGTAGGAACCGAGGCGGTCTGGCAGCGGGTGCGTCGCACCGCCGTGGTGATTTTCGTCGACTTCGACCAGTACCTACTCGCCCCGCGGGATTCCGCACGTCGTGAGGCCATCACGGCCGTGGGTAAGGCGGGCCGACTCGTCGGTGCACGGGGCGACGGACGCGGACGGGTCGTGCTGCAGACGCGGCGAGGGGAGGACCCGGTGATTTCGGCACTGAAAAGCGGAGAGTTCGACTCCATCATCGAAGAGGACCTCGTGACCGCCCGGATACTCGGACTCGCACCCTTTGGCGCGACGGCCAGCGTGACGGGTCCGGGTGCCGCCGAATTCATCGCGCAGCTGCGCTCAGAGCCCGTGACGATCGATGAGTCGACGGACGGTTTCGTCGTACGGTCGAGCGACGTCGACACGCTGACCCGCGCCCTTCGCGCGACGCCGCGTCCCACCGAAAGAGTCCGGGTCGCGGTCCGCTAGGACGGATCGGTGGCTGTCGTCGGCGTCATTCGCTGGTCGAAACGGTATCGTGGAAGCGTGAGTACCTTGCCCATTCGTATCTACGGTGACCCGGTGCTCAACATCGTCGCCACCGAAGTCGAGGACATCGACGGCCGTATCGCGCAACTGGCCGAGATGATGATCGAGACCATGTACGAAGCCCCCGGAGTCGGTCTCGCGGCCAACCAGATTGGGGTTCAGAAACGGCTGTTCGTTTACGACAAGGGCGATGGACCCATTGTCGTGGTGAATCCGGTCATTGTCGAATCAGATGGCGAGTGGACCTACGAGGAAGGTTGCCTTTCGGTGCCGGGCCTCAGTTGGGAGATTACGCGACCGAACGCGATCCACCTGGTCGGTTACGACATCGATGGCAACGAGATCGAGGTGGAGACCGACGAATTCGAAGGTCGGATCTTCCAGCACGAGATGGACCACCTCAATGGGGTGCTGTTGATCGAGCGATTAGACCCGGATCAGAAGAAGGCCGCCAAGAAGGTGCTACGTCAGCGCCGCCTGGAAGTTGCCGACAATGATCCAGACGGCCTCCACTTGCTGCTCGGCGAGTAAATGCGCATCGCCTTTCTCGGAACCCCGGACGCGGCGGTGCCTTCGCTGCGAGCACTCGTGAGAACGGGTCACGAGATTGTGATCGTGATCACCCGACCGGACCGTCGACGAGGACGTGGACCCGAACTTTCGCCGAGTCCGGTGAAGGCGGCCGCCACGGAAATGGGAATTCCTGTGGCGCATCGCCTGAGGGATATCGACCCGTCCTCGGTCGACCTCGGTGTGGTGGTCGCCTACGGGGCCATGATTCCCGTCGCGTTGCTCGAGCAGGTGCCCATGCTCAACGTTCACTTCTCACTCCTGCCTCGATGGCGCGGTGCAGCACCGGTGGAGAGAGCCATCCTCGCGGGAGATCCGGTCACGGGCGTGAGCGTGATGTCGCTCGAGCCCGAATTGGACACCGGTCCGGTCCACCTGCAGCGACAAGTCGAGGTCGGTGACAAGACAGCCGAGGAATTGATGACCGAACTGGCCATGCTCGGCGCCAACGCTCTTGTCGAGGTACTGGCGTCGCCCGAACTCCTCGAACACCCTCGTCCCCAAGTGGGGGAAGTCACTTACGCGGAGAAATTGAACAAGGAGACATATCGTCTCCGGCCGTCGATGACGCGAGCCGAGTCCTTGCGTACCGCACAACTAGGTCGTGCCTTCGCGATGGTTGAAGGTCGTCGGATTCGTATCGACCACGTGGAGGATGCCGGCCAGGCCGACGTGGATCCGGGTGCCGTTGCCTGGATTGACGGCCGCGTGCTGCTGGGATGCGCTGACGGACCCGTGGCGGTCACCGAGCTTCAACCCGAAGGGGCGAGGCCGATGAGCGCTGCGGCGTGGTGGGCCGGTGCCCGACTCGATTCCATGTGCGCGCGGTGGTCCTGACCGGCGGCCGTGCGCTCTAGGCTGAACCCGTGACAATGGTCGATCCCGGTCCCATCGGAGCCCTGCGCGTGGCTCCTTCCATTCTCGCGGCCGACTTTGGTCAGCTCGCCGAGGCGATAAGTGTCATCGACTCCGAGACCGATTGGCTGCACGTTGACGTCATGGACGGACATTTCGTGCCAAATCTCTCCATCGGTCCACCAGTTGTGGCCTCCCTTAGACGGTACAGCGAGCGGTTCTTCGACTGTCACCTGATGATGACCGAACCCGGTCGGTACTTGGAGGCGTTCCAGCGCGCCGGCGCCGACGGCTGCACGGTGCACGTGGAGGTCGGCGGCACGGCCCAGCTCATCGCCGACGCCAGAGCACTTGGTCTTCGCGTCGGGCTAGCCGCGAATCCCGACACGCCCTTCGATCGAGTAGTACCGTTCCTCGGCGACATCGATCTCCTGCTGCTCATGACGGTCTTCCCCGGGTTCGGAGGGCAGGCTTTCATGGGCGACGTCATGGAGAAGGTGACATTGGCCCGGAACGAGGTCGAGCGCGACGGACTGAACGTCGACATCGAGGTCGACGGCGGCATTGACGTGACGACTGCGCCGATTGCGGTGGCGGCGGGAGCGAATGTCCTCGTTGCCGGTTCCGCGATCTTTGCCGCCCACAATCCGTTGGCGGCCGCGCGCGATCTGCGAGAAGCCGCACGAACTGGTCGGGAATGAAGTTCTCCGACAGCGAATTGATGAACATGGCCATCGCCGCCGGTGACAAGGCGAGATTGCACGCTCCGCCCAATCCCTGGGTGGGCGCGCTGCTGGTGAGCGAACTCGGTGTCGTCATCAGTGAAGGACACACCCAGGTGCCCGGAGAGTCCCATGCCGAGGTCGAAGCGCTACGTCGTGCGGGCTTAGCCGCGAGGGGTGCGACCATGGTGGTGACCCTCGAGCCGTGCAGCCACACGGGGCGCACGGGACCGTGCGCGCAGGCCATCATCGATGCCGGCGTCACGCGAGTGGTCGTGGCCACCTTGGACCCGGACCCTCGGGTGTCGGGCCGCGGGGTCGAGATGCTCCGTGCGGCTGGGGTCGAGGTTGAGGTCGGCATCGAGGAAACCGCCGTCCGCGGGCAATTGGCGCCCTACCTGTGGCACCGCACCACCGGTCGACCGTACGTAGTCGCCAAAGTAGCGAGCACGCTTGACGGCGTGGTCGCGATGGCCGATGGCACGAGTCAATGGATTACCTCAGAAGCGGCTCGCCGCGATGCCCACGTGCTGCGTGCCCAGAGTCAGGCGATCGTGGTGGGAGCGGGCACGGTACGCACCGATGACCCGGCGCTCACCGCGCGGCTGGGCGATATCGTCCTTCAGCCGCTCAGAGTGGTACTCGGTCGCGCGCCCGAAGGGGCGAGAGTTCATCCCTGTCTCGAACTGTCGGGCGACCTCGCGGCGGTGCTCGATGAAATCGGGCGCCACAACGTCTTGCAGGTGCTGGTGGAAGGGGGACCGATGACGCTGAGCGCCTTCTTCGCGGCCGGCTTGGTCAATCACATCGTCTGGTACCAGGCGCCCGCTTTCGCCGGCGCACGAGGCACACGCGGCGCCCTCGGCGACCTCGGCACCGAGACGATTACCCAGTTGCGACGAGGTCGAGTGGTCGACGTCCGGCGAATCGGCGAAGATGTACGCATGGACGTGGAGGTCGTATGGCATTAGCAACCATTGAAGAGGCGATCGAACAGTTACGCCGCGGGGGAATGGTCGTCGTCGTCGACGACGAGGATCGTGAGAACGAGGGCGATCTCATCATGCCCGCAGAGGATGTGACCCCTGAGAGCATGGCGTTCTTCTTGGAGTACACGTCCGGCGTGTTCTGCGTGCCACTGGAGTCCACGCGCGCCGACGAATTGGAACTGCCGCTCATGGTCGTCGCCAATACCGAGGCCCAGCGCACCGCCTTCACGGTGACCGTCGACTACCGCCATGGCACGACGACGGGAATCTCGGCCCACGATCGTGCGGCCACGATTCGAGGACTGATCGACCCCGCGACGCGACCCACCGACTTGAACCGGCCGGGCCACATCTTCCCCTTGCGCTATCGACCGGGCGGGGTCTTGAAGCGGGCCGGTCACACCGAAGCTACGGTGGACTTGTGTCGTCTGGCGGGTAAGTACCCCTCCGGGGTGCTGTGCGAGATCGTGACCTCCGATAAGTCCGACATGGCGCGGCTACCCGAGTTGGAGGTGTTCGCCCAGACCCATGGACTGCCCCTCGTCTCAATCGCGGACCTGATCCGGTACCGGCGCCACCACGAGAAGCTGGTTCGCCGGATTGCCGAGGCGTCGCTCCCGACCGAACACGGCCAGTTCCAGGCCTACGTCTTCGAGAGCGTGCTCGACGGCGAGCAGCACATGGCCCTGGTCTACGGGGACATCTCGACGGGGGGCGACGTGCTGGTTCGCGTCCACTCGGAGTGCCTGACCGGCGATGTCTTCGGCTCCATGCGGTGCGACTGCGGGCCCCAGTTGGAGACCGCACTCGCGAAGGTGGCGGCCGAAGGCGCGGGAATTGTCGTGTACCTGCGCGGGCACGAAGGTCGGGGCATTGGCCTCGGCCACAAGATTCGCGCCTATGCGCTGCAAGAGGATGGGCGCGACACCGTCGACGCCAACCTCGAGTTGGGCTTGCCGGTCGATTCTCGCGAATACGGTATTGGAGCACAGATCTTGGTGGACCTTGGCGTCACGTCGATGCGACTGATGACGAACAACCCGAGTAAGTACGGCGGCCTAGAAGGATTCGGACTGAATATCGTGGAGAGGGTGCCGCTCGAGAGCAGTCCTACCGCATTCAACATTGACTACCTGCGTACCAAGCGCGAACGAATGGGGCACATGCTGGGGGGGTTGGATGACATCGAATAGCGCGACGGAGTTCGACCCTCGGACCAGTGAGGGGCTGCGTTCGCGGGTTGGGGAGTACCTCGAGGGAGGACACTTCGGGCGAGGGCTGCGAATCGGTATCGTTTGTGGCCGCTTCAACGGTGGAATCACGACGCGACTGCTGGATGGCGCCCTCGATGCACTAGCGGAGGGCGGCGTTGACCGGAGCGACATCTCGATCGGGTGGGTGCCTGGCGCGTTCGAGATTCCGCTGATGGCCCTGGCCTACGCCGACGGCGAGCGTCCCTACGACGCGGTGATCACCCTGGGGGCGGTCATTCGGGGGGACACCGGTCACTACGAGATCGTCGCCGGTGAGTGCGCGCGTGGCGTGCAGGATGTCCAACTGAGCACGCGGGTGCCGGTCGTCTTTGGCGTGTTGACGGTCAATACCGTTGAACAAGCTCTCGAACGTTCAAGGTCCGATGAGAGCAACAAGGGGCGCGAGGCAGCGTTGACGGCGCTGGAGATGGTGAACATTCTGCGCCAGGGATCCCTGGCCGGTTGACCACCATCGAGGGAATCGTCGAGTCCTTTGACGTGCGTCGCGGGGACGGTTTCCTGCGAGGGGACGACGGGGAGCGGTACTACTTCCACTGCGTGATGATCGCGGACGGTTCGCGGTCCATCCCGGTCGGAGTCCGAGCCGTCGGGCATCGATCGGTGGGTCGACTCGGCCGCGATGAGGTGGTCGACATCAGGGTCCAGTCGACCGACTGAGGCACCGAGCTAATTGTCGGAATTAATGGTCACACCCGGGCTGAACAAACGTGAATCCAATCCCTTGCCGGGCTTGACGGACTTCACGACCTTCGATGATCGCGATCCCAGGGCCACGAGCGCAGAGCTACGGGCCGTTGTCGCTTCCGCGATGCCGAGACGAAGGTTGGCCCTCGCGGTGACGAGTTGGGCTGAACTGGTGGCGGCGGCGACCACCGCGCGGTACGTTGCCATTTCGGCATCGACGACGTCGGCGTAGTCCTGGTTGACCGCCTGCCGCTCGAGGTTGAATTCGGAACCGTCGAGCTCGCCCGAGGGCGCGGGTGGGCTTCCCAGACTCGCGAGGGCTGCGGCTTCATAGGCATCAGCGGCAGCGATCGTGCTCAACAGTGTGGCTCGTGCGGCGTTGCGGGCGTGAATAGAACGCGCCTTCGACCTCTTGGCGACGAAGGCACTACGAGCTGCATTCACCGCTACACGGTAATTGACCCGAATCCCGTGGCGGTGGGCCAGGTAGGCACTTTCTGCGCTCATCCAATCCCCGCTGCCGGACTGGGAGGGGCTCGTGCTCGTCGTGGTGTTGGAGTCCGCGAAGGCCGCCACGGGAGTGCCCAGAGCCAGGGTCGCGCACAGGGCACCGGCGACCATGAATCTCGCGGTCATTCCCCGCATCGAGGCTCCTCTCACAACAACGTCTCCGAGATTAATTGTTTAACCTGTGATTTGCCTGTGAGGTCGATGTTTGAGGTCTGTGAATTCATGTCGGACGGGCCAGCGGTCTCGGGGGAGGCCCTCGCGGAGGATACGCTCGCTCCAGGAGGTGGCCAAGTGGCGAAGATCTTGATCGTGGATGATGAACCTGGGGTGCGGGACTTGCTCCAGGATGCTCTGGAGGCGGCCGGTTACCAGACCGATGTGGCCTCGAACGGGGCCGAAGCGCTCGATCAGTTGCGCCGCCAGAATGCCGACCTATGCATCGTGGACGTCAACATGCCGCTGATGAACGGATTCGAGTTCCTCGAGAAGTTGCGAAAGTATGACACCGCGACACCAGTGCTGATGCTGTCGGCGCGAGACGCGCCCGATGACGTGGCCCGCGGCCTTCGCTACGGTGCCGATGATTACGTGCGCAAACCGTTCGGAATCGAGGAGTTGCTTCTGCGCACTGCGGCCATCCTTCGGCGCTCGGGCGTCGACGCCAGCGGCGATCTGGTGCTGAGTGCCGGGCCAATCGAGATGAACGTCGATCGCCACGAGCTGACAGTTCACGGCACCGACGTCGACCTGTCAGCAACCGAATTCCGTCTACTGGAGGTGTTGCTCGAACGCCGCGACCGACTGGTCACCCGTGAGCAACTACTTCGCGAGGTGTGGAATATCGATTTCGATTCGGAGACCTCGGTGCTCGACACCTACATCTCCTATCTGCGCCGCAAGATTCATGATGGAGAATTCGCGCCGATCACGACCGTCAGGGGAGTGGGGTTCAAGTTGGTGAGTCCGGTCTCCGGCCAGTGAAACTGGTCACTCGCCTGACGGTGTTGTTGACGGCGCTCACGACGCTGCTGGTGCTGTCGGTGGGTTGGTTCGCGGTCAGCTTGAGTTCACGGTCGCAGTACTCCAAACTCGACAGCTCCATCAATTCCGTGGTCGCGAGCGGCACGGGTCATCCGAACACCGCACTCAGTGACGCATTGAACGTCGTCCAGGCGCAGAGTCTCGACCTCACGCTTGACGTCATCGACCCCTCGGGTGTTGTCACCCAGATCAGCACCGGCACTGTGGCGCCCAGCAAGAGGCCGACGCACGCTGACGTGCGTGCCACACTGGCGGGCGTGCACGCCGTGGCGAACCTGCCCGGATTTCGCATGCGTTCGCTCGACGTCGGAGGTGGCGCCTACCTGGTCGTCATCGGCTCGACCAGTCAAATCGATCAGTCCAGTCGAGGGCTTGCCATCGACCTCGCCCTGGTCGGCTTCATTGCGACGATCGTCATGATGGTTCTGGTTCGGCTGTTCATGCGACGCGACCTCCAGACGATGGACCGTCTGATCGCGTACGCGAGCGACGTGGCTGATGACCGTGAGGTCGGTCCGATCCCCCCGAGTCTCGGGAGTAGCGACGTACGTCGACTGCAGGCGGCGCTCGCGATAATGGTCGCCGCGTTGCACGAACGAATCTCCATCGAGGAGCGCAGTGTCGAAGCGATGCAGATGTTCGTCGGCGACGCTTCGCACGAGTTGCGCACTCCATTGACCGTGATCAAGGGGTACAACCAGTTGATCGCCAATCCGACCATCACTGACCAGCAGCGCGAGCGCGCCGTCGAGCGAATGCGTCGTGAGATCGAGCGAATGGAAGCCCTGGTCTCGGACCTGCTGCTCGCGGCCGAAGTGCGTGAAGCACCCCGCGTCTTTGAGCAACGCATCGATCTGAGCGTCCTGCTCGCCACGAGGACTGACGAATTCAGCAACGATCATCCTCGCCGCATGGTCACTAGCTCCATCGCGCCACGTCAATTCGTCCGGGGACGAGAGGATTTTCTCGATCGGCTATTGACCAACGCCTTTGGCAATATTGCCCGCCACACGAAGGACGACCTCCCTGTCCGGGTGTCGCTGTTCGGAGATGGAGCGACCGTCACTATGCGCATTGAGGATGGTGGCAAGGGGTTGCCCGAGTATGGTGTGCGACCGCAACGATTCAGGCGTTTGGACGCATCGAGGTCCCGGGAAACGGGCGGTTCGGGTCTGGGCATGAGCATCATGGCTGACATCGCCGAGGCATTCGGCGGCTCGTTGACCACCGCGCGGAGCGCTCTCGGTGGGCTGGCGCTGACGGTGGTGCTGCCGGCTGATGGCGCTCGAGAGGAAGTGGACCCGAACTAGGCGTTTGGCGTACTAGTGGCGCGAACGTATACCTGCTGGATTTCGGCGAGGGCGTTGCGGTAGAGGTCGACGTGCTCGCCGAGACGTTCGCCACCCGCCTGGAGCATGGCGGCGATGGTGTCTATCACCAACTGAGCGGCCGGAAGGTTCGGTGGTGTGGAGGCCAGGTGGAGCGCCGCCAATTGGAGCAGCACGAAGAAGTGATTGCCGAGCACTGTTTCGACCGGGGTCGAACGTAGGTACTCGATCTCTTCGGATTCGTTGAGTGGATTCCCGTTAGCCTGATCTGTCACCCGCCTACGGTATCGAAGTCTGGCGGGGTCCGTTCGCGTCGTTCGGACTCGCGGGCTCGGCGTTGGACCAAACGAGGCCCCGGGCGTTCCGAGACTGCGCCGCAAAGTCGGTGGGTGCCGTCTGCTAGGGTGATTGGGCAGTTCACAGCAAGTGAGGTTGGCATCGCCAGCGTCCACCTGGCCACACGCGTGCGCCAGGTTCCCAGGAGTTTGCGCCCCGCTTGCCGTGGCGACGCCATCGAGGCGTCGCGGAGAGCAAGGAGTGAGTTATCGCAACAGTGCCTGGAGACCACCGCGTCAATGAGCGCATCCGCGTTGAATCCGTTCGACTCATCGACCACGAGGGCAACCAACGTGGCGTGATGGCGACTCGTGAAGCATTGGCGTTGGCCCGAAGCCTTGATCTGGACTTGGTGGAGATTGCGCCGACCGCGCAGCCACCTGTGTGTCGCATCATGGATTACGGCAAGTTCAAGTTCGACGAGGCCCAGAAGGCCAAGGAGTCACGCCGCAAGACCCAGAGCGTGGGCATCAAGGAGATGAAGTACCGGCCGAAAATCGGACCCGGTGACTTCGACACCAAGACGCGCCTCGTAGAGAAGTTCTTGAACGAAGGCCACAAGGTGAAGGTCACCATCATGTTCCGTGGTCGCGAATCGGCTCACCCCGAGTTGGGCAAGAAGATCCTCGACCGCATCGTCGAGAAATTGGTCGATGTTGCGAAGGTGGAATCGGCAGCGAAGCTCGATGGTCGCAACATGATCATGGTGCTGGGACCGGAGAAGAAGGTCAAGCCCAAGGGCACTGAGAGTTCGAAAGAAGTAACTGATCTTGAAGTCGCGCCGAAGATTTCGGTCGACGCAGCAGATCAAGTAGTCGCGCCGAGCGTTTCGGCCGAAATAACGGTAGAGGAGGGCTGAAATGCCAAAGATGAAGACGGACAGTGGTGCTAAGAAGCGAATCAAGGTGACTGGCTCGGGCAAATTGCGTCGCCGCAAGGCATTCCGGGGCCACATCATGGAGAAGAAGTCGTCGGTGCGCTCGCGCCGCCTCGGCCGCGAGGCAGACGTCTCGCCGGTCGTGGAGAAGAAGATCAAGCGCATGTTGGGCTTGTAGAGAGAACGAGTTAGGAAAGAGGAACTGATATGGCACGTGTTAAGAGGGCAGTAAACGCCAAGAAGCACCACAAGGCAATTCTCGATGAAGCGAAGGGTTACTACGGTGATCGCAGCCGCACCTTCCGGTCCGCGAACCAGGCAGTCCAGCACGCTGGAGTGTATGCATTCCGCGACCGCCGCGCACGCAAGGGCGACATGCGTCGACTCTGGATCCAGCGCATCAATGCCGGTACTCGCGAGCATGGTTTGAGTTACAGCCGTTTCATCGCGGGACTCAATGCCGCCGGAATTGAAGTGGACCGTCGCATGCTGGCTGACTTGGCTGTCAACGACAACGCCGCGTTCTCGGCGATCGTCGCTCAGGCCAGTGCCGCACTGGCGAAGTAGGCCGTTCTGATCGAGGCGTTGGGGTCGTCACACCAGCGAGTGCGTCGACTCCGACGCCTCATTCAGAAACGCTCCCTGCGTTGGAGCGAGGGGGTCTGCGTCATTGAAGGGCCGGACCTCGTCGAGGCGGCGCTTGACGCGGGCGTTGAATTCGAAGCACTGTACGTCGATGTCGAGGCGCTGGGACGTGAACGAATCAGCGCGCTCTGCGCCCGAGGCGAAGGTCGAGGGGTGCGAATATTCTCGCTCCTCGCGGGCGTTCTGGACAAGGTGGCTGACGCCCAGACCGCTCAACCGGTGCTGGCGGTGGTGCGACTGCCGCTCGTGCCGCTCGAGCAGTTGACCAGCGATGGACTGGTGCTCGTCTTGCATGATGTGCGTGATCCCGGCAACGCGGGAACGATCATCCGTTCCTCGGACGCCGCCGGGGTTTCGTCGGTGGTCTTTACGGGACAGTCGGTCGACCCTTTCAATCCCAAGACGCTGCGGGCCACAGCCGGCTCGATTTTTCATATCCCGGTCGCGGTCGCGACACTCGATGCGACGCTCGAGCATTTCTCCTCACCGGAGGTTCAAACCATTGCCACGGTCGTTCGTGGCGGTGACAGTATTCGCGAGCTGGACCTCACACGACCTTCAGTTGTCGTGATCGGCAACGAATCAGAAGGTCTCGACGACGAGGTCATTGCCCGCTGTGCGCTCACAGCCTCGATTCCCATGGCGGGCCGGAGTGAGTCGCTGAACGCGGGTGTCGCGGCCTCGCTTCTGGCGTTCGAAGCGCTTTGGCAGCGTCAAGACAAGAACCTCGCGTCGCCACGACCTAGCCTTAAGACGTTATGACACCATCCCCCCTCGACAATCTCGAAACCCAGACAGCAGACCTTCTGTCGGCGATAACGTCACTGGAGTCGCTCGATGCGTTACGTGAGGCGGAGCCTCTCATCACCGGCAAGCGTTCGGTACTGTCGACGTTGCAGAAGTCGCTGGGCGCCCTGGCACCCGAGGACCGCAAGAACGCCGGAGCCCGACTCCAAGATGCCCGACGCGTGGTTGAGACCGCTCTCGAGCATCGCCGGAAGGACCTCGCCATGGCGACCCGGGCCATCGAGCTGGAGGCCGATCGCCTCGACCTCGGCGACGTGGTCGTCAATTCCGTCCAATGGCCCGCCACGACGGGACACCCGAGCCTGATCGCATCCACTCAGCGCGAACTGGAGGACGTCTTCGTCGGCATGGGATTCACCGTGGCGGATGGCCCCGAGGTCGAGAGTGACTGGTACAACTTCGAGGCGCTTAACATTCCGCCGGCCCATCCCGCGCGTGGCATGTGGGACACCTTCTACGTGGAACTCGGCGAGCCCGAGACGGTGGTGTTGCGCACACACACGTCGCCGACCCAGATTCACCTGATGGAGTCGGCCGTCGCTGAGGACACGCTGCCCATCCATTCGGTGATGCCCGGTCGTTGTTACCGGCGCGACACTCCCGACGCCCGCCATCTGGCCACGTTCCATCAGGTCGAAGGACTGGTGGTTGACCGCGACATCACCTTTGCCGACCTGGCCGGCGTGATCGAGACCTTCACCCGCGCGTACTTCGGACCCGACATCGAATCTCGTCTGCGCCCGGCGTACTTCCCCTTCACCGAACCTTCGGCCGAGTTCGAGATCACCTGCACCATCTGCCGGGGCGACGGCTGTCGCACGTGCTCCCAGACGGGTTGGATCGAACTGGGGGGCTGTGGCATGTTGGACCCCGCGGTGTTCGACGCAGTCGGCATTGATTCGGATGAATGGAGCGGCTTCGCCTTCGGATTCGGAATTGACCGTTGTGCCCAGATGCGCCACCAGATCGCCGACATGCGGGCGCTGATCGAGAACGACACTCGATTCCTGGGGCAGTTCTCATGAAGATCGCACTCTCCTGGCTCCAAGAGTTCGTGGGTCTGCGCGAGTCCCCGGAGGAACTTCGGGCGATTCTCGATGACCTTGGCCTAGTCGTCGAAGGCATGGAGCACGTCGGCGCTGGTCTCGAGGACGTGCTCGTGGCGCGCGTGGATGAGATCAAGTCCATTGCGGGCGCGGACCGCATTCGCTTGATCACTGTCGACGCCGGTGGCGGCCCACTCGACATCGTTTGCGGGGCGATGAACTTCACGGTGGGGCAACACGTGCCACTGGCGCCCGTGGGCGCAGTGCTGCCCGGCGGATTCGAGATCGCCCGTCGCAAGATGAAGGGCGTCGTGTCCAATGGCATGCTCTGCTCCGCCCGCGAGCTCGGGCTCGACGAGGACCACGAAGGTCTCATGTTGCTCGACGACCTGATCGAGCCCGTGGTCGGTCAGCCGTTACTCGAGGCACTGGGCATCGCACCCGACGTCGTTTTTGACATCACCGTCGAGGGGAACCGACCCGACGCATGGTCGGTCGAAGGGGTCGCACGCGATCTGGCGACCCGACTCGGTCGACCACTCGCGTCCCCCGAGCTCGCGGAGCCCTCGGGCGCGGCCAGTGGAGACTTCGCCAATGGCGGGATCGACGATCCCGACTTGTGCGGACGACTCACCATTTCGGTGCTGCGCCACGTGAAGGTGGGTCCATCACCCGCCTGGGTGCGTCGTCGCGTCGAGAGTGCTGGCATCAGGTCAATCTCCAACGTGGTCGACGCATCGAATCTCGTCATGCTGGAATTGGGCCAACCGACCCACCCCTATGACGCGGCGCTGGTCGAACGGCGAACAATTCGCGTGCGCCGGGCCCGTGCGGGCGAGAGCCTCGTGACGCTCGACGGGGTGGTGCGCGAATTGGCGACGGCTGGCCGCGGTCTCGGTGATACCGGTGAGGATTGCGTCATCGTGGATGGTGACGACCATGTGATCGGTCTGGCGGGGATCATGGGCGGTGCGTCAAGCGAGATCAGCGACCGGACGACGGAGGTGTTGCTCGAGGCCGCGTTCTTCGATCCGATGACCATTGCGCGCAGCTCCAAGCGTCACGGACTTCGCAGCGAGGCGTCCAACCGTTTCGAACGAGGCGTCGACCCCCATCTCGCATTACGCGCGGCCGCACGATTTGTGGCGATTCTGCGCGACAGCGTGCCGGACGTCGAATGGCTGAGCGATCCGATCGACATATGGGGACGCGTTCCGACGCCGCCTACGATTGAACTGCGTGACGGCGACGTCGAGCGCGCCCTCGGGGTAGACATCGAGACCAGTGAGGTCGTCGAGATCTTGCGAGGTCTCAAGTTCACGGTCGAAGTCCTCGGGGACGATCTGCGCGTTACCCCGTCCACCGCCCGACTCGATGTGCGGGCCGGACGGGCCGGACGGGCCGACGTGGTCGAGGAGATCGCCCGACTGTACAGCTATCGACGACTGCCCCGCCGCACGCCGACCTGGCCCCAGCCCGGTGAACTCACGGAGCGTCAGCAGTTACGACGTCGGGTCCGCGACGTGGTGGTCGACCTTGGTGCGTTCGAAGCGTGGACTCCCACGCTCGGCAGCGACGCAGATTTCGATCTCTTGTATCCCGACGTGGCCCGGGTCCGCATCACCAACCCCCTCGCCTCCGAGGAATCGGTATTGCGCGCCACGATGCTGACCGGACTGGTACGAGTCTGGGGTAAGAATCTCGAGCGTGGCACCGGCGACGTCGTCTTGAGCGAGATCGGCATGGTGTTCACGCACCCGGATGCCGTGGAATCGCCGCGGGCCACCAGGGGTGGTTTTGGCGGATCGGTGACCCTGTCGTTGCCGGTTGAGAACGAGCGTCTCACCGTGGTACTGGGACGAGTCGACGACGACGCGAAGACCGCGGTGGCCATGTGGGCCACGCTCGCGGGCCGGTTGGGTCTCGAAGATGTCGTCGTTCGGTCGGTGGGCCAGGCGCCCGCTGGTTTTCACCCCAGCAGGTGCGCCAGTCTGGTCGACCGCTCGTCGGGCGCGACGCTCGGTCACGTCGGTGAAGTCGACAGCGAACTCGTCTCGACGCTCACGACTTCGAACACTGGTCGTCGCCTTGGCGTGATCGATCTGGATCTGGACGCGGTTGCGGACGTGGGCAAGGCGACCCGTCGCAGTCCGCTCGCCGTCGTGCCGAGTCGCTATCCAAGTGCCGTCATCGACCTCGCCTTCGTCACCCCTGACCGGATTCACGCCCAGGACTTGGCCCACGCCCTGGCGGGAGCCTCGGGACTGGTCGAATCGGTCGAGTTGTTCGATGTGTACCGGGGCCCGGGTCTGGCGTCGGGTACGCGTAGCCTCGCCTACAACGTCCGATTCAGTTCTTCCGAACGCACCCTTGGCGAGGGGGAAGTCGCGACGGTCCGCGAAGCGTTGATCGAGATCGCCCGCTCCCTCGATGCCGAACTTCGTTGAGGGCTCCACACCGGCGCTGCGATAGTTTTCAGGGATGATCGAGTTCGTCGCCCTCCCCGAACACGGTCGCCGATTCAGCGAGCGGTACAAGGTGCGCCTCGGAGACGTCAGTACTGACGGATCGTTGCGACTCGACGGTGTGGCGCGGCTGCTGCAAGATGTGGCGACCGACGACTGGGACGAGACCGAGTTGGACTCGAACGACATCTGGGTGGTGCGTCGAACCGCCGTGCGTCTGGCCGCTGGGGGACGTTGGCCTCAGTACAAGGAACTGATGACCATCACGACCTGGTGCGGCGGTGTCGGCGCCGCTTGGGCCGAGCGACGCACCAACTTCGAGATCGACGGCGAACTCTTACTGGAAGCCAGCGCGATCTGGGTGCCCATCGATCCGAGTGGTCACCCGATGCGCATCGGCCCGACCTTCTTCGAGGTCTACGGCGAGGCGATTCGGGGTCGAAAGGTGTCGGGTCGCGTGCGCACACCCGAAGTCTCTCCCGAAGCCCAGAGTCGCCCTTGGCCGCTGCGCCGAGCGGACCTCGACGTGATTGGTCACGTGAACAACGCTGCGGTCTGGCAAGCCGTGACCGAGGTGACGCCCGATTCCGCGAGGTACGTCGAAGTCACTCACCACGGTTCGCTCGAACAGGGGGGCGAGGTGACGTTGCTCCACACCGATCGCGCCATGTGGCTGGTGGTGGACGGAGTGGTTCAAGTCGCCGCGGAATTCTCGGCGTAGACGACGTCGTCGGGAGTCACGCCACTGGTGGCGTAGATCGATCCGATGAGGACCAGGGGAAAGCCGATCGCGATGCCTATGGTCAGTGGCTCGTTCAGTCCAAGCACGCCGAGCACGACCGCGATGCCGGTGTTCACGTAGGTGACGACCACCGAGCGGGTGGAACCGACTTCTTTCACGAGTTGGAAGAAGACGAGGAATGCCCCTGCGGTACACACGATGGAGAGCACCAGCACCGAATTGATCGTCTCGGCGGACACATGCGCCGGCCAGTGCACGACGGTCCACGGTGTCCAGCCGACGGCCACGATTGCCGTAGCTCCCGCGACGACCGCGACACCCGGCACGTGGTCGAGCTTGTGGGCGAGGATCATCGGGCCAATGGTGTAACCCAGGCAGACGATGAGCATCATGCCAATCCAGGTGAGTGAACCACCGCTCAGGTCCAGACCTACCAGCATCAGCACACCGAGGGCACCGACAGTCAGTCCGAAATACCGCCGACGAGAAACTTGCTCGTGCCTACCCGCGAGGCGGTGGGCCACGACCGCGAAGAGCGGGACGCAGCAGATCAGGAGGCTGGTGAGAGAGCTCGTGATGTGTCGCTCGGCGGTGGCCATGAAGAACCAGGGCACGCCGAACTCGATGACTGCGAAGGTCGCTATCCATTTGAAATTGCGCAGCAGCATGGACAATTGCCCCCGGGCTACGACGAGGGGGAGCAACAGAACCGCCACCGGTGCAGTCCGCGAGAAGACCAGGACGCCGGGGTCCAGTTGGCGTACGGCGACGCGAATCAGCAGGTAGGGGATGCCCCAAATGACGGCCATGGCCAGAAAGAGGACCCAGCCGCGTCGAGACATGGCAGCCAGCCTAGCCGGAGTGCGCGGAGCCATTTGCATAATTGTCGGCTGATATGCATAAAATGGCATTATGCGAATCGGAATCGTTGGAGCCACCGGTTACGCCGGCGCCGAGGTGCTGCGCCTGGCGGCCACCCATCCCGACCTGGACGTTGTCATGGCGACTGGGGAATCAAATGCCGGCAAGCGCGTCGCTGCTCACGTGCCGGCGCTGGCGGCGGTCTATCCCGATCTGATCTTCACGCCGACCCAGAGCATCGTCGAGGCCGATCTCGAGGTGGCCTTTCTGGCGCTGCCCCATGGTCAGAGTCAGCGATTGGTCCCCGACCTGCTTGCGCGCGGCGTCCAGGTAGTCGATCTGGGTGCGGACTTCCGATTGAAGGACGCGGATGACTACGTCACGTGGTACGGGGGGCCCCACACCAGTCCGGCCCTGCTCGCCACAGCGGTCTACGGCCTGGTCGAGCGGCATCGGGACGAGTTGCCAGGCGCCCGTTTGATCGCGGCGCCCGGCTGCTACCCGACCGCCACGTCGCTAGCCCTGGGACCATTCGTCGATCGCGGTCTGGTCGAGGCCGAGGGCATCGTGGTCAATGCGCTCAGTGGGTCCTCGGGCGCCGGGCGGGCCACTTCTGACCGTCTGCACTTCTCGCGCTTAGCGGGCAATGCCGAGGCGTACGGCTTGCTGCACCATCGCCACACGCCGGAGATCGAGCAGGAGATCGGGGCGCAACTTCTTTTCACGCCCCACCTCGTGCCGGTGAGTCGGGGCATGTTGGTGAGCGCCTATGCGCGTGTCGCGACGGCCGGTCTGACGACCGCTGACGCCCTAGCGGTCTTGCACGAGACCTACGCCCGCGACCCCTTCGTGGTCGTGGTGGACGAGCCTCCGACGCTGAAGGACCCGGTGGGCAGCAACCTCTGCTTCGTAAGTGCGAGGGTCGATCCGCGCACTGGATGGCTGCTCGCCATGAGTTCGCTCGACAATTTGTTGAAGGGTGCCGCCGGCCAAGCCATCCAGGCGTGGAATGTCGCCACGGGACGCGAGGAATCGCTCGGGCTGCCGTTGACTGGAGTCACCCCGTGAATACTGTCGTCGTGAAGCTCGGTGGGCACGCGCTCGATTCGCTCGAGCCAACGTCGCCGGTACTGGCGGACCTCGCGAGCGACATTCTGGAACTCCACGCTTCGGGCACGAATGTCGCTGTCGTCCACGGTGGTGGTCCGCAGATCGCCACGCTGCTCGCCACGGCGGGTGTGGCCAGTCGTTTCCATGAGGGCCTGCGGATCACCGACGAGGTCACCATGGGATACGTCGCGATGGCCCTCGGCGGGGTCAATCTTCGCATTGTGGCCGCGCTCAACCAGGCGGGTCTGGACTGCATCGGACTGTCTGGCGCTGACCGATCGGTGCTGCGCGCCGTCTCTCTGGGCGAACCGTGGATACGCGCCGGTGGACCGCCGACCGTGCGGGGCGGGTTCCTCGCGTCCCTCTGGGGCATCGGGTTGACGCCAGTGCTCAGCCCCGTGGCAGTAGACGATGAGGGCCGCTTGCTCAACTGCAACGCCGATACGGCCGCTGGCGCGGTGGCGGGGGCCGTCGGGGCGTTTGCCCTGATCCTGTTGAGTGACATCGACCAGCTGCGCACTGATCCCGACGATGCCTCGAGCGCCATTTCGACGGTGACGAGCGACGAGGTTCGTGGTCTCGTGAAGTCGGGTGCCGCTCGAGAGGGTATGCGACCGAAGATGATCGCCGCCCTCGACGCCCTTGATGGGGGGGCGACCCGAATTGTGATCGCCAATGGTACGCGGCCACACGCCGTGCGCAACGCGCTCGCGAGTTCAATCCCGACCACGGAGGTAGTGCGATGACCCGTCACTTCATCACCATCGACCAATTGAGCGATGCGGACCTCGCGTCCATCTACCACCTCGCTCGTTCGCCGATCAATGACGAACTCATGAAGGGACAGGGTGTCGCACTCGTGTTCGAGCGTCCGAGTCTGCGGACCCGGGCGTCGAGTTCCAGCGCGGTCCATGAACTTGGTGGCTACGTCACGTTCTTCAGTGACGAGGAGATCGGCCTCGACTCTCGCGAGTCGGCGGAGGACGTGAGTCGCACGTTGGCCGAGATGTATTCGGTGGCTGCGTTGCGGGTGCGCAACCACGGGGTGTTCGAACGCATGCGACTGGCGACCGCCGGGCGCATGTCGCTCATCAACCTGTTGAGCAATGTGGCCCACCCGACGCAGGCGGTCGCCGATGTGCTCACCATCGCGGACCACTTCGCCGACGGTGACGTGGATGGTCTGGTCGGACTCGAGGTCAGCTACGTGGGCGATGCGACCAACGTGACCCGTTCGCTAGCCGTCGCACTGTTGCGACTCGGCGTGAACGTCACCGTGGGCGCACCCGAGGGGTACCAACTGGCGAGCGGCGGAGTTGAAGACCCCGGCATTGTCGAAGGTGGGGGCGTGCTGCGACTGACGGATAACGCGGTGGACGCGGTCACGGGTGCTGACGTCGTCTACACGGACGCGTGGGTCTCCATGGGCTTCGAGGACGAGACCAGCCGCCGACGCCGCGACCTCGACACATTTCGGATCGACGCGAAGTTGATGGGCGCCGCCAAGAAGAACGCGGTTCTCATGCACTGTCTGCCCGCACATCGTGGTGACGAGGTGACCAATGAGGTGCTGGACGGGCCCCAGTCAATGGTGTGGCGCCAGGTGTACCACCGCCGTTCCGCGATGCTCGGCGTGCTGCGCTGGATCAAGAAGGAGAAAGCATGACCAAGACTCAACGTCAGCACCGCATCGGTGAACTGATCGAACGAGAAGTCATATCGACCGCGGCGCAGGTCGTTGCGCGCCTGCAGGCTGAAGGGATATCCGCCACCCAGGCGACGGTGACTCGCGACCTGCAAGAACTGGGGACTATCAAGGTCCGAGACGAGCACGGCGCCCGCCGGATTGTAATGGCGGGCGAGTCAAGAATCGCGCCGGCCCCGCTCGACCACCTCCGCCGCATGATGGGCGAGTGGGTGGTGTCGGTCGAGAATTCGGGCAACATGGTGGTCGTGCGCACGCCACCGGGCTGCGCGCACGTGGTCGCGTCGGCCCTTGACCGCAGCGCGCTCGAGGGCGTGCTCGGCAGTGTCGCGGGAGATGACACAATTTTAGTAATCGCCAGCGAACCGCGAAGCGGCGCGTCGCTGGCGAGTGACTTCCGGGCGCTGGCCGGAATCGCTGAATCTAAGTCGACGAAGTTGAAGGGAAGGTAATCATGGCTAAGCGGGTGGTGCTCGCCTATAGCGGAGGGCTCGATACGTCGGTCGCCGTGCGCTGGATGATGGAGGAGTGGGGTGTCGAGGTCGTCTGCGTGCTGGTGAACGTTGGCCAGGACACCGACAGCGCTGAGAATTTTGAAGACATCAGGGCTCGGGCACTGGCCGCAGGCGCCATTGACTGTGTCGTCGTCGACGCTCGTGACGAGATGGCCGAGGACTTTTGTGCCAACGCCATCTACGCGAACGCCCGGTACGAAGGCAAGTACCCTCTCGTCTCGGCGCTGTCGCGCCCGGTCATCGTGCGACACCTGGTGGACCAGGCGCGCAAGTTCAACGCCCAGGCGGTCGCGCACGGTTGCACCGGCAAGGGCAACGACCAGGTCCGTTTCGAGGTCGGTACCCACGCGCTGGCGCCGGACCTCGAGGTCCTCGCCCCCGCGCGCAACTGGGGCATGACTCGAGCTGACTCGGTCGACTACGCAGCCAAGTGGGACATCCCGATCAAGGCCACGAAAGAGAAGATCTACTCCATCGACGAGAACCTCTGGGGTCGGGCGATCGAGTGCGGCGCCATGGAGGATCCGTGGGCGGAACCTCCGGAAGAGCCCTACACGTTGACCCGGGTGACCAATCTGGAGCCCGTCGAACTCACGGTGAGCTTCCACGAAGGGCTTCCCGTCGCCATCGACGGCGTGGGCCTTCCGTTGGCCGACTTGATCGGCGAATTGAACGCTCGTGCCGGTGCGACCGGCTTCGGTCGAATCGACATGGTGGAGAACCGTCGCGTCGGCATCAAGAGTCGCGAGGTCTACGAGTGCCCGGCGGCGCTGGCTCTGATCGCCGCGCACGCTGACCTCGAGGACATGGTCCTCGAACGCGACGTACACCACGAGAAGGCCCGCCTCGAGACTCGCTGGGCCGAACTGGTCTACGACGGCATGTGGTTCTCGCCGCTGAAGGAGGCACTCGACGCGTTCATCGCCGACACGCAGCGTCATCTGACCGGCGACGTCCGGCTGCGCTTCGAGGCCCCAGGGTTGATGAGAATCGTCGGACGTCGAAGCCCCAAGGCGCTCTACGACTACGGCCTTGCCACTTATGACGCTGAGGACACTTTCCAACACGCTGACTCCGAGGGATACGTCAAGATCTACGGTCTCGGCGTGAAGACATGGGCGGCCCGCCAGGGCGCGAAACACGCCACGCCACGCCCCTCATGACCCTGTGGAGTGGACGCTTCACCTCGTCCATGGATGCCACGTTGTGGGAACTGTCGGAGAGTTTCTCCTTTGACCAGGTCCTCTACGCGCACGACATCGAAGGATCGAAGGCCCACGTCGATGGTCTGGTCCGGGCGGGACTGCTGGAGGCGGGCGAAGGGGAACTGCTGGTGTCCACCCTGGACCAGGTCAGGGGTGAGTTCGAGCGCGGCGAGTTTATTCGCGCGGCGAGCGACGAAGACATCCATATGGCCATCGAGCGCCGGGCGACCGAACTCGCGGGTGCCGTTGGGGCGAAGCTCCACACGTCGCGCAGCCGAAATGACCAGGTTGCCACCACCCTGCGTCTCTTCACGCGTGACGCCGTGACCGAAATAGCCCGATCGGCACTCCGCCTGGTGGATGCACTCGTGTACGTGGGCGCGGCCAACGCCGACGCCTATCTCCCCGGATACACCCATCTCCAGCGTGCCCAACCCGTGCTCTTGAGTCACCATCTCAACGCCCACGCTTGGTCGTTGCTGCGTGACGTGGACCGGCTGCTCGACGCTCGCACGCGAATGAACGTGTCGCCACTTGGGGCGGGGGCACTCGCGGGGACCTCGCTGCCGATCGATCCGGCCGCCACGGCGGCCGCGCTCGGATTTGGCTCCGCCTTCGCCAACTCGATGGATGCCGTGAGCGACCGTGACTTCGTCGCCGAGACGCTGTTCGATATCGCGCTGCTCGGGGTGCACCTGTCGCGCATGGGCGAGGAACTGGTGCTCTGGACCAGTGCCGAATTCAATTTCGCTCGACTTGGCGATGACTTCACGACGGGTTCATCGATGCTGCCACAGAAGAAGAACAGTGACGTGGCCGAGTTGGCGAGGGGCAAAGCTGGACGCCTGGTGGGAAACCTCACCGGGTTGCTCGTGATGCTGAAGGGTTTGCCTCTGGCGTACAACCGGGACCTGCAAGAGGACAAGGAACCACTGTTCGACTCGGTGAGGCACATCAATCTGGTGTTGGCGGCCATGACCGGCGCCTATCGCTCACTGACGTTCAATGCCGTGGTCGCTCAGGCCGCGGCGAACGACCCGTACCTCGTGGCAATTGACATTGCCGAGAAGCTCGTCGAAGAGGGTCTGCCGTTTCGTCAGGCGCACGAGATGGTCGGAAAACTGGTGGGCCAATCCGTGTCGAGCGGCGTGGACTTCCTGCAGGTTGTTGGACAAGACCCACAGTTCGCCCGGTTCTCGGTTCTCTTCGAACCCGGAGCGGCTTTGCGTCGCCGGCAATCACCCGGGGCATCGGGACCGCTTGCCTCCCAAGCTCAGGCCAATCGTCTGGCCACGACGCGCGAGGCGCTCGAAGCCCGTTTGTAGCAACGACTTCGTGTTTGCGGCCGATCCGCGCCGACGCCGACGAGTCTTTTCGATCACTGGCATGGTGGGTAGCGGAGACGGGCCCGGCACGACGCGGCCCAGATTTGTAGTTAGCCAAGGCCGAGGGGCATGACCGTGGGAAACGAGTGATGTGTCACACCCGAACGCCACTGTGTAGTGGGTGCCGCATCGACACCGACCTGAAACCTACAGTGAGACTGAATGCCAGAGCGCCTTATCACCCCGTCGAAGATCACCGCGTGGTTGGAGTGTGCGCATTTCTTGACCCTGCAGAATCAGGTTGACGCGGGGCTGTTGCGAATCGATCCTCAGCCCATGGGTTCGCTTGCGGAACTACTGGTGGAGAAGGGCGCCACCCATGAGCGCAATTGCCTCCAGGACCTGATGGATCGGGGTCGATCGGTGTACCAGGTGCCCGGCCGCAACCCCGACGAGTCGTTCGTCCAATGGGTCGAGCGAATCGGCAATCCTATGGAGCGAGGCTACGACGTCATCTACCAGATGCCCTTCACCCACGACGGCATTCGAGGCATTGCCGACTTCTTGGTGCGAGTAGAGGATCGCGAAGAAGGTTACTGCGGCTACGAACCGATTGACGCCAAGCTCACCCGGTCCGAGGGCAAGCCCGGACACGTCTTGCAGCTCTGTTTCTACGCGGATGCCCTCGAGTCCCTGACGGGTGCACCGCCGCGTCAGATGCACTTGTGGCTCGGGACCTCACTGCAGGAGTCACTGCTCGTTGAGCAGTTCCGGCCATACTGGCGCCGATTGCGTCGCCAGCTCGTCGCGCTCCTCGATCAGGAGGCAACGGAGGTCGACACCCGTCCCGAGCCGTGTGATCACTGCGACTACTGCGACTTCAACGCCACCTGCCAATCACGACTCCGTTCAGAGGATTCGCTCGTCTACGTCGCCAACCTTCGCTCGGGCGAGCGGAGGGAACTCGAGGCCGCCGGAGTGCGCACGGTGGTGGAGTTGGCCACGAACCATCGAGAAGTGCCCGAGGTACACGAGGAGAATCTGGAACGGCTCACTCGACAGGCCGCTCTGCAAGTGGAGTCGCGTGAGCGCCCCGATGAGACTCCGGCGTTTGAATTGGTGACCCCCGGCCAAGATCCGGTGTACGGCCACGGATTTGACCTCATGCCCACGCCCGACGAGGGCGACGTCTTCTTTGACTTCGAAGGTCACCCGTTCTGGACGCCGAGTTCGGATCTCTTCTTCCTGAGCGGGCTGTACTACCGCGAGGCGGAGGCGAAGGGGGAGTGGAGATACGACGCGCGTTGGGCCCACGACCTGGACGCGCAGTCCGATATGATTCGCCGGCTCGTGCAGTTCTTCGCCGAGCGGCGCCAACGCTTCCCCGAGATGCACGTGTACCACTACAACCACACCGAGCGCTCGTCACTTGAGCGACTGACGAGAGGGACCGAGACGGAGAGCCTGTTTAGCTCCCTCGACGAGACCGGACTGTTCGTCGATCTCTACGTCGTTGCGAAGAACGCGGTGCGGGTGGGTACCGAGTCGTACGGTCTCAAGTATCTGGAACGGCTCAGCGGATTTCATCGTCGCGGCGGCATCGAGCAGGGCGCAGGTGCAGTTGTCGAATACGAGCAGTACATGACAACCCAGGACCAGAGACTGCTCGATGACATCGCTCGATACAACGAGGATGACGTCGCCGCAACAATGGCGCTGCGTGACTGGCTGGTGTCACAGCGACCGCCGGATACTCCTTGGCGATCGGCCCTGAATGAGGAAGACGAGACTTCATTCGACACGGACCAACTTGTCGAAAGACTCAAGACCTTCGGCGAGAACAGCCCCGAGCACCTACTGGGCGACCTGCTGAACTACTGGCGTCGCGAGCGTTCGGCGAACGTTATGCCGAAATTCGCCAAGGCTGCGTCAGACTTCGCCGACCTGTACGGGGATCGCGATTACATCGCCAACCTCTCGTTCGAGGGCTTCGAGGAGGGCGTGAGCCGAGGGCAGCCCGTGAAGAACGCAGTCCTCAGTTGGCCCGAACAGGCCGTTGATCCCTTATTCGCTGACAAGAAACAGATGCTCGGCACCGGCGTCGGCATCGAACACGACTATTGCTACGTGCCTGAAATCAATCTCAAGAGTCGCGAATTGAAGATTCGCTGGCGCGAAAGGAATGAGTTGACGGGTGGGATTCCCTCGGTACTGACCATCGATGATTACGTAGCGCCGGGCGAGAAGCCCGGCGTACTCGTGCATTTGGCCGAGCAAGTCCTCGCGCCGTCATCGCAGGATCCTCCCAGTGCCGTGTCAATGGCCCTCCTAGGGCGCGAAGTGCCTCGATTCAAGGACGGCTCCGGTCCCAGTGGTGGGACCTTCACTGACGACCTTGAAGAGACACTGGGGTGGGTGGGTGACCTCGACGGAAGCTTCGTGGCGATCCAGGGGCCGCCGGGGACGGGAAAGACCTACAGCGGATCGCACATCATCCATCGTCTGATCACCGAAGGCCGCCGGGTTGGCATCACCGCGATGAGTCACAACGCGATTGACAACCTGCTCGCCGCCACCCACGAGATCTTCGTCGAACGCGGTGAGTTGGACCAGCTCAAGGCATTGCGCTTCGGTGTGGTAAAGCCGGTTACCGGTGGACTCGAGGGCGTGCGGTACTTGAAGAGTGGTGGGGCTGCCGTGGAGAACGACAGTCACAACCTGATCGCTGGAACCACCTGGTTGTGGGCTCGGCCTGGGATACGAGCGTATCCAGTCGATGTTCTGGTCGTCGATGAGGCTGGCCAACTGGCGCTCGCCGACGCCATCGCATCGGCGAATGGTGCGCGCAATCTGATCTTGCTGGGTGATCCTCTGCAGTTGAGTCAAGTGGCCCAGGCCGAGCATCCGGGCGGTTCGGGCTTCAGTGTCCTCGAGCACATCCTTGGTCAGCACGCGACGATTCCGGACCAG
>Ga0307377_10000891_pt1 | contig 39749 bp, 40 predicted proteins | sample TR3MG_FD_202535 | JGI IMG/M metagenome (GOLD analysis project Ga0307377, IMG submission 202535) | Soil microbial communities from Risofladan, Vaasa, Finland - TR-3 | ecosystem: Environmental > Terrestrial > Soil > Coastal area > Acid sulfate soil | place: Finland: Risofladan, Vaasa | collected... | reverse complement strand
TAGCTTCGGCGTGCTTTTTTATAAATATATCAGCATCAATTCTTGTTGGTTTCCCATCAAACGTAACTTTCAAATTATCCTCAATATCTTTAACATAGTTTCTCTGTAATTTTGTCCATAGAGACATAGTTTTATTCTCCTACTACAAGCTTTCTTTTCTCTTGGGCGCTTGAAAATAGTTTCACAAGTTCATTTATATTCTCAGTGTAAGAGATTACATTATGATTCCTTGTACCAGGATCCAACAAACAAATTTTCAGTTGGGGTGGAGACAATTCACCCAATCCCTTAAATCGAGTAATGCTTCTTCCCTTATCCCTTGCAGCATTCAACATCTTTTCATCCCACAATGGAATAAATATTTTCTTTTCATTGATAGCAAACAATGGAGTTTGAGCAATGTAATATCTTCCTGCTCTTATTATCTCAGGAAGCAATATACCAATTACCATTGTTACAAGACATGCGATATGGTTACCATCATGATCTGCATCTGTAGCACATATGATTTTATCATATCTCATTTTTGACATATCAAATTGTGGATCAATACCTGTGCCGATTGCTTTAACTAACTCGCCAACTTCCTTATTATCAAGGATATTCTTTTTGGTTGTTATGTTTGGTATTGATTTTCCTTTCAATGGCAAGATTGCATGTATGCGGGGATCTCGTGATTGAATAATAGAACCTCCGGCTGATTCGCCTTCCACAATGTATAGTTCTCCTCCTGTTCGACCTGTACAGTCTCGCAGTTTTGTAAATTGTGTGGAAGCTCTTCGCCCTCCGGTTCCATTTGACTTTAATTTGTTAGCGTCTAGCTTTCTCCTATATTCCTGAAATCTCTCCAGGTAATCAATAAGTGTTTGTTCCTGCTCTGTAGCAAAAGTTTCTAGTTGTCTTTTAAATTCAGGTTCGAATCGTTTAAAGTCTGTTTTAGGATTGATCAGTCTATCTTTTGTCTGACCGGCGAATTTTGGTTCCATCAAGCTTAATATAAGATATGCTCTTAATCTGAAAAGCATATCACTCGCTTGAAAGGTCATTCCATGCTTTTTTGCTTTCACCATGAAAAAATCTCTGAGCATATCACAAAACCATCCAACGTGATTCCCACCATTATCAACTGGTAGTAAATTTACCGAAGACAAAACTTTATAACCAACTGCACCAACTGGTTCGTATGTGAATAAAACCTCAAACTTCTCGGGTTTCTTTTCTGATATTAACTTTGTGAGCGAGATGTTATCAGTTGGACTCGTAATTGTAGACTCCAGAAAATGTTCTTCAACACTTAGATTAAATATTTCTTGTTTTTCATCAATATTTAAGACGAAACTTGTATCGTCCGGCATTTCTGCTGATGCGGTTGTCAACCTTCTTCTTAATCTTTTTAAATCAGGTTTCACACTTTCAAAGAATTTCTTATTTGGTTTGAACATGATTTTTGTTGAGAAGGGTTTATCTCCTTTATGAGGATCAATCTTTGACAATTTCAACTTACTATCCTCAAAGCGAAATATTGCATGTTGATTGTTGCGATATACTTCTACAATATATTCTGAACTCAGGGCATTAACAGCTACAAGACCAACCCCATGAAGACCGGAGCTAATCTGATATGCTGATTTTTTATCTTGAAATTTTGCACCTGAGAATAACTTTGATGATATGGTGACAGGGGTATTATCCTCTAAAGGAATACCCCTGCCATCATCCAATACGGAGACGGTATTGAGCTTTGTATTAATAATTACCGCAACTATCTTAGCATATCCGGCTAACGCTTCGTCAAGAGCATTGTCAAGAGCTTCTTCAACAAGATGAACAGGGTTAGATGTTTCACCAATATACATCCCTGGATTCAACCTAATATGTTCAACCTCATCTAAAACTCTTACGTCTTTAGCACTATATGTCACGTTTTTCCTCCGGTTTAAATAATGGGTACAGCCACATAAGTCCAATGAAAGCACCCGCTATTGCAATGAATAGTAAACCCTTGCTACCACCTCTTATTGCGGAAGCAAGGGTATCACCAATAAATAGATAAAATAGCATTCGCCAAATAGAGGAACTCATATATGTACCACATACCCAGTTTGGTTAATGCTTTTTGCTGTACCTCCTTCGTTGATAACCCAGATCAATCTCTTAGGTAGAAATTTCCTTGGAACACTATTAATGTCGTCAACATATCCATCCGTAAAAGCCAGACAAACATCAACTCCTAATTGTCTTGCTCTTGTAAGGCCTGGGAGTAATGTTGTACCACCCCTACCTTTAACATTAAACTGAATATCTCGGATTCGTTTGACTTCATATTCTTTCTCAACTACGGTATCAACTTCAAGTACAGTTGTAAAACAATGACGATCTTTTTCAATTATGTTCTTAACACCTGATAGACCTTCTCGAATATCATCTTCGCTCATACTTCCAGATGTATCAATCATCACGGCAATGTCAAATGTCATGTCTCTTGTCTTACCTGGAAATGGAGATATCTGTGGTACACATTTATTATCTCCTAATGTAAAAACGTATGTGCGTTTACGATTGATCTTCGTTGGACTTCTAACAAACTTACTGAACCTTGAACCCCTTATCAACTTTCTGATGATTTGATAATACGGAGCTTTCGGTGGAGCAAGTGCACCTTCAATCAGTTCTGCTATGTGACCAGGAATTGTACCTCTGTCTTTATTGAAACTTTTGACAGATTCCTTAATGATGTTTTGAACATGTTGATCTACTTTTCTTGATAGTGCACTAAGATCAGCTACACCTTGTGCTCCACTTTTCCACTTTCCATGCCCATTAAATGCTGCACTCATTGGTAGTGAAACTGTCTTGGCGCTCTTTAATAGTTCATAGAAATAATATTCTGTCACCTTACCTTCTTCCAAGCCGTACTTACCTGGAAGACATGGTGCCCAAGGTTTTCCATCAATGATAATGGGTTCTCTAATCTTTGCCTGTACATTAACTGTACAGTCAGCAGCCACATTCCAAACATCATGTTTTATAGTTTTTCTTTGCTCGGATGTTTCATTTGCCATGATGCGTAGATATCTCGGAATATGTTTATTTAGCACATGCATACCCTCATGCTCAACTATTTTTAACACTTCCCTATCAGCGGTATTGCCTAATAATTCAGGTGCATAATATAATGTGAGAGTCCCATCTTTCTCAGGACCCACACCCATAACTGAGCCGAGTTGTGCAGCCGATGTTGGCTTTCTTCTAATGCGAGAGAACAGATAACCCCAGTAGTTATACTTCAATACAAACCGAGCAACTAGTTCCTTGAGGCGGTCTCCTTGATTTTCCATTAGAGATTCCCCTCACCTGCCTTCACTATTGGATCATAGAAATTGCTCTTATAAGCTTTCGACCCTTTCAGAAGTGACAAGTGAATCTTTGTCATAAATTTGAAAGCCCTTGAAGATCTTTCAAATGAATCAATTTGCGATATAAACAATGCCGCAGTATCAATGGGCATCATTAATAGAAAGTCAAGTACATTCTTCAACTTCGCTTCATCATATTCTGGCATCGAGGTTGTCATGAATGTACAGAATCCGACCATCAATTCACCCAACTTAGCATTGTTGTTATCTTTCAATAAAGCGGTGATTTGAGGTTTGACCTTATTGAGATTATAGAAGACTTCCTTGGGATTGATGTCTTTCTTATCCCGAGCGAACTCAATGAATAACCTGGTCATGTGTGTGTTGAGAAGTCCAGAAGCCTTGTATTCAATCTCATCGAAGTCTATGTTCTTCCGACGCAGTTGCATCTTCCATAGATGATCAGATAATTTTTCATAACTTGCTGGATTTGCATAAACCGACCCAATCTTTTGAGCTTGAAAGTCATAAAGATACTCTGGATGGGTTTGAATAAACTCAACAACATATGGATGGAAGTCGTGCTCAATAGCATAGTTCAAGAAATCTGTTGCAAGCACTTCTGTATAAAGATGAAGCTGTCTTCTAAGCCCAGCAGCATCTTCAAGGTTATCCATCGAGTATTCGGAATCGTCTGGATTATCAATTGATATAACGAACCATCCCTTTGGAAATAGATGACGGTGAACAGAATACTCATTTTGAATTTGCCATAACAATTGCTGCAACTGATGGTCTCCGCGTGAAAATTCATCAATCACGAATAAACCAAATGAGTTCTTTTCCTTGGGGACGAAGTCTGAATATAACATTTTGAATGTTGGATCTCCAGTCTCTGCTCCAACCGGAAAGGGAATAATAAAATCATCCCTTGATAGAACAGGAGCTTTGACCATAAGAATTCCAAACTCCATATCCTCGTCATTGCCAAATAAATCTTTTGATAATTCTTCGGCAATCTGATAGCATATTTGTGTTTTACCGACACCCGCTGGACCAATGATATGAAAACATTGTTTGTCAACATTTCGACCAGCTTGCCAAGCAGCTATAGTATCTTTTATATCCTCTTTAATTAATGTCTTGATCCTCGCAATAGAGAGCACTGAAATGTTCAGACGCTCGTGGTATTTCAATTCTTGTTCTTGCTTACTTTCATCTGGCATTGCGAAACTCCTTGTAGTTATTGGTTAATTAAAATTCTATGTCGTCAAAACTGAACACTTTACCATCAGCCGGCGCTGCTTCCTCTTTTGAAGGTTCTGGAGCAACTTTGTCATCTACCGCCGGTCCACCGCCTGTATCAGGTTTTGTTTCTGCCTCAGTTGATAATACGCCTTCAGGTTTTGCACCATATCCTGTTGTCTGTGAGGCTTGCTTGCTCTTGGACCAATCGAATTTCGTATTGAACTTGCCGACTGTATCTTTCGATAACTTCAATATCTTTAGTACAGCATCCTTCGGAAGTTCAATCCCCTTATCAAGTGCGAAGACGTTTACTTCGTTGTTGTATGAGGACATTGATGTGGTCCTGGTAATTTTCGTTACGAATCTCTTTTGATTCACAACAGATTTTTCAAACATCTTAGTCTGTTCGGTAACAGGTTCGAAGATTGGAGACAGATCTTCATTATATAGATTGTTGAGATATTCAGAAACATTTGAATATCTCATACCCTTTCCTCTAATAAAGACAAAGATAGGTTTCTTGTCTTCTGTGAGGATGGGACTTCCATTTTCGTTGCAGTAAATACCTGCAACCAGCAATTGAGATCTACATAGATTACAGAAGTCAACGTTTGCTCTTTCTGCAGATGTCATGGGACATTCCCTATTTCTTCCATCTTGCAGTTTGGTTGTTCCATTCCAAGGTGGTGCTCCTTCTTTGAATGAGAAACACTTAATGGTATCACGTCCACGTTCGGTCTCGATCTTTGCGAGTATCTCCTTCGTGTGTGTAATAACCATATGTACCTTATCCAAATTGTACTGAACGCCTCTCACTTGAAACTGCTCGATTTTCTCTTCGATGTTCAGATGATTCTTTCTGGTTTTTCCAGAGATATAAACACTGTGAAAAAACTCGTCTTCCGGTGGTGTTGGCTCCGAGCTACCACCTGTAAAACCTGTACCTTGGAGATCTTGATATTCCTCAAAACTCATAATGTAATTCCTCCTAAAAATGATATTTTTACCTATTTGGTACGAGACACCAATTTTGACCGTTTCGGTCATCTGGTATTGTAACAAGAGAGAACTCATTGTTAAACCAGCATCTTATATATTGATCCAATAAATCGCTTGATATGAAATCACATAACTTTGAATATTCAGGAAGTTCAAGTAACTCCGGATCTTCAATTGTGATCGGATTGATTTTCCTTACCTTAGAATCTGTAATTTCACCCGTAATCAACTTCGGATGTGGACAGTAAACAACGACCAGTCTTTTGCCCACCATTCTGAATATCTCATTTTTATATAAGAATGTATTTGTGTCTAGGTCGTACGCAACATTTCTGGCGGTAAGTACGCGTTGGATTGAAGTATGTTGTCTACATAAAATGCCTTCTGCTTTCTTTTCTTCGCAGATTGGGCAGTCAGTATGATCAACTGTATATTTCACTCTTATTTCAAAATCTTCATCCGCAGCTTTAGAAAAGTATGATAGTATCCGCCTTTTGTTTAATAGAAACTTAACAATAGTAATCGGGTAAACATCTGCACCCAATTTTTCAATGAACTTTTCAACTGAAACTTGTTTCATTAATTAACTCCTTTATTTAAAAATCAGAACAAAAAACCGGCAATGGTCAAAAGCACGCCACACGGAAGTTGCTGACATAGCTTTATGACCTAAGAAGGAAATAAAAGCTTTATCAACAACCACTATGTGGAAGGACGGTGCTTGTTATTTGCATTGAAAAGTTCGTTATATACCCTTGAAGGGTGACTATTTAGAGTCACCCTCCTTTGGCATATATCGTTGTCTAAGGTTGTCAGGAACTTTGATATTACAAACGTCTGCAATTTTAATGAGCATCTCAGGAGTCGTATTGCGCAAAAATTCCTCCACGCGCCTTCGTAGTTTTCGGAGTTGATTCTCAGCTATTTCATTCACATCCAATTCTCCTAAAGTACCAATGACAGATACACAGGCATATCACCCTGCTGGATAATATCACCCCCACCTCCGGATGATGTATGCAGAAGTGTTGTCTGTAATGTACCATCTGTGTTCACGACTCTTTGGGTTTTAATTTTAATATTTTCCAGTATTGGCAGGACTTCTTCTCTTAAGTGTTGAGTGAAATCTGTAAGAATCTTTTGGACTTCTTTTGGTCCTGCTTCTTTTGGAATGTCCGGTAGGATTAATGTTGAGGATTTCAGCTTTCCCAACATTTTTAATCGAATCATTTCTGCTCCATAACATCCACGGATCAATAGCTTCCAGTATGCCTCCCAATGGTCAGAAGAAGGCATAATTTCAATACCGACTGGAATACCGGAGAACATCACGATCGCACCAATTTGATTTTCAACTGGCTCAAACTCTGCTGCGAAATCCTCCAATGCTTGTTTGATATCTGGAGTATCGTAGAAATACCTCAGATGTGCTGACCCCCTGCTGGACATGTTAACTCCTTTCATCCACGCACTAATCTTCCCCCACAACTTATCATAACTATGAAGAGATCTTATTTCTGGGTCGAGTAATGCTTTTCTCAAATTGATTGGAAGGACATCTTGATCACCTGACTCATCCAAATATCCACCTTGAGTTTGTTCGATACAGCATGCATTATCAAATGAACGAGATTGATTTTTCATTACGATTCCTGAACCACTCATCGCATGATCCTGACCAGCTCGACTTCGAACCATTATATTGGCAGGGACAATTGCTTCCTTAGCAGGGTCGGTATTTTCAAATACCATTGTTCCATATGAAGTTGTGCGTCTGAAACTCAGACTTGAAGGTTTTGCTACGTCACCCCTTTCACCACCCAATATTGGAACAATGGTCATCTCATCGACGGACTGTAGATCGCCGATCTCGATGTCTTCGAACTTCAACGTTTTAAATATAGACATGGTGATGACCTCCTTATTCTTTTAATAGTTTGTGATACTTGCTGACGAGCAGATTCTTGACCACTTCTCTGTTCTCGATCATGCGGTCAAAGATCAATTCTGTCTCAAGAAACTTGTAACTCGATACAGGCAACGGTTTTGTGTCAGCCGTCAGCCTTCTCGATGAACCGGTTTTTGCATCAGCAGAAAATACAGGATTTAAATGTATCAGATTAAATTCATAACCTGAACTCTTAAAATGATTGTAGGTATGCTCAAACATACCTTTTATTGTATTTTCATAACCGTCCGAAATAACAACAATGTTCGGGGTACCGGCAATCACAGCTTCTGTGAGACCTCGCCAAAGATCCGTATGATTATCAGGAATGATAACACTGATCGGATCTATGGTTGGGGTTGCCACTCTTTTTCCTCCAACGTAAATAACATCCTTCACATTTTCCAGTGCTGAAAGAATTGAGAGAGAAGTCAAGAATGGGTGTAGCTTTCTTTCATTACTTCCTACCATTGATCTTGATGCATCAATGATAACGACACAATCTCCTATATCCATCCGATCCATTTTGCATGCTTGATAGTCGATCGCTTCGATGATCTTGTCCATGTTGTCCGGATCGTTATTTAGGAGTTTAAAATAGAATGCTTTCCAGAGATCATAGATGTCTTGATTTTTGTAGTTGATCTCTTTTGCTTTGGTAGCACCACTTCGTTTAACAGCGGCTTCCATTTGAAGGGATTCCTTGTTGCCCATCTTTGCTACTTCATAGATTTCAGATTTTTCAATTGGCACTTTATAAGTGTTTCTGAATCCCATGACAGTTCGATTCGGCATCCCATCCATGAGCTTTCTGAATTGTTCGACGTTACCGGATTCTGCAGCTTCACGAAGATCCCAATAGTTTTCAATTTTTGTATATCTTGTGTGGGCAGTGCCTGCCGGAGGTCTTTTATCAAAGATATGAAAAATCACTGGAAGAGCTTGCATTTTATAACGACCGATACGTTTTTTAAACAACAGCGCATCCCCATTAAGGATATTATAGACTTCTTGTTTTCCAAGGGCATGTCTGACTAATTTCTTCAATTTGGATTTATAATTGATTGCCAGACCTTCAAGTTCTGAAATTGAGCGATTGAAGATAAACTCAAGGATGATTTTTCTGGTCCGGGAATTGTTGACTTTAGTGCATCCTTCGGCCCCAGTTAACATCAGCAAGTTTTTCAATGCTCTTGGAATTCTTTCCTTTGAGAGATTGTACCTAATAACTTTACTTTCATAATCGAATGCCATTCCCTCAGGCACAAGTTCACGACCTGTTACACTTTGAGGATTGGCGAGTAACATGTGGTTCATAGAACCTTTGGCAAAACCGGTACCACCCAAAAGTGTGGTTAGACAAAATAGGGTTCGGTCAAATGAAAATAGCTCTGTCCACATCTGGAATACTCGTTGAAACTGTTGATCAGCTTCTTCATAGAACGCACCTTTCGGAGCAAACTGTAACATTCCAGAATCAATTTTAAGCGATTTTTCTGTCATTTCTCTGATTCCTCCTTAATTAGTTAATTCCAACGTGGGATATTCATATCCAATTTTTTAGGATGAAAAATAAAACCATTCATTTCCCTTTTTTAGTTGTGGGTTTGGGGTGAATTAAGTGTGACTTTTCGGCCGCTTGGAATCTAAAGTCACACTAAGTCACCCCGAAAAAATTCCTGAAAGTAGAAAATGTAATTGGTACTACTTGGTTGATACAGCAAGAATCGAACTTGCCGTCTTTTGCTCCATATGCAAATGATCCGCCATTGGATCTTTATATCAGAAATTACACTAGAGTCTTTCAGGAAACTGTATAAAAGGTTTGGTAGAGTGATAGGTATAGTCGTGGCAGTTTTTGTGGTTCTGCCAAACCTGGCAATCGACATTTATCCCTGTCGATTAAGGGCCTTACGTTATACACGTAATTTTCTGAATCTATACAAAGTCTCTACCAACGATGGAGCCGGCACATGGATAAACATGTGTATCACCCGGCATAAACTGATCGGGTGTATTTATCCTCAGACTACCAGCTATTAACTGTATCCATCCTTGGTACACCCGTTAAAATGGTGGGGTGCGAGCCACAAAAACAATGAACCCCGAATGGTTTATTATGTTAGTGGTACACCCCATAAAATAATGCCAGAAGTAATATATGTAATTTTATTTGTATTGACATACAATAACGCCAACACGGTCTTGAACCGCGATCAGAAATTACACCAAGTCTTCTCGGCAAAAATATAATGGAGTTGTAAATGTGATTGCGTTGATTTCCAATAATCTGAAATCACACCAAGTCTCCATATAATTGTAAGAAATGTTTATCTTCAGATATTAATATATATAGATATAATTTATTAAATGATTAGGTAGCATCAACCCTTGCAGGTTGTCTTTCATTATCCAGATCAAAAATAATTTTTTGATTATCAAAATGATTTGAAGTATTTCTGATGACTTCTTTCATTCCCACTGGCATGAAATCGTTTGTATAATATAATTGTATCCCACCTTTGAAATTAAAAGCAATTCCATCATGTGTTTCACTTACTTCGACTAAATCACTACGATTAGCTTCTAATAGCATACTACCTTTTTTGATTATAACCTTTTTCGTATCAGCCATTTTAATCTCCTTCGATTAGTTTCAGAAGTATAGCACTTCTTAAATTCTTAGACTTTTCACAAAACCAAGCCGTAATATCTTCTTTATTATATGTTCTTAAAAAATCGGCAATCATCCAAGGAAAATCTCGTGAGCTTAATTGCTCCTCAATTTCGGAAACAATTTTCATTTTATTTTGTTCACAATATTTTTCAACTTGGAATGGGTTTGTTTCTGGCTTTAGAAATGTCCATACTTCAATTATAAAATCTTCATTGTCATATTCAATGAACTCGAGAAATTTCAATACATCTGCAATATCTTTTTCACTGTTTGTGTCAACAGTTACAGATGGGATAAAATCATATACTTGTTTTATTTGTTTCATTATTGCTTCAGCTAAAATTTGTTTATGTTTAGTTGAGTACGAAACAGTGTCTGGATAAACAGATAGATATTCTTCACGAAAATCCTTCTTGCCGATGTTATCCACAATAGTCACATAAAAATATTCTTTTAATGCTTCCTCTCTAACGGGAATGCCCAATTCACTTGCAACTTCTGCATCGTCGTAATCCACTTCTGGTTCTCTTATTGAATTACCAAGAAGGACTTTCAGATCATGATTTTCAAACATTGCTTACCTCGTCAACATTAATGAAATAAAATATGAATTTAATAAATCTCTTGCAGGTGATATCTTTGGTTCTTTGTAACCGGCATTACCTTTTGCTACAATCTCTGCCATTATTTCTTCTCTGGTTATATAATCATCAGAAAGTGGCCCCATGAACTCGGCTAAGACGCCTGGACAGTTGTATGAGATGAATGAATATGTATCAAGCTCTCCCAATCTTTGTCCACCCTCTCTTTTCTTTCCTGATGTTGGTTGTGCTGTCTTGCCTGTTACGGGTCCGGTGCTTCTAGCATATATCTTCTCTGCTCCAAGATGCTCAAGCTTAGATATATACATATAACCAACTGGAACTTCATGTTGTGTTGTTGTATTATATTTAGGAAGCTTTAATTTATATGCTGTCTTTAGTCCTAACAATTTCAAAGCTCTTTTAATAGCGTCGTGTTTTGGTGCCTGAAATGGAGGTATGACAATCGGATAAAACCCTGTCTTCTTAATCTGATCGACCATTTTGGCATACTGAGGTGCAGACAATCTTGTAAGATTTTTTATAAGTTGATCAGTTGACTTTTTATTTACTGTTGTATCAAGTTGCTCAAACACCATTTTAATAAGTTCTATTGCTTTTGGTTTTGATAGACTAGGTATACGGATTCCCATTTCTCTTGCCATTAAACCACAATACATTTCGTATAACTGACCTATATTCATTCTACCAATAAGTCCAAGAGGATTTAATATAATGTCTACCTTTTCACCAGATGGAAGTCTTGGCATTAATTCATCCTTTTCAATCAATGAAATAATACCTTTATTTCCATATCTATTACACAATTTATCTCCAAGACCAACTCTTAGTTCTTGTTCAATTTTGAATTTAATTAATGCACCCTTGATAGTTTCTCCCTTTACTGTGAATGATTCCCTTGGAAGCTTTTTGTTTTTTAGATTAGTCTTTTTAATAAGCGCAGTCAGCGATGGAAATGCATCTTCACCAACATTTGAATAAACTTCAATGCCAACTATTCTTCCGCCTGGACTCTTTTTAATGAACTGTCCTTGGAATAAATCACTTGATTCATCTTCTTCGTAGCCAATAATCTGTTCAATTTCTCCCATTGTTTTTCTTAATAGAGGGTGACCTTTTAAAACATCTGTTCCATTTTCTGCCATGAAAAGTACCCTATCCTCAGGAGAAATTAATACTTCTTCTTCAATACCATGAAGGGAGGTCAGCATATCTTTATTTGCAACTGATTCGCTAATGACAGCACCATCCTCAAAGTTATAACCATCATATGGCATCAGAGCCGCTAATAACGGTCTTCCGAGTGAGATAGATCCTTGTGACATACATGCACCCTCTGCAATTACTTCACCCTCCTTGACCGAATCTCCAGGTTTAACAAGTGAATTAAAAACACTTAGGGTGTTCTTTCCTGATCCTGATCTTAAATGAATAGGAGAAATATCAACAACCTTTTTTGTTTTTCCAGTTCCACATTGTAATGATATTACCTCCCGAGTAACACTAAGAATTTTACCTGCACATGGGGCTCTCTTTATAAAGTTATCAGATAGAACTCCTGTTAAAATTGATTCGTATCCAGATTGAACTACGGGAGGTTGTGGGTTTCTTAATGGTAACATCTGTTTAGCTTGATTTGAAAGCATTATAACTCTTGCACCATCCGTATTTTCAAGGAATGGAATCATTGCAGTCGTCGTTGATAGCATTCCTGAACCTTCCTTATTTGTGATATTCTTTGTTGCGAATAAACCTCGTGAGGACGAAATGAGAGCATCAATTGTTAACTGTTGAACAATACCAACGTTGCCACTCTCAGGTGTATCAAGAGGATCAATATTCCCAAAATAAGAATCATGTATATTTCTGGAGTCGTTATGAATGGCACCTTTATCAGGAATACCACCAACCTTTTTACCAACTGGAGATATTCTTGTCATAGTTGACATTTCTTCAACTGGATTTGCATACTCCATATCAACAACTAATTCTGTCATAAGGAAGTCGCTTAATACCTTGGTTGGAGAAATACTAAATACAGCTTCTTCATTACCTGATAACACCTGCTCTTTGTAGACAGTATATGCAGCAAGAATTTGTTTTTGTGCTAAATGAACTAATACCTCAGAGTTTCTAATTCGTTGATTGCTAATATCATTTCTGCTAATCGTAAATCTATCAACAACCTTTTCTGCCATATACTTCATGATCATTTCAAGTTCAGTTGGTAATTGTTTATTCATCAATACTTGTTTAGCTACAGGATCAACAATATTTTGAAGATTTGAGTTGATTAAGAATGTTGAGTTAAGACGTCCTGTCATTTTAATAATCAGATTTTCAAAATATACATGTGTACCAAATTCAGCATCAACATTATATTGATAAAGTTTACCATGGATGAATCCCTGGCAAAGTTGTTTTTGTAGGTCACTTTGTACTTCTTTAAATACAATATAGCGTCCATCCTGAAGTTTAGCTGCGAAAGGTTGTCCAGATGGTTTCGCATCAACTATTTCGTATTTGATTTTATATTTTTTCAATGTTTCATCAAATCCAAAACTGAAAGAAAGTAGAACTATAAGAGGCATTTTATATGACATAAAGGCTTCTAAATATTTTTCACTTCTCAAATCCTTTGTATAGATTCTGAAAATAGAATACGAGCTTTCAAATCTTGACTCGCCTGGCGCTGGAAATGTAATTGGATTTTGTACGATTTGATTTACCAGGCATTTTTGTTTTCCATTCAATCTGAAAACTCCTGTATTCGGATCAATACGAGGAAGTTCTATTTGAACATCGTGTTCATTACCAAACTCGTCTGTCATTTTTATAGTAGCAATTGACAAGTCTGACTTCATTAGTTCGCCTTGTCTTTGAGGTTTATCAGCAAATGTAATACTTTTAAACTTCAACGGAATCTCTTTTGACTCTAAAACTTTAAATGAATTTGTTAAATCTTTTTTCAGATTTATCTTAAAGTCAACCTGTCTCTTTTCATATACATGCTCAGGAGATTTCCCCCCAACCATTTTCTCAGGTGAGTATACCTGAACTCTTATATCAGTACTTAAATTGACTGTTTTGACTGGCTTTAACAATTCATTTGAAAAGTTTTTGTCAACAGCTTTTAATGCAAGTTTCTTTCTATCCTTTGGTATATTCCTTGATATAGACATTGCTTTATCTAAATCACCGCTAACTCCGTATAAAATTGAAGTCGTTGCCACATCCCTTACATCTTCAGGTGTTGCATCTCCGGACGAAATTTTAACAACTTCATCAGGATTGGTTTCAAGATAATCTTCAACCGCACCTGCTACCTTATCTGAATTTTCTGGATCGATGTCTTTGGAAACAGCCTTTGAAACAATTCTTGCAGCTTTCTTTGTTTCATCTTCAAGTTCTTCTTCTCCAGACACACCCTTAATATTTCTTATATAATGAGATACCCTTGGAAACTTATACTCTCCATCTTTAACAAGCAAACGATATCTTGTTGATCCTGTATCCAAATAGTTTATTAACATATGATCAAAATCGAATGTGCCGTCTTTCATTCCTCTTAATACAGGAAATATTTTTTTATTGATAAATGAATTTACATCTTTCGATAAATCAACTGAATAGAACAATACTTTTTGATAATTATCTGGGAAAGCATTTGCCATTTGATTTAGTATATTGGTAATAAAGAAACCAGCTCTCTGTCTATATGAAGCTGGTTTGTAAACTAAATCAATTGCATTTGTATATTGAGACAAATCAATAATTAAATTCCTACCAGGCGGTACTTTTTGTTGCATTGTATAAGGAATAAGTCCAAGAGATCTATATATTTTCCTCAAGTCCGCTGTTAATCTTGTACGTGGTATTTTAGTTACTGGGACAGCCACAATTCGCATATCAGGTATTTTCAAATTCAATTTTGGATAGTCATTTATAAAATTTGAATTTTCGGAAAAGTAGAATAAAATGAATGGCTCTTTTGCATTTTGCGGAAATCTTACACTATCAGTTAGATGTGTATATTGTTTCCATGATTTAAATTGAATCATTATTTCTTTTTCCCTTCTACCAATGTACCAGTTAATACTTTTTCAAGAATGCTTGGATCTCCGCCTTCTTCTGTAATTAAACCAGTTCTGATAGCTTCATTGATGTTTTCAAACGCCAACCCTTGAATAAAACTTGTCTTGAATACGATCTGTTTAATATTAATCATTATCGGATTCCATGTTTTTCCAAGTCTTGCTGGAATACTTGGATTTGTTTTGTCTCTTAATGCTTGTGATAGTAAAACCTCAAGGTGGACACTGTCCATATCCCTAAGAGGAGCATATATTTTAAATAACTTTAAGTATAAATGATTTGCATCTTTATAGATTTCACGCCCACCAAGTAGCCTTTCAACATATTGAATTTGGGCTTTTGTTTCGCCTGTCTCCATTGGAATTTCTAAGATTGTACTATTCTTTTTATATTCTAATTTTATAAACTCTTTCCCCACAAGTTCATATTCATAGACTTGAAGTTCAACTGGATAATCAAGAATGATATTAAACAATGCAGTTTCAAATTCAACTTTACATACGATGGCTCTGGCACGAAGTAATGTTTTTTCTTGGTTGAATGTTAAATCTCCTGATACTGGATAGTCAGATGTTGTAAGAGTTATAGTACAATCTTCAGTGCATGATAGTTGATTTTCATTCTGTTTCAATAATTTTCTTACGATTCCTTCATTTGCAAGAGGATCATTGCCAACTATATCTGAAATAACATCCCTTATAACAACATCAACGGCGCCACCTGTATGGAAGGTCTTCATGATTGTTTGTGTACCAGCCTCTCCTACAAGTTGTGCTGCCATAACTCCAACATAAGGACTTTTGTGACGCTCTAATAATTTTCCATAGCATGTATGGCACAATCTTGTGGATTCACAGAATACAGGAGTTCTTAGATAAATTTGATTTCCGATTTTGTAATTCTTAACATCAAATAATTGTGGAGTCCCGCCTTCGAGTACCCAACGACCTTTTAATCTTGGAGCTAATTCCTTTGTCAGTCTTAAATCAAGAGTTCGTTTTGTTTTACAATCTTTTAATTGTCTATCAACCTCAACACTATTTAAAACGTATGCTAATTTTCTGGCCATGTAACCAGTCTCTGATGTATTTAGAACACGGTCGATGATACCTTTTCTTGCTCCTGCTGCTGATGAAAAATATTCTTTATTTGTTAATCCATCAGCGAATGATCCTTTGATTGGGGGTAATACTTTACCAGTTGTATCAGCAATTATTCCTTTTGCTACTAGTAATTGCATGGGCTGTCTCCAACCTTTTCCAGCACCTGATTCAATTAGATCATATAACCCTGTTTCCTTTAGATGTTGTATCAATAGTTTCTGCATTTGTTTTATTAATAAGTCTGCTTCTTCTGTTGAAGCATTGGTTAGTTTTTGTTTGAGCTGTAAAATTTCAGACGGCAATTGAATATCATCTAATGAAACACTTGGAGCTACAATTGTTGCAAATTTGAATGCTGTATCTTTTAATTTTGAAAATGTTTTAATTGCCTGATCTTGACCATATTTTTTAAGTATAATAGGAATCATACTATTAACAATTTTCTTTGTGACCACTCCTTCAAAAAATGGAAAATCTGTTGGATATGCACTATTATAAATTGCTTTTCCCATAGTTGTATTTTTCTTTCTGTAAACAACTGGTATATAAGGATCAACCGCAGAATCTAAATCTTTTTGAGATACTGCAATTGGCGAAGTAGATTTCTGTACATTTTTTGTCATTGTGAATAAACCAACACACATTTCTTTTGAAAGTTCAAAGTTTACTGCTGTATCGTTTTCTCCACCCTCAGATCTCAACATACGACTTCTTACTTCATTTTGTGACTCATTTGTAATAGGATGATATATTGCCATCGTATCACCATCAAAGTCAGCATTGAATCCAGCTACCTGTAATGTGCATATTTGAACTGTATTGCCTCCGATCAGTATTGGGTGAAATGCTCTTACGGATTCAGCATGAAGTGCTGGATCTCGTTTTGCTAATACAAGGCGATTCATCATAGAAACTTCAGTTGCTGCAAATATAATATCATATAATTTTTGTGGGAGTTTATCTCCACCTTTAATAGCTTTAAACACCTGTTTAATGCTATCAATTGATAATTCAAAACCTGTAAACTTTTTAACTTCAATACTCAGCGGACCCGGATCCACTCTACCTGAATTGAACAAACGATGAATTATAAATGGTTCGAATAAACTGACTGCCATTCTCATCGGTATACCAATCTCATTTACTTTTAAATCTGGTCCTGGTGTAACGACAGCACGCCCTGAAAAGTCAGTACGTTTTCCAAGCAGTTGATTACGAATAAGTCCACGCTTCTTTTGAATTAACTTTCTGATAAATGTATCATGGTTGATAACCGCTTTCTGTAGTTCAAAATTTAACAAGTCAAATAGTGGACCGGAGCCTGCAGCGCTTTTGATTTGATATGCTCTTCGTATAATAGTAACATAATAATCATTCAAAGGATCTACGACCCACATACCTTTCTCATCTTGATAAGCATCACGTTGAATTGGGGGAATTATTGGGAGTACATTAAGGAATAACGTATCGTTTTTATATGCTTCTTTTAACTTTATAACGAACTTATCCCGAGAATCAGTGCCCCCTCTAAATTTTATCTTTGGGAATAACTTCATAAATTCTGATATTCCAGTTACTCCATCAGGATCTGGTATCATCTCTCCCTTTGAAGTTACTGAGAATGTTTCTTGAGCAGAAATAAACATTTCGAGTTTTCTGTCAAGTTGTATTAAAAGCATATAAGCAGTTGGATGTATCACAAATGCGTTCAATTCAACATATGAAAATGTTTTCTTTCTTTCAGGAGATTCCTCAGGACCAAAGATTAGTTCAGAAAAAAGACCATCAGGGTGAAACTCACCAGGTTTAGAAAAAATCTCTGTTGTGGTGACGGATTTCAACCCCTTCTTGAAATTATTAAGATTCAGAAAATTAATCATGGATTACCTATCGCCGAAAGCATCTGTTTTGTTAATATCAAGATACGATTTGATATTTTTGAACATCCTTGTTACCTTTGCTTTTCTTGCTGCCGCAGAGGCTGGTTTTGGCACGGTTTTTATAAGAGTACTATGTCTATGGTTTAGTTGATTCAAAACTGATTGTAGTGTGTTTATATCAAACTTTCCAGAGTCATCATCCATAAATTTCTGCACAACCTTTAAAGATACAGCAATTACTTTAGGATCTTCCATGCCAGCCCTATTGCAAATAGGCAGAAGGTACGGTGAAGTATCCCGTCCGATTGGGAGTAACTTTAGAAAGCATTTTGGTTTTTCACCAGCAAGTCTATCTCTCAGATCTTTTTTCATTAAGTAAGATAGACTGTTTTCTGGGTTAACTAAGTTGTTTGCTGTTCTAATTAATTCTGATAGTTGTTTAAATTCTTCTTTTAATTTATCCATTTGTTAAAAACCTCCGACGAAATGGGTATGGCATACTATTTTATATTTGTTCTCAAAATATAGTGATAAAAAAATGGAGCGGGGGAGTATGTGTTCCTTCGGTTAACTAGTATTCCTAAGGAGTCCCCCGCACATTTTAAAAGTCAGCGTTCATGTATTTTGTCATTTCGTCAATTTCAGCCTTCATACCATTAGAAAAATAAGACGTATAGAACTTTATCATGCCACTTTCGATCTTTGAAAGAGGAATTCCGCCTAATCTTTTTCCTGTAAGAATATCACAGAAATCAACTCGAGATACCCTTCCAATGAAATGGCAAAGTAATGTATGAGGCAGTATCTTTGTGGTAAAGCCAAAGAAATTTTGTGTATCGTCTTGGGCTTTAAGATAATCATGAACTGCTTTGATCTTATATGTTGTACTCATTGATGGGCTTTTCATTGGAAAGAAATTCAACAATGAAAACAGATCTTTGTAATCAGCCCCAAATACCTTTCTAAATAATACTTGTATATAAACTGAAATTACCGCAGCGTGCTCAGGTGAAAGTGTCTTGAAATGATGATAAGGAATTTGAGTCATTTGCGATAATACAGGATATACCAATGTTTCAGATAATGGAGAAATGAAATTGATCTCAGATGCCCGCTCATGGAACGCAACTATAAATTCATCGCTTTCAGTTTTCTCCGTTGTCATTGTGGTTTGTCTTTGAAGCAACTCATATATTTTTTCATATGCGATACTTTTCAATCGCCCAAGGGTATCATTATAACTATACGTCTTTAAGTTATCGGTATTAATCCCTTGTATGTCTTCTGTTGAGATACTATCATCATAAACGATAGATCCCTTATATACTGAACGTAAAAACCATTTAACTGATTCATCAATAACACCAACAAAATAGGTGATTGGGTTTTTATCCTGTTCACAAAGGATCAAGATATTATTCATAATGAAATTAAAAATTTCAACTATGTGTATTCCAATATCTTTTCCTTGAACATTTTTGATATACTCCCACATAAATCTATCTGTTAGATTATATCTGAATGTTTTGGTTTTGATAACATCGTAAATTTTTCTTATGATCTCCGTTTCCACAACTATTGTTGCAAATTGATTATAGACATCTCGGTGAAGCTGTTGCCCCAATTTTAAAAATTCATTGTTTGAGATAACTGAATAAATCTTAAGATAGCTTGATAATCTTATAATATGCTCAATTTCGTGTGGTTCAAAAAGTATGGAGTTTTTCTTTACCTTTGTTAAGTCAACAAATTGACTATAATCAAACTCCGTGGAATCAAGATACTTATCAACATACTCTCTGATTTGAGGGATACTATCAAGTACAGCCTTCGATCTTAGGGTTTCGTCTTGACAGTCAGTCAGAAATTTCACAAACCAGTTGCTGAATCCTTCTCCTGCATGTTCAGCAACTCTCTCGATAAATTTAGTCACAATAAAATATTTATTGGTGACGGAAGAAGGTGAGAGAAAAATTTTGATTGGTTCATGATCCTCAGCAATAACTGACCATTCTTTCGGTCCATTCTGTTCAATTCGTAACAAAATAAGTGACCTCCTTTGGATGTTTGAAAGCAGTCCAAAGATAGTGAGCGGTTACTATCAATGGACTGCTTCCGGTTGAGTCTCTATGGGGGTTGCCAGGATAGAGACTCAAACTGATAAAAAATAAAATATTCAACGAAAACACTCTTACCATGTATTAGTAATTAATATATATAGTTAAATTCTTTGAATTGGATTTTTATGTTCGATGTCTCTTGTCAACATTTCTTTGACAAACTCGTCATGCAGTTCTACTATTTGATTAATGAACACTCTATTAAGTGGTTTGTGTTTAATTGCATTTTTATAAAGCATGTGGGTCTTACGATGATAATCTAATATCAATTTATCATGTAACAATCTCGGTGGGTTCTTCTTTAAAAGTTTGAGAGTACTGAAACCTTCAATTTCAAATAATCTCCGTTTCATGAGTTGTTTAACTTGTTCTTTTCGTCTCTTTTGACAGCAAGCCATATATCAAGTTCCTTTAAACATATCAAGGGCATTTTTAAATACTTCTTTCGGAACAGTTGTTGTACCTGGTTGTGTAACTACATGAGCAGCACAAACATTTGCAATCATTGCTGCTTGCACAGGATGAAATCCCATTGACAAACATATTGACGCTACAGCAATAACTGTATCACCAGCCCCTGAAACATTATATACTTCAACTGGGGTTGATTCAATTGGCCATGTTTGATTAGTGGTTCTGTCATATAAGGTCATTCCAGCACTACCCTTTGTCTCTAAAATGAACTTCACATTTCTTAAGGAGTATTGTGATGAAAGTTGCATAACCTCCCATTCTTTTTCATTTGGTGTAATCATAAATGCATCATTATATAAGAAACCATTGATTGGTTTTGGATCAACTATAATGTCAGCATTTTGATGGTCCTTCAAAAAATCCATAATGCCTTTACCAACTACGCCTTTTGCATAATCAGAAACAATTACGCTATCATAATTATCTCTACACCTTTCTTTAAATTTTTCAATAAGTTTGTCTCCGTGAACTTTTTCAACAGTTTCTCTATCAATTCTTAACATTTGAACTTGACGTTCATCAGCTATTATTCTTTCCTTCACTGTTGTTTGATTTGAACCGTAAACAAGTAAATTCCCAGCACCGATTCTATCAAGTTCCGTTTGAATCCTGGTTCCGTTTGAATCAATCCCAATTGATGCTAAACAATCAACTTGCGCCCCAAGTTCCCTAAGGTTTCTCACAACATTTCCACAGCCACCCAATGTATGGTATTCCTCATTAACATGTACAATGGGTACTGGTGCTTCCGGTGATATCCTTGTTGCGTTTCCAACTACATATTTATCTAGCATAATATCACCAACAACCAACACTTTCACATACTCTAATTGTTTCATATAATTCCGCCTTTCAAAATTTTTATGGCAAAAAAAGGAGCGATACTCTGCTCCTTTTTATTTTGTTCTAACTTCAGGAATGAAGCAACCCGGATTAGTCTTGGGTACTTCCTGCTGATGTGTGATTGCCGGTTTGAATCGGCTCGGCCTTTTTCACAACTGTGGTAGTCGCAGCGGCCGGTTTTACTTCGGCTTTCGGCTCGGCTTTCTTTTCGATAAGCTTGCCGACGATCTTGGTCGGGGATTTCAGAACATTGGCCTGAATCCAAGGTTTGTCTCTCATGCCGGCCCAGGCAGTTGAGTATCCTGTTCCACCTGTGGCAATACCCATCGTTCCTTGACCATTTCCTAAATTAGAGGCCATGGTTGTATTGAAACCAATTCCCCAACCGGAGGTCTCGGTATCACGGGCGGCGCCCTGTGCGGTAATCTGAAGAACATCCGCACCATCACGGATAGCATCCAGAGCAGCTCTGGCAACGACTTCCAACATGGAGGTCTTGCGATCATCTGCTTCGGAGGTGGCATAACCAATCAGTCCATGATCGGCCTGAACGGCGGTGGTGGCGATGATTTTGATCCAGCGAACTTCTTTCTTTTCGTAGGAAGCACGGACTTGCTGATCTGGTCCACGAACGACTTCCAGCTCATGAATGATGTCCGTTCCCTTGGCGACGATTTGCTCCAGTGCACCCTCGCTGAACACATTACCATACTGCAGCAATGTCTCGACTGGGCGGAACTGGGAGGTGGGCAACGGTTTGCCGTAATAATTGATGACGGGGCCATACTGAACCTGACCCGGAATCGGGAAGCCGCGATCCATGGCTTCACTGGTATTGGTTGAATGATCATCAAACTTGATGTCCTGAGATTGACCCTGGTTATTGTTGGCATTGGCAGCGGCATCGGCAGCTGCATCGGCAGAGATATCAGCCATTGCCGGGATGGTAAAGAAACAAATTGTTGCTACTGCAAGAATGATTGTTAGTGCTTTACGCATAACGGATTCTCCTTATTTCAAATTTATAGGTTTATGTGTATGTGTGAATCTTGATAATTAAACTAAGTCTATGATATCCAAGGATGAATATCATAGACTTTTCAAACTAGGTAGGAATCATGAGGTAAATGATTACTTGCTGGTTACGGACATATAACCGGAAGACTGCACGACCACAGCATTTTCATACTGGGTGATCTGCGTGGCGGTTCCACCTTGGGCAATACCCTGGTAGTCTTTACCGATGTCCTTGGATCCGGCATAAGAACCGGAGGCTGAAGCATTGGCCGAAGAAGGATGAATGTATCCAACCTGGTTGGCATTCAGTTCAAGGGAGCCAGCGGCAATAAATCCACCGTCTACACATACAATGCCAAAACCGCTTCGATCCGTAACGACATTGGATTCAACAGTTGTTGCGACATATCCGGCACTGGAAAGACCTTCTCGCACGCCTTTGCCAAGACCTTGGGTGTTGACTATGGAGCCGGTGCGATCTGATCTGACATTAGTTTCGCCAGCGATAAACAGATTGACTGTGGCTTCGGCGGTACCAAGAGCAATAACTCCAAGATTAGCTTCATATCCACCAATACCACCCTGAACACCCTTAACATTGGTAGTTCCGAAAGTGGCCGGTCCCAGATTAATGGCTCCGGCTTCTGCTGCAGTTGCTTCACCTGTGATGGCGTGGAAATCTCCAGCAACATAACCAAGTGCCTTCATTCCGAGTTTAAGATCATTGTCAGTTGAACCAAATGCACTGGCATCTGTTGCCACTCCACCATTCGCACCGAAGAACAGAAATCCATCACGATAGGAGCTGGAGTTGGTTTCGGCACCCGCTGCTGCATTGGCGTCTGCAGGATCCTGGGCAGAATTGATGTAGCCTGAACCGAAGAGAAATCTTCCTTTGGCATCCGTTTCAGAGAACGCACCACTGATGGCGCCACCATGGGATTCAGCACCCCAGGTCGGGATCAAACTGCCGGTAAACGCACTGTCGGTATCAACCATGGGACCTGCTGTGCTTTCAAGGTCCACGTTCAGTTTTCCACCAAAACCTGCAACTGCATTTCCGACACCGAACATAAGAGCGACACTTAAAGTTAACGCGAGTAATGATTTTTTCATTTGTAAATCCTTTCAAATATGTGTTAATAAAAAGTTAAATTAATCTAACGACCAGACAAAACTACGACTCTGAGAAGAATGCCGATCAGTTGGAGATATTGTTACTCCGTATTGCGTCTCTGATGATTATAGTTCTTTCAACGGGATTGAGTTGGTCTCCCTCTTTCTCCGTATCAAGATGAGCGGCTCTTCCGTTGGTGTCCTCAACATCTTCGGGCTGAGTAAAATTGGGTATTGATGATACAACTTCCTGCGGTTGATCCGTGGTTGTGTTATCCTGCGCGGATACTATCCCAATGTTGACACCAATGAACAATGCGATTACCAATACTGCTAACAATTTTTTAATCATACGCTTTTCCTCCTGTTAAATTTTTAACCTCCTTCATTGTTAATTTTACCCCAGTCGGTACTTAAACCTTCCTGTGCTCATATATATTTCTTTACCATATTTGCTGGTCAGTGTAATATAATTTTCAGCATCCTTCACTCCTTTTTCAAGAGGAAGGTCGAGGGTGTACTCCCGATATTGAAGCTTACTTGCTCCGATCACTCCATGAATCACCTGAGAAATCCATTTTTTCTTTCGTTGGATGGTTCTGGATGTATGGGAATGAACTTCGTAATAAGCCTCTGTGGGATTAAATACTCTTACGACGACATGTAACTTTTCAAATGTTTTCAATTGGATGTCTCGTGTGCGACGATCCAGATAAATGGGGTAGTACTGAGTCGAATTATCTGCATCTTTAACTGTTGAATAACCAACATAAAAGAAGATGACTTTCAACTGAGTCTCCTGCGATGTACTTGAAGCAATGTAATATGGGTTGGGCAATGACTCTCCCGCCGTGCTTATTAAAGTCACATTCGGCTTAGAGGCACATCCAACTGCTACAAGAAGCAGAATAGGCAAAAATAAGAATTTGATTTTATTCATAACAACCCCTTTCTCTAATATAGTAATTATTAAAAAAATTGAGTAAGCGTAAGAATAACAATTGCTTTGTATTAGTAATTAATATATATAGTTATTGAAGTTATAAATGAAAATTACTTGACAATGAAACGTCTGATTTGTGCGATTACTCTACCATGATCTACAAAATCTCCGGGGCATGATAGCTCTTTATTAGACGAAACATCTCTGTGAAATTTAAGTCGAGCGGGGGTGAGAGCATGTTGTCTCAGTAGGGGGTTTATCAATCTGTATGCTAACACTTGATACATTCTTGCTTGTGGAACTTTAATGTCATAATCACCAAGCAGACCAATGTGGATTGCTCTGTTGTTTATATTGGGTTCAATGTCTGGCCACTCACATACATATACAAACGGGCGTGTCGTAATGGCTACATAATCATCTTTAATCATATCAATTACAAAGTTATAATTTACATCACCTTGTTTTTTCTCAAGAACACCTTTGAATAATCCAGGCAATTGATACTTTGGATTGTCAATTCTTGCCTCAGGATTATCATACATTTCTGCGGTGTGATGTAAAATTATCCATTTGACACTTTGCCTTCTTCTGGTGAGCATAGAAGGTCTTAATGGAATTCTTGTTGGCATATCTGTTTCCTCTATCCTATTGTATGTGTTGGGTTGCCTGTTATTAATGTACCAATATTACAACCTGTCACTATCTCTCCAAGTCTTGCGCTTCCTAGTGCATTTGTGATATGACTCGGACTTCCTGTTACGATAATGCCAGGATGACCACAATAACCAATTGTCATATCGCCAACTCTTGCTTGACCAAGACCTGTTGATACGGCATCTATGCTGCCTGTAATAATAAATCCCATCATCGGGATACAAGTTGGGCTTGAGTGACAGCAACAAATACCTGTCCATAAATCGGTTACTCTTGAAGCTGCTGGCATAGTTACTCCTTAAAGATTTAAGTATCCTTTTATTACATCTATTGATGATTCAATTTTATTTTGATTTGATGTAAGAGTCGATAAAGCATCGTCATATGCATCTTTCAAAGGTTCCAATCCATATGCTGCTCCGATTCCTAATGGATGAGTTATGTAATCATTACCAAAAGCATAATCACTAACCCGCTTATCAATGTAAGCATCATCCCCTGGTATATAACTATATACAACAAAATAGGCAGGAACCGGTGGTGGAAGTGGTGGAGGCGGAATTGGTTGGTCAACTCTATATTCCCAATCTGTAATATTTCCTGTACCATAACCAATGGTTCCATATGTTGGACCAATTACCAGATATGCAAGAGGAAATGTTAATAGAACCTCTGCTAATTTTGGTCCCTCCAAATAAGCTCTTAATTCAGCAGCCGCTACATCAGTTATACATTCTTCAACTGCAGCAGCTTTTTCAGCAAATGCATCCCGTTGTTCTTGAGTCTGAGCAATTTGCTGTTCAATAGCAGCTACCTGAACAGGAGCTGCATTTAACATTTCAGATAAAACTATATTACAATCAACTGGCATTAGAATAAGCTCCCTGATTTAGTTAGATTTTGTATGGCCTTTGCTGCTTTATCAACCGATTCAACTCCAGCATCTTTGGATGCATTTATATTACCTTTCACACCATCAATGGCAGCTGATTCTGTAACAGATAACCCAGCATCATTATATAACTTTGAATAATTAAACTTCCCATAATTTGGGTCTCCTGGAAGATCAACTATATTTAAATCAGCATATGTATCATTCAGTTCTGTTGTCATTCTATCTGCATCTACGAGATAAGTACCAGGATCCTGTGCCACGCATACCGCATTTAAACAATCTATAAGTTTACTAGCAGCGTCTAGTAAATCAGAAATTAAATCTCCACCTGGCATACCTGGCAGAGCGCTTAATAATTTATCAATCAAACTTGCAGCACTTCCAACACCAAATTCTGGTAAAGTAATGCCATTGAGCAATTTAGCTATCTCCTTAAAAATACCAATTACTGTTCCGAGCATTGCAGATACTGGTTCTAAAAAATCAAGGTATGGACAATTATCTAAAAAGTTTTTGAAGCTTTGTAGTTCATCAACACTGTCGCTTGGTAAGTTTGTATTGACTGCATCTCTGTAATCTGATATTGCCTGATTTAACACATTTGCCGGACTAAATCCACCACCTGCCATACCTGTTAGCTGATTCAACATTCTATTGGCTTCGGCTCTAATTAAAGCTTTGGCCGCTCTTCCTGGTTGCAATAGACCATCAAAGTCAGATAATAGTTTATTACATAAAGTTCTTTCGTTTTGAGTCAGTGCCATTATGTATCCCTTTCTCCTTGAGGATTAGCATCTTGTGCAGTACCAGCTGCTGTTGCAGCTCCTGCTACTCCTGTTTGTTGATTCAGTGTTACACCATCATCATTAATATTTGCTCCGGCTCTACGATTTATTGCCCCACCTGCTGACAGGTTTGCATAATTTTGAGCCTTTATATTACTAGAACCTCCAGATGTTATCTTACAATCTGCTGAAACATTAACATCTAATTGACCAGCAGCAACCTCAAGAGCTACATCCCCAGCATTTGACTTTACATCAATGTCTCCATTTACAGTTAAATAAAAATCGCCACCACATTCAAGTCTTATATCTTCTTCAAAATATGCTTGAAGGCTTCTCTCATCAATATCAATATGAAGGAAGTCTCCTTGATATGTTCGTATCAAAATCTTTTCCATTCCACTTCGTTCATCAAATAAAATTGTTGTTTGATTACCATCAATCGTATATACAGAATCTGTATCACCAGTGGGTGGAGTTTTAATCTGTCTTTTCTTTCCTGTTATTTCAGTCCTTGCATCATCTGGATCATCTGAAACAACTACAGCACGGCCTTCATGTGATTTAAGAATAGTCCATTTTTTCTCGTAATTTGAACCAAGTTGGTTCTCGGGTAATACAGTTGTATTTTCTAAGTCAAGTGCTCCAAAATAATATGGTAAATTTATATTACCACCTTCAAAGAATACAAATACCCATGAACCTTTTTGAGGAATATATGATGTGCCAGCGAAGTGATTGTCTGAATCAGCTTCCATGTTACGTCCACCGAGAGGATTGTTTGCAGGTCTTGCCCAGATGCCTTCCTTTCTATTAACTTCAGGCATTACATCGGGAATCCACACTAAGACTCTTCCAAACTTCTCTTTATCTTTATTATCGACAACTAGAGCTCTCCAGTTACCGTAGATTGCACCTCTATCCATTTACACATCCTTTTTATTTTTTATCTTCTACTCCAAGTTTCTTAGAGAAAAACATTCTAGCTGCACCCATACTCTTTAGATTTTTGGCTTCCCAAGTTTCTTTCTCTTTTAGAACTGTTTCCACTCTCTTTTTCAATGGTGGATGTTCATCAAGAGCAGCATCAACTTTTCCCATTATTTGACATGTTCTACCACAAGGTCTTTTAGCCTTTGTACCAGTAATCCACTTTTCCAGTTTTTGTAATGCAGACGCCATTTGAGATCCATATCCATATTTGACAGCCATACTGTCTGCGGATCTTTCTCCCTTTCTTCCAAGGGTTAATGCAAAAATTTTGTGTTGTATTCCTAAAATATGCATAACCATCATTACCATAAGTGCTATTGCCAGACCAGGAGCTGCTGCTGAACCTGCAGTAGCAAAAGCCAGAGCAACCAGCATACCCATAAAAGTATGTTGAGCTGCAAAGTTTTTCCACATATCATGATGTTTAATATGACCAGCTTCATGTAGCATTACAGCCATTACTTCTTCATCAGTCAAAATTTTTATTAATCCGGTGTGTATAAACATTCTTGGAGTTGCTATACAAAATGCATTGGGGGAATCTTCTTTTATTATATACACCTTCCAATCTTTACCGTCCTTTAAAATTGTCTTCAATTCTTTTTCTCGTTTTTTATCTCTCTTTGCCGATGCTATAAATAGACCAAGCATTCCAAATATCATGGCAAGAGACAAAACAAATCCAACACCTGCAACCGCCGCTAAACTTACGGGATCAACAAACTCTTTTAAATTTTTAGGATCCTCTTCTTCCTTTACTAATCCTTTTGTATCACCTTTTGCACGATAATAGACATTAGCAGGAACTTCTCTTGTCGTTTTAGAAATTTGTGATGAAGAATAAGAATCAAGTCTAACCACAAGAACAGAATTTGGTTTAAACGGTTTTAAATTTATTTTTCTTATTGCTACAGTATCATATCTACCTTCTACATTTCCACTTCCCCTGCTGATAATTTTCATACTTCTGAATAATTTCTGCGCTTTTGACCCTTGGAATAATTGAGTATCAACTGGCTTATCGACTTTATCCAAAATGGTTAAATCGTTTTTCTTATTAAATACAATCATGATAGGAACTTGTCTAAAAAAAGCTACCAGACCCTTTTTCGACTGATCTAACCGGCCTTTAAAATCGCACACTATTGAAAATCTACCATCTGGTAATTTTCCAAAAGCCAATTCCGCTTTATATTTATCACCATATGTTTCTAGCTCTTGTATTCTATCTAATTGTTCATCTAACATTGTATTTATCTCCTCTTGAATAAACTCTTTGATATCTCAAGGATTCTATTATAATCTCTCTCATTGTATTTATGAAGATATGTAGATATAACATTACTACCCTTAATATCAGATGTTGCTATACTTGCAACAAATCTTGCACCATCTTCCAATGCTGGCATAAAATTAAATTGGAATTGTCTTAAAACTTTAGCAGCAAATTGATGTCTGTTTAAATTAGGCATAACACCTAATTCAGAGAGAGATAGTATAAAATCGTTTATATTTTTAAAATCATATTTTGGAAGTTTGTCTGCAATCTGTCTGTGATCATATGCAGATGCTGCGGATGCTCGTTTGAATGCTGCTGCTCCTGTCAAACCAAAAAATGAAGCAAGTATGTATGAATTGGTTAAAAACTTTAGTTTGCCTATTTCTGATGAAAAACTTCCAAGTAGACCATACTCTTTTCCAAATAATCGTAACAGAATACTTGTAAAATAACCTGCAATTGGGGATGAATATTTATCAGATACTTTGAAATTTCCTTCGACTATATCCGAAAAGACAATGCTATAAACCATTAAAGCATATAAATTTTGAGGCCCCGGTTTAGTTGATATAATATCATCTATACCAAATGGACTTAAATTGATAACCTGTGATTTAGTTGGGACATTATAAGTCACTGGCAAACTGTATGTAGGAAGTGTGACAACGCTTATTTTACTTCTAGCCCTTTCAAAAGAAATTAACTTAAACAGAGCATCTTTTGTATAATGGCTCATTCTGCTTTTCATCATTTCCAAAACGACGAATATCTTACGAGGACCTTTTTCAACTTCGACTTCTTTAATTTTAGAAGATGGAAGTTTTATTATATTATCCACTCCCTTTAGGAGATCAAACTTTTCCTTTACAATCATTACCAATTAACCTCAGTAAGTGTATTTGGATCCTGCACCGGAAATTTATTCTTTAATACCTCAACAACTGCACCGAACGATGGCACTATAACAACTTGTAAATCAAAAAATTCAAGACAAGGAACGGTGTTTACATACATCAGCATTTGAGCCAATGCAACTGTGCCGTATTCATCATAACTTAAATAATCCGGACGCATTAGATACTGTCTTTCAAACTCTTTTTCTGTGGAATGTTTAAGGAGATAATATAGATTTTGATCAAGCATCTCGAGGGTTGGGGATGGAAACGTAAACAACTTATTTTCAGTACGATATCTATTTCCAGAAAAATTAATATCAATTGCTAATCTCGAACGTTGTCTACTCTCTCGATCAATTGTTATTGACATCTATTACCCTCTCTTTAATTTCCCGCTATGCTTTTCATAAAAAGTTTAAGTATAGCAAAAACAAGTCCAATCATAATCATAATCAATGCAAGCTGTCTAGCACTTTTTAAAATTTCTCTTGCAGATGGTATCCACCAAAATACAAACAACATTAAAAAAGATACTAACCAAACTTTTACACCCTTTGATACCAATCTTCCTGGATGGTTTAACAGCGTGTCAAATAGTTTATCAATATGTTTAGTCAATCTACTTTTTGTACTGCTATTGTTTGTACTTTCAATTACACTTTTACTTGTTGCATATAATAAAGCAATAGATTCACCAATCGGATTGTTAGCCTCTGCTCCCAATTTATCCAATGCTTCTTGATAATGTTTTTTAAAATATGGACTTTTTTCCGCTTGTCTTTTTATTACAGAAGTATTTAGATCAGGAACTTTTTTAAGTAGAGTTTTTACCTCAGCCGGAGATGGTTTTTTTGAACCATCAACTTCTGAATCGTCCATTATTTCTTGGGCGGAGGTTGCTAAATCTTCTTGTAAATAAATATAATTTAACTGTTCCTGTAAATATGACATTAATTACATTCCTCCCTCAGCCTCTAGTAGATAATTATCCCTACTCCAAGAACAATTAGTCTCGTTAGTTGCTAATCTGAACTCAATCGCTTCAAGTTCTTCCTCGTCTAAATACTTAGAGTATTCTCTGACAAAGTGTTTATAGTCACCTTTAACAAAACTAATAGGAATTGTTAATTTTCCGTTATGGAATTTTTCATGCATGCTTTTTAATAGAGTGACATAACCAATCTTATTTTTAAAGTGCAATTCAATAGCTTTTTGACAAATATCAAATGTGCAAAATTCTTCATTTGATTCAATACACTTATTAACCAATGCTGTTGTCAATGTAAATAAAGATGGTACATGGTGATGAACTTCAATTGTTACATCATCCATACACTCATGAGTAATCATACACTCATTGATTTGGAGAACATCAATAATATAATTTCTCCATAACTTGTACTCGATACTTCTTCTCGTCATCATTTCACAGTTACCAACAAATTTTTTATAAGAAGATTCATTCTCAAAATTTTTCATACGTAGGGAAAGTCTAAACGGGTAATTATCGCTATATAGCTCTAAGTCTTCTACATTTGAAACTACAGTAACATCATCCATTGTCTTATTCCTTATTTATTGTGAAAATAATTTACGCCTTGTTGTGCTTTTCTTTCTGAAAAATGGTCCCGCTGAACGCGCTGCATCTTCTAGATCTTTGTATACCTGTGCATGCTCTTTTCCAAGAGATGCAAATATAAATGAATAAGGAATTGTTGAGCAAATTCCTCCAAATTGTTTCATACAGAATGTTGCTTGTTTATTTACATCATCTGTAATGATCATTGATGTCCATCCAAGTTTTTGTAATCTTTTAACAGCATCTGGAGATGTAAATATATCATCTTTTTCAATATCCAGTTGTGAAAAGCATACAAAGGCATTTTTACCAAATTCACTTTTTGCTAATACAATATCAGTTTTAGCATCACCTGTTATTATTTTACCTTTAACTCCAGGTAGTGCTCTTATTGCTCTGGATAAAACTCTACTAACAGTCCTACCCATTTTTGCTGCATGATATGAAAGCTTTTTAAGTTCTTTATCGCTCATTAAAAGACCAACCATGCCTGTAGTTGATTTTACTTTATATGGAACTACTTTGACACCTATGAGTTTAGCTCCGGAGTTTGTATTAACCTGAACCCATGATGGTTCTAAAGAAACTGTATCATACTTCGGCATTTCAAAACTTTTAATACCAGCATTTGATGCGGCTTTCTGAACGCTATCGGCCACTCCTTGAACAATTTGCTGCTTTGCTGTTGGTGGGATTGCGGCGGGTTGGTTGGGATTTGCCATAGTTCCGCCAACTTTTGCTGAACCCCCTCCATATCCTGCTTCTGTTAACTTAAGTTCTTTTCCGGATTTTTTGATTCTTGCGGTTCCCTTTGCAAGTATAGCTGCAGCGGCAACGCTTGCACCTACTGTGATTGCCCCAGTTATACCAGCTTTAACAACACCTGAAAGAGCAGAATTGAAGTGGTTTAATACTTCATCTATGTTATTAACTATGATATATTTTTCAACAGCTTTTATTATGCCTGGTAATAGAGTCGGATTGACACTTTCAGAGGTTAATAGTGGGTATACTAAAATCATTTTAACTATCTCCTATAATAGAAATTTAGCTTCTGGAGCTTTCTTTTCAACAGATTTATTTGTTTCTTTAGGCTCCGCCTTCTTTTTGATTACTGCTTTCTTTTTGTAAGGTGGAGTTATTTTATCAAAACCATCATCTTCACAAAACCCTTTATACGGGCACCATTTGCATTGGTCTTTGGTAGCTCCAATTGGTTCAGGTACAATACTATTATCCAGTGCTGATAATAAAATGGGTGCTCTTGTCAAGAATGACTCAGCCAATTTCATATCTACATTTATATCAAATGCTTTAATTGTTTTTAAATCTCTGAAGACATATATGATTGTGATATTATCAATCTCATAATCATATTCAGTCTTTAAAATATAAGCATAAATAACCCCTTGAAATAGATGCACCTTCTCATAAGTACCTGTAAATTTATTAGCATCAATGCTTTTTATTTCATATAGAACTTTGCCTTTAACAGCATCAAGCCTTCCCTTAACCTTAAACTTTTCGCTTACGACACTTTTTTCTATTTCATCAAAGTTATAAAGATCTTGAAAAATACTATGAATTAAATTACCAACTTTTTGAATTAAATATAAATAAGCAAATCTGAATTGAGATTTAATATCAGATTGATATCTCTTTCTTACATAGTAATTTTGTCTGACACAAACATATAACTCGCTGACTGATATATAAGGTCGTTCATAACTTTGACGAGTCTTATATTCCTCAACGAGTTTACTTCTCATCATTGATTCGAACTTTACAACATCAAACGACTTTGACTGATTACCTTTGTTTATATGAACAGTTGGTAGATCAGCAAAGTCATCAATGGTCGCTTCTTCAAGAAGCTTTTTTGTGTTTTCAGATGCTAGTTCTTTTTTCGTTGGTTGCCTTGGTTTCACTTTTTCGGGAGCGGGTGTACGAGTGGCAGTTTTCTTTGGTTCTTGATCTTCTAAATACCGTAAAAGTTTCTCATATTCATTTGCAAGTGCCATTTAATCTCGCTTTCGTCTTCTTTAGTCTTCCTCAATATCGGCTTCTGTATAAATAATTTCATAAGCGGATTCGATCAGATTGTCACGAAGAATCTTATATGAATCTTCAACGATCGTTCCTTCCCACTCATTAAGCTTATCAAATGTGCTTGATTCGGCAACAACACGAGCAAGCAGAAGATTATCAACAGCAAGACCAAATGCTTTTGTTCTGATTTGACTTTCAATAGTAGCTGAAATATCAAGCTCCTTATCTTCCTTGATCATGGCTTTAAGAGATTCTTTGATATTATTTCTTGATTTGTCAGTAGAGACAATTCGTTGAGCATTTTCTCTAGCAATCTTTGCAGTTTTTCTTGCACTTTGCATAAGAAGTTTTGAATCAACTTGTGTTTCTAATACCTTTGGGGTATGATTGACAAGTTTCAACATTTCAACAAATACTGAAAGTAATGCACCTTTTATTGAAAGATATTCTTCTTTCAGTAGAGGGCAGCAGCTTTCAACAGTTGCTACTGATTTCCCAAAGAAAACGTAATCTAGTGCGTAGAAGTTTTCCAGCACTCTAATTTTAGACTCTTTTGATAACATCGTTTATTTCCTCCTGTAAATTAATATGAAAAATCTGAGTTTTCATCTTCTAGAACTTCTAGCATAACTCTCCTTGAGTCATCAGGGTAGTTAGTATTTTTTATTGCTAGGCATAAGATTTTAAGAGCATCTATAGTTCTCCCTTTCTTTCCTATGATTTTCCCACAATCTGTTTGATCAACACGTATTTGAACAATGATCGCTTTGGTTGATACAGATACAGATACTTCAACAACTTCTGGCTTGTCAACGACCGCTTTTGTAGTATTTTCAATATAATCTTGTAATGTTTTTGACATCTCGCTCATTTTCAATTCTCCCTTTCAGATATCTCATTCCGTAACTCTAATTTATTTTTTGTTCTAAAACTGCTGCCTGATTGGTTTAGACCTCAGGGTTGTATTTATCAATAATTTCTGTTTGAATTGCTTCCTTTACAGCATCGTCATACGCTTGTTTGAACTCAGCATCCGTTTTATATAATTCTGGAGCATCTTTAGTTCTAAATTTCTTTTCAGGCAACGAAACAAGAAAATTCCATGCTCCACTGTTCAATCGTTTAGTTTCCTTCAAGAAGTTGTAATTGGTCCAGAAATTTGAAAATCCTGAGGTAAATGAACCAACAACCTCAATTTCAATGTTAGGTGGAAACAATTTATTTTTAACACATTTCAGTTTGCAAATGACACCCTCAAACCCATATTTCGCAGAGTCGTTTGTTGCACCTGGAGCAATTGCTGATTTGACTTTCATTTCAACTAATTGAAATGCATTGAATTTCAGGATGTTACCGCCTGGCATGTCTTTGGTTGCAGACATGAACTTCAAGTCTTTAGGTGGCGCAAATTGACCAATGTTAATAACATCTCTCAACTGATTGACAGCTAAGAAGCATATATTATTCTGTGCACATTTTGCTACATATTTTGGAATTAGAATTGATAACAGCCTGGCTTTATAACCGATAACTGTATTTGGATCATCAGTTTCTCTTTCCTTTAGAGATAATGTATTTGCAATACTGTCCCAAATTACAATAGAAGGAATGTCTACAATTTTCTTTTCAATTTTGAATGTTGATAACCCCTCAATGAATTTGAATACTTTTTCAACTGTTATGTCGGTATATGGTTTAATTTTTGGGTATCTAACTCCAAGATTTGCTAACCTTAAAGTTGTAGTTGCTTCTTCTGAATCAAGGAATGCTCCAAGCATGTTGGCTTCATATTGTAGTTGCCCTTGTCCAAGAGTCTTAATGGCCAACATTGTCTTTCCACTGCCAGGTTGCCCAACAATAATACTCATAGCTCCGACTGCAAAGCCTCCACCCAAAATAGCATCTACGAGATCAATTCCGGTAGAAATTGTTTCTTTTGTTCCACGATCAGCTGTAATATCTGCTTTGGTTTCAAGAAAAGAACTAAATTCTGCATAAAGAAGTTTGGTCTTGTCTGTATCTTCAGATATTTTATCTGCACCTTTATCGACAATTGTAGACACAACTTTATTTTTCTCTTCTTTTTTAGGAACAGGTGTATCATTCAACTTCACACTTTCTAAGATTTCTTCTGCTGTTTTTTCATCAACAACTTCTGTTATTTCATCTGTTATTTCATCTGTCATTAATATTACCTCCGCTACATAGCGTTTATCTTTCGAACTTCTTCTGATATTTCGTCTGTTGCGTTTTGAGCTTCTATGACTGATTTTTCATGGAGTTTAGCTTTCTTTTTACTAAACGCCTCAACTTTATAAGCCATCTTTCTAATATCTATGATGTCTTCAATGTCCAAAGCATCTCCGCCGATATTAGTTTTTCTTCTCAATTCAATTTCATCCTTTAAACTCTTTTGAATTTCTCTTCTCATTTCAAGTAAAGTTCTGAAAAACTCAGTTGCGGTTTTAACCTTCTCTTCAAAAAATCGTACATATCTTGCATCCAGATTATCTGGAATCAACGTATCAATCTTGAGTTTTAGTTTTTCAATGTCTCCTATCATTTCCATGATAGCATCTCGATGAACTTTAAATTCGGTAAGTAGCTCATCAATGATTTCAGTAGTACTTGACATAATAAGGTACCTCTTTTATATTTTGTTCTTATTATTCCATTATAATTTTCATTTGGCCTGTCTGATCGTACTTGTTTCGTGATCCGCCTTCAACTATTCTTCCGTTCTTAAAATGCGAACAGTTGAATTTAACACTGCGATCGCCTTTGGCTCCCCAACATTCATTATCTTTATTATAGGGACAACGTGAACCATGCGGACATGGCTGGCCCGCTTCTAAAATTAATGACATATTAATCTCCTATGCAACATCTTGTGGTATTTCATCTGGTTTTTGAAATTGAGATAATTTAACTACCTCATAACAAACGATAGCGTTTAAAATACTATCCCAAGTTTTTCTCTCAAAGGGACCATCGGGAAGATCATTCCCTCTTGTCCAATCCTCTCCAGCTCTTGGTTTTCTTGAACTAACTTGACAACCAAGATAACTTTTTTTATCACCATCAAATCTTTCAATTGCTTTTATGATATATTGATGTTCTTCTGTATAAAAGCATACAGATCTTACTTCGGATACACCATCTCCAGACCTTGCTATCTCCTGTATAAAGTCGTTGATTTTTCCAGGAAATATCAAATCTCTTAACCATTTATCTAACATTTGCATTTTTGTTAGATCTTTATCAATTGATAATACTTTTTCTTCGTCAGTCATAATCTCCTCCTATACTTCACATGATCCAGTTGCACATTGAATATCACCTTCTTTGAGACTTGTGTCAACATCTATCTTATTTGTGAGAATATGTTCACGAACATCTGCATCCGGAATTCTATTTAAAATTTGACCCTCTCTTGAACCATCTCGATATACTGTGACTCCCTTTAGATCATAGATGTATTCAAGCAGTAAAGCACTAAGATCTTCTTCTGTTGTGGTCGCAGGTAAATTAATTGTTTTGCTTACTGAAGCATCACAATACTTCTGACAAGCTACTTGCATTTCAAAGTGATCTTTTGGTTCAAGATCAAATGAATCAACATACCAATCAGGAGTTTCTTCTCCACTAAGAATCAATTCTTGATATTTTGGATGGATATACATTCTCTCACTGACTCTATCATGACGCATCATCGCTTTAGCAAACAGTGGTTCGATTGCGCTTGTATAGTCACATAGTAATGAGATTGTGCCTGTTGGAGCCAGAGCCATTGATGTACAGTTTCTAACTCCATACTTTTTAATATCCATTCTTAATTGAGCTGGGAGTTTACGAATAAAAGACGCCTTTCCATAAGCCATTGAATCAAACTGTGGAAATGCTCCCTTTTCAATTGCAAGTTCAACTGATGCTTCATATGTAGTGTTCCTAATGAACTGCATCAACCCCTCAGTCTCCCTCACTGCCTTCTCTGAGCCATATCTAATCTTCTTTGCAAATAGGTATTCAGCAAGTCCTATGACGCCAAGACCAATACGTCTTGATTTATGAGCACTAATATCAATCTCTTTTAATACATACTTGTTGGCTTCAATTACATTATCCAGAAAACGAACTGCTAACTTTATAACTTCTCGTAGTTTCTTCCAGTTTGTATTGATGTTACCTGTAATGAAATTGGGTAGGACTAATGAACCAAGATCACAAACTCCATAAGGACCAAGCGTTGTTTCTCCACATGGATTTGTACCAAGAACTGGCTCAAAGTAATATGAATTGTTTTTTGCAAAGGTTGACCAATTGATTAAACCTGGTTCGGCGCATTTAACCATATTTGTAACAATTTTATCCCAGATATCTCTCGCTTTAACTGTGCCATACGATTTCTGTTTGAATTTAAATGTCCAGTCTTTATCTCCTTCAACTCTTTCTAAAAATTCATTGTTAACCATAACAGAAATATTGAAATGAGTAAGACTTCCTACATCAACTTTCTCTTTGACAAAAGCCTTTATTTCATCTGGAGCATCATCTTTTAACCAGCTTCCAATATCTGGTTTTTCTAATTTTGCATCAATGAAATTTAAAAGTTCTGGATGCGAAACGTCAATGTGACCAATAGCAGCCGCTCGTCTACTACCACCACTTTCAATGAGTCGTGATATAAAATCGGCCCCCTCCATAAAGCTAACCAATCCAGATGAAGCTCCTCCTTTACCATGAATCGGATCATTCTGTGGTCTCAGTGGTGAAAAGTTTACTCCAACTCCTCCACCCTCTGACCATAGTGTTAGAGCATCTTTGTATAGTTGACCAATTTCCTCAATTGAATCTCCAATTGGTAGATGGTAACAATTGAATAATGACCCTCTTGGTCTTGCAGCGTTTCTTAAAATTCTACCACCTGGAATGAAATCCATGTTGTAGATCATCTCGTGAAATGCTTCTTTAATTTTATCTTTATTACTGACTTCTGACATTGAAATTGTGTTAGCAACTCTCATAGAACACTCATTCCAATCTTCACCATTCATGAAGTATCTGCTTTTGGCTATTTCTAACGCATTTTCTGACATATTAATTTTTTTCATAGAGGTTGTTTCTCCTTAATAATCTGTGGTAATTGTGAGATGGAATGGATCTAATGAATCGTGCCGTTTGGTGAAGAAGTATCCATCGACTTCTGCAACGTTCCAGCCTGTGAGTTTACACAGTTTTTTAATTGCAAGAACTGTCGCCGCACGAATTTCACATTCATGTTGTGAATGTTTTGGGATAAGTTGATCGGTGTCTATAGCATACTGTAGCTCATCTTCATAGATTAAACATCCGAAGTGATTCAGCATCTTTGGGACTTGGTAATCTGCAGGTACGTGAAGATTATGAAGATCGTTTTCAAACCAACCAAAACGTCTAAATAATTGAATAAAAAATAACGAGGCTCTCTTTAAAAACATGTCCGAGGCAAAGCCTGGAAATAGTGATACTAAGGTTTCTAAATTCGGTCCGATCTCTTCGTGGTTCTGATAGATTGCTTCACAAAATCTTTCGCCTGTTTCTAATAATTGATATAGATGACGCTTCCGGTCTTCAATAAGAGGGAAGCGTCTAAGTGATAATTCCTCAACAAATCTATTAATATTCTTTTTAAAATTTACTCGAGTTGGAAAATCATCTACATAATCATCAAATGCTTCCATAAGTGCTGCATACATTGTAGTAGATGATGAATTATTAGGCCTTATATTGTGTTTACCATACCAATAACAATAATTGACAGATGCAGCTACAAGTTCCATCAATATTGTTTTGAAAACATTTCCAACCTCAGGTAATGGAAATGTTGGTTTTCCGACCAACTTCATATCATTCGCTACAAATTCAATTTCTTTCTCATTCATGAAAACATATTCAGGGTCTTTCATAAAACTTTCCGAAATTTGATACACCGATTCGACTAAATTCATACATGTCTCCTTCGTTTTTATATTCATTTGTTCCAAAAAAAATTCACAACTTCCAAATTCAAATTAATCTTTTTCGCTAGATTCTGCTTCTTCTTTTGTTTTGTGGATTATTCCTTTTGGATGATTCGGTGGCGCATAAACGGCATATAATTTAAGATCTTCGCTTCCAGTGTTTATAACATTATGCTCTGATCCTTCTGGAATAATA